>Ga0268279_1001189_pt1 | contig 14953 bp, 15 predicted proteins | sample saktaG_6_FD_190142 | JGI IMG/M metagenome (GOLD analysis project Ga0268279, IMG submission 190142) | Saline water microbial communities from Sakinaw Lake, British Columbia, Canada - sak_2010_1_5_80m | ecosystem: Environmental > Aquatic > Non-marine Saline and Alkaline > Saline ...
GAGGAAGGACAAACATTCGATCGTAAAAGCGCTAGAAAGGACCCAAAAGATATTGGTGATGTAGTGATAGGCTTTGCTAATGCCGATGGCGGTAAATTAGTCATTGGCATAGAAGACGATGGAACACCGTCAGGTTTTAAAAATCTCCCAAATCGAGAAGATGAAATAAAAGAAACTCTTCCTAGATGGATTTTCCCTCCTCCTAGATATGAATTTAGTAATGCAGAATTTACTTATCCGGATGGAGTTAAGGATAAAGTATTAATTATTGATGTTGAGCAAAGTAACGAAGTCCATAAAAATACAAGAGATAAAGTTTATTTAAGGTGTGGGCGTCAGAATAGATTGTTGAATTTTGAGGAACGACAACAATTACTTTACGATAAGGGTCTTCAAAGGTTTGAAGTTGGTATATTAGATGACGCCAGCCTAGAAGATTTGGATTTAGAATCATTAGAGAAATACGGTGAACGCATTAAAATAGCTGATCCAGAAAAAATACTCTTAGCAAGAAATCTAGCCGAATTAAAAGATGGGAAGATTAAACTAAATTATGCCGGGATTCTTTTATTTGGGAAAAGACCTCAACGTTGGATTGATTTAGCCAGAACTCGCATTCTAAGGTATGAAGGCGCGAGTGAAAAGACGGGCGAACAGTTGAATTTAACCAAAGATGAAAAAATCGAAGGATCAATCATTCAACAAATAGAAACTGCAAGGATTCTTATTAGTTCTATCTTGAGAGATTTCACTCAGTTAGATAGCAAGAGTGGAAAATTTCTTACCGTACCCGAGTATCCGCCATTTGCTTGGACTGAAGCTATTGTAAATGCAGTAACGCATAGAGAATACAGTTTGTTCGGCTCTGATATTCAAGTGAAATTATTTGAAGATCATTTAGAAGTTATAAGTCCTGGTGGTTTTCCCTCTATTGTTCGTGAACATAATATAAAGGATGTCCACTTTTCAAGGAATCCCAAAATAGCAAGAACGTTAGCTGACTTAGGTTATGTTAAAGAGCTAGGTGAAGGTGTTAATAGAATATACCGAGATATGCAAAGTGCAGGCTTGCCGGAGCCACTCTTTAGAGGTGCAAACGGAACGGTGTCAGTTAAGCTTTATAACAATATCCAAAGTAGACGATTAAGGAAAGAAGTTGATTTATTGAACAAGATTCAACATGATAAACTCGCCACATTAACGGAAGACGAAAAGAAGGTGATTCTTTACACAGCAGAGAATGAAAGAATTACCACCAAAGAATGTACCAGCTTAATTGGCAAAAGTGAAGATACAGCCCTTAGATTGATTAAAAGATTAATGGCTTGTGAGCCGCCATTTCTAATTGATAAAAGAAAGTTCACTCAGGACCCTCAAGCCCATTATGAATTAAATCCTGAAATAATTATCAAACAAGATCGGGTTGAGGGGATTCAAACTTCCGATTCTTCAGGTACAGAAATGTCTAAAAACCAAAGGAAATTATTTCAATAAAGGATAGAAAGTGGTTGCGGAAGTCTTGCGGAAGTCTTGCGGAAGCTGTGGATAACTGTGGATAACCACAAGCGCCTCTTATTGAGGTGTTTGTTTATGCTAAACCTTAACTTCCATCTCAAACTTGAGATAATTGTTGGGGGTTACCAGAGTTTAAAGAGAAAGTGCTTTATAAACCAAGTATTTCTTTTTTCTTTTTCTGAAATTCTTCCTTTGTTATGATGCCTTTCTCTTTTAAACTGGCTAATTTTTCAAGGTCTTCTAAATTACTCCCCGTTTTTTCTTTTGGTTCTTTCGTTTTTTCTTCAACCATTTCCTTTATTTCTTCAAATACTTTCTGTTGAGATTTTCTAAACATAATCGTATTTTCTTCTCTTGTTGCTTGAAATAATCCTCCTTTTGCTTCTGTGCCCCCGAAAAAGGAAAATTGAATAAAACCATTAGTCATGAGTCCTGCTTTTTTGAAATGGATTGAAGAAATATCTTTTATGAAAATCTCTTTTTCTCCCCTAAAAGGGAATATCAGAAAAGACGTTACTCCTTTTCTTGTTATACGGATTCTATCTTCCAATAATTCTAATTGCCCGTTTATTCCCTTTGCTTGCTTTAATATTTTTTCCATACTTTTATTATACTTTTATCTCTAACTCAAACTTAAGATAATTAGTAGGCCATCGTACGCGGTCTTTCGAGATTACGGACACAATTTGATAATCTTATCGATGCTTGTCTTGCTCGTGATTCTAAAGAATGTTTTATTGCGATCAAAATATTTTTGGCATCCTTTCATGTCCTTTCTGCCGTTCACTCCGAACCAAAGACTCTTCCCGTGAGGCTCTAGAGAGAAAAGGCATTGGTTAGAACTAGCCCAATAAGACAATCTCTTCTTAGTATATTCCTCCTGGACGGTCGGATAAGTCTTCTCCAGCCACCTCCTTAATTCCTGAAACCTCTCTCTGAGCTCCTCATCCACTATTTTGCCTTGGAGATAAGCAAGCGTATATTCTCCCTCTAATTTATGCCTGTTTCTTGATTTTGGAGTCCCGTCTTTATTTAGGAAGTTTTGGTAGGTATTAGCTCTTCTGTTGATTTCTTCTCTTGGGAGAACGTAGGTGGTTACAAATACGCTGAACTTATCCGTCTCTTTTGTATTGTGGCGACAATCCATTCTTCAGTTTCATCGGCACCCTCGGGAGAGGGGAGGATTTCATTAAAAATAATTCCATCAGGGTAGCTTGAAGGAGTTTGCAGAGACCCGGTCTCTATTTGCTGCTCTGGCTGAGGTTCTGGCTGAGATTCAAGGGCGACCCACGCCAAGCCCTGTTCTTTAATGTCCTTGAGCCTCGCCTCGCCTATACCTTTTATTTTGGTGAGTTCATCTAAGGAAGAGAACGGCCTTAGAGAAATCAATTCTCTCGCCCTGCTTTCTCCTATATGAATAATTTTAACCAAATCTTCAATGGGAGCGGTATTAATATCTATTTTTTCTGCTGCAAAAATAAAGTTAGTTGAAAATATCCCAGCCGTCCCTAACCAGAAAAAAATAAGAAGGAGAACTGCTACCCTTGACAAATTTCTCATAGCTTGTTATAATTGGTGTTATAAGTTAACCCTGAAGCTGGGGGCCCCCGGAATTTTTCAAAGATGGATAATTTGGCTCAGGCTCAATTACTCCTCGGGAAAATTCTAACTTCGTGTTCCTAAAACTCAAGAAGGCCCCCAGCTTCGGGGTTTATTTAATTTTCTTCTCCGGTTACTCTTTCCACCTCTCCAATTGTAGTAATTCCTTCCAGGACCTTTATCATTCCATCCTGGTGCATAGTGAGCATTCCCTTTTTTATGGCTTTTTCTCTTAGGGCCGAAATTGAAGGCGAAGTTAGAATAAATTTTTCCATCTCATCATCAACTAAAAAAGCCTCAAAAATCCCGATTCGGCCTTGATATCCGGTAAAATTACAATCTTTGCATCCTTTAGCTTGGGGGATCTTTAAGGCAGACGAAATTGGGACTTTCTTGAGGGCTTTTTTTATTTTTTCAAAATCAGGCAAAGATATTTTTTCAAACTTCGCACATTTCTGACAAACTTTTCTGACCAATCTTTGGGCAACAGCCATATTTATCGCCGGAGCAATATTTACTGGTTTTTCTCCCAGGGCTTCAATCCTGACCACGGTTCCAGCAGCATCGTTGGTGTGCAAGGTAGTTAAAACTAAATGGCCCGTTAAGGCTGCCTGAATGCTAATCTTGGCTGTTTCCAGATCCCTTATTTCTCCCACCAAAACTACATCAGGGTCTTGGCGCATAATGGACTTAAGGCCTGATGCGAAATCATAGCCTTTTGAGGGATTCGCTTGGGTCTGGGAAATCTCTTTTAAATGATACTCAATAGGGTCTTCAATGGTTATAATTTTAATTTCTGGGCTTTGTATTCTTTTTAAAAAGGCATATAAAGTTGTAGTTTTCCCAGAGCCGGTAGGTCCGGTAACAATAATCATTCCATTTGGTCTTTTTATTTCCCTTTTAAAAATTTCTAATAAATCTTTTCTCACCCCTAATTCCTCAATCTCAATTAAGCTTTTCGGGTTCAAAATTCTCAGGACAATTGATTCTCCATACTCAGCAGGTAAGGTTGATACCCTAATTTCAATTGGCTCAGCCGGCGGTATTAAAATAGAAAATCTTCCATCCTGGGGCCGGTCGGCAATATTTAATTTAATTCCAGAGAGAAGCTTAAGCCGAGAGAGAAAGGTTTGGGATGTTTTTAAATCAAAAATTATTACATCTTGTAAAATTCCATCAATTCTGAGTCGGATTTTAGCTTGATTTTTTTCTGGCTCAATGTGAATATCAGAAGCTCTGAGACTTATTCCTCCTCCCAAAATAACTTCCAAAATTTCAGAAACGCTTTTTATTAAAAACTCTTCAATCTTTTTCTTAAAATCAGAAATATTTTTTATTTTCTCTTGGGTCTCGGCAAATATTTGGGGAGAAATTTCTATCTCACCGGTGATTTTTTTTGAAACTTCTTGCATAAATAGTTAGAATTAAAACAGGAACAGGTTTCTTTAAATTTATCTCAGATTTAAGAATTAGTCAACTTTTCTTATGAAACTCCAATATTTAACCACTAATCCTTCCCAGACCAAAAAGCTGGGAGAAATATTAGCAAAGGAAATTTTAAGAACTAAAATTAAAAAGACCGCCTTTATCATTGGCTTGGAAGGAGACCTCGGCGGCGGTAAGACCACTTTCTTACAAGGCTTTGCCAAAGGGTTAGGAATAAAAGAAAAGATTTTAAGCCCCACCTTCGTTATTTTAAAAAGATTTAAGGTTCAAGATGGAAGGTTTAAGGATTTCTATCATATTGATTGTTACCGCATCAAAAAGTCAAAAGAGATTTTAGATTTGGGTTTTAAAGAAATTATTTCTAATCCCAAAAACATCGTTGCCCTTGAATGGGCTGACCGCATCCGAAAAATACTGCCAAAAAATAGTATAATACTAAAATTTGAGTTTATTGGTCAGAATAAAAGAAAGATAAAAACTGAATAAGGGGTAGTCAGGCAGGTCTTTTAGGCTGTAAGGAAGATTTGGCACTTTGAGATTTTGATATTAACCTTCCTTCGAAGGTTTTTTTAATTTATGTTAAAATAAACCAATGAACGGAAAGAAAAAACGCTTGATAATTATTGACAGCAATTCTTTAATTCACCGGGCTTATCATGCCTTGCCTCCCTTAACTACAAAAAAAGGAGAACTGGTTAATGCTGTCTACGGGTTTTTATTGGTTTTTTTGAAAGCCCTAAAGGAATTTCAGCCAGATTATATTGCAGCCTGTTTTGATTTACCGGGTCCGACTTTCCGTCATAAAAAATTTAAAGAATATAAGGCAAAAAGGCCGCCTACACCTGAAGAACTGTGCCAGCAAATTCCAAAGGTTAAAGAAATTTTAAAAAGTTTTGATGTGCCCATTTTTGAAAAAGAGGGATTTGAAGCAGATGACATTATTGGGACTATTTCCAAACTTGCTCCAAGAAAGCAGGCCTGGCCAAAATTAGAGACCGTTATTTTAAGCGGCGATTTGGACACTTTGCAGTTAGTTAATCCTTGCACCAAAGTTTACGCCTTAAGAAAAGGAGTTAAAGATACGATTTTATACGATATTGAGAAAGTTAAAGAAAAATTTCAAGGATTAACCCCGGAACAAATTTTAGATTTTAAATCATTAAGAGGAGATGCTTCAGACAATATTCCCGGCGTTACCGGAGTTGGCGAAAAAACAGCGATTGAGCTTCTCTTAAAATTTGGAAGTTTAGAAAATATATACAGAGAGGTCGAAGAGGATTCCGAGCAGGTAAAAAGTCTTAAGCCAAAACTAAAAGAAACTCTTTTAAAATATAAGAAACAAGCCTTTCTTTCTAAAACTTTGGCTCAAATTGATAAAAACACTCCGATAGATTTTAATTTAGAAAAATGCTTTTGGAAAGAGTATGATAAAGGAAAAGTAATTCAAATTTTAAAAAACTTAGAATTTTATAGTTTATTAGAAAGATTGCCAAAAGCTTAAAAATTTAAAGAGGTGTTAATTTTATGATAAAATGGAATTAGAAATTACTCGGCTTTTTCCTTCTTATCTAAATTATCCCATTTCAGAATATATGTTTCCTTCCCTACCTACTATTTTAACTATTTTAATTGCCCTGGGAGTCGGCGGGGTTGTTTTCGCTATTATCGGAAATAAATTAAATTATTTTTGGGCCATTCTTAGCCGAAGAAGCGAGGAACTCGAGAAAAAGGTTAAAGAGAAGACCAAAGAGTTAGAAGAAGCCAGAACAATTCTTGAAATTAAAATTAGGGCCAGAACTTTAGCCTTACAAGAAGAAAAAGCCAGTCTTGAGGAAAGAGTTGAAAAGAGAACTAGAGAACTTCAAGAAAAAATTGAGGAATTAGAAAGGTTCAAAAAAGTAGCCGTTGGCCGGGAATTAAAGATGATAGAACTAAAAAAAGAGATTAAAAAATTGAAAACTCAATGAATCCAATGATTCAGAAAAATATCTCATTTAAAAAAGAGGGCGAAGAAAATGGATTTTCTTCTTCCCCTTTCGCTGTTGCTCGGGAGGCCGATAGACTGATGCGGATTAAGGGGAATTCAAGGGGAGAGATGTTGCGTACCCATGCTATCTATATCCTCTACAGAAAAGGAGAAGAGGGAGTGAGATTAGTTGAAAAAAAGATGGAAGAATTAGGTTATCCTTTGAGATTTAAAGGAATTCGTCCCTTGTCCTGGTATCCGGAAGCTTTAAGTGTTTTAGTTATACTTTGTGCCAAGGAGATTTTTAAATGGAAAGATTCTGACATTTTTGATATGGGAAATTCTGCTCCAAAATATTCTTTTATTGTAAAACTATTAATGAAATATTTTATTTCTCCCAGGAGATGTTTTGAAGAAAGTCCAGAGTATTGGCGGAAACATTTTGATTTCGGTGAGATGGAAGCCTCCGAGCTTTCAGAAAAAGAAAAATACCTGGTAGTCCGGGTAAAAGGATATAAGTTCCATCCTATAATATGTAATTTTCACGCTGGTTATTTTCTAAGAATTGCTCAATTCCTCATTAAGAACGAAAAAATAGCCATCGAGGAATCTAAATGTATCTACAAAGGCGATCCTTATCATGAGTATGTGATAAGCTGGAAGTGATTTATATTTATGCCTGAAGAAAAATTATCCTTAGAATTAGAGCATCAGAAGGTCAGAGAAGACCTGGAAAGCCTGGAAAGGTATATTGAGGAGTTCTCGGAATTTCTGCCTTTGCCAGTTTGTATGGTTAATCCGGTGGACGTTATTATCGGTATTAATCGAGCCTTCCAGGATTTAACCTGCTATAACGAAATGGAAATAGTAGGAAAGGAAACAAGCTTTTTATTTTTAGAGAAAAAGGGAATTAAGGATTTAGAAGAAGAAATCGGAAGCCGCCAGAAACGAATTACCAGAGAAATGACCCTCTTGACAAAAGATGGGGGGAAAATCCCAGTTAATGTTTCCGGCCAATTCAGAAGAGACGAGGAGGGAAATCTAATAGGATATTTTTTTGCTCTTTTTGATGTCAGTGCCTTAAAAAAATTTCAGGAGGAACTTGAAAAAAAAGTAAAAGAAAAAACTAAAGAGCTGGAAGGAAAAACTAAAGAACTGGAGGCCTCGGGCAGGGCCTTGCTGAATATTTTGGAAGACATAAGGAAATCCTTGAAAGAGACAGAGGAAGAGAAAAATAAGACCCAGGCAATAATTACTAATTTTACTGATGGATTATTTCTTTTTGATAAGGAAAATAATTTGGTTTTAGTTAATCCCCAAGCAGAAGTTTTTTTTAAAATTAAAGCCGGAGATTTAATAAATAAACCAATTTTAGAATTAAGTAGTATCTCCTCTCTTTCCTCTTTGGCGAAGCTTTTAGGGCCAGAAATTAAAGGAATTTTTAGAAAAGAGCTTCAAGCCAAAGAAAGTTTAGTTTTAGAGGTTTCTACTATTCCTGTAATGGGGGAAGGAGAAAAATTAGGAACTCTGGTTATTTTACATGATGTTACCAGAGAAAAAAGGATAGAGAGAATGAAGACTGAGTTTGTTTCCATAGCCGCCCACCAGCTAAGAACTCCCTTGTCTGCGATAAAGTGGACTTTGAGAATGCTTCTCGACGGAGATCTTGGCGGAATAACCGAAGAACAGAAAAACTTTATTGAAAAAACTTACGGCTCAAATGAGAGGATGATTGCCTTAATCAACGATCTTTTAAGCGTGGCCAGGATTGAAGAGGGAAGATATCTTTATAAACCAACCCGGGCTGATATTGAGCTGGTAGTCAGATTTGTGGTAAACTCTTATAAAGAAGAGAGCAAAAAAAGAGGGATTAAAGTTGAGTTTAAAAAACCAGAAAAGAAATTACCATTAGTTTTGATTGATGTCGAAAAAATGAGGTTGGCCGTTCAAAACCTTTTTGACAATGCTATAAGGTATACCCATCCCGATGGCAAGGTGACAGTTTCTTTAAAACGTGTTAAAAAGGAAATAGAGGTTTCCATAAAAGATACTGGGGTGGGAGTTCCAAAAAACCAGCAGGAAAGAATATTTACCAAGTTTTTCCGAGCAGCCAATGTAATGAGAATGCAAACCGAAGGCTCCGGTCTTGGTCTTTTTATTACTAAAAACATTATTGAAGCCCATGGCGGAAAAATTTGGTTTGAATCAGAAGAAAATAAGGGTTCAACATTTCATTTTACCTTACCTGTTAAGGAGGAATTTGGAGAGTTTTTAAAAACGGGGTAAAATAATAATATGGCAAAGAAAATTTTGCTAATTGAAGACGAAGAGATTATGATTAACCTTCTCCAAAGGAAACTAACAGTTGAAGGATATGAGATTTCAGTAGGCAGAGATGGGAAGGAGGGGTTGGAAAAAATGAAAGAGGTAAAACCCGACCTTGTTCTTCTTGATATTATTATGCCAAAGATGGGCGGGTTTGAAGTGATGGAAGAGATGCAAAAAGACAGGGAGTTGAAAAAAATTCCAGTGATCATCATATCTAATTCTGGCCAGCCAGTGGAAATTGATAAAGCCCAGACCTTAGGGGCGAAAGACTGGCTGATTAAAACTGAGTTCGATCCTCAAGAGGTAATTGATAAAATTAAAAAACAAATAGGTAAATAATATGCCAAAAACAATTTTAGTCGTTGAGGATGATAAATTTTTAAGAGAGTTAATTGTTCGGAAACTTAGAGAAGAAGATCTCAATATCTCGGAAGCAATTGATGGGGAAGATGGGATAAAAAAAATAAAAGAAGAGAAGCCGGATTTGGTTTTACTTGATTTAATTTTGCCGGGAATTGATGGTTTTGAGGTTTTGTCAAAAATGAAAGAAGACGTGTCTTTAGCTCAGATTCCAGTAATTATTCTCTCTAATCTTGGCCAGAAAGATGATGTGGAAAGGGGATTTAAATTGGGAGCGGTTGATTATTTGATTAAAGCCCACTTCACTCCCGGAGAAATTATCGAGAAAGTAAGAGGAGTTCTAAAGTAACGCCATGCCGGAATTACCCGAAGTAGAAACAATCAAAAGGGATTTGGAAAGTATAATTGTAGGTAAAAAGATTAAAGATGTAGAGGTAAAGAGAGCTAAAACCATTAAAGAACCAGCAGATGTAGAGAACTTTATTAAAAGGGTGCAAAATCAAGAGATTAAAGGGATTTCTCGCCGAGGTAAGATGCTTATTTTAAAATTTTCTAATCAGTATTTAGTTATTCATTTACGAATGACTGGCCAGATTATTTATGGTGAAAAGCGACAAGAAAGTAAAGTCGCTTTTTGTCTTTCCAATGGGAAGTATTTAAATTTTCTTGACCGACGGGTAATGGGGGAGATAAGGTTAATTAATAATTGGCGAGAATTACCATTCATCCAGAAGATGGGACCCGAACCCTTAGAGAAAGAATTTAGTTTGGAGAAATTTCAGGAAATACTCAAAGGGAAGAAGGCGCAAATAAAGCCTCTTTTAATGGACCAAAGTTTTATTGCCGGTATTGGTAATCTCTACGTTGCAGAGATATTATTTAGGGCAAAAGTAAGTCCTCTTCGTTCCACCGATAGCTTAAACTCGGCAGAGGTAAGAGAAATTTTTCTGGCGATTAAAGAGGTTTTACGAGAAGGGATTAAATATCGGGGTTCATCAGTAAATACCTATCGCGATGCCTATGGCAAAAAAGGGAATTTTGCGCAAAGGCTCCAGGTTTATGATCGGGCAGGACGACCTTGTTTTAAGTGTGGAGCCCTTATAAAAAAAATAGATTTAGGCGGACGCGGAACATATTTTTGTCCGAGATGCCAAAAGTAAGGCGGTCAAAGAGAACTTCGTTCTCTTTTCCACCTTCGCTTCCTTCGCGGGACTCGGTAGTCGATGAAGCTAAAGCTTCATCTCCATCTTCGCTTTCTTCGGAAGCTCGATCTATGATTATTTTTCTTTATGGGCCCGATATTTACAGGTCGCGGCAAAAGTTAAATGAGATAATCGCCAGTTATAAAAAAATCCACAAAAGTGGATTGAATTTGAAGTATTTTGATTTTAAAAAAGACAGCTATCAGGAGTTTAAAGATGAATTTCAGACAATTTCAATGTTTCAGGAAAAAAAATTGGTGGTCTTAGAAAACACTTTCTCCAATGCTGAGTTTAAAAGAAAATTTTTGGAAAATTCTAAGAAATTCACAGATTCAAAAGATATAATTTTATTTTACACAACTGACCAAATTCTTAAAAAAGACCCTTTATTTGGATTTCTAAAAAAACAGGCAAAATTTCAGGAATTTGAGCTTTTGGCAGGTCAAAAATTAAAAAACTGGGTCAAAAAAGAATTTGAAAGATATCGGTGTCAAATTTCAGATATAGCTTTGGGAAAATTAATTGAATTTACCGGGAATGACCTTTGGCAGATTACTAATGAAATTAAAAAGCTGGCCAGCTATAAGAAAAAACAGAAAGTCAAGGAAGAAGATGTTGAGCTTTTAGTTAGGCCAAAAATTGAAGCCGATATTTTTAAAACCATTAATGCCATATCTTCAAGAAATAAAAAACAGGCACTTATCTTAATTCATAAGCATTTAGAAAAAGGAGATTCGCCCCTGTATCTTCTTTCAATGATAAATTTCCAGTTTCGGAACTTGCTTTTAGTGAAATCATGCGAATCAAAAGGTGAATTATATATAAACGACATGCGAATACTTAGTAAAAAACTAAAACTCCATCCTTATGTAGTAAGAAAGAGCATGCCCTTGATTAAAAATTTTTCCTTAGAAGAACTAAAAAAAATCTACCAAAAAATTTTTCAGGTAGATTTAAATATAAAAACTGGGAAAATAGACCCTCAGACAGCATTAGACTTACTAATCACCGAGATATAATCATTTCCATTATTTTAGGATTTATTTATCAATTTAGTTATCCTTGCTTTCTTTCTGCTGGCGGTATTTTTCTTAATTAACCCAGTTTTTGCTGCTTTATCTAATAATTTATAAACTTTGGGTAAAAGATTTTTTGCTTCTTCTACCTTTTTTTGAGAAGGCGATGAACTTTGTTCATCTTCACGCTTCGCTTGCGCTCGCGTAGGCGATGAACTTTGTTCATCTTCACGCTTCGCTTGCGCTCGCGTAACTAAAGTTTTTACCTCTTTTAAAAGCTTTTTTAATTTCTTCATTTTTAAAACATTTCTGGCCTTTTTTCTTAAACTCTGCCTTAGGGCTTTTTTTGCTGATTTAGTAATTGGCATGTTCCTTTAACTATAAACTATAAACTATAAACTATCAATCCCTCAACTCTTTTATCAAATCGCGAATTTCGGCTGCTCTTTCAAAATCAAGGTTTTTAGCGGCTGTTTTCATTTCTTTTTCCAGAAGCTTTTTATCCCGCACCATCCAGAATTCTGATACTATCTCTTTTTCCCTGGAGGCAAATGGCCATTCTCTTATCGGTTTAATAATTGGTTTCGGTGTAATATTGTGAAGTCTGTTATATTCCATTTGAATTTTCTTTCTTCTTTTAACTTCTTTTATAGCAGCTGCCATCGATTTGGTGATTTTATCAGCGTATAAAATGACATGGCCAGCTTCGTGCCTGGCTGCTCGGCCCATGGTTTGGATTAAAGTAGTTTCTGATCTTAAAAATCCCTCTTTATCAGCATCTAAAATTGCAACCAAAGCAACTTCTGGTAAATCCAGGCCTTCTCTTAAAAGATTAATTCCAACCAAAACATCATATTTTCCTTCTCTTAAATCCTTTAATATTTGTGGTCTTTCTAAGGTTTTTACTTCTGAGTGGAGCCATTGGGAAGAAATTCCTTCCTTGGCTAAATAATCAGAAAGGGCCTCAGCTAACCTTTTGGTGAGGGTGATTGCTAAAGTTCGTTGTTTTTTTTCAACCCTTCCTTTAACTTCTTTTATTAAATCTTTTACTTGATTTTTAGTGGATCTAACTTCGATTGAAGGCTCCAATAATCCGGTTGGCCTAATTAATTGTTCCACGATATATTTTTTAGTCGCTTTTCTTTTTTCTTTCTCTGCCGGAGTGGCGGAAACATAGACAACCTGCGAAATTCGCTTTTCAAATTCTTTAAAGGTTAAGGGCCTGTTATCTATAGCCGAGGGCAGCCTGAAACCGTATTCAATTAAAGTTTCTTTCCTGGCCCGGTCTTGATGAGACATGGCGTGGAGTTGGGGTAGGGTTATATGCGACTCGTCAATGAAAATTAGGAAATCACTTGGAAAGTAATCAATTAGAGTATAAGGAGATTTACCCGGTTTTCTAAATTCTAAATGTCTCGAATAATTTTCAATTCCGTGGCAATAGCCGGTTTCTTTTAACATTTCTAAGTCATAATTTGTTTTCTGTTTTAATCTTTGGGCTTCCAATAGTTTGTTTTGCTTTTTTAATTCTGCCAATCTTTCGTCAAGCTCTCCCCTGATATTTTCAATAGCAATTCCTAATTTTTCTTGAGGAGTAACCCAAAAGTGAGCCGGATAAATTAATTTATAGTTTATAGCTTTTAGTTTATAGTTATTTTTAAAATCGGGACTTCCTTGCCAAAGGGAAGAAATTTCGTCACCGGAAAATTCCACCCTTAAAATTTCTTTTCCGGTAACTAAATAAATGTCAATTATATTGCCTCTGACTCGAAAGGTGCCGGGTTTAAAATCAAAGTCATCTCTCTGGTATTGCAAGGAAGTTAGACGAGAAAGCAGCTCTTTTCTTTTTATTTTTTGGCCGGGTTTAATTTCTAAACTGACTTTTTGATAATTTTCTGGCGACCCAATATTGTAAATGCAAGAAACTGAAGCGACAATAATTATATCATCTCTAGTCAATAAATCTTGGGTAGCCGCATGTCTTAGTCTGTCAATTTCCTCATTAATTTTGGCGTCTTTTTCAATATAGGTGTCGGTCTGGGGAATATAAGCTTCAGGTTGATAATAATCATAATAAGAAACAAAATAATGAACCCTGTTTTTAGGGAAAAACTCTTTGAACTCTTGAAATAATTGAGCGCATAAAGTTTTATTTGGGCTTATCACCAGGACTGGCTTTTTGATTTTTTCAATCACTGAAGCCATGCTCATTGTTTTCCCAGAGCCAGTAACACCTAAAAGAACCTGGTTCTTTACTCCGGTTTTTAGATTTTTAGTCAATTTTTCAATTGCCTTGGGCTGATCGCCGGTCGGTTTGAATGGAGAAAAGAGCTTAAACATGTTATACTAAAAGTGTATGATTGCTTCCTTAAGCGGAAAAATTATCCTAAAGCGGGAAAAATTTATAATTTTAGATGTCGGAGGCGTTGGTTTTAAGGTCTTTTTATCTCGGAAAGCACTTTTAAAAATACCACAAGAGGGAGAATCTCTCAAGGTTTTTTGTTACCTTAATATTAGAGAGAATATTTTAGATTTGTATGGGTTTTTAAACTTTGAAGAGCTTGAGTTATTTGAAATTTTCGAAGATATCCGCGGGGTTGGCCCCAAAATGGCCTTGGAAATTGCTTCTTTGGGCCCATTAGAAAAATTAAAAAAAGCCATTGAAGAGCAAGATGAAAAAATCTTTGAAGGAATTTCAGGGATTGGCAGAAAAAGAACTCAGGCAATTATTTTAGAACTCGCCGGAAAACTGAAAAGTTTTCCTTCCGTGAGAAAATAAAACAGGCCTTGAAGATTTTTTAAGCTAAAATTAAAACTCGGTATTGGTCGATGAAGCTAAAGCTTCATCTCCATCTTCGCCCCGCCCTGCGGAGCAGGGCGGGGCTCGATAAATGAAGAATTTAATTAAAAAAATTATTCCCCCTTTTTTGATAGGCTGGTATCACTGGCTACTTTCTTTTTTGGGTGCTGTTTTTTATCGATTCCCTTCGCGAAAATTGAAAGTAATCGGAGTTACCGGAACAAATGGAAAGTCAACCACAGTTGAGATGGTTTCAAAGATTCTGGAGGAAGCCGGATACAAAGTTGCTTCTTTGTCCTCAATTAAATTTAAGATTGGCGAGAAAGAATGGTCAAATACTTTAAAGATGACAATGCCCGGCCGTTTCAAACTTCAGAGATTTTTAAGACAAACAGTAAGCTCCGGGTCAAAGTACGCAGTTTTGGAAGTGACGTCTGAGGGAATAAAGCAGTACCGGCATAAATTCATTGATTTTGATGCCGCAGTTTTCACAAATTTAAGTCCGGAACACATTGAAGCTCACGGTAGCTTCAAAAATTATCGAGCTGCCAAAGGAAAATTATTTCAAGCAACAAAAAATATTCACGTTATCAATATTGACGACGAAAATAGAGAATATTTTTTGCAATTTCCGGCCGAGAAAAAATATACCTATGGGTTAAATCAGGGAGATATTAATAACAAAGACCTTAAATTGAAGCTGCGATTAATTGGCAATTTT
>Ga0268279_1001192_pt1 | contig 14908 bp, 15 predicted proteins | sample saktaG_6_FD_190142 | JGI IMG/M metagenome (GOLD analysis project Ga0268279, IMG submission 190142) | Saline water microbial communities from Sakinaw Lake, British Columbia, Canada - sak_2010_1_5_80m | ecosystem: Environmental > Aquatic > Non-marine Saline and Alkaline > Saline ...
ATATTCAGTGTCTTTTTAAAGGATAATTTTCGGTTTCCGACGAGCTTTGCCCTTCCGATTCAAATTTTTTCAAAATAGCCCAAGAATTGTGATTCTTCTGACGGGGAGCACAAAATATTGTATAATCTGCCGGATTCCGGCTTGACTTCAAAATCAAGTTTTGGTATATTCATTTCAACTATTTCGAATCAGTTATAGATGACAAAGTATATTATCTTTTTTTTACATCGGGAGCTATGAGTGTCTGAATCCATCAAGATTCTGTTTGACAGCCAGGAGACGACCGAGAGCCCCGGCATAGATTCAGAAAATCGCGTCACGGTCGAAGTCCTGGCAGACAGAGCGCAGGCGAATCATAGAGGCAATCTGCGTATTTTCTTTGCTATAGAATCTCCGGATGCATCTTCGAAAATTATTTCTAAGTGGGAGCTTTAATGTCCGAATCCATCAAAAGCGGAGTGGAAAATTCTCCATCTCTGAATCAATCTGCGCTGCCCACCACCCCAGCGAATAGAGATGCGGCGAATTCATCCAGATCAGAACAGCGTCTCTTTTCCGAAAACGCTCTGGCAGTCCTTAAACGCCGCTATTTGCAGCGCGATAAAGATGGAAACATCCAGGAGAAGCCGGAAGATTTATTATGGCGCGTTGCCAACGCAATCGCAGAAGCCGACATCGCCTACACCAATCGTTCCAACGTCAAGAGAACCGCTCAGCAATTCTATGATTTGATCGCCGCCAAAGATTTCATGCCCAACTCTCCAACATTGATGAATGCCGGCAAGGAGTTGGGTCAACTCTCGGCCTGTTTCGTTTTACCTATCGAGGATTCCATGGAATCCATTTTCCAGACACTGAAGGAAGCTGCCTTGATTCACAAGAGCGGCGGCGGCACCGGATTTTCCTTTTCCCGGCTGCGTCCCCAAAAAAGCATTGTAAAATCCACCAGCGGCGTCGCCAGTGGTCCGGTTTCCTTCATGAAGGTCTTCAACTCCTCCACTGAGGCTGTAAAACAGGGCGGTACGCGGCGCGGCGCCAACATGGGTATTCTGCGCGTGGATCATCCCGACATCCTGGATTTTATTAACTGCAAACTCAATGGCAACGAGCTGACAAATTTCAACATTTCCGTGGCCGTCACGGATGATTTTATGGAAAAAGTCCGACGCCACGAACACTATGAATTGATCAATCCGCATGATCATTCCATCGCCGGAACGCTTAACGCGTTCGACGTTTTCAAACTCATCGCCCGCAACGCCTGGCTGAACGGCGATCCCGGTATCGTTTATATCGATCATATCAATAAACTCAATCCGACACCCAAACTGGGTGACATTGAGGCCACCAATCCCTGCGGTGAGCAGCCCCTGCTGCCGAACGAAGCCTGTAATTTGGGTTCCATCAACCTGGCAAACTTTATAGTTGAAGAAAAAATCGATTATGTGCGACTCGGGCAGGTAGTGGATACCGCCGTTCACTTCCTCGACAATGTCATCGATGTGAACAAGTACCCCCTAAAAAAAATCGATTCGATGGTTAAGAAGACCCGTAAAATCGGTCTGGGCGTGATGGGACTTGCCGATCTTCTGTTCAGCCTCAGAATCCCATACAATTCGGATGAAGCCCTGCAGAAAGCCGATGAAATCATGCGTTTCATCTACACCAAAGCCCAGGAAGCCAGCATAAAACTGGGAGCCAGCCGCGGCACTTTCCCGGCCTGGAACGAAAGTATCTACTTCCCCGATGGACCCAAGCTGCGCAATTCGACGTTCATCACAATCGCCCCGACCGGTACCATTTCGATGATTTCAGACTGTTCCAGCGGTATCGAACCGATCTTTTCGCTGGTCTTCACCAAACACGTCATGGATGGTACGAATCTCATCTATGCCAATCCGTATTTTGAAAAAGCCTGCCGGGAAGCCGGTATATACAGCCAGGAGCTGATGCAGCGGGTGCAGGAAGAAGGCTCCATTCAGAACTTCAGCGATATCCCGGAACATATCCGCAATATTTTTGTGACGGCTCACGATATCTCACCGGAATGGCACGTTCGCACCCAGGCCGCATTTCAGAAATGGGTCGATTCGGCCGTCTCCAAGACCTGCAATTTCCCCAATAGTTCCACTGTCGACGACGTGATGGAAGCCTACTGGCTGGCCTACGAAGCCAGCTGCAAAGGAATCACGATTTACCGCGACGGCAGCCGCGACGAACAAGTACTTTATGTCGGCGACAAAAGCCAGAAGGCAGCGAAGGAAGCCGGCATCTCACCAGCGTTCTCCCAGATGACCCAGACCATCCAACCGCGTATCCGGCCGCAGGAAACCCACGGCGTAACCAAACGGATCCGCACCGGCCAGGGTACTCTCTACGTCACCATCAACGAAGACGAACACGGACTTTGTGAAGTTTTCACGAACATCGGCAAAGCCGGCAGCCAGGCCCAGGTCGAATCCGAGGCCATTAGCCGCCTGATCTCGCTGGCATTGCGCTCCGGAATTGATGTACAGGCCGTGATTCGCCAGCTCAAGGGTATCGGAGGTCCGATGCCGATCTGGGAAAATGGCACGCAAATTTTGTCGACTCCGGATGCCATCGCCAAGGCGATTGAGTGGTACATCGCCGAACAGAGGGATGGTAAGAAAATCAAAAAACATCAGCCGAGTATCTCGCTCGATGAAACCGCTCTTGCCCGACCGAGGCCAGTGACCGCGATTACGGAAAATATTCTGGATTTCAAGGTCGATAACAAGAAACTGATCACGACCTGCCCGGACTGCGGATCCACCGTCTACCACGAAAGCGGATGTGTCACCTGTCCCTCGTGCGGCTATTCCAAATGTTAAACATATTTTGACCTCATAATAATAAAAAGCCCCGGTTGACCGGGGCTTTTTATTATATTCCTGGAATAGTCGTACGGGCACTATTCTTCCATGATTTCTTTCTCTTTACGCTTGAGCAGATCATCCATTTTTTCGATGTATTCGTTAGTAAGCTTCTGGATTTTATCCAGGGCCTGGTGGGCCACATCTTCGGGAATGTCGTGCGATTTGTCCAGTTCCTTGATCATCTCATTCGCGTCGCGGCGGATATTACGGATAGCGACCCGCCCTTCTTCGGCCATTTTGTGCACATACTTGACCAGATCGCGGCGCCTCTGCTCATTCAATGGCGGGATGGGGAGCCGGATCAGGTTGCCGTCTGTCTGGGGATTCAATCCCAGGTCAGAGGTCTGGATGGCCTTCTCAACAGCGCTGACAGCCGTTCTGTCGAACACCTGCACCATGATCAACCGCGGATCGGGTGCGGCCACATTTGCGACCTGTTTAAGCGAAACCTTACTACCGTAATACTCCACCCGGATTCCATCGAGCAGGGCCGGTGTCGCCCGACCGGTTCGAATGACCATAAAGTCGTGCTGGGTCGCCGTGATGCTCTTCAGCATTCTTTCTTCGGTATCCTGCAAAATATCGTTAACCATTTTGTCCTCCTGATATGAGCGTCCCGATTTTTTCACCTCTCAGAATGCGATCGAGGTTACCGGGTTTTTTCATATTGTAAACAATGATGGGTATCCGGTTGTCCCGGCAGAGTGTAATCGCGGTTAGATCCATTACCTTCAACTGTCTTTCCACAACCTCTTGAAAATTCAGATCGCGGAAAAATAGCGCGTCGGGATATTTAACCGGGTCCTTATCGTAAACGCCGTCTACCTTGGTAGCTTTGATAATTGCATCAGCCTTAATCTCGGCAGCCCTGAGCGCCGCGGCGGTATCCGTACTGAAGAAAGGATTCCCGGTCCCGGCACTGAACAGCACGATCTTCCCGTCGGAGAGATATTCATTGGCCCGTGCGGCGATCATCGGTTCAGCAACCTCGATCATGCGGATCGCGGATAGATGATGAACCGTTTGTCCTTTGCGTTGCAGCATCTCCTGCATAGCCAGGGCATTCATCACAGTTGCCAGCATACCCATCTGATCCGCCTTGACACGATCGCCCCCTTCTCCGGCCTCTATCCCGCGAAAGAAATTACCACCGCCGATGACTATACCGATCTCGGTGCCAAGCGCCTTGGCCTGAATGATTTCATCGGAAATCTGATCGATTACCAGGTGACTGATGCCGAAACGCTTCTCACCGGCAAGCGCTTCCCCCGAAAATTTCAGAAGAACGCGTTTATATGGCAATCCTGTTTCCAAGAATTTGATAGTGACGTTTTGGATTTTAACGTACTTACAGTTTATCTTCGCCTAATTGAAAGCGAACAAAACGGGAGATTGTAATATTTTCACCGATTTTCGCCACGGTGTTCGTCAGATAATCTTTGATCGTGAGCTGCGGATCCTTAACGAACGGCTGTTCAAGCAGACAAACATCAGAATAAAATTTGTCCATTTTGCCTTCGACGATCCGATCGAGAATATTCTCCGGCTTGCCCTGCATTCTGGCCTGTTCGCGGTAAATATCCTTCTCCTTTTCGAGTAACGTAGCGTCGACTTCGTCGCGCGCAATGGCACTGGGGCTCGTCGCGGCGATATGCATGGCGATATCTTTGACGAATTCAAGGAATTGGTCGGTTTTGGCGACAAAATCGGTTTCACAGTTCACTTCTACCATGACACCCAGTTTATTGCCGGGATGAATATAGGACAGGATGACGCCTTCTTTGGCTTCGCGGCTGGATTTCTTCTCTGCTTTGGCTTTGCCTTTCTTACGCAGAATTTCGATGGCTTTATCTTCATCGCCTTCGGATTCCACCAAGGCGGCCTTGCAATCCATCATTCCGATTCCGGTTCTATCTCTTAGCGCCTTTACCTGCGCTGCGGAAATATTCATCTACTGGTCCCTCTGTATTAGGAAATTAGTTCGTACTTTCTTGGCTGTGCGATTCCACCATTTTGGAACCCTTGGCTTCCATAATGGCGTTCGCCAGCTCGCCTATGATCAGCTGAATCGTCTGAATCGAGTCATCGTTGGCTGGGATTGGATAATCGACCAGCGCCGGATCGGCGTTGGTATCGATAAGAGCCACAACCGGGATATCCAGCCGGCGGGCTTCCTGAACGGCGATGCTGTCGTTCATGGTATCCACGATAATCAGGGCGTCCGGCAAACGTTTCATATCTTTAATGCCACGATGAAGGTCGGCCAATTTGACCCGCTCGCGTTCCAGGGAGAGCTTCTCTTTCTTGGTGAGATTGTCACCATAGCCGATGGATTTGTCTTTTTCCAGCTGCTGCAGGTGGCGGATACTCTTCTTGATTGTAGAAAAATTAGTCAGCGTACCGCCCAGCCAGCGTTCCACAACATAGAACATACCACAGCGGTCAGCCTCTTTCTGAATGATATCTTTGGCTTGTTTCTTGGTGCCGACAAAAAGGATATCGCCGCCCTTGCGAACGGTTTCCCTGGTGAAACTGGAAGCTTTTTCGATACATTCCACGGTCTTATTGAGATCGAAGATATGGATGCCGTTCTTCTCCATGAAAATGTATTCCTTCATTTTCGGATTCCATTTTCTGATCAGATGGCCAAAGTGGGCTCCACTCTTCCAAAGGGATTCAAAAGTAATATTGTTCATAAAATCCAACTCGCTTAATAATTAACGTTTTGAGAACTGGAATGCACGGCGGGCTCCCCGCAAACCGTATTTCTTTCTTTCCGTGATTCGCGCATCCCGGGTGAGAAAACCGGCCGGCTTTAATTTTTTTCTAAGCTCCGGATCATATTTCTCGAGGGCGCGGGCCACCGCCAGGCGAATCGCACCGGCCTGTCCGGCCAAACCACCACCGTCGACGTTAATATCGATATTAAACTGGCCGACCACCTCGCAGAGCTCCAGAGGCTGCATAATCAGCCGTTTCAGAGTATCACGACCGAAATAAGCCTCAAAACTATGCTTATTGACGATGATCGTCCCTTCGCCATGGGACATACGTAATCGCGCAACCGCTCGCTTTCTTCTACCAAGTGATATATACTCTAATTTCGGCATGTCTCAATTATCCTTCTACTTCTAAAGGTTTCGGTTGTTGAGCAGCGTGCGGATGTTCCGGTCCGCTGTATATTTTTAATTTTTTCAGCAATTGTTTGCCGAGCGTATTGTGGGGCAGCATTCCCTTGACCGCATGCTCGATCACTCTTTCCGGATGCTCCTGGATTACGTTCTTAAACTGGCGGAATCTTTCCCCACCCAGATAGCCGGAGTGGCTGAAATAGGTTTTGGTCTCCGCCTTCTTGCCGGAAAGCCTGATTTTTTCGGCGTTAACGATCACGACGAAATCGCCGGTATCGACATGAGGTGTAAAACAGGGCTTATGTTTTCCCCTCAAAACGGATGCAACCTGGCTGGCCAAACGGCCGAGCACTTTACCCTCGGCGTCTACGACAAGCCATTCCCGTTTAATTTCATGTTCTTTGGGATAGTAAGTTTTATACATATAACTCTCTAATTTCCGTTTAAAAAAGCGGATAAACTTACAATTGCACTGTCTTAGAATCAAGTTTTTTTTCGACGGGAAACTTACAATTCTATAAAAGCAGACTCTGTAAACACAAATTTAATTCTTCCCGTGAACTCCGATCCCAGAAACGGCGTATTGTGCGATTTGGATTGGATGTCTTTCCGGCTGAAAATCCACCATTCCTGCGGATCGAAAATCGTCAGGTTGGCCTCCTGTCCCTCCTTCAATTCGGGCAACGGCAACTGCATGATTTGCGCCGGATTGACCGTCAGCTTTTGAATGAGCTGCAGCAGCGTAAGGTGACCGGGTTTTACCAGGTGGGTCATCGCCAGTCCGAAAGCACTCTCCAGGCCGATCATCCCGAAGGAAGCCAGATCGAGCGAGGTCTCTTTCGTTTCGTAGGCATGGGGCGCATGGTCGGTCGCAATCGCATCGATTGTGCCGTCCCGCAATCCCTCGATAATCGCCAGCCGGTCGGCCTCGGTCCGTAGCGGCGGCGCGACCTTGCCATGCGCATCGAAAGAACGCATGTACTCATCGGTCAGGGCAAAATGATGCGGGGTGGCCTCGGCGCTGATTTTAACGCCTTCGCTCTTGGCCCGCCGGATCAGTTCCACGGAGGCCCCGGTCGAGACATGCGGTATGTGCAGGCGTGCGCCGGTAAACTTCGCCAGCGTGATATCGCGGTATATCATGACCTCTTCCGCGATGCCCGGATTCCCGTTTAGCCCGAGATGCGTGGAGACAATCCCTTCGTTCATGAGACCGTCAGCCCGCAGTTCGATATCCTCGGCGTGGTTGACGATCGCTTTCCCGGTAATTTTTGAATATTCAAGGGCGTAGCGCATGAGCTGCGCACTCTGTAAAGGCGTCCCGTCATCCGAGAAGGCCACCGCCCCGGCCCCGGCCAGTTCGACCATATCGGTCAGTTCCTGCCCGTTGCGCCCCTTGGTTATGGCGGCGATCGGGTAGACCTTCACGGGGAACTTTTCGGCCTGGCGATAAATGAAGCGCACACCGTCCTGTGTGGCAATCGCCGGTTCCGTATTGGGCATGCAGCAGACCTGCGTAAAACCGCCCGCCAGGGCCGCCCGGCTGCCGCTTTCGATCGTCTCTTCGTCTTCGAATCCAGGTTCCCGAAAATGCACATGAATATCGATAAAACCGGGCGCTATCGATTTGCCTTTCAAATCGACAATTCTCTTAACGTCCTCCCCGGGAATGGTTTCAGCAATGGTTTTAATCCGGCCTTTGTCGATCAGAATATCCGCATGATAACTGGTCTCTTTAAACGGATCGACGATGACACCGTTTTTGAATAGGATCTTTTCTTTTATTTCTTGAATCTGCATGGCACTCTCCTATTTGGCTCCGGCTAATAAATACAGGACGGCCATCCGTATGGCTACACCATTGAGAACCTGGTGCAGAATGATGGCGTGTTCCCCATCCGCGACATCCGAGTCGATTTCCACGCCCCGGTTCATGGGCCCCGGATGCAGGATCGTAATCGGTTTTGACAGTTTATCGAGCCGCTCGCGCGTGATACCGAAAACATTGCGGTATTCACGTAGCGAAGGAATCAGGCCCTTCCCCTGCCGCTCCTTCTGAATGCGCAGCACGTTCACGGCATCGGCAAATTTTAAAGCCTCATCGAGGTCATGGGTCACTCTCACTCCCAGCGTCTCGATCCCGAACGGCAGAAACGTGGGCGGCGCGCACAACATGACATTGGCACCCATGGTTTTCAGGCCGTGAATGTTGGAGAGCGCAACCCGGCTGTGCAGGATATCGCCGATGATCACGACGTTCATGCCCTGTAAGTCGCCGACTTTCTCCTGCAGCGACATCATATCGAGCAGGGCCTGCGTCGGATGCTCATGGGTGCCGTCGCCGGCGTTGATGATTACAGCGTCCACGAAACGGGACAATAAGATCGCCGAACCGGGGACCGGGTGACGCATCACGACGACATCAACTTTCATGGCGAAGATATTCTGAATCGTGTCCTTCAGACTTTCACCCTTCTGCAGGCTACTGGTGGAAGCCGAGAAATTCACGGTGTCCGCCGAAAGCCGTTTCTCCGCCAGTTCGAAGGAGATACGCGTGCGCGTGGAAGCTTCGAAAAACAGGTTCACGACGGTCACGCCCTGTAGCGTCGGTACTTTCTTCACCGGCCTTTCCAGTACTTCACGGAAGGAAAAGGCTGTGTTCAGAATCGCCTGAATATCCTCGCGGGGTACTTTTTCCAACCCGAATAAATGTTTGATACTCAGATTCATCGAACTTCCTCCACTAAAAGAATGCCGTCTTCACCGTCGGTCTCGACAACTTTCACGCGTATCTCCTCACCCGGCGCCGTTGGAAAATTCTTGCCTACGTAATCCGGTTTGATGGGCATTTCGCGGTGGCCGCGATCGACCAGAACCGCCAGTTGAATGCGGGCCGGCCGCCCGAAATCGATCATCGCATCCAGGGCCGCCCGGATCGTCCGGCCGGTGTAAATCACATCATCCACCAGAATCAGTATCTTGTTGTCAACATTAAACGGGATGTTCGTCACTTCGATCGAAGGCAGTTTGTGAGTGGTGCGAAAATCATCACGATACATGACCACGTCCAGCACACCCAGCGGTAATTTTACATTTTCGATCTTTTCGATTTTTTCGACAATCCTCTTGGCCAGATACTCGCCGCGCGTACGGATGCCGATAATCGCTATATTTTCGATGCCTTTGCATTTTTCGATAATTTCATGCGCCAGCCGTGTCAGGGTTCTGTCCATGGCCTTCTCATCGGCCAGTTTGGATTTCACTTTAAAATTCATGCTTCCTCCTCAATAAATAAAAAAATCCACCCCTGCGGCGGATTTACTCTTTTTATTTTGCCTTTGCCAACTCACGGGTTGCTTTTAAAGGCTCCTCTTTAAATGTTGCGGAAATTTAGAGAATATCCATCAATATACCAATGGTTTTATCGATCAGATTTTCAGCATAAATCTCGCAGTCAGAACGGTCCGGCATGCTGCGAATGATCGTTCGCCTTGCCACAATCCTTAACTGCCATCGATACGCTAAGGGCCGCAAGAATGACACCTGCGGCCCTTAGCTGAAATTTCTACAGCGGTTTTACCGGGATGACAATATCGACGATGTGCTTCCCTTCTAGATGCTCCTTGGGATCGTTCAGACAGTGCTCGTAGCAGGGACCGTCCGCCGGCTGATAGCCGCTGTCCGGCAACCAGCTGCCGCAAACGGCATCCCAGGCCTGGCCGAATTCGTCCACGTTCAACTCGAAACGGGCGAAGGCGTACTTGCCCGCCGGCAGGGACATCTTGCCAATCTCACCATCGACCTTCGTATCCTTCGGGACCGTGATGCAAACGCTGAGGCGCAGCTTGGATGCCTCCGTGAGATTTGGATCATCATGGTAAATGTTCAGAATCTGGGTTTCCGGAAAGTTCAGCAGCCCCCGCGGCCCGGCCCATTTCATCAACTTCTCATACAGTCGCCGAAACAAGGCCTCGTCCCCGGCATAGGGTCCGATATGGCGTACGTAGGCCAGCTGCATTTCCGGCATTTCCTTGACTTCCACCTGAAATTCCAATTGACGCTTTTCCTTCATTTTTAACCTCCAAATTTGGTTTTTCGTTGCAGCGTCAATGTAGGACGAAACCAGGTCGAATTCTTTCCCGATCTTGCCATGCAGTTGATGATCCTTGCCTTTCGTTTGCCGAATCTTGCTCTTTTCGAGACGATAGCGGGTCCGCCACTGGCTGGCGCTGATTCCGTAGCTTTCTTTAAACGCCCGCGCAAAAGGAGCCGAACCGGAGAAGCCGCAATCCAGGGCAATTTCCGTGATGCTCTTTTGGGGATTGCCGGCCAGTTGCGCAACCGCTTTCTCGATGCGGATACGCTGAATAAATTGATTCAGCGTTTCTCCGACCATTGCCCCAAAAATGCGGTGAAAGTGGAACGGTGAAAAATTCGCCACACCCGCCAGGGTGCTTAGGGTGAGTTCACTCCGAATATTCGTTTCGATAAAATCGATCACCCGGTTGATCCGGGCAATATATTCTTCGCGCCGGAATTGCGGCCCGTCTTTTTTCATCTCGCTTCTCCCGGTGCCGGCTGAGCACGTGGTTTAATTCCTATCGCCGGTTCAATTTATCCATCCCGCAGGAAAATATGAATAAAATCATCCGCCTAAAAATCGCAGCGGATTTAAAAATGAAGAAGCGGACCTGATCGACCCGCCTCTTAGATTCTGTTACGTCATGAAGTTTTAAACCTCAATTTGCCACGACGTACTTCCCGCGATGATATTTAAACCGGTCGCCCCGGTTCATGGCACAAATAATCGGCGCCTGCGTGTTGCGTTGTTCCGCCTCCTTGCGAAAATCAAACGTCCGGAAGCTGAAGTATTCACCATTGTGCATCGGGAAAACCGCTATCGGCTTTAATTTATTGATTGCATAAAAATCACCGGTCCAGACCGCGACATAATCGCCGAAATTACAGCCGCTGACCGGGAGAAAAGCCAGGTCCACTTTTGTATTCCCGGCTGCCAGCCAGTCGATTTCGGGGCAGTAATCGCCCGAAAGATCGCGGTTACGATTGACGTGATCGCCGCTGTGAAAGATCGTCACGTCGTCGGCTTTGACCCAAAATCCAACTCCCGAATCGTTAGAATAAATCGTGCGCACCTCGACGCCGTCGATATTGCGCTTCTCGCGGGCATTCATAAAGATATATTCGCGATCGGTTTCCGGCTGAAAACCGAGTACATAGTTAATTTTGCTCAGTGAATCTGCCCAGGAAAATATCCTTGGATCGAAATGATCACCATGCTCGTGGGAGACGAAGACGATCACTTTCTGATCTTTGATCTCCGCCGGATTGATGTAGCCGCCGGCCAATGTCAGGTTGGTCGGTTTTTGGGCTGTCTCGAAATAGTCAAAAATCAACAGGTGATTTTTAGTTTTGATCGCCCAGCCGCTGTGCCCGAGATACCAGATTACGGCATCATTTTTCTTTAACTTGCGCTGCAAGTCCGGCGAGTAGCCATAATTCGTTTCGTAACCGGCGTCGCTCGCTCCGTTTTTCAGAAGCATCCCGGCTGTCCCGCGATGACCGTATAAAGCCGCATAACGCAACGGTGTGGCCCCGGAATTATCCTTCGCATTAACCGCCACACCGGCTTCCACCAGTGGACCGACCACATCTGGATAATCCCGGATAGCAGTGATATGCAGCAGATTTTGTCCCGAAACCGGATCTGTGATTTTGGTATCTGCTCCATGCTCAATGAATAATTTGGCGATATCGAGCCTGCCTGTTTTCATAGCTATCAAAAGAGGCGTTTCCCCGTCATTATCGGACTCATTCAGCGGCGCCCCATTCTCCACCAGAATATTGACAATCTCCGACTGAGCGTAAACGGCCCAGAGCAATGGAGTCGTACCCATATTGTTTCTCGCATTTGCGTCCGCACCGTGCTCCATCAGCATCCGAACTGCATCGACGCGGTGGCGGTCAACCGCCCCATGCAGCGCTGTATTGCCGTCGTGATCAGTGGCATTCACTGAAGCGCCCCTTTCCAGCAGATATTCCAGTCCGGCCGTTCTATTCGAACCGGCCGCCAGATGGATTGCCCGGCGTCCGTTGGTCGTGGTGAGCGCCGTATCGGCGCCCCGCTCTTCAAAGTATTTCATCAACTCAACATGACCATAAGAAGCCGCAAACAGATAGGGCGTCATTCCAAAGTTATCCTGCTCATTGATATTCGATCCGTTTTCCAGTAGAATTCTGACAATTTCCAGTTGCCCGGTAGCAGCAGCGTTATGCAGGGCGTTGCTACCTTCAGTATCACCGGCTGCGATATCGGCGCCCCTTTCCAGCAACAGGCGGACAACTGCGGCCTGTCCATTGGCCGCCGCCAGAATCAAAGGCGTCAGGTTGTTTTCATCTCGTTGCTCTAATAAAGCCGGATTTTCCGATAGCAATGCGGCGACCTGATCGACGCTCCCCGATTGGATGGCCGCTTGAAACGGCTGCTGGGCAAGGCCAAGCGTCGCACCAAACAACAACAGCAACACAAACCCATTCAATCGAACGGTGTACTTCATCTTTCCCCTCCTCGATTTCTAATACTAGCATTTTGACTTTATTATTGATGCCCGATTCCTGCATTGGGTTGTCACGTACTTCTTTTTTTATATAAAAAACGGCCGCCCTGCCCGGACAGCCGTTCTATCTCTGGTAAACAAGTGCTTTACTTTTCGGATTCAACCGATGATGCGAACTGAATCGAGGCAATATCCGCAATATCGATCTCGCGGATCTCACCATCAACATCCAGCTGCACGACGCTCTGGGTCCCGCCGATGAAGACACCCTTCAATATCGTACCATCCTGCATCTTTACGGTATCGAATCCACTCTCCATCGCACTCCTGGCGTCGGCCGGTTTTTCCACTACCGTATAAAAATCTTCATCGGGATAGTACCGATAGTAGGTTCCGTAGTAATAATAATAGGGAATCCCAGCACAATAAAAACGGATGTACGCCGGCGGCAGCACCCGGATGCGGGCTCCAATAGGCGCCCGGGTTACGATGAAACCGGTCCGGCCATTCCGGTAAAAGACACCGCGATTATAATAGTAGGGCGTACGATTGACGATCATCCGCGAATGATCGTGCGGTAGATGCGTGACTACTTTCCCGTGACCGCCGGTTCGGTGACGAACCGTTTTCTGAGGAGGACTTGCCAATGCAGTCAATGAAAAGAGAACAACCAGGAGCACTATCCATCCGGAATGACTGCTCAAATTTCGCTCTTTCATAATATCCGCCTTTCCCTTTATGTTTTGCATCAAATTTCTGCAATATGCAATTCGTACTTTAGACAACCGAAAAAATCGGATGGTTAAAATATTTTAACGATAATTGTGATTCTGATCAAGATGCTGCCTGACAGAAAAGTTGATTATGGATATTAAGATGGAAAATGACCGGTCCGATGCCTCCGAGGCCGAACTCAAAGCCCCCAGCGTCCACCGGATAATCGGAAGAGCAAATAATCATAGGAATTGCCGGAGAGATTGCCCAGACGGATCATACGCAGAACGATTTCGATCATGCGGGCGCGGTCCCGACCGTATTGTATATAGAGTTTTTCGCGTAGTTCGGGGTCCGGCTTTGCGTTCTGCTCGGCCCAGTGCTGGGCATAGAGCAGGGCGGTTAATTCTTCCGGTTCGGGATTGCGAACCTCTCCGCCCAGCAGGTTTTCAATCTCCGCCCGCTCGAATCCCATACGAAGCGCCAGCCAGGTATGGTAATAGTTACAGTAGCGGCAGCCGTTCACGGCCGTCACGGCCATCATCAGGCGCTCCTGGAATTCGGGGCTAACCCAGCCGCGGAACTTATTGCGGATGATCCGGGGTATGCGAGTCATCAGGAAAAAAATATCTATCAGAAAGGAAAGCGGGTTGTGATAATAGCGTTTACGGAATTCGTTTTTCATGGATCGCAATTTAGGTCGATCGCGACGGAATCCCCAGAAATTAAATGAGATCAATAAATCGCAGCACCCTCACAATGATTATTCCGATATCCTGCTTCAGCAACGTGAGGGGTAACGTCGATGAATGGAACTCCGGCACAATTACCGCCGGCTATGCCTCCGTGTCGCGTTTGCTTCAATAATTATTGGTTTTCTTGCCGGTATAATTGTAGTATTGAGTGTAGTGTTTATTGACAAAGTTATTGAAATAAACGATCCGATTGAGGGTATCCGAAGATGAAGAATTGCGCGGTCTTATTACCGGCGGACATAGCATGGAGGCCTGCAATGGATCCCAGATATTCATGACTCAGTGATTGAAGGTTAGACGCTATCATGAATGAGATAAATCAGCAGAAAGGATGTGTAAAATGAAATTGAAATCAATAACGATCACAATCCTGGCAGTCCTGTCACTCAGTGGATCGGCTTTTGCCCAATTCAGCATCGGAAGTGATCTGGTCAGCCGCTACGTCTGGCGCGGGACGGATTTTGGAAATGCGGCCAGCATCCAGCCATCCTTGTCCTACGCTCTTGGAAATTTGGAAATCGGCGCCTGGGCTTCCTACCCGATTTTTTCGGATTCGTCGAGAATAGGAGTGAATGAAAACGATCTCTATTTATTCTACAGTATCGGGAACCTGGGAATCACACTGAACGATTATTATTTTCCCGAGGCGAATCAGCTCTTCAATTATAAGAGTGACGATGCCATCCACTTGCTTGAAATCAGCGCCTCTTACAATTTTGGAAAATTCAGCTTGTTGGGCGGATTCTTTTTTTCCGGCGATACGGATAACTCGACCTATTTCGAAGCCGGATATAATTTTTACGAAAAAGACGAAATCACGGCCGGCCTGACAGTGG
>Ga0268279_1001197_pt1 | contig 14849 bp, 12 predicted proteins | sample saktaG_6_FD_190142 | JGI IMG/M metagenome (GOLD analysis project Ga0268279, IMG submission 190142) | Saline water microbial communities from Sakinaw Lake, British Columbia, Canada - sak_2010_1_5_80m | ecosystem: Environmental > Aquatic > Non-marine Saline and Alkaline > Saline ...
ATGTCATTATGATTATCAATATTCCTATATCGATTGCAGTGCCCAGGACAGTTGTTTGAGCGGGCCCTATCTTTACGCTGGGCATTGCTCTGATACTGGTTGTACTAAGGGCGGTCTTTACAAAACCTGTTGTGAAATAAGCGGAGGCAGTTTTACTGGTAATTTGGGGGGAGATTGCCAAGGAGGTAATTATGATGGCAATTGTCCGGCCGGGTCGGGAACGGTAATGTGTGGAGTTGATCAGGCTACCTGTAATGCCGTAATAGCCCAAGGCTATAATTGCACTACTGGGCCTTGTGGCCAATCAGCTTGTCAGGCCATGGTTTCTTCTCCCCCTGAGTCAACCCCTGCTCCCGGTGACCCCACCTCCACCCCTATACCCACCCCATCTAATTCTTTTTGCAAGGTGGGTGGTAAAGATGCGGCGGTAGAGTGTTGTGATGCCTGGATTGAGCTTAATGTTCCTCGAGAGGCGACTATTGGTGAAGAGGTTTATATTGATATTTATCAACACCCGGCCTGGTCAAAGAATGACTGTGTTTATAAAGATCTGGGTAATACTAATTTTTCTCCCAATGGTCATCTTATTGCCTATGGGGGTGAAGGCTCTGCCGGTTATTATCTTGATTGGGATTGGATTTGTGGTTTTTACAGATGGAGCGAATGTGGTCGTGATGCTCGAGCTACTTATAGAATAAGAGATTATAGTGGAGGGGGCCCTTGTATTGAGGGTTCCGGGGGAACCTGTGTTTTAGCCAAAAGTTTTCCCCAGACTGAATTTATTGCCTCTCATAATCTTGACCCAGTATATACCAGTGATCCTATTGGTCATCCTTGGGGTCAAACCAGAGTCAAACAGGTGAGAATTAAATGGAACACATCAGGGTTGCCGGCTGGGACTTATCATTTTGATAATAGCGGGCCGTATTCTAATTTAGGAATTGGTGCTCATGATAACAATTGTCCTTGGTCGGCTTGTTGTCAGAATCTAAGAGTCGGCTTTGGTGGTGGTTATTCAACAGAAGGGATTATGCATCAAATTTTTGGAGGAGAGGTTAGCGATGATGGTCGAATAATAGGGGATATTATTCGACCCAACCGAATGATCAGGCTAAACGATCCTGATGCTTGTCAAAACATTGCCCCCTCTGCCCCCGCTCTTTCCCAACCCCCCAATGATTGGCAACTTCGAACTGATCAGGTTGGTTTAACCTGGACTCATGATGGGCTTTGGGGAGAAAATTGCGCCGGCAGCAACAATACCTTCCAAGTTTTAGTGGCTCAAGTTGACTCCGGCACCCCGGGTTTTTCTGAGTTGGGTGGTTACCATAATCAGACTATTGACAGTGAAACTGGCGGTATTTCCCTAACTGTTGGTTACGACTCCCGTTATTGCTGGGGAGTTCGGGCCAGCAATGGAGCCTTGTCGGCCGATTCTGAGGTTTGGTGTTTTACCACCCTTTATCCGATCGGTTGGTTCCAAGGCCAATCAGGCAACATCTATGGTCATAATGGGATTGCCTCCTTGGTTTCAGAAACAGTGGCCGATTGGGCCCGATATTTTTCTTTGGATTCTGACGATTTTGGTGACTCCGGCCTAATTTCATCTTCGCCCTCGACTACCAAAGACTTTGGTGATGCCTTGGCGGCCACCAAATCCAATCCCGACAACGACGATTGGTTGGTAGAAGCCGATTTATCCCGCCTAGTCAATCGTTACACCTACAACTACTTTACTAGCATTTTAGATGTTAACCCGGCCAACCCGGAGGTTGTTTTTATCACCGGGGGGGGAAGGTGAGGCGGTTAGAACAGCCGTTGAAGAAAACTTAGACAAACAAGTCTTTGTTTATCAAGATGAGCCAAACAATGATGACGGGACCTTATCCATTATCTCCCCTTGGGACTTTACCGGCCGCAAAGTTATTATCCTCTTTGATGGTGACATTAACATTAGTCTTGACGATCAAGAACAATTGGCCCCGGCTGATTTCTTTGCCCTAATTGCTTCGGGTAATATCTCCTTTTTGGACGAGACCGGTGATACCTCCGGAGTTTACCTGGGTACCGCTTCAGCCCTAGGAGTTTTTGTTGCCGGTGATCAAATCATTACCAGCCCTGGGTCCAACCGTTTTATCGGCCGAGGCATTTTTTATGCTCGAAATGGTTTTTCTTTAGGTCGAGACCTAGGAACTGATAACCAAACTCTTCCGGCCGAACTGTTTCGCTTTGATCCCAAGTACCTCTTTACCGCTCCCAAAATCTTCCGCTATAGTCCCCAAGCTTGGCAGGAACTGGCTCCCTAAAGACAGTATCTAGTATTTAGTATCTAGTATTTAGTCTGTTTGTCCGGCCTTTTCGAGAAGGAGATCCTTCCCCGCGAACCACGTCGGGTTCGGGGTCAGGATGACGGAAGGGGTAGTTGTCATTCTGATTTTCCCCCCCTCGTCATCCTGAACCTCTCTACACCGTCATCCTGAACTCGATTCAGGGTACAGACCCTTGGGGGGCAGATAGGCTCAGGTCTTGCTGTCTTTACCCTATCGATATTGATATGATAATTTTTTCATCATTTTCTTGAAGAAATACTATGTAGTATTTAAGTAGCGTTATTTTGGCCTTTTTTAAAGAAGGTTTTGTTTTGAAAAAATACTATATAGTATTTATGGATGACATTTAGGTGGGGGTAGGAGAGAAAAACTAATACCTTTTGGTGTTTCCACCTTAAAGGTGGAAAATTAAAAGTGAAAAGGGAGAGGGTGTTTTTTCAAAGCTGTTATAATAAAGAAAATTTTGGCAACTTAATGGTTCAAGAGAAAAAAACAAAGATTGGTTTTGATTTGGATGGGGTGATTGTCGGTCGTCCGCCATTGGTACCAAAGGGCTTACTAGAAAGACTGTTTCGAGGGACAAAAGATAGTGGCTTAATTTATCGATTTCCCGCCGGAAGAAGCCACCAGTGGTTAAGGAAGCTGTCTCATCATTATTTTTTTCGGCCACCAATAAAAGCGAATTTAGCTTTTTTAAAAAAAATTAGTCAGGACCCAAGTTTTGAAATTTATTTAATTTCCGGCCGTTATAGTTTTTTAGCAAAAGAAACCACTAGGTGGCTGGTTAAGAGAGAATTAGCCGGAAAAGTTTCTGAGGTTTTTATTAACGAGACCAATTTACCTCCTCATATTTTTAAGAAGAAGATAATTAAAAAGCTGGGGCTAGACTTTTATTTTGAGGATGATGATCAAATCGTTACCTTTTTAAGAGAAGAAATTCCCCAAACCAAAATCTATTGGGTTGATAACAAAAGTTTTGACTTCTTCAGGATAATTAGCCAATAATCCTTGATTTTTAAGTTATTTTGGCCGGTATTTTTGAAAAAGTCTACCCCAATCAGAAGCGAAGAAGGTTTTTAGCCTTTTCTTGCCTACTGCCTGGTACCAATAGAGATCGTAATAAAATCGTGAGGCCAGATAAGACCAAGGGGCGATGAAGGTCTGTAGTAGCAGTTTTTCTAACCATAAAGGGCAATGATGATAAATAAATTTTTGTCCGCGAGAGGCGGTATTATCAGCCCCCCTGAGCCGAAAGTTGGGCAGTTTTTTAATTTTTCCTAGGAAGCGAAAATGAATATTTTTGGTTTGGTTTTCGCCTAAGCCCAATTTTTTACCTAAAGTAAGATAGTCGATCTTATTATTGTTTAGACCGATTATTTTGGCTGCCGTTGAGTCAAGGGCAACCTCATCAGTGCTGGCTAAAATAAGATCGGCTTTTTTTAACTTCATCGCTCGAGGGCCGGAACCATAGCCAATGGTTGTTCCGTCCATGAAAGCCACTATTTGAGGGTGAATTTCTTTTTGAATGGTTAGTAAATCGATAATGGCCTGGTGAATAAAACGGTGGGCATGGTGGCGGTTAGTATTAAGCATGCCAAAATAGTTTTTAATGGCCCCGGTATTTTGAGTAAAAACGTGGGTTTTTAGGGTGCAGAGGCTAATTAAGGGTTTATCAAAAATAATTTTGGGTAGACTAATACCGGCGGGGAAAACTTTATCAAGAACCAGCATTTTTCCCTTAGGTTGATAAAGGCGATATGGCTCATCGTCTAGAAAATGAATTTTAACCCGATATTTTCGGCACACTCTGTCCCAAGAGTGATTAACGGCACCTTTTCTGACATTAGTGACGACGGTTTTATTTTCTACCGGAATTATCTGTTTGGGCAAAAACCCTAGCGATAAAAGACCTTTTATTATTCCCTCTAATTGCCAAGGGGGCGAGGAACAAGCCGGATAAAACTTAGTCCAGGACAAATTTAGCTTGATAATAACTGGCCTTCGAGGAGAAAATTGTTTGTGGAATTGCTTTACCAGTCCTTCATAGTCCTCAACAACATTTTCAGGAGCGGTTTTGTTTATAAAAACAGTAGCCATCATTAGGATTTTATCATGGTAAGCTTTTTTTGAAGATCATTATTGGCGGGTGATCATAAACGGTAAACGATTCATCGGCTCCAAAATCATTAATAACTAGGTTTTTACTACCAAGGTTAATTGTTGGCTGATGGTGAAAATGGGCCACCTCGTTAAAAGACAATTGGTCGGAAAACAATTTTTGATAGTATTGGGCGGTTTGGGGATAGCATTTGCTGGTAGGTAAATGAGCACAGTCTGACAGCCTTGATAGGGGTCGGTAAAGACGATGACTGGCAATAATAAGGTAATCGGCTTGTTTTAGTTGGTAATCAATTTTTTCCCACTTAGTAAAACTTTCTGGCTGGTAGAGTTCTAGGGTTTCAAATTGATAATTTTCCTGACCAAAAAGAGGCAGGCGATCATCCCAGTGTTCGACGGCAATGGTCGAGCCGGGAGGAATATTCTGATTAATCCAGGCAGAAGCCTCAATTCGGGAATGGGGCTTATTGTAAATTGACAAGAAAGCCAACAGCCAAACCAAAGAAGGCAGGCTAATTAGCCATCGGGTCCAGGATTTTTGTTTTGAGAAAAAGAGGGCGGTCAAAAGGGCCATCAGGGGATAAAGGGGTAGAAGATAGCGCATAAATTTGATGCCGAATTGGCCAATAATCAGAAAATAAATTAAACTAACTCCCAAAAGAAGAGCGACTTTTTGGTTTTTAAGAGATTGAGGTTTTTTTAGTGTTTGACCAGCCAATAATAGCCAGGCTAACCAAGAAGCTCCAGCCAAAAACGGTCCTGCTCCCCAAAGAAAATAATTTTTCAATTGATACCAATAGGCAGGGGTAAAAACATACTGCAGGGTATAAGGAAAAATGAAGGGGTCTTTGGTCATGGCTTGTTGTTCTTTAATTTGGCTGATAAAGGTACCAGCGTCAATTAGGGCATAGGGAGAAAGAAGAATAAAAGTAAACGTGGTTGTCAGGCTAACGCCAATTAGGTTGGTAATAATTTTTTTCCAGTTGATTTTTGGGGTTGATCGGTTGGCCAATAAACAAGCCCCCAAGATAATCAAACCAAAAGGAAGAGCCGAAATTTTACTAGCCAGGGCCATACCGAAGAAGATTCCCGACCAAATTAAGGGCTTTTTATTTGGCTGGTCAATAAATTGGTAAGAAAAGAAAATGGTACCAACAATAAAGAATGTTAAGAGGGTGTCAACGGTATAAAAGTGGGCTAACTGAACCGGCAGAACAGCAAGGGCGTAAAATAACCCCGACCAAAAAGCCGTTTTTTTGTTACCGCCTAATTGTTGGCCGATTTTTATTAAGAAAATAATTGTTCCTAGGTCGAAAAGAACAGATAGGGTTCGACCGACAAGATAACTTTCAGAATAGGCAGCCAAATCAGGCCGTAATAATCCAGTTAAAGAAAAAGAGCCTCGCAACAGATAAATCGGCCAAGAGCCGTAAGCAAAGAATTTAGGGTTTAGGGGGCTTTGGGTTTGGAAGAACTCTATTAGGCTTTGGGGCCAGGCCAAACGATGGGCGACAAGGAAAATCATTCTTTCATCAGGATGAAGATAATAACCCTGATCCCAATTAATACCAAACAGGCGGGTAATGGTTGCCCCAACCAGCAGGAGTAAAATGAAAATTTGGTAATGGGATGGCTTTTTTCTCACCAGGAAAGAATGTTTTGATAATCCTGGGCCAAATATGGCCTGGTTTTTTGATACAGTCTAATAGTTGGGTGATCAAAAACGGTCCAGGTTTCCTCAGCGCTAACCTCGCTTGTTTGGTAATAAAAATTAGTTAGGCGGTAGCGGCCGGTAGGAGAGAAGGTTTCTAAAAGAGAAAAACCCAACTGGCCGGAAAATAGTTTTTGATAGTAGTTGGCAGCGATAGGAAACAGGTCCGAGGAGTGATTAGCAAACACTCTCCGACTAGGAACAATGACGTAATCGACCACCTCAAGGGCTTGGCAAAGAAGGCTTAAATTATTACCCTTCTCCAGTTGGTAAAAGTCAAAGTTGGTTATCTGATGATTGGTTCCAAGCGGCAGGTTAACCACGTTACCTGACTCAGATAGGATAATAGAATTTTGAGAAAAGTTTTCTTTGGCCCAAGAAGAAAATTGCTGGCGGATATCAGGTTGAGTATAAACTAAATCGAAAAAAAACACCCCCGGTAAAAAACAGCCAATTAATATAATATATTGTAGTGGTCTAGAGAGTTTAATAAGCCAATTGGCAGCCAATAGAGAAAATATCGGCGCGATTGGTACCATGAAGCGGGACCACTTGACGAACAATTGCCCCTGATAAAGAAAAAATATTAAGGTGGGCAATAAAATTATTGACCATAAAGCCCCTTTTTGTTTATTTGCGATTACAGCAATTGCCCCCAAAACAGAAAAAACCAGTACCGGCCAGCCCAGCAAAAAGGGGAAAATCTTTTTGATTTGAAACCAAAAAGGAGTAGAGGTCAAGAATTGTCGGGTATAAAAAGGAATAATCTTACCCTGGGCAATGGCAACTTCGTGCCTTATGGTTTGCAGGTTTTGGGGAAAATTAATAATTAAAAAAGGCGAAAAAGCGATGGTAACAATGAGGGCCAGAAGGACCAAGGTGACAAGACCGGTTATTTGGTTTTTAATTGATCCTTTTTCTTTTTTTAGATTGATTATGACAGCGGTTAAGGGCAAAAATACGAAAATGGCCGCCGATATTTTAGTCGCCAAGGCTAATCCCAGAAATAAGCCGCTGGCAATAAAACTAGTTATTTTTTTTTCTTGATAAATTTTTAGTGAATAATGGGTAATCGCCAGATAGAAGCAAGTCAGGAGTGATTCGGTGGTGCCAAAGTGGCTGGCTTGAATTAGCCCGGGTAAAAAAGCGGTAATGGCCGCCGCCATTAATCCTCCGGAAACATTGATTAGTTTTTTACCCAAAAGATAAACAAAAAAAATGCTAATTAATCCGGCCATGGCCGACCAGAAGCGTAAGAAAAAAACTGCCTCACCAAAATCAAGTTGGTGTTGTTGGTGAATGAAAGAAAACAGATTATAAATTCGGGCAGAAAAAAGAGCTGAAAAAAGAGACAATTGGCCGTAGGCGTAGAAGTTGGGCTGGCCTGTTTGATCTAAACTAAGCACGGCTTGGGCCATATTATTTTCATCAGGATGAAAATAATAACCCTCTCCCCAAGTTAGTTCGACGAAGCGGAGAAAAAAGGCCACTATCAAAATAGCAACCAAGAGAAGGTGGTTTTTTCTAGAAGACATAAATAACGGCAAAGACGGCTGCTCCCCAGCTCAAAATACTCAAAATAAGGTAGGGATCTTTAATAGTTTTTTCCGGTTCTTCGCCTTCTTGAGTTAAAAAAACCAGCTGAGCATAACGCATTAGGCCAATAATAACAAAAGGGACAGAAAGCATCAGCCATTTTCGATCAATGGTTTTGGGATAATTGGCTAAAAGAAAACTTAAGAGTTTACCGCTAAAATCGGGGGGCGAGGCGGTAAAAGTAAAAAGAGCGTAAGAAATCAGAGTGGCGGTGCCAAAAATAGACAGATATGAATTTAATAATTCCTGACGGTACTGTTTTAGGGCCGGTCTGGTTTCTTTTCCTTCCTTAATCAATTCGGACCTTCTTTTCCCGCTGGCGATAAAAAGTGATAAAAAAATAACCGAAAAAACCAGCCAAATAGGAATATGAAAACCAGTTAAGGCTTCACCGGCAAAGGTTCTCAAGACAAAGGAGGTGGCAATGGCCAGAATGTCCAAGGGGGGATGTTTTTTAAGGAGAAAAGAGTAAGCCAATTGAAGCAGAGCAAAAACTAGACAAATGAAAAAAAAGCCTTGATTAATTAAAAACGCCGCCGCCAAGCCAAAAATAAATAAACTAATTGATATTTGGAAGGCGTTATTTACCGGTAGTTGGCCCGAGGCAATCGGCCGCTTTTTTTTAGCCGGATGAAGACGATCGTGAGCGATATCGGCGATATCATTTAAGAGGTATGAGGCCGAAGAAAGCAAACAAAGAACAATAAAGCCAATGGTGGTAATAAAAAAATAGTTTTCATCAAAGAGATGGCCGGTAAAAAGAATGGCCGAATAAATGGCTAGGTTTTTGATCCACTGGTAGGGTCTTAGGGCGCTAAGAAGAATCTTTAGTTTAAGCATTAACCCTATTCTAAACTAACTATTTGTCAAGAGCAACTGAGGCCAAGAATTTGTCAGCCAGCCAAAGGGCATAGTTAACGCCCCGATCCCAAGGGTAGATTTGTTCCATATTGACCAGGTGAATGTTGGACCATTTGGTTTTAAAGGGAGGACGTTTTTTTTCATAGCCCGGCTCGATAATCGGTTGGGCCCAGCGATATTTGGTTATTTTTAGTTGGTAATTTTTTTCTTGGAAGCAGGGGTTAATTTTTTTAATAAAAGGAGCAAATTGAGCCAAAACTTTTTGGGGTGGGGCAGTCAATAACGGATCGTTTTGCTGGTAGTAGCCGCCGATATAGGTGGGGTAAAGATTATGGTAATTTTTTTTATTAACTAATCCGGCTTGATTGACAACGGCCACAAAAGGAAAGGAAGCATCGGCAACGCTAAGCCAATAAAGATTGTTATCAAGTATAGGTTCCTTTCCGGACAGAATCAGGTTAAGACAGGCCAAATAGCTAATATTATCGGCTTCTTTTTGATTAGTAATTTGATTAAAAACGGTCTTGGGACCGGTAAAAATAACCTGATCAAAATTTTTAAGCTGTTTTATTTGGGTTATTTTATTTTCAAGCTTAATTTGGCCACCTTGACTGACTATTTTTTTGGCCAATTTTTGATTTAAGGTAGCAAAACTCCCTTTGGGATAGCCAAGACGACTGGTTCTTTTTTTGATTCTGGCCCAGAGCCAGATGGCGGATATTTGCTCGCTTTTGGGGCCAAATTTTCCCTTCATTAGCGGTTCCCAAACCGCTCGGTAAGCCCTTTTACCGGTGAGGGGCAAGAAAACCTTTTTTGTTTTTTGGTCAGGAATTAAATGGTGGGTGGGGATTGTTTTTGATAAGGCAACAGTTGCCCCAAAGCGTAATTTGTCAATGAGGCCAAGCCCGGGGAAATTAATCAAATCGGCAGGAGAAGAAAAGTGATTAATTTTTTTATTATGCCAAATAGCGCTGGCTGGTTTGGCAAAAGAATAAGGCAAAGACAGCTCTTTTAAAAGATTAATTAATTTTTTATCGGAAGAAAAAAAGTGGTGGTAGAAGTTGTCAATTGCCCAGCGGTTATCGCCTAGGGAAAAATTTGATAGTAGCCCACCAATTGTTTTGTTTTTTTCGAAAATGGTTACTTGGTTTTTAGCGCTTAATCGGTAGCCAAGATATAAACCGGTAATACCGCCGCCGACAATAGCGAGCCTTTTCTTGGTCATTGTTAAGAGTGGTTAAAAGACGAAAAAGAAACCTAAGATGGCCAAGGTTATCCCGCCCAATATTACCCCCAAGGTAGGCAAGATACTGCCGGCTTCCGGTAGAGCCGTTGGCGGCGGGCTGGTGGGAGAGGCCTGGATGACAAGGTCTGGTTCTTGAGTGGGTTGAGCTTCGGTTGTTTCTATTGGGGTGGCGGTTGGTTCTTCTGGACAAAGACAATCTTCTTCTTCCGGACAATCGGGGTTAACACAAACCGGGCTTCCATCGACATCTTGACAAACTAGATTATCAGGACAAAGGTCATTATCCGGATCACAAGCTTGGTGACAGGCTAAAACGGGCTCTGGACAAAGACAATCTTCTTCTTCCGGACAATCGGGGTTAACACAAACCGGGCTTCCATTAATTTCTTGGCAGACTAAATCATCGGGGCAAAGGTCGTTGTTCTGATCACAAGCCTGGTAGCATTCAGGGGGTGAGGCGACTGTCAGTGTTATTGAACAAGTTGACTCTTGTCCGTCTTTTGTTCTGAGGGTGGCGGTGTTAGAAATAGTTCCACTGGCATCATCGGCGATTTTGGCTCGAAAAGCAACATGGCTACGGTTTATTGTAGCGGTATCGTTACAAGTAACAGTCTTGCTGGGGTTATCATAGCTGCACATAGAGTAGCTGTCCAGAAACGTTAGAGAGGAGGGCAGGGTATCGGTTACGATATATTCTATTTCTCCCCCTTCTGGAATATTAGAGGTGTCAATAAGAAAAACAACTATTTCTCCATTCTCAACAGCTTCTCCATTATTAATAATATTGGCTTCATAACCGTCTCTATCTCGGGAATAAAAATAATAATAGCCGGATTTGTTTCGGCTATCATTACGGTAGGCTAATTTTTTTTCGCAAACAAGTGTTTCGGGGGGTTTAATGCTAAATTCTAGGGTGCAATCCTCGCTAACTGCTTCCGGCTCGGTTGGGGCTAGGTTTTCTTGTCGGGTTTGATAGATCTTATAAGCCAAGAAAACCGTTAACCCCAATAAGGCAAGACTGGAAAGAATAACAGCGATTGTTTTGGGAATTTTTTTAGTCATTTTAATTTAAAACCAGCCCCCAATTCCGCTTGGGCCATCAAGATAAACCTCAGCTTCAATTTTGAAATTTAACACCCCATCAGGAATGGTATAGGGTTTGATAAATTGTTAAGTGGGCAGGATAATCATGATTAATTTTTTCCGTTGTTTCGTCTTGCTCCAACCAAGAATTACGGTTAACTCTGATTCTGGCCTTGTTAACCGGATAACTAGGATAGCCATTATTGGCGATAACACCAATGTAAATTAGGTCACCGGCCTTAAGGGTTTCTAATTGATCGTTGGCTAACAAATTTTTGTCTTGGTCATAAATTTTTATTGTATGACAATTACAGCTATATTCAGGTTGGGTAATGGTGGGCTCTGCTTCTGTTGGCGTTGGTGGTTCATCTTCGCAAGTCTCGTCCCAGTGGTGGTCAATGGCAAAAGCCACTCCTCCGTCCCAGGGTTGACCGCTGGGAGTAAGGCAAGAGTATTGGGAAGAAAGACTTCTAATATCAAGCTGGATTGTTTCACAATAGGCGGGAGCGGTAGATTCGCTTTTGCTTTGACCGCTGTTAATTGAGGGTTGGACATATTCGGTTCGATATTGACTGCCTTGGCAATCAGCACTATCGTAGAGGCAGCCGCGGAAAACAATTTTTTCGTAAGGGATGGTTGTGCCGGTATTATTGGTAATTTTGATTTCGTGGTTATTGGCTCTTTCACAAATTAGCTGGCCGGATTCTCCGGTAGTCGCCACACAACGACTAAAATCGTTCTCCCAAATGTAACCGGTGTCGCAAATTTGTAAACAGCCGTCATCACCGGAATCCGGACTGTTAGGCTCACAAGACCAAGTAGTGTTTTCTTTTGTGATATCGTGGTGGTTTATACACCATTCGCTTTCTTTTCCAACGGTTTCTGGTGGCCAACAAACATCTTGGCTATCACCGGTGTCGTCGCCACCGCCCCCGTTGTCATTTTGGCATTCTGAATTAGAAGAACACTGGTCAGATCCTGGTCCAGCTACTTCGACACATTGCTCATTTCGACAAGCTTTGTGATATTCTTCTGTTCCGGAATCATTACAAGATTTGCCGCTTCGACAATAACCATTGGGGATGCTACAAGTTTGTCCGCTGGGACAATCGTCATTACTGGCACAGCAACCAGGATTACATCCGCCGGCGATGTCACAGTTATTCAGATTCGGACAATTTTGACCTGCTTGTCCGTTCTCGCCCGGAGGGCAGGTGCTGGTTGCCCCCTTTCTAATATCTTGTCTTTCCCGAAGCAGGAAAAAGGCCCCCGCCACTGAGGCCAGAGCCAGAAGAACAATGGCGATAATTATTAACGGGTTTTTAGACTTTGTTGACTTTGGGCCAGGCGAGAAACTATTATTTTCTGTCTGGTTAACGTTAGCAACCTTAGTGTTGGTCTTAATGGGTTCAAAAGAGCTTGATCTTGTCGGTGGTGGTGGTGGTGGACCTTGAGGTTTTCGGGGTGGTATCATGGCAGCTTTTTTTGATAAATAGTAACAGCCAAATAAATTAGGCCTAAACCTAAGATAGCAAGAATGATTAGGGGAGTCAAGCTACCAGAAACGATTTGAGCCGGGCCCGTGGCTTCTTGGCCGGTTGGGATTATTTGTGGGGTCGAGCTGGTGACAGTCTCTGTTGGCGATGGGGTTAAAGTAGTCGTAGCTTGAGGACTAGGAGTTGATGTCGGAACGGAAGTGGGTGTTGGGGTGTTTTGCGGCATAGTTGGCAAGGGGGTAATTGGTGTTGGTGAAGGAGAGGCGCTGGCGGCTTGGACGAGAAAACTCCTAGTAACAGCATGAAGAAGGTTGTTTTCGTCGTAGTATTCCACGGTGATAGTGTGTTGGCCGGGAGTTATATTTTCTGGAGGAATCCACTGCCAGGAGCCAAAGGAAGATACCAATAGCTCTTCCTCAAACTTTTTTGGCGACTCAAGGGTAATTTTAATTTTTTGATTGGCTGGTCCTTGGCCAGAAAATTCCGGTTTGGTGAGAAAGATCGTTTCTCCTTCTTGGGGATTATTAATACCGATTATTGGTTTTTCTTGGCTGGTCTTGGTTTCTTCTGGTGAAAATGAGCCAGAGTGATCACCGTTAGTAATTTTATCGATAGTCTCTGGGCTGGACCAGTCAAAGTCTTGAGGTTCTTGTTTGGGAGAGGGGGGATTTTTCGAAAAATCATAAGTTTTGCCAATAATAATTGGTGGGACGGGGTGATCATTGCCGGTATTGGTGATCATTGTGGCTGTTTCTCCAGATTCTGATTCAACCAAAATTTCAATGATTTGCTGATTTTGATCATAATTAACCAGTCCCGATAGGTCTTTTTGATAAGCAGTGCTTAAGGGGACTGACCAAAAGCCGTTTTTGTCGGTTAAGCTAGCTAAATTGCTGGCGGCAGCCAATGAGAGAGTAATTAGAGCTTCAGGCAGGGGCTGGCTTTGTTGGTTAAGAACAACGCCAAAAGCTAAGTCGGCGGTCCGATTGGCTGGCGGCAGACTACGGGCGGTGGTAAAGTTAAAATTGGTTTCCTGATGTTGTTGTCCTTCGCTGAGGATAGTGAAATGATAATTTTTTTCTGCCTCTAGCTGGTCAATATCAACATAGTGAGTCAGGTAGCGGCCGGTTTGACCAGAATTTTTATCGCGGTTATCAAGAAAGATGCGATTGTTAACCTTAATACTTCCGGCGGCTGGTGTTTGGGTGAACCAGTAAATGGTTGCTCCCTGGCCAGTAATATTGGCGATTCGAACTGACAGGGGTTTTGCCTGTGCTGATGTTTGCCGGCTGGTTTTTAGGTTTTGGGTTAAGTAGACTCCGCCAAGAACGATGGTGGTTAAGAGTAAGAGACCAACAATACTAGGAATGGTTTTAGTGGACCTTTTTTTCATTACCGACTAGGGAATTTCTATTGTTTCCACATCTTTGGCTGGAGTGGGGGTTGGGACTACTTGGTTCATTGGTTCCTGGAATTTTGACGTTGCTGTTTCTGCTATCGGTATTTCAGATCCCAATCCAGACAGAATTTCTATTAGTTTTTCTTCTTCTAGGTGGGTTTTAGACTCTAGAGTATCAAATATCTCCTGGTCTATTTTGGGGTCAAGAGGAACCAACAATTCTTTTTGAGCCACCACCTCTTTTTTGTTGACATAACCATGATAGGCATTAGTAGCCGCCCAAGTTGAGGCACAAATTAAAACGAAGACAGCCACGACTAACCAGTTACTATTTATTTTTGTTTTATTCATTGTTTAAATAAAAGGTTTTGCCATTAATAGTAATTACTAGCGGTAAATTATCAGCTCTTTCTTGCTCCTGGTTTGCCTTTCCTTGGCTTATTTTTAAGCTATTAACATAAATAATTCTTCTTTGGTTGAATAAATCTTCTAAAAAAGTTTTTAGATTAAGATAGTGGCCTCTTAATCCAGTTGAAAATTTAAATTCTTGGTTTTCCTTAGCGGGAGCTTTAGGGTTTTTTTTCTCGGTTAAAACGATGGAAGAATAATTTAGAGTATTAAGATCAAGCCCAGCCTCTAGACGGCCACCTTCGACGGTTTGAGAAAATCTGGTAAATTCGGAATTAGTTGGTAGAGCCTGATCTAACAGATAAAGCCGATCATAGACCTGATTATAGAGATTTTGGGCGGCAAAAATTTGACTAATTTTGTTATTTGATTGTTGATTTAATTCTTCTCGAGCCTTAATTTCAGCTAGTAACTCAGCGATGGTAGCAATAGTTGGCTTAATGGCAAAAATGACAAAGAAAGCCACTAGGAAAATGGCCGCTACTGTTGGCGCCCATTTTTGAGTTTTTTCTCTAACCGGAATTGGTATCTGAGATAGGTAGTGACGATAAGATACTTTTGGTAGATTAATCATATTTTCTATTCCAAAATTTGGGCTTTA
>Ga0268279_1001199_pt1 | contig 14824 bp, 16 predicted proteins | sample saktaG_6_FD_190142 | JGI IMG/M metagenome (GOLD analysis project Ga0268279, IMG submission 190142) | Saline water microbial communities from Sakinaw Lake, British Columbia, Canada - sak_2010_1_5_80m | ecosystem: Environmental > Aquatic > Non-marine Saline and Alkaline > Saline ...
TGTATGTATTAGGAGCTATTGGCAGGATATTGCTCATATAGCCATGACATGCATACCTGAAAATGGCTAGCCAGGGAGGATTCGAACCGTAAATAATGTTAAAATAAATAAATCAGCCCCAGTTCCATATAATAGAAGACGAAAGTCCCAGGAGTTTAAACAGGTCTTGGGCAAGGCTTACACAAAGGATACATGAGGTAGATCTCCTTGTCTGTCCAGAGTGCGGAGGGGATATGAGAATAATTTTCACGTATTGCCTGCTCAAGTATTGTAATTTCTGATGTTTTTTGGATCTGACAACCTTGATTACATTTACTTTTTGCTGTTTATAGACTGGTGATCCAAAAGCAAATTCTTATAATCCTATAAATTTTCATGTCTGCATTCGTCAGGTTTAATATGGCTTCATTAGTAATGGATTTTGAGTAAAATTTAGGGAAATTTTTTAGATAACCTAACATATTATTGATTTTTTTCGTTTATATATAGCAGATTATAAATTTATGGAAGGAATAAAATGAAAGTACTAAAAAAAGTTATGATTGCAGTTGTAGTTATTGCGGTTGTTTCTCTTGGATCTGTAGGGTCTATATATGCCTACCAGAAAGAAGAAGTGAAACAAAATACTCGCGAAGAAAGATTTTTAGCTGATGGAACGGAATATGGATATGGTTTTAGATACAATCATAAAGAGAATTGCCAGAATGATTGTGAATGCTTAAAGAATGAATATCATTATTACCATAATCATAGCTATCAGCACCAGACAAATAATGACTGCGAGGAGGACCGTCAATTGAATGAGCATAAATATAGTCATAATTATAATTATCAAAATGATAAAGAGACAGAGTATTCTGGAAATGGGCATGGCAGTGGAAGCAGGAGGAATAAATAGTGAGGTTAAAAATAAAATTAAAAGTAATAGTAGATATATTTTTACTGCTGGCCATGATAATAAGCGCAGTAACAGGAGTACTATTACTATTAAGTCCTTCAGGACCGGGTACCCGGGCGGGAATTTCTGTCTCTCTATTTGACTTTACCAGCAGAAGTTCTTTAAAACTGTTTCACGATTGGAGTTCGATATTATTAATTATTCTTATTGTTTTTCACCTAATGCTTAATTGGAATATTATCACGAGATACATCAGAAGTGTTTTTGTGGTATCCAGGAAATAAAGTTGTGAAAATTATTAAAATAGTATGTAATTATGTTTAATATTGAATATTGAATAGTTAAATAGTGTAAATGGAAAACATAAATTCATACTTGAAAAGGTATAAAAATAGTGGTGATAAAATATGGTTTGAAAAAATTTATCATCACTATATGCCTAAGATTTACAGGTTCTATTATTTTAAACTAATGGACAAGCAGACAGCAGAAGATTTAACCAGCGAGCTGTTTATTAGAGTATACAGGGGATTAGGAAAAACCAATTTAAACAGTAAGACCTTTAAGGTGTGGATTTACAGGATAGCAAATAACCTCCTAATTGATTATTTTAGAAAAATGGGTAAGGTTGATGAGTATAATATAGCTCCTGAGGAGTTTGATAATTTAACAAAGGACAGTTTTTCCAGAAATAGCTCTTTTATCAAAGGAGAGTTAGGTTTAGAAAATCACAAACTGGCAGCAGCTATAAACAGGCTTTCAAAACTTCAAAGGGATGTAATATTGCTAAAATTTGTAGAAGAGATGGACTATGATACCATAGCGCGTGTTTTAAAAAAGAGGAAGGCAACTGTAAGAGGGATAGTGTTTAGGGCTATTACAAAGTTAAAAACAGAAATTAAAGAAGAACATGAGTAAGAAACTAGAAAAAATATTTAACAAGTGTATAAGTTTGATAGATAAGGGATACAGTATAGAATACTGTCTTAAAAAATATAGTGATTGCAGAAAGGAACTTGAAGAATATTTTGCTACGGTAAAAGAATTAGGGAAGCTAAAGGGAGTAAAGCCAGACAGTAAATATACAAGCAACAGTTTAAATAAGATTTATGCTTCTTCTACAGAAACTAAAGAGATAAAAGTACCGAAAACTGGTAGAATCAGGGTAGGTACAGCTATTTTAAAGCCGGCACTGATTTTTTTAGCAGTATTTGTTTTTATTAGTTTTTCCTTTGCTGGAACTGTTTATGCCTCCCAGGGTAGCATACCAGGTGAGATTCTCTATCCGGTTAAAAGGTCCGCAGAAGACATAAGACTATTATTATATCCTGAATCTATGAAAGGCTCATTACATTATAAGTTTTTAAATAACAGAGTATTAGAGGCAGATATATTGCTGGAAACAGGAGAAAGTCTGGATATTGAAATAATAGAAGAATTGTTAGAAGAAGCTGATGGTGAGTTTGGGGAGTGTAAAAGATATGGCTATTTCAACAGCAGTAGTGAAGAAGATGCTGCCAAGATGATGGAAAAAGTCAGACAAAAATACCAGAATAGATATAGGGAAAGGCATAAAGAGAAGGATGGGGTAGAAGAAGAAACAAAGAATGATAGCGAATGCTTTCGGGAGGAAAATACCGGCCAAAATAATGAGCAAGGCAGTATAGAAGAAAATGGAGAAAGCTCTCCGGGTAAGCAAAATAATGAGGAGGGGAAACAACAAGAGATGAAAGAGCATGAACAGCAAAAAGGGAAAGAAAACCATGGATAGGTATATTTTAATTGTATATCAAATAAATTTTTAGAAGATTTACTTGAAGAAGGTTTTAGGCTGAGAGAGAAAGTTTATTTAAAGATTATTAAAGAATTGAAAGGAGAATTTTTTTTCAGGGCTTTTTTATCTTTAACAGTCGCAGTATTGTAGATATTTCTTACTGTTTTCATATATTAATTTTATATACATAAATTTAGCTATTTCTGTATAATAATATAAAATAAAATTTTAATTTTCCTGAATATAGATTTATTTCAAAAAATTTTAAATCCTTTTTTAGCTTATACATAAATTCTATAGCTGGAATTATTGTTCAAATGATATTATAGCAACTGAAACTTTTTTGAATAATAAAATATATTTTGTTCCTGGGGTTCTGGTCAGAAAATTTTTAAAAAATAAAATTTATATTAGTAATATTTAAAATTAAGAGGTTTTTTATGAAAACTTATCTGGAATGTATCCCTTGCATAATAAGACAGTGTTTAAATACTTTAAATTTAATTCACTGTAGTGAAAGTGTAAGTATAAAAGCAATGAGAGAGCTTTTAAATAATTTGAGTAATATAGATTATGATTTACCACCAGCTTATAATTCTGATATTGCTTACAGCATAAGCGGGGGACTGGCAGGAGTAAAAGATCCATATTATAAGCTGAAAAAAGAATGTAATAAGTTAGCCCTGAAAATATACCCAAGGCTAAAAGAAATTGTTAAGTTGGCACCTGATGGATTATATGCTGGAGCAAAGGTAGCAGTAGAGGGTAATATAATTGATTTGGGGATAAGTAAAAATAGGGATAAATCTATGGATGTAGAGAAAATTATAGATGATATAAAAAATATGCCTTTAGGTGTTGATGATTTTGATAAGTTTAGAGAGTCATTAGGGGAGGCAGAAAACATTTTATATATAGGTGATAATGCAGGAGAGCTGGTTTTTGATAAGATTTTTATAGAAGAGTTGGTAAGGCTGGATAAAAATATAGTTTTTTCTGTAAAATCAGGCCCAATAATAAACGATGCTACTATGGAAGATGCAGAAGAGGTTGGTCTTTGTAGTTTGGTGAAAGTTATAGAAACAGGAAATGATAAGATTGGAGTTAATTTTGAGTATATGTCAAATGAATTTTTAGAGGAGTTTAGAAAAGCGGATCTTATAATAAGCAAGGGCCAGGCTAATTTTGAAACACTTGACAGTATAGATGCAAATATTTTTTTTATACTAAAAGCAAAATGCAACATAGTTGCCCGTAAATTAGGTGTAAATTATTTGGATGTTGTTATTATAAAAAGAAAACCCGAGTGGGGAGATAGAAATAATAATTTTTAAATATATAATTTCAAAAACTGTAAAGATTCTTAGAAATAAGTTTAATTGGCCTGAGCATAATGTCCTATTGAAACTCCAGGGTTTTTAACTTACCTGATAAAAGAAAGATAAAAAATTAATTAGTATTGTTTAATGAAAAGAGCAGTATTGACCTAATAGGATCAGATACCTTTTAAATTATTAAACTGTATATTATAATTTACTCTTGTTTTATTGTATTTTAAAAGGGGATAAGTTGAATGATTCAAATGCATTAAAAAGAGCAGGTTATGTACTTCTTTTACTTGGGCTCGCAGTTGGGTCTCTATTTGATATTCTTTTTTATAACAAGACATTAGGTATTTCATATCCTATTTTTATTGTTTCACTACTGCTGGTTTTATTCATCAGCATGAAGACCTCTAAAGTCTCTGTAAATAAAAGGGCATGGGTTCTTATAGTTCCAATACTAGCGCTTTCTGTAACATTTTGTATCTATTCAAATATGGTGCTCAGGATTTTAAATTATTTATTAGTTCCTGTTTTAATGATTGTCCTAGCTGTGCTTGTAGCAAATATAAATAAGGCTCATTGGTCTGATCTTAGGTTTATAGCAGATATGATAAAAAGAGTATGCATACCCTTTGGAAGTATTCATAAGCCATTTACAACTTTTTTTGGGATGATTAGCTTAAATACAAAGGATAAAAGGAAGACAGTGGCACTAAAGATTTTCATTGGAGTCATTATTTCAGTTCCTATTTTAGCTCTTGTTATATGGCTTCTTTCTTCGGCAGATATTGTCTTTAAAAATCTTTTTACCGATATTCCATTTTGGAATATAACCAAGCATATCTTAATAATTTTAGTAATTTCGATTTATGCATTTTCCTTTATATTTAGTATATTTAAGGCAAAGGAATCGAATGAAAAAAAGATGTATGGTAAGATAAAGTGGAAGTTGTTTATAGATCCTACAGTTTTACTTACCATACTGTCACTTTTAAATATTGTATATATTATTTTTGCAGTAATTCAATTTGCTTATTTATTTGGTGGGAATACTTTTATACTTCCATCATCTTTTACTTATGCAGAATACGCAAGGAGAGGTTTTTTTGAACTTATTATAGTAACAGTTATTAATTTTGCGATACTGTTTTTTAGCATCACTTTTGTAAAAAAAGAAAGCAGGAAAGCAAGTACTGTTATCCGTGCTTTTCTTTCAGCTCTTGTAATTTTTACATTCATATTACTTATTTCTGCATTTTATCGAATGGTATTGTATGAAATGGCGTATGGTTATACATACCTTAGGATTTTCGTACAGGCATTTATGATTTTGTTGTTTGTCCTTTTTATTATAAATCTTGTGTATATATGGTACAGCAAGATGCCTATTGTAAGTGTATATATTTTATGTTCCCTTATTTTATTTGTAATTCTTAATTTTGCCAATGTGGATGTAATAATTGCAAGGAATAATATAAATAGATATTACAGTACGGGAGAGATTGACGTAAATTATTTAGAGGGGCTTTCATGTGATGCTGTTGCCGAGACGACAAGGCTCCTTGATTGTAAGGATGAAGAGATTGTGGCACAGGTTAAAAATTATTTTGAAAGAGAAAAGGAAATACTTGCTAAGCAAAGCGACTGGCAGAGTTATAATCTTTCTAAGATTAAGGCACAAAAAACCTTGGATGAATATACCAAGTAATTAGTAATTATATAGTTAAGGTGATTCTAGTAATAAGTCTAAAGACTAGTCATTTCCAAGGTTTAAATACTGTCTTTTATAATTTAAAACCTGTTTCTTAAAAAAATTCTTGATCTCTTCTTTTTTGTATTCTTCTTGAACAAAATCTATTGTGAAATCTTTCAAGTCTTCAAAATAGGTTAATTGAGATAATAGTAACTTTTCAGAAAATTCACCGCTAAATTTTTCTTTAGTATCTTTTATTATTTCATTTAAAGGAAATTTATTATTTAATATAATAAATAGGTCTATACAATCTCTATATTCAGGGCGTCTGCCAATTGCATAAGCCTTATCAGATGCAATGTCCTTATAAGAAGAAACTACCAGTGACTTGTGCTCTAAGGGTTTATATTTTCTTTTAAAGGGAAAATAAATAAAAGAGATTTTTATTTTATTTGATACTGTAAATGTTAATTCACCACTATTGTTAATTAATACTTGAATATCTAAGTTAAAAATACGAGAAGCTAGTCTAAGAAAATCTTCAGGGAGTTGGAAAGGAAAAAATAAATCGAAATCATAGGATTTACGGTAATAAAACTGCAGCATTAATGCTGTTCCGCCTGCAAGTACTCCGCCCTTTAAAAAGAAGGGCTTAAGTTTAAATAAAATTTCTTTTCTGTTTTTATCTAATAGATCCAGAGATATTTTTGACATAGTTATTTTCGTTAGTATCTTTTTTAATATTTAAAATAAAATCTTTTACAAAAAAGTAAACTGGCCTTGTATAAATTTTAACAGGATAATCTGTAAATATATTTTTAATATCATTTTTAGGATAAACTTCAAAAAGCCATTTAACCTCTTTAATATCGCCATATGCTAGGATTTGATGGATTATATAAACTTTATCGGATTCAAGATTGATATTTTCTATATTCTTTGACCATAATATTCCCTGTAATGAATCTGGAAGTTTAATTTTTGTTAATGAGGATTTTTTTTTCATAATTCTTTATGTTTGAAAAATATTTTTAAAAATAATTAATTTTAGGTTTATAATAAATTATTATTAATTAATTGTATTATAGTATATTTATGTATTATTTTTAATAAGCAGGATTGACTTTTTATATGTGAAAATATATTATGTATATGGAGCTATATACATAACATTGTAAATACTTTTTATTATATATGTATATATATCTATAAATATCCGTTTAATAAGAGGGTTAAGGGAAATAAGGAGTGGAGGATGTCTCTAAAGAAAACAACGCTTCTATTTGAGGAAGAAGTATATGAAAAACTAAGGGAGAAATCAAAACTGCAAAATGTATCTATTGGCGAGCTTGTAAGAGAAGCAGTTGCAACATACTATGGCATAAAAAATAAAGAAGATAAATTAAAAGCTCTAAGTAAATTAAAATCGCTTAATCTTCCAGTTTCTGATTATGATTCAATGGAAAAGGAAATAATAAAAGGAGCTTTGGGTGATAAATAAAGTTAAGGTCTTTATTGATGCAAATATACCAATGTATGCTGCAGGGAGGCAGCACCCAAATAAAAGCTCTTCACTTGGTGTGTTAAAGTTAGTGTCAGAAGGTGATATTATTGGCATAACCTCAACTGAAATTTTACAGGAGATACTATATCGTTATAAGGCTATTAATCTACTTGAGGAAGGTTTTAAGGTTTATGATTATTTTGTACAAACTATTGATGAGGTTTTACCTGTAAATTTTCAAATAATTAATAATGCAAGAGATATTTTGGAAAATAGAAAATACAAAGATATATATCCAAGGGATGCGATACATGCTGCTACTATGAATTATTATAATATTAGCTACATTGCATCACATGATAGGCATTTTAAATTATTTAAGAAAATCAAATATTATTTGACCAAATAAATATGTATCATAATTAATTTTTATTTTAATAATAGGGAGAGGGCGGTTTTTTATGATAAAACTTTTAGTTACAGATCTTGCCGGAACTTTACTTGATAATGATTACAAACTTCCAGACTTTAATAAGGAAGCTCTAATTAATGCTCGCAAAAGAGGTATTAAAATAGTGTTGGCTACCGGGAAACTAATCTATTCAATTTTACCAATAATTAATACTATAGGCATAAAATCTCCTCAGATAACAAGTTTTGGGTCCACCATAATCACTAGGGATTTAAAAATACTGGATTCTAAAAAAATACAGAAGGCAGATTATCTTGAAGTAGTAAAGGTAATAAAAGAGAAGGGATACAACCCAATGGTTACTTTAGAAGATAATATAATTTATTGTGAAAAGGAAGACCATGTTATGGAACTTATGAAAAAGTCAGGAGAAAAAGTAATTAAGATTGATAGTATAGAAACAGAAGGTTTTTCAAAGGATGTGGTTTCAGTAAGCATTATAACAAAAGGCAATGATTTGCTGGGCAGTTACTTAACTACAAACTTTTCAGATAAATTGCAAATTATAAAACCAGCAGAATATTTTATATGTATTTTAAATTTAGGTGTATCTAAAGGGGAGGCTTTATTAAGTGTTGCAAAATTATTGGATATAAAAAAAGAAGAAATCGCAGTATTTGGTGATAGTACTAATGATATGAGTATGTTTAATGAAGCTGGGCTTAAGATTGCAGTAAAGAATTCTCATCCTGATCTACTGGCAAAAGCAGATATAGTAGCAGACAAAAACTCAAATAATGGTGTGGGAAAAGCAGTGTATGAATATATTTTAAATTAACTCTGCAGGATTTTTAACTGATTTCAATTATTCTATTATCTCTTATAGGATGCAATAAAAGACAGAAATAATAAAATTAGTTACAATGTAAGTTATAAACAAATTGTAGAAGTATGAAAAATATATAAATAGTGGGGACTTTATTTTTGAATAACTTTTAGACTTCTAAGCCTGTTTATAGCTGATGCAACCTCAAATTTTCTTGGCATGGAAAAATTGCCAGGGTATTTAATATAAAAGTCTGATATTATATCAAGCCCATATTTTCCAATGTCATCAAATATTTTACCCATTATATTGAAAAGGGTACTTTCCCCATCAAAATAGTTTTTTGTAAGACCATAAAGTATTATATTTGATATTGAGTTAACCTGGCTGGATTCAACTATTTGTTCGATGGATGAAAGATCGATGTTTTCGGCGCCAAACGATATATTATGAGTCCCTCGGGATTTAACTTTCCTTTTCCTTCCTTTATATGGATTTATACTATTTGGCAGGGGTATTCTTTCTGTTATAGAACCAAAACTGGCAGGATTTTCTTTTTTTCTTATATCCTTTCTATTTCTTATTGCTTCCTTTGCCTTATCAGTTGCCAAATATGGAAGATATGAATTAATAAGTAAGATTGTGTCAGCTACTTCAAAATAATCTCCCGATCCTCCCATTACCATAATAGTGGATGTATTATATTTACTGTATATGCTGTTTACTTGATCTATGAAGGGTGTTATTGGTTCTTTATCTTTAGATACAATCTGCTGCATGATGCTGTCTCTTATGAGAAAGTTGGTAGCTGATGTATCTTCATCAAGAAGCAGCAGCCTGGTATTTATTTCAAGAGCTTCAATAATATTTGCAGCCTGAGAAGTAGAGCCGCTTGCATTTGCTGTGCTGAATTCTTTTGTATTTTTTCCAAGCGGCAGGTTGGAGACAAAGGAAGATATATCTACTTTCTGTATACTCCTGCCTTCTTCTGCCTTTATTTTAACTGCGCCAACATCAGTAACAACATATTCCCTTCCATCTCCAGGAATATGGTTATACACTCCTTTTTGAATTGCTGAGAGAATTGTAGTTTTTCCATGGAAACCGCCCCCAATTAGGAGAGTAACACCCTCGGGTATGCCCATTCCTTTGACTATGCCTATATTGGGAGCTTTTAGAGAAACTTCAAGCTCGGGTGGTGATTTAAAAAGTATTGTGTTTGCTTCCGGGAGAGGCTTGTCACTTACACCGCTTCTTCTTGGAAGAATTGAGCTATTTTTTATAAATGAAATAATTTTGTTTTTATTAAGCTGAGATCTTAAGCAGTCCTGGTCCTCACAGACTTCAATAAATTTTTTAAGCTCAGCTTTATCCAGATTCTTGTGGAATAAGGATTCCTCTACAAGTTTGGGAATCTGGCCAAAAAGCATTTTTATGCATTGTTTTCCAAGAATTCTTCTGCCTCTTGCTGGAAGTCCTGCATAAAACCTTATTTCTACAAATTCATCATTTATATTACAGGCAGTTCTTTCAATTATTTCTTGCTTTCCACAGTCAATTTCTATAATACCAGATTTTCCAGTTTCAAAGATTATAGCTATATCTTTTTTTATAGACCTGCTAAAGGTTCGAATTATGTAATCTTCAAGTGCTGTCTTTCTTGGTTTATTTGAATAAAGTTTTGGACTGAATTCAGCAATTTCCTGGGATACTCTAATTCTAAGTCTTGATGGAGAAGCAAATGGGTCTCCCTGAACATGATCAATATACAAGGTATATTCTGGGAAATTATAAGCACCTTTTAGTTGTTTGTAAGCCCTGTAGCCCCTGCCATCAATTTTAAAAAGTATGTCTTTTAATTTCTGCATATGATCTTTAAGTAAAGAGTTTTTTATAGAATGACATATAAATATTTTCTGTGACATCCTCACGGCAATAAATTACCGTGCATCCCAATACTGAGAACTGGTTCCTGCTTCACAGAGCCAACTTGTCTTCTTTTTAATGAGAAAACAGCGGTCGATTTCTCCACAGGCTTAACTTTGGACATGTCCTGCCCTAGTTTTAAAATATTTTTAGCTGCATTTATATCTCTGTCGTGAAGGGTTCCACATTCAGGACAGAGCCATTTTCTTTGATGAAGCTTTAAGTGCCTATTTTTCCAATTACAAACATTGCATATTTTGCTTGAAGCTTCAAATCTTCCTATTTGAATCAACTCTTTATCCCGCCACTTTGATTTATATTTTAATTGTCTTGTAAATTCCCCCCAGCTTGCATTAGAGATAGATTTTGATAAATGGCGGTTTTTTATCATCCCTTTAACATTTAAGTCCTCAAGATAAATGATTTGGTTTTCATCAGTTATCTTAAAACTTAATTGATGAAGAAAGTTTGATCTTTGATTTGCAATTCTTTCATGCGTAATAGCTATTTTTTTTCTTTGCTTATAAAAATTAGAAGAAAACTTCTCTTTTCTTGATAATGATCTCTGTGAGGTTTTAAGCCTTCTCTCCAGCAGTCTTAAAAAGGCGGGACTATTAATCTTTTCTCCCTTATCTGTAACTATAAATGACTTGATGCCAAGATCTATGCCTATTTTATCTGTTTTACTGTCCTTTTTCTTAAATACTTTATTTTTAGCTATTGTACAATTAAAACTTGTAAAGTATTTCCCGGAAGGGGTTTTTGATATAGTTATATGATTGATGGCACCTTCTATTTTTCTATGCATATTTACTTTTACCCTTGACTTAAGCTTTGGAACTTTTAGATATCCTTTTTCTGTTAAGTAAAAATGTTGGGGTATTTTAAATTTTTGTCCGCTGGTTTTCTTTTTAAAACCCGGGTAGTCGGCAAGTTTTTTAAAAAACCTTATGTAAGCTTTATCAAGATCGATCGCAGCTTCCTGGAGGCTTTGTGAATTGACCTCTGATAGCCATTTGTACTTTTCCTGCTTCTTTAGTCTTGCTATATATCTTTTCGCTTCATATCCTGATACTTTTTTATCTTTCCTGCAGGCTTCTATTCTTAAGTTAAGTAGATAATTATATATAAACCGCACACATCCAAAATGCTTTTCAAAAAAAGCCTTTTGCTTTTCTGTCGGATATATTCTGAACTTATATCCAATTTCTATTTTTGTCTGTGTTTTCATTTCTTTTTTTGATCCCGCATATATTTTTCTATGGTATCTTCTGATATATGACCTACTGTTCCAATATACGTTGAAGGATTCCATAAATGACCTTTGTATAATTTCTTTTTTAAGCTAGGGTATTTTATAAAAAGCCTTCTGCCGCTTATTCCTTTAAACATCTTGTATATATAGCTTGGTGAATACTTTGGTTTTGCTGATACAAACAAATGCACATGATCAGGCAATATTTCCATCTCTTTAATAATAAAATTTTTTTCATAAGCTATATCTATTAATATTTGTTTTAAGCTTTTTTCAAGCTTACCAGTCAACACATCTTTTCGATACTTAACTGACCAAACAATATGATATCCGGTATTATAAACCGTAGTTCTACCATGTACTGGATTGCTCATACATATAGTATATTAATAAATCTATTTCTTATCAATATATCTCAATAATTTACTATGCAGATAGTCCTCCACCTTAACGCTCTCATCCCGGATTTAAAAAACCGGGGATTCCTGCTTTAAATCCTAAATTAAATAATTGTTATTTTTATGCTTATTATAAAATTATCTAAGTTAATAAATTGGTAATACAGGTATTATAATAAATCATGTCTTTTATAGGAAATATTTTGGTAAAGGATTTTACGATATGTGAAAGTTTTAAATTGGGTAGAGAGTTCATTAAATAATATGATATAATGTTAATGTGCTGTATTTCTCTTTTTCTGATATATGTTTTGTTGTGAAAGAAGTTGATAGATTATGGAAATGGATGAAAAAATAAAGTATGTAATTGAGCATACAAAAATTATAAAACAACCGAAGAAGCTTTTAGCAACCTTTAATTCTACAACAGTCCATTACTATATTCTCACAGAACCAATGTATCTGGAGTTTGAAGGGAAAGGCCCTGAGAGTGAAACAGTAATACGAGAGGGTAGAATAACATGGGAAAAACCAAAGTTACTAACTCCTTCATACATGTTAAGGGTGGAAGGATTTAGTGAGGAAGCCAGGAAGGCTTTTGGGATGATGGCTGCAGAGAACTCTGATCTGGCTTTAATCCTTTATAGATTAAAGTTTAAAAGGGATTCTGAAAAAATGAAAATTGTCTCTAATTCTTTAACATCAGTGGCAAGAAAGCTTTCTAGCGAGATAGATGAAAGGGAGGATCCTTTTAGCGCTGTTATTAAGGGCATAGATGAGTTCTGGGATGTTTCTTTATCAAAATTTGTTCATGAGATTATTACAAGAAGTGCCCGTGATTCGCAAATGCCGGATTATAGTAGAAGGAGTATTATTGGTGTAAATAATGAAGGTTTCCCGGTGATTTCAAAGGATAGCTCTGGTATTCCAGTTATGGCAAGAATTGAAATAGAAAATCTATTTAAATTGTTTGAAAAAGGTGAAGTTGAGCCATCGATGTTAAAAAAGGAATTGGATAGGTGGGGGTTATTTGAGACATACCAGGATAGATTCTTAAGTTTCTTTAAAAAGAGATAATTTTTTTCTCTTTATGAGAATTTTTCGAAGATACCACAGTCTAAAGGATAATTTCTAATAATAAACTACAATGTATTATATTGACTTAGAACTAGTTCACATACTGAAATAAGTAGAAAAATTAGTTCAATATAATCGTTTGTTTTTTTAATAAATTTATATAATCTATTGATGTATTAAATAAAGAAATTAGCATAGTTTACTCTAGCTTACGCTGGCTGAAAGTCAATAGAGTAGAAAATATTAAAATTGTAATAAGGTAACATATGGAAATAGGTATACCTTTTGGAAAAAGTAAAATGAAATTAAATATCCCGGATAAAAATATATTAGATATTATTTCTGGGGATAGCAAAAATACTCGCCCAGATGAGAATAAAATAATAGCTGATGCCCTGGAAAATCCCATAGAATCAAAAAGACTAGCAGAGTTAGCCAAGGGTAAGAGAAATGCAGTAGTACTTGCGAGTGATATTACAAGACCCTGTCCTTCATATAAGTTTTTGCCCTATATAGTAGATGAGTTAAAGGCTGGCGGCATAAAAAGTTCTAACATAAAGGTAATATTTGGAATAGGTATCCACAGACAGCACACAGATGAAGAAAAAGTAAAGCTTGCAGGAGATTATACATACAGCAACGCCCAGCTGATAGACTCAGATCCTTCTAGTTGTAAATTAATTGGAAAGACTTCTTACGGAACTCCAGTTGAAGTATTTAGGAAAGTACTGGGTACTGATATTATTATCGCAACAGGAAATATAGAATATCACTATTTTGCTGGATACAGCGGTGGAGCAAAAGCAGTAATGCCAGGGATATGCAGCCACGGATCAATTAGCGCAAATCACTCTATGATGCTTAATGATAGGGCAATTGCCGGAAACTACAGGGACAATCCAGTAAGGTGTGATATTGAAGAAGCAGGAAAGCTGCTAGGTATAGATTTCATATTCAATGTGATACTGGATGATAATAAAAATATAATTGCAGCGGTGGCCGGGGAAAATAATGCAGCATTTGCAAAAGGCATTAATATATATGATTTCCTCTACAGAAAAGAAGTAGAAGATACTGCTGATATAGTAATAACATCACCTGGAGGATATCCAAAAGATATAAATCTATACCAGTCGCATAAAGCACTTGAAAATGTAAAAGAGGCAGTAGCAGGTAATGGCAGGATAATACTTATTGCAAAATGCCCTGAAGGTTTTGGTGAAGAGACATTTGCAAACTGGATGACTGATGCTGCTAACTTTCCACTACTAAGTAAAAGAATTAGAGAAAAGTTTGTTCTGGGTGGTCATAAGGCAGTTGCAATATCTAAGATTTTATCTAAAACAGATGTCTTTCTGTATTCAGATTTTAGTAAAGATATAACTGAGGCCATTGGCTTTAAAAAATTAGAAAATATTCAGGGGTATTTGGATAGCCAGATATCTAAGTACAGAAGCATTAAGATAACCATAATTCCGACAGGAAGATTTGTCAGGTTGAAAGATAAATGAAAATAAATATAGCAACTATACCGCTACCTACTAAAGTAGTTGAGGAAATTAAAATTTATAAGAATTTGATTTTGGATCACCAGTCTATAAACAGTAAAAAGTTAACATAACCCATGGTTATCAGATTCAAAAAACATCAGAAATTACAATACTTGAGCAGGCAATACTTAAATAGTACAAAGAGGTAGAAAAATATTATATCCAGGCTTATTTTACGGCAGGCCA
>Ga0268279_1001202_pt1 | contig 14794 bp, 14 predicted proteins | sample saktaG_6_FD_190142 | JGI IMG/M metagenome (GOLD analysis project Ga0268279, IMG submission 190142) | Saline water microbial communities from Sakinaw Lake, British Columbia, Canada - sak_2010_1_5_80m | ecosystem: Environmental > Aquatic > Non-marine Saline and Alkaline > Saline ...
ATTTTTTCTTTTTCTGTTTTATCTATAACCTTATTATTCAAAAGATATTTCTCAAATTTTTTAATGGGGTCTTTTTTAAGCCAGAATTTAACTTCTTTTTCCCCTCTAATATCAGTATGTTTTCCTTGAATGTTGTCGTCTGGCCCAACATGTCCCCTTTGACGATAGGTCATGCATTCAATAAATGCTGGACCTTTTCTATTTTTAGCGTTATTGATAAATTTTTTACTTGTTTCAAGTACTTTTAAAACATCATTACCATCTATTCTAACAGAAGGCATAAAATGTTTTGCCATTTTATAAATTTTAACATTGGCAGAGCATTCTTTAATTGGCATATGTGTAGCATAAAGGTTATTCTCGCAGACGAAAATAACTGGTAATTTTTTAAGAGCGGCAAAATTTAAGGATTCATAAAGTAGTCCTTCGGTAGTTGAGCCATCACCAAAGAAACTAACAGCTACTCTTTTTTGTTTCATAATTTTCATTACCATAGCCGCTCCAACAGTTAAAGAGATGGTGCCAGCGACTATAGGTACTGACCCAAGCATGCCATTTTCATAATCAGTAACATGCATTGACCCACCACGGCCCTTTGAGCATCCAGTTATTTTGCCATATATTTCCGCAGTTAGCTTATCTATACTTCCACCCTTGGCCAAATAATGACCATGAGAGCGATGATTTCCAAACACTACATCTTTTTTATTAAGATTAGCGCAAATGCCAACGGCAGTTGCTTCTTCTCCTGAGTAAAGATGACAGGGAGTTTTGATTTTACCATTGATAATTGACTCAACAAGACTTTCTTCTAATAAGCGGATGCGAAGCATTTTTTTATAAAGCCCCAAAAGAAAGTTTTTAGAATATTTTTGTTTAGGCATAATTGTTTTTTAATTATAATTTTTAAGTACGAATCAAATAAAAAATTTATTTTTAATTCAAGATATATATTACTCCAAACGAATCAAGGTTCTTAAGCGGAGCGAAAGGTTCTTATATTTGTGAGTGCTGAAGGAATTTCAAGGTTTCCTTATTTTCTCTAATGTTTTTAAAATTATTTTTAAATCTCTTATAAAAGATTTTTCTTTAACATATTTTATCTGCAATCTTACTTTTTCTGGTCTAATTTTTTCCAAATAAGTTTTTTCTGGGTCAGAAGAGCCCTTTAAAATAGCTCCTTCATCAGAATTCCAAAGTGAAGCTAAGTCAGTTATTCCAGGCTTTACTTTAAAAACAATTAATTCTTCATTTTTATACAATTCGGCATATTCAGGAACCTCTGGCCTTGGACCAACCAAGCTCATTTCTCCTTTAATAACATTAAGCAATTGAGGCAATTCGTCAAGTTTATATTTACGAAGAAATTTGCCCATTTTAGTCATTCTCAGGTCATCGTCAGAGGTTGAATGACCACCTATTTTATCGGCATTAATTACCAAAGTACGGAATTTATATAGTTTAAATGGTTTTTTGTTTTTTCCAATTCTTATGCTACGATAAAAAATAGGTCCACGTGAACCTATTTTAATTAATATACCGATAATTAACAAAACAGGGGAAAGAATAATTACCCCTATTATAGAGCAAAAAAAATCAAATAGTCGTTTAATCATTTTTATAGTTTATAATTTTCTTTTTTCCATTGTTTAGCCCATTTTTGTAGGCATTGAAAACCCTTTTTAATATCTTTTGTTTCTCCCGCAAAAGAAAATCTCAAATGTCCTTCGCCATTTGGACCAAAAGCGGCTCCAGGGATGGTAATGATATGGGCTTCTTCTAAAATTTTTAAACTTAGTTTAAAAGAATTAATTTTAGGGATTTTTCTGCCCGAGGCAGATCCGCCTTTGGCGGAAACCTTTACTAAAATATAATAAGCGCCCATGGGTTTTTGATATTCAAAGATATCTGATAGTTTATCTAATTCCTTGCACATCAATTCACGATTAGATGACATTGTCTTTTTGAGGTTAGCAATAGATTTGCTTGATTCTTTTTTATTTTTAAAAGCAGCAATGATTGCTTTTTGTGAAATTGCTGGAGCGCAGATAGTTAAAGCGTCGTGTACTTTAAGCATATGGTCAATTATTCCTTCATCAGCAAAAGCGTAGCCAATGCGATAACCAGTTACTCTATATTTTTTAGAAAAGCTTCCTACTAGGATAACACAATCACGGATATTAGGCATTGAAGCGGGCGAAATATGCTCAACCTTGTCGTACGTTAGGAAGTCATAGGTTTCGTCAGTAATGAGGATTAGATTATGTTTTTTGACAAATTTAGCTAAATTAGATATTTCTTTTTTATTTAAAACTTTACCAGTAGGATTAGAGGGGTGGCTGAGAATAATCGCTTTTGTTTTTCTGCTTATTTTTTTTTCACATTCTTTTATATCCAAAGCCCAACCCTCTTTTTCATCTAAAAGAATAAATTTAGGGACACCACCAAATTGGATTACTTGTTCAATATGAGAGGCAAAAGCAGGGGATACAATCAAGACTTCATCGTCTGGGTCTATAACGGTGGCTAAGGCACAGGCCAATGCTTCTTGGGCGCCCGTAGAAACCATGATTTCTTTTTTAGCTAAAACATTTTTTATATTTTTATCATTTTGTAAATGTTTAGCAATTAATTGTCTTAATTCTGTTATTCCTGGTTCAAGAGTATAAGAGGCAGTGCTTTTTTCATTTAAAGATTTTTTAATAGCTTGTTTGATATAACTGGGCGTATCTAAGTAGGGAATACCTTGCCCAAAGGAAATAATTTTTCCTTTACCAATCTTTTCTTCTAATTGGTCAGCTAAAATAGACATTTCTTTTATAGGGGAGATAACTATTTTTCTTACCCTTTTTGAAATATTTTTAGTTCTGAATTTTTTGCCAGCTGTAGCGATAGCTGAACGAGATTGATTTTTTTTCATGTTATAAGATTAATATTTTTTTTCAATATTAAAAATGCCAAGTTTTCCTTTTCTGTTTCCTTCTCCGTAAGCCCTGAAACCAAATTTTTCAATAACTTTCCCCGAAATAACATTTTCTTTTCTTGTAAGATACCAAAATTTCTGATTTTGATCCTTGTATGATTCAATAATTTCTTGGATTGCATAATTTGCTAATCCCTTTCTCCTGTGTTCTTTTTTTGTTCCAATTGGACCAATCTGTAAATCATTACTTTCCATAAACGGTGTTTTAAAAAATTTTGGAAGGATAACGCTATAATGTGCAATTTCGTTTTTGTAATAAATTAAATAAATACTATAAAAAGAATTGCTAAATAATTTTAAATAATGGCATATCCAATAAGCAAAAAATGGGACACTGAATAATCCTTTTGGTGCTATTTTATATATTTTTGGTTTCCAAATTTTAAGAGAGTAATTTTTATCTAATTCTTCGTTGACAACATTTACAAGATCAATGTGTCCAACGTAAAATATATATTTTTGCATAATAATTTTAATTTATTTTTTAAATATAGTCATTAGGCCCCATACAGACCCTAACCCATATCCAAAATGTCGACAGGCAAATGTGATTGGCATTAAAAATAAATATCTTAAATCTTTTTTATTATAAGTAATTTTGGCAGAAAAATAAAGATTAGCTATTAGATAAAGGCCAAATATAAACAAGAATAGCCAAAAGAATAATGGAAAGAAAACACTGAATGTACCACTAATTAATAATGATAAAACAAACAATAAGGGGACATAATGTCTTATTTTAAGAGGTATTTTGATAAATTTTAAAGGATAGATAGCCCAAACACCATCAGCAAAATTATGCTTGAAGAATTCTTTTAAGGTTGGCTTAGGATAATAATAAGATACTATTTCTGGATTTAATAAAATTTTTCCTGCAGCCTTTTTTAATCTTATATTAAATTCTATATCTTGACTACGCACTAATCTTTCATTAAAAAGTCCAATCTTTTTAAAAACATCTTTTTTATAACAACCGCCAAATACAGTATCAACCTCTTTTACTTCTTTCGAATATCCCCTTCTATAATAAGCATTTCCAGCTCCAAAAACAGAGGAAGAAGCGAAAATTATGGACTTGTTTATTATAGTATCTTTTGTTGGCATAATTCTCCATATACCACCAACATTGTCAGCTTCATATTTAATAGATGTTTCAATGCATTTTGATATATAATCACTCCGATATTTCGCGTGGCCATCCATTATTATAACATATCTTCCATTCGCTTTTTTTATTGCTATATTTAAGGCAATCGGCTTTATTCTTTTGTGGTTTTTAAAGAGCTTAATAAAGGAGTTTTTTTTTGAGTATTCTCTAACAATATTCCTCGTGTTGTCTTCGCTCATCCCATCCATAACAAAAATTTCCATTTTTTGTTTTGGATAGTCTTGTTGAATAACAGAATCCAAACATTCAGCAATAAATTGTTTTTCATTACGACAGGGAATTATTACAGAAATTAGAGGTAGGTTATTTTGATAATTTTTCATAGATTTTTAGTAATTTTTTACTTTCATTTTCCCAATTATATTTTTCTAAAACTGCTTTTTTTCCATTTTCGCCCATTTTTTTTGCTTCATTTGGGTGTTCTATTAAATATTCAATTACTTTGGCAATTTCTTTTGGCTTAGTGGGATTAATACAAATTCCGCATTTATTTTTTTCAATAATTTGTTTCCATAAAGGGAAATTAGACGCAATTATTGGCAATTCATTTATCATGTATTCAAACATTTTGACAGGCAAACTAACAATATAACGTGGTAATGGTTGTATGCAAACTAATCCTATACTTGAATTACGCATATGTTGGTATGCTTGTTTTTGCGGCAAGAACCCCAAGAAATCAATTTTTTTCCATTCTGGCGTATTTCTAATTCCTCTTTCAAATTTTTGGTTTGAGAAATTTCCAATGAGTTTCAGCCCAATTTTATGTTTGGGATTTATATATCTTAATGACTGGATGATTTCTTTAATGCCACGCACTTTTGATAATCCACCAACATAGATTAATTCAGTATATTCCTTCTTTTCTTCTTTCTTTTTTATGTTTTTGAGGTTAGTAATAACTGGATAATTTTTAACATCTATGACATTATTTTGATTGAAGTTTTGTGATATATTAGGAGTTGCCGTGATAATATAGTCCATTTTTTTTGCAACTCGTTTTTCATATTTACCAAAAACATTAGCAATCAATCTTCTAAATATTTTAGGAATCCAGTATTTAGATAAAATTTGTTTTGTAACATCTTCATGGACATCATAAATCATTTTTGTTTTAGTTTTTTTCTTTATTTTTAACATCCAAGGAAGTAATTCTGGATCGTGAAAATGAAATACATCTGCCTTTTGTCGCAACGCCTTCTTGTAAGTTAAATAATCTAGCCTAAGGAACCTTTCAAATCTATTTTTTGGCTTAGATAAGGCAATAATTTTTACATCATCTACTGTTTCATTTTCATCGTGTTGAGCGATTATGGTAACATCATAACCAGCGTTGACTAACGATTTGGCTTCTTTGCAAAAAATTCGTGTGTCAAAAACAGGATGAACAGATGTTAAAATACAAATTTTTTTATTCATATTTTTTTATTTAAATTTTCTTTTGGCAATAAATATAATAATAGCAAAGAAAACAAAAGACCATGAGTTACTAAAACTGTAAGAAGAGATGAACTTCTGATGGACAATGTTGTTATCGCTATAATGGCAAATGTCATTTTAATATTTTTTCCTATAGAAAAGTTATCTATTAATTTTAAAATAAATGACAGGACGATGGCCCACATGAACATGCCCATGAATCCAAAATTCATATAGCCATCGCTGACGATACCATTATTAGCTGAATTTTGAGGATTATTGAAATAAGTTTTTCCAATTAGGCAAGGAGGATTAAAGTGATAAGGATAATTTATAAGATTTTTAAAAATATGATGCTGAGACAAGAAGGTGAATTGGTGGTTGGAGAAAAAATTATAGTAGAAAAATGACAATTGAGCCGGAATCAATAAATTTCTTCTGGTTGCAAGAGATGATAGCCAAGAATCGTCAATTAAATAATAAGATAAACTACTAATTAATATTATAACAATTAATCCAATTGTTATCCATTTTAATGGATTTTTTTTGTTTATAACCCATAACATCGCAACTACAAAAGGAATTGCAAATAAATATCCTTTATGTCCAGTCACTGAAAAAAGTAATATTTGTAGTGCTATTACAAGAATTAATGGAATCCATTTTTTTTTCATAAAAAATATTATGAAAAGTAATGGTCCTATAATTTTAGCGGACCAATTTAATATATAACCAGCAAATGGAATATGTAATCCAGTGTAATAGGATCGTATTTCATATATATTTCTAAAGCTGAAATTTAGATTTAATCCTAAATATTTATATATGAGGACGAAAGACATGATCGGAACGGCAATGAATATTATCCATCTAATAATTTTAGCTTGTTTTAATTTTTTAAAATTTAATTTAGGTATTTTAGTTCGCAACATTAAGGAGATTATTGCCCAGAATAAAGCAGTAGCATACATAAAGATTCTAGATTCGTCCATTAAAGCAAATAAAGTTAATGTTGGAATATATGACATTAAAAAAAGTACCCAAAGCATTATATTGGATAATTTTTTTGTTTTTTTTGGCGTTAAAAAGAAAACAATGAAAAGCAAAAAATATGATTCAATGAATTTTAAACCATTAAATTTGAATATGAATTTTGAGTAAGTCCAAATAGGTGAGATAATCAAATAGTACGCCAAATCTAATATAACTTTATATATAATAACAAGAATAAGTGTTTTAATAGTATCTTTTTTAATTGTTAATTTATTTAACATTTTCTGTCTCTTTTAATATTTTATTTACAGGAACAACCACACAGTTTTCTTTATAGATTATTCTATAAAAATTTTCAAAACACTTTTTCCATTCATGGGTAAATAGACTAGTCATATAAGAATTGTGCCATAGAAGAACAAAAACGCCATTATATTTTTTTACTTGGTTTAATGAATAAGTCATTGTTTTTGTAGCTTCTTCTGTGGGTAACTTTCTGTAACTTATTAATGTTCCATCCATAACGGTCAAAGGTATTTCCCAAATGTCTATAATTTCTTTTTTTATAATATCAAATGGCCTGAATGGGTAGCAGGTCCCACATCTAAATCCTTCATAATCAGCATAACATAAGGTACTGTCGTATTTTAATCCTACCCTTTGCCACACTTCCCAACTTTTTGGTGCTTCCCCCTTTAGAAAATGCTGTCTTCCCCCAGCTACTTTTCCTCCAATAATTTTTTCTAATTTTTCTTTTTCTTTTTTAATAATATTAGGTTTGTTGTATGCGTTAAAACTCGGATGAATACCTATCTCGAAATTATTATTTTTTAGTTTTTTAATGCATTCTTTTAACCAAGGATTATTTAAGGAGTATCTTTCATCGTTTGCCATAAAGTAAAAAGACGATCGAAATCCATATTCTTTTTCTATATCGATTATGTACTCTGAAAGAGTAGTATAGTATGGATCTTTTTTAAGATATAATTTTGTTTTTGTATAATCTAATATAATATTTGTGACTTTTTTTAAATTGTGATTCTTGATAGCTCTTTTGATAGCGCCTAATGGGGGATACCATTTATATCTTTTGATTTCATCTACGTCGTGAGTTAGGCAAACAGTAAACTTCCGTTTTTTTCTTTCTTGGTTTATTTCTAAGTATTTTAGTATATTCCAAAGCATTTCTGCATATTCATTGACGATTGGTCTATTAAGAAAGTTTTCTTTATATGCTAATGAATTTTTAGCAAGAAATCTATTATATTTGTCGCGCTCTTTTATAACATATTCTTCCCAACGAGTAAGCATAAAAAAACAAGAAGCAAAGATATCTAAGCTACAAACTATTTTATTATCAGATGTTTCCAATGTATTGTCTCCATATATAATTGGCAAGTTTTTCTCAGAAGCAAATTTATTGTTGGATTTTTGAAGAGGCGATTGAGGTATATTTTGAACAGATAAATAATCTTGGTTTTTAAAATTAGAAAAAAACGAATCTTTAATAATTAATTCTTTTTTATTATCTAGAACAATTTTATAATCGTTTTTATTATAAGTTTCAATTTCATAATTTAATCCTAAAAATTCGTCAAACAAAGTTGATATAATATATTTTCTTTCAGGCAAAAAGTTATTTGGAATTTTGATTTTTATCATTACAATTATTTATTTTTTTGATAAAATTTTTGATAAATCTTGGCAAAAATAATGAATTAATTGTTATAATTAATTCAATTAAATTAGGTTTTAGGTCTTTAAGCCAAACATTAGATTTAACAGCAGGGTTAATTGTGTCAATTGATATTTTAAATATTGATTTTGGGCTTTCTTTAATATGTTTTAATTCTCGAGAAAACGGAAAATGAAATTTTAAGTTTCTGTTATATTCTTCAGAATGTTTTATTTTTTCGCCCCGGGCCATCTGGCAAAGTAAGTAGGGAAAATTTATGCCAGCCTTTAGCGCCATATCAGTTGAAGCCCAAAATTTTGGATTGATTTCCATTAATTTAAATAATCCGTCTCGTTGGTCTAATTTAAATTCTATGTGTGCAACTCCATTCCAATTCAATTCATTTAATAATTTTAAACTGTATATTTTGACTTGCGGAATATAACAACTTTCAGCATAAGAACAGGTTCCTCCCTCAACAGGAGTATTTCTAATTTGTTTTTGTGTAAATATTTTTTTGCATTTATTATTTTGATAGAGTGCCGAAAGACAGTATACCTCGTTATTACTTGTAGGAATGAATTCTTGGATCATCGGCAGAGAATCGCTTGGCGGATTATATTTTTGACAAATTTCAGAGTAATTTTTTACTAATTCGTTTCCATTCCTGACGATAACTACAATATTATTTCCCACCTCAAAAAGCCATTTAATAACTGCTGGATAGTGAATATTCTGAGATATTTTTTTCGTTTCTTTCAATGATATTGGATAGAATGTTTTTGGATAAGGAACGCCAAGTTTTTCGGCCAATTGATAGGTTGATTTTTTATTAAGAGCAATTTTTACTTTATCATAATCAGCGACCTCTACTTTTGAAATTTTGTTAATTCTATTTTTATATTTTGAAGCAATCGCGGTAGCCGTATGACTAACGGGGATTAAGGTGTCAATTTTCTCCCTGGCCAAAGTTTTTAAGAGGAATTTTACATATTCTTTTTCCTTTTCTATTTTTGGTCCCTTAAGGTAATGCTTACAATATTTAGAATAGCGAGAAATATCAAGTGATTTATTATGACCAATAACAAGAGTATCAATGCTTTCTTTAGCAAGATACCTAACGATGGCTAATGTGTGTAAGTATGAAGCGTCTGTAATTAATGCTTTCATTTTTTAAAAACAATTATTTTATAATCTGACAAAATTGTATGGGTTGTTTTAAGAATTTTTTCTCCAAATTTAAACAACCATTCATTAACTTTGGGCGATTTTGGAGCATATCTAGTGGTAAGGTAAATTCTGACAGGCCAGAATAAAATTCCACATTTATTTACTAACTTGAATTTTTCTTTTTCTAAATTTTTAACTATATCTTTTATATTAAATCGAGCTGGCCTGGCCAAGAATGACCATTTATGAAAAGGCTCCATAAGCAGAATTGACCCTTCATGTTTTAAAGAATTGTAACAATTCGAAAAAGTATTTTTTAATTTTTTTTTTGTGTTGCAACACACAGCAATACTCGCAACAGAAAGGATATAATCAAAATAATTTTTTGATAGATTTATTTTATACATTGAGCCTGCTATGTAATTTATACCAGGATGAGGATTTTCTTGTTTAGCTACTTCTATCATTTCTTTGAGGTCAAGCCCTGTAACTAGCGCTCCTTTTTGAGCGAGATATCTAGAGATCCTTCCTGTTCCGCATCCTAAATCTAAAATTTTTTTATTTTTAATATTTTTAAAATATTTGTCTATTTCTTTTTTTTCTATTTGAGAAACCATTGCGTTGTAGATATTGTTTTTCCACATCACAGAATAAAGGCCAGGTTGTCTGGCTCTACCTTTCCAATACTCTTCAGGATTATAAGGCTTATAGATTAATATTTTTTTGATAAAATTAAATGCTGATTTTATGGATATCATATTTTCATTGATTTTTTAAATTCTTTGTATTTATTTCTTTTAGTTGAAGACAGGGCATATAAGAATTTTCTGTTTTTTTTATACGATTCTTCAATTTAATTTTGTTTTTTTTACAATATAATTTAATTGCCTTCCTGTATCCTCCATAATTATCTATTTGTTCATAATATATGTCAGCAAGTCTTTCAGGGATTATTTTTTTAATTATTTTTTTAATTTTTAAGATAATATTATATTTTTTGTATTTTTTAGATAAATTAATTACAGTCTTTACTAAATTTTGAGTAACAACCCCTTTATTGTAATCGGAGATTATGATAACATCTAAATCTTTAATTTTATGTGAAATAATTTTTATTAATTCTTTTTCCATTTGTTTACTTATGTCCTTATTATCCTTAAGCTCTCTGTCGATTCTTGTTATCTGTTGATTTTTTGAGATTATTCTGCTTTTTTGTGTAGTTGGTCTATTTGACGTCTTTATTATGCCGACAGTATTAATTGATTCTTTTTTTAATTTTTTGAAAAGAATTTTTGAAGCATTGTCATTGCCGACAATTCCGAATAGATAGGCTTTACCATTTAATGAAGCAACGTTATTTGCCACATTTCCAGCTCCTCCTGGGGTGTAAATTTCTCTTTCGACTAAAACAATAGGAACGGGTGCTTCGGGAGAGATTCTTTCTGTAGTCCCAAAAATAAAATGATCTAGCATAATGTCCCCAATAATGCCTATTTTTTTATTTCTAAAATTTTTTATTATATTATCAAGACGAATCATGTTCATAAAGATGTTTAATGTTTTTTATTGAGATTAGCAATACTTTTGTAAAATTTTTATAATTCTTTGCGCTGCGTGCCCATCCCACAAGGAGGGGATTTTACTTTTCTTGTTTTTACTTAAGAGAATTTTATTTGTTTCTTTAATAATTTTGTTTTTATTTGTCCCGACAATAATATTTGTCCCGACATCTACCGTTATCGGTCGTTCTGTATTTTCGCGTAAAGTCAAACATGGAATTTTTAATACGGTACTTTCTTCTTGGGTTCCTCCAGAATCAGTCATTAAAAATTTAGAATTATCTAGTAAGTATATCATGTCTAAGTAGCCAAGTGGGGGAGTTATAATAAGATTTTTCATTTGTTTCACATGCCTTTCAAGACCAAATTGTTTTATTCTTTTTTGTGTTCTTGGATGGATGGGATAAATTATTTTGATTTTCTTTTGAATGATGTTAAAAGTCTCAAAAAGTGTTTTCAATGTTTTTTGATTATCAACATTTGATGGGCGATGGAGTGTCAGAAGAGAGTATTCTTTGGATTTAATGTTTAATTTTTTTAAAATTTTAGTTTTTTTGGATTTTTTTTGTTGTTTAAGTAAAGTGTCAATCATAATATTGCCAACAAAAAATATTTTCTTTTTATCAATTCCTTCTTTAAGGAGATTCTTTTTTCCGTCTTCACAGGTAGTGAATAGATAATCGGAGATATGATCGGTTAGTATTCTGTTTGTTTCTTCAGGCATGTTTTTGTCAAAACTCCTTAAGCCAGATTCAATATGAACTATCTTAATATGTAATTTTGATGCTACTAAAGCGCAAGCAATAGTGGCATTTACATCTCCCACCACAATCACTAATTGTGGTTTTTCTTTTAAACATACTTTTTCGAATTCAATCATTGTTTTGCCGGTTTGCTCTCCATGTAATCCTGCTTTTATGCTTAAATTATAGTTTGGTTTTTGGATATTCAATTCTTTGAAGAACGAACCAGACATATTATAGTCATAGTGCTGTCCAGTATGGACCAGAATTGGTTTGAATTCTTTGTGCTTTTTGAATTCATCGAGTAAGGGGGCAATTTTCATGAAGTTCGGTCGAGCTGCAGCAACGCAAATAACTTTTATTTTATTTTTGATCATTAAATATTTTTATTTTTAAAAATTAAGATTTCCTAAAATAATTTTTAATAATTTGTAATTCTTGTATTTTTAATAACCGCGCGAAAAAATAAGAGGATGATATTAGAATTAATCCAGAAATAATGAATTTAAAGACAAAAGACAAAAAGTTTTGAGAGTAGGAGAGCAGATATGGTTTTAAAAATAGTGATATTACTCCAAGAAAAATAGAGAGTAAGATTATTTTTGATATTTTTTTAATAGGAATATCGAAATTTTCATTTTTGAAATATTTATTTTTAATTATTTGATAATAAAGAATAAATCCAATGATTGAGGATATAGAGGTTGCTAAGGCGATGCCGTAGACACCTAAGGTTTTTGATAAAATAATATTTCCTATAATATTTATACTAACTATTATAGCTCCCAAAATCAACGGAGTTTTTGTATTTTTAAAAGAATAGAATACTTTAATTAAAAAATAATTAGCTGAAATAGCGAATAATCCTATCGAATACATTATGACAGTTAGGGCTGTTAATTGCGTGGCAGTGCTCGTGAAGGCTCCCCTTTGAAATAGAAATTTAACTATTGGTTCTGACAGAATCATTATTACTACAGAAACAGGGATTATTATTGACCAAGATAAGAAAAGGGATTTTTTTAATATTTGTGCGTAATCTTTTCTTTTACCCTTGTTTAATGCTAATGAAGAAAATGTCGGGAATATTGCAGTGATCAGGGGGACAACCAAAATTGTTAAAGGTATTGCGTATGTTCTTTGAGCAAAATTTAAAATTGATATAGAGCCTATTAGTAAGTCTGAAGCAATGGTCTTGTCAATTATCTGATTCAATATATTTATCCCCCCAGTTAAAATTAATGGGAGTAAAATGATCAAGAAGTTTTTGATTTCTTTTGTTCGGAAATTTTTTAGATCAAATTTTTTAAAAAAATTCCATTTTTTGCGTAGAACAAAAAACAAAGAAAAAAAGCAAAAAATGCTGAAAGATAATTGACCGATTGTCCAACTGTTTATTCCCAATTTATTTACAAATAATATTAAAGAAAGGACAACCAAGGCGTTACCCACAACGCTTATTACCGTTGGATACAGAAATTGTTTTTTTGATTGATAAATCCCAGCAAAAAGGCCAACAAAGACGGTAGCAAATCCTAGCGGGATCAAACGTCTAGTTAATTCTACCGCCAAACTAAACCTTTCTCCCTGAAATCCATAAGCGATTAATTTAACAAAAAATGGAGCAAATAAATATATTACTAAACAAAGTAATCCGGTTATCATTAACCAAATAAAAAATATTTGGTTAATGAATATTTTTGCTTGTTTTTCGTTTTCTTCTGATTTTCTAATATACGTCGGGATGATTAAAGTTCCTAATCCGCTCGACATTAATCCCATAATCATGGTGGGGATGATTAGGGCTACTAGAAAAGCGTCAGTTTGTCCTGTCGCCCCGAAATATTTAGCGACAAAGATTTCACGGAAGTATCCTATCACTTTGCTTAAAAACAAGAAAACAGTAATTAGAATGGTTGCCTGAGTAACCGTTTGTTTTCTCAGAATAGGATGATTTTTTATTTTTAAGGCAAATTTTTTGATTTTTATCATTTTATATTTAAAATATCAACAATCTTTCCTTTAGTGCAATAAATGGCTTCGGCATGACGGGGCATAATGAAGCCCGTGCCAATGATTGAATAATTCATGTTTTAATATTATTTTTTATTTAAGAAAATGTTTCCAAGCTGGAATAAAAGAGATTTTTCCTTCTGGATATTCTTTTTCTTTTTCAGTGTCGTTGGTGAATATAGTTCCTTGTTTTAATTTATAATGTTTCATCGTGTTCAATAAGGCTGTTATTTCTCTTTCCTCTGTTTTAGGGTTTGATAAGTCAAAACATACCTGTATTAGTTCTGTTACTTTATTCTTTTCAGCAATAACAAAATCAATTTCACCATTTTTTTCTATTTTTGGTCCATAATATATTTTGTGGTGTTTTATTTGCAATTCATTGAAGACAAAATTTTCTAGAATTTTTCCATTATTTTGGCTAAATTTAAATCCAAGTTCGGCATATATTCCTAAATCGCAAATATAGGTTTTGTCGGGGTTATATATTTGTTTTTTTATGGAATAATCGTAGACAGGGATGACAGAGAACAGGAAAGAGTCTTTTAAGTGTTTTATATAATTTTTTATTGTAGTTAGGTTACGAATTTTGGTCATTTTTGATATTTCCTCGAGACTTAGTGTAGTTCCGGTATTCGTTAGTAGAAAATTTGTTATTTCTCGTAGAGATGCTTCTTGTTTTATTCTATACCTTAAGACTATATCTCTATAAATTATGTTTTTAAAATATTCTTGCAATAATGGGCGATATCCAGTTTTAATGATTTCTGGAAATCCTCCATTTTCTAAATATTCAGTAAATATTTTTTTTATTTCTATTTTTCTTTTTTGATCATAAACATCATTTTTTTGGAATTTAGGCATCTTGACCCAAATATATTCCTTAAACGAAAATTTTTTTTAATGGGGACTGTCCCCATTTTGTGTGCTCTGCAAATCTGTTGTTGATGCGTGTTTCAAGGCTAAAATTTGGAAATGGCACGATTTTGGACTAAAATTCGTTTTACCAACTTTTAATTTATCTGAAAAACATTCGTAGCTCTTAATTTAATGTTTTTTTTGATTAGTATT
>Ga0268279_1001203_pt1 | contig 14794 bp, 9 predicted proteins | sample saktaG_6_FD_190142 | JGI IMG/M metagenome (GOLD analysis project Ga0268279, IMG submission 190142) | Saline water microbial communities from Sakinaw Lake, British Columbia, Canada - sak_2010_1_5_80m | ecosystem: Environmental > Aquatic > Non-marine Saline and Alkaline > Saline ...
TCGAAAATAGCCGCCACTTTACTCATTTATTTTTTGCTTAAGAAGCCAAGGACCTGTTCTAGAGGCAAAGTATTCAATATATGTTGAGGTTCACACCAGGCTCGCCGGGCTACACCAACGCCAAAGCGCATAAAATCTAAGCCTGCCACAGTATGAGCATCGGTGTCAATAGCAAGCTTCACCCCTAATTCCCTAGCTCGAAAGACATGAATATCGTTCAAATCAAGCCTACCGGGGTTAGCATTAATTTCCAGCACCTTATTATTTTTAACCGCCGCTCGGAAAATAGCCTCTAAATCTATAGCTATGGGGGGCTGGCACTCCCCCAGGTCACGGCCGGTAGGATGAGCAATAATATCAATATCCGGGTCCCGTATAGCACTTAGCACTCTCCGTGTCATTTTCTCCTCACTCTGGTCCATAGCAGTGTGCACAGCACCGATAACTATGTCTAGCTGGGATAGAATTTCATGCGGTAAATCTAAACTACCGTCTGCAAAAATATCAACCTCGGTGCCGGTGAGCACATGGATGCCATCTAACCTCTCACGAAGTGTCCTGATCTCAGCAATTTGTCTCCTTACTCCTTCCGCATTAAGCCCATAAGCTGCAGAGTGGTCGGTGATTGCTATATATTGGTAGCCCAACTTTTTGGCAGCTAGAACCATCTCCTCAATGGAATTACGCCCGTCGCTCCAATAAGTGTGACTATGGAGGTTCCCCTTTATATCGGATAATTCCACCAGCTTGGGTAAAGTTCCTTGCTCAGCCCTCTCCACCTCGCCCTGAGCTTCCCTGAGCTCAGGCGGAATATACTGAAGTCCTAGCCGATGGTAGAAATCCTCCTCAATGGCAAATTTCTCCAGCTCACCTGTGGTTAAATCAGCAATGCCATATTCACTCAACTTCAAGCCGTGCCTGCGTCCTCTCTCCCTCAGTGAGATATTATGCTGCTTGCTGCCGGTAAAATACTGAAGCATAGAGCCAAAGGAGTCGTGCTCCACCATGCGTAAGTCAACCTGTAATCCTCCAGGAGCAATAGCGCTTGCCTTTGTTGAGCCTTGAGCTAACACCTGCCCCATATGAGGTAAGGCAACAAAGGTGTCTATAACCTCCTTTGGGTTATCGGCGGTGCCCATAAGGTCAATATCGCCCAAAGTTTGCCTGAAGCGGCGCAAACTGCCAGCATAAGTTAAATTCCTCACTCCGGGAAGGGAGCGAAGGGAGCCAAGTATTTCATCCACAATGGGCAGAGCTTCCCCAATGGGAATACGCTGGTCTTTGCGGCGCAAAGCTTGAATCTGCTGCCTGATGTTGTCAGCAGTCTTATCACCAAGACGGAAAAGCTTAGCTACTCGCCCACCCTTGATTGCTTGCTCTAAGGCATCAACCGAACTTACTCCTAGCTCACTGGAAAGTCTATTAGCCGTTTTAGGACCGATCCCTGGAATGGCCAGGAGATTGGTTATCCTTTCGGGGAATTCGGCCTTCAAATTCTCATAGTACCCAAGTTTTCCTGTGGTCACCAGTTCAGTAGTTTTCTTAGCTATGGCTTCGCCCACACCGGAGATATTTCTCAGGTTTTCCCCCTCATCAAGCATAATCTTTATCTCCCTGGGGTGATGCTCAATAGCGCGGGCTGCCTTTTGGTAAGCACGAATCTTAAAGGCATTCTCCCCCTTGAACTCCAAGAGGTGAGCGATATCACTAAGCACCTTGACAATAGCAGTATTTTTCATCTGTCATCAATCCTTTCCTTTATCCACTCCCAATCAGGATTGCCATGATTCAACAAAGAATTAAAATTATCCTTCAGCCACGTGGTCACTCTTACCATACCTTGTTTTTGGCTCCAATAACTTCCTCCGTTGGGATTCCTTCCTTCTCTTAGTTTTGCCTCTTTCATAGCTAGCCCATTTCACAGAACGAGCTTCCCCTTTCTGCGCAGAGTTGCTATCAGACTTACGCATAATAAACAAATACTTAAAGCCGCGGAGGTAAAAGTTAAACCTTCTTGCCCTATTGTGTCAAATACCAGTGTTCGAGGTTTGGCCTCTTCTAGTGATACAGACAGTATCTACTGTGTCAAAATATTTAGATAAGCATTGATACTATATTTTTTGTTTCAGTATTTTAGTCAAGGATCTTAGAAAACAGCAAGCTAACTACTATGAGGAGAGTTGCAACAGCAGAAATCAAGTATAACCCAGCCCCAGCAGCTAAACCCACAGCAGCAGCAGCCCATATGCCATGAACCATGAAAATCGTCATATCATGCTTCCTCTTAATGGCAAAATGCCAGGTGTCTCCGAGAGATTACTTTAGCCTTGTCCCATTCGAGATTATACCTTTGTTTCAATTCTTGCCAGCGATTGGCAGTTGGCAGTCAATAGTTGTCGGTTGGCAGTTGGCGGTTTAACTATCAAACTATCAACTGATGAACTGGCTATTAAGACCGCAGCCTGTAAATCGTGAAAGGAGCTAATCCTCTACATCTCCTATACACCCTATCTTTACATTTGCAAGTTCCCCATTCCCCTTTTCTTTAGACGCTGTAAGCAGGACAATCAATACTATTACTGCCGCAATGACAGCTACCGGCCAGAATTCTCCACCCAGGCCCCGACCCCGGGCAAAATCCACCGCTACCCCTAGAATTGGCGCTATTATCATTGTGGACACAGATTTTGCCTGGCTTTCGATTGAAAGCACGGTTGCCCCTTGAGTCTCGCTGGCATAGGCGTCGAAGCGGCTTATCAACACGGGACGCCAGAAATTCTGTAGAAGAGCCAGGGCAATAAAGCCAATAATAGCGATATGGTAATATCCGAAGAACAGCAACGGAATAAGCGCAATGTAGAGAACAAAAATCATTTTCCAGAGCAGGCGGCTTCCCCTCTCTTCTCCACCAGCGTAACTGGTCAGAAGATGGGCGTTACGGCTGGCATAGGCTGAGACCAGGTATAAGATAAGATAAACCACTCCTATCATAATGGTGCTACGGCGTGTCTCCCCCCAGGCGAGGAAGATAGGAAGTAACAGCACCATATTCTTTACTACGGGCTGAAGATAGTCTGCAACTGCCTTATAAACACCTTCAAAGGACATCGATTCCACGATTAAGCGACGCAGTCTCCTAACGATCAAAACAGTATGGATACACTCCCGAAGATGTGCCACAACACCACGAATGCTCACCTTCCCACCCTGTTGGCCTTCCAATACCCTGGGATAGGTCATGAAATTAATCAGCCCCGCAATATATGGGATAATGGCAAAGAAAAAGACACAGGCATAGTCATTGGTCAGTAGAACGAAGACAACCGCCAGAATAGTAGAAACTGCTGACCCAATTTTTGACCATGAGCGAGTGTAGCCATAAACCTTCGTTTTTTCGTCAAGGCGTCCTTCAATACGGAGCCACGTAAATATCATTGCTTTGTGAGTGCCGGTGCGGAATGCTTCACCGACGGCGAAAAAGAACATGGCGATAAAGAAATGCCAGTAATCCTGGCTAAAACCGAAGATAGCAAAGGAGATGATATAAGACGCAAATGATAATATCATGCTGCGACGGCGGCCAAATAAATCGGCAACGGCGCCGCTGGGGATTTCCATAAGGTTGATGAAGAGCTCCCGGAAGGCGATGAGGAAACCGATCTGGGTAAAAGAAAGCCCTTGCTGCAGAAAAAACAGGATAATGAACGGATCAAAATACCGTTGATTCTTAAGGAAACCATATAAAGAAAACCGTCTAATCATTGTTAACGCTGCTCAGAAGCTGAATATTATGAATCCCCGATTCTCCGGCACTCCTTATTAGGTTAAGGTAACTCGTGGTTGTTTTTGATTGGTCATTTTCTAGATGCCAAGAGCCTCTCTTGTGTAGGCAGTAAGTACAGCCATCCATAGTTGGATTGATGCGCCTCCAACCTTGTTCACCAGATCCTTTGCCTTTTCCCACCTAGCAGGCTCCCGTGCGGAGTCCAGAAATTCGTGGCCGTCCCAAGTTAGACGAATTATCCTTGCCTCGGGACTCGGGCTACCCATGCTTGTCATTTCAACCGCTTTGACTAAACCCGCTTCGTTTAATAGAAAGGCATGGTAGCCTATTTGCTCTTCTGTGTAGCCGTTAATCTCTATCTTCTCGGGTGCACGGGCAGAATGCTCTGATTCAACTCTCATAAGTAATGCACGAACTAAATCCATATCACGCTTCATATCATACCTCCTTGTTAACACCCACGAGTTAACTTAACCCCTTATTATAGGTCAATCTGGCTATTTCTCTTCAATCACTTCAGCAACCAGTTCCCTGATCCTTTTCCTGGACTGCTCCAGAACTTGCTTTCCTTCGGCGGTAACCCGATAGTATTTTCTGACCCTACCATCAACTACCCTTGAACTGTTTTTCAAATAACCTTCTTTTTCAAGGCGATGGAGCGTTGGGTAAAGTGTGCCTGGACTGATGTTATAGCCATGCCTGCCCAGCTCCTGCGTCATCTCTGCCCCGAAGATTGGCTCCTTTGAAGCATGATATAAAATATGAATCTTGATGAATCCTAAAAAGAACTCTCTATCCAACATAGATAACGCTCCCCGATATTGTAATGCGATATTATATTCAATGACGTATTCCTCTGTCAACATGCTATTGCGGAGGCTGAACCCTGAGCAGCATTAAGGAGGAGGCTCGATGGAGAAAGAAGTTGAGGCGTGGACACCGCACAACCCCTCGGCGTATTGAATTATACGCCCACCAAGGTGTAAGATGAGGATTGATTATATAGGCTACATACTTCATACAATTATCGTCGTGTTTGAAAAATAGGGAGTATGAATTGGGAGTTGCGTTTATGGTTGACCTGGCGCGTCAGCAATCTGTGCATAACCTCCTCAAGCAATTTACCGGACTGGAACCACTGAAGCAGTTGCTCTGGTCCGAGTTGAATTATCAGCGTGTTAATCAACCTCTTTCTCGGCGAGATTGGAGCACTACAGCCGCTACGGCTCTTGCCGAAGACCCAGTCCTTTTCGCCAGCGGCGGGCAAGACGATGATTTCCATGTGATATATGTCCGGCTAGCAAATAACCAGTTACTTCTAGGGCAAGAGCGTCCGGTCGTCTCTAGATTATTGCGTGACCATCCCTATGCTTTAGTCGTTTGCTCTAATACAACGCAGGACCGCTGGCATTTTATAAACGTTAAGTATGAAGAGGATAGCACCAAGCGGCGGTCATTCCGCCGTATAACCGTAGGTTCTGAGGAACGACTACGGACAGCGTCAGAGCGGTTGGCCATGCTTGACCTAGAGACTATTAACCGTGACCCCTTTGGGCTCCCCCCACTGTTAGTTCAGGAACGCCATGACGAAGCGTTTGATGTAGAAGCGGTTACCAGGCAGTTCCACGATGAGTACAAAGCAATTTTCAGAATCATTGAGGAAGACTTAAAGAGGCAAACACATGATTTGACATGGTCGCACGATTATGCCCTTCAGTTCCTCAACCGATGTATGTTCCTCTACTTCATTCAACGTAAGGGCTGGCTGGGGAATGACAGAAGCTTCTTGTCATCCTTCTGGAAGGGTTATCATAATACCAATCAACCAGATGACTCATTTGTGGATAGATGGCTGAAGGTTCTATTCTTTGAAGCTTTCAACAATAAATTCCATGGTGGGCATACCCAGTTTCCAGAAGAAATCAAAGAAGCATTATCCCTGGCACCTTTCCTGAACGGCGGATTATTTACCGAAAACGAACTCGACATAGGATATGAAGCAAAGATTTCAGATAAGCTCTTTAAACAGGTTTTCAAGTTCCTGGAGCACTATAACTTCACTATAGCTGAAGACAGCCCACTCGATAAGGAAGTAGCTGTTGACCCGGAAATGATAGGAAAAGTCTATGAGAGCCTGGTAAACGTCTCCGAGGATATAGATGAGCAAGGTGAGGCAGGCATCTTCTACACACCTCGAACCGAGATTGATCTGATGTGCCGCCTTTCCTTGGTGGACCATTTGACCAATCACCTTGGTGGCGAAAGGAAGAATTTACTCTACCAACTGGTATTTGCATTAGAGCCGGATGAGAAGGTCGATGCGGACAAAGCCGTTGCCGACGCTGTCCTCTGGTCTGACATCAACAAGCACTTACGCGAAATTACCGTCCTGGACCCCGCTTGTGGCTCCGGCTCTTTCTTGGTCGGGATGCTCAACATTCTCAATGACCTCCAGGAGCGGGCTGGCCAACAACTCGGCTTTCAGGAGAACTTTTACGACCGCAAGAAACGGATTATCGGTCAATCACTGTACGGTGTGGATGTAAAGGACTGGGCTTGCCATGTAGCTGAGCTTCGTCTCTGGCTAGCTCTAATTATTGACGCAGATTTTAGCCCTGAAGAGCTTCATGTCAGGCAGGAACCGCTGTTACCCCATTTCTCATTCAAGATTAGGTGTGGGGACAGCCTGGTTCAGGAAGTAGGGGGAATTAATCTGGGACATATCCATGAGTCACATGATATTTCACCACCACTAAAGACCCGTATTACCAGGCTCAAGAACGAGAAGCAGAAGTTCTATGACAGCGACCCTGGCTGCCAGTTTCACTCGGTAGATGAAGTTAGGCAAGAGGAGAGGAGACTCTTCCAGGATATTCTTGACACCAGGCACCACAAAGTTCAGGAAGACATCAATGCCTTACACCGGGAGATTGAAGGTCTACCGGAGCGACAGATAAGCCTTGACGGAACGATGAAACCACATTCTCACCAGATGGACCTGCAAGCCACCAAAAACCAGGAAAAGATAGAAACCTTAAAGCTGGAGCTGGAGCAGGTTGAGAAATCATGCCAAACGCTCCAAACCGCCACACAAGTGCCTTTCGTCTGGGATATCGCTTTCGTAGAAATCCTTGAAGGTGAAGAGCGAGGTTTTGACATTGTTGTTGGTAATCCCCCATACGTAAGGCAGGAAAACATCTCAGACCCTGCTTTATCACGTGATATGGTAACTGCCGAGAGCAAGAGAGCCTATAAGGGTAATCTTGCCAGGTCAGTCTACCGAGCGTTTCCGAGATTCTTTGGCTACAATTCTGCTACAGGCTCAGTAGCCCATAGAATTAATGCCAGGAGCGACCTCTACATCTACTTCTATCTGCACGGGCTTTCACTGCTAAATAGCAAAGGTTCGTTCTGCTTTATTACATCCAACTCCTGGCTGGATGTAAGATATGGAGCCGATTTACAGGAATTCCTGCTTAAACACTGCCATGTAAGAATGATTCTGGATAACCAGGCAAAGCGTTCCTTCTCCAATGCCGATGTCAATACCATCATTGCGCTCTTCTCCTCGCCTGATGACAGCCAGCCCTGGGCGCTGGATAAAACAGCCCGGTTTGTGATGTTCAAGATACCCTTTGAGTATATTGTCTCCCCGGTTATCTTTGACGAAATCGAGGGAACCGACGAGCGTAAGGCCACACCCGAATACCGTGCTTTCCCCATTCAACAAGGTATGCTTCTAAAAGATGGTTGCAAAGTGAAAGAAGGCGAGGAGGAAAATACCACTATCGGTCCCCTTATCAAGTTTGAACGCTATACCGGCAATAAGTGGGGTGGCAAATATTTAAGGGCACCGGATATTTACTGGACAATTCTGGAAAAAGGAAAGGGCAAGCTGGTTCGACTGGGTGATATTGCCGAGGTAAGGCGTGGTTTTACCACTGGTGCCAATGAGTTCTTTTACCTTGATGAGGAGCGAATAAGAGAATGGGGTGTTGAGTCGTGTTTCCTGGAGCGCGTAGTTAAGGGTCCAAAAGAATGCAGACGAATAATTGTAAATCCGAAAGAAATGAGCCTTAGACTGTTCATGTGTCACGAAGATAGGAGCCAACTTAAGGGCACCCTGACCTTGGAATACATCAAATGGGGCGAATCTCACGGTTTCAATAAGCGTCCGACTTGCCGTGGTCGGGCAAGGTGGTGGGATTTAGGCGAACGCGATAAGGCTCAAATCAACGTAAATTATCTTGTTGACAGAGTTATGCGTTTCTTCTTCAGCGAACAAGGGTTTTATGTGAGCGACAATTTCCAAGAGGTTCATCCGAAGCACAAAGATAAATACCAGCTTGCCGTTAGCGCGAACAGCAGTATTCTTCAGCTATTGGCAAACATCGCTGGTCGGGCCAATTTCGGTGACGGCCTTATGAAGATCCAAACATATGAGGTGGCTGACCTTATGATTTTGAATCCCAGCCTGCTTGGTGAAAAAGATTGTCGGACAGCTTTGGCGGTAGCCAAACGCCTTGATCTTCAGGATGACGACCGCCGAACCTTAGACTTGATTGTCTTCGATGCTCTTGGCCTTACCCGGGGTGAGCGTGATGCTGTTTATGAGGCGGTAATAAGTCTGGTGGAGGGGCGGCTGAAGAAGGCGGGGAGTGTATAGTATGGCAAGAGTAACGGAGCTTACAATCAAAGGCTATCGATCCATAAAGGATGAAATCACTGTCCGATTCCCAAAAAACACGCCTGTCGTACTGGTTGGCGAAAACAATGCCGGCAAGTCCAATATAGTTCATGCACTGGATCTTATTCTTGGAGAGTTTTGGCCAGGAAATCGAGAGCCAGATGACCATGAATTTTGGGGTAGGACTCCTTCAAGCGGAACGATTGAAATATGCACAAATATTGATGAAATTACTGATAAATACAACAATCCAGTTAAGTGTTTTCGATGGTCTTATGATCAGAGCGAACCTTCTGATAAAAAATGTAAATTCTATTTTATTACAGATGCTGGCAAGAACTCTTATATGTCAAGCGATATAAGAGATAAATGCATTTGTATTCTTGTCGGTGCCGACCGTCGACTGTCTTACCAACTTAGTTATTCAACCAAATGGACACTACTATCGAAGCTCATGCGTAAATTTCATGACCATCTAACTCAAGACGAGGATAGAGTTAATCGCCTCAAGCAGGAATTTGGAAACGTTAAGGAAATCTTTAGGGAAGTCTCTGAATTTGCTAATTTCCAATCCGAACTGTCATCTCAATTTCGGGATATGTTTATAGGGATGTCTTATGGCTTAAAGATAGATTTCTCTGCTTATGACCCGAGCAACTATTTCCATTCCCTTCGACTTCTACCCGAAGAAGGAGGACAGGTCAGAACATTTGAGGAGCTGGGGACAGGACAGGAGCAGCTTCTCGCTCTGGCATTTGCCCATGCATATGCCAAGGCTTTCCACGAAGGGATAATTCTAGTGATTGAAGAGCCTGAGGCACATTTGCATCCTCTGGCGCAACAGTGGCTCGCGAAAAAAGTTAAGCAGATGGCAAGTGACGGACTGCAAATTGTTCTAACCACGCACAGCCCTGCCTTTATTAACCTTCTTAGTCTGGAGGGTATAGTTTTGGTACACAAGACCGATGGAGCAACAAGCGTAAGGCAATTGTCTGCCTATGACCTGGCTGAACATTGTGTCCGACATGGTGCTGATTCCAACCGAACAGATGCCGAAACTGTACAGCCCTTTTATTCTGGCAGTGCAACGCAGGAAATCCTTAATGGGCTATTTGCCAAAAAGGTAATCCTTGTAGAAGGTCAAACGGAGCAGTTTGCCATGCCAATATACTTGGCGAAAGCAGGCTTGGATGTGACTAAAGAAGGCATAGCCATCATACCAGTTATGGGAAAGGGCAATTTGGCTAAATGGTGGCGATTTTTCACCGCTTATGGAATCCCTACCTTCCTCACATTCGACAACGACGCAGAAAAAGATAAGGATGGGAAAAAGAGAAGAGACGCGCTAGCGGCTATCGGAATTGCTGATGAGCCAAGGGGCAGCGATATAATGGAGTGCAAGGATTGGCACATAGATGATAGCTGTTGCGTTTTTGGGCAGGATTTCGAACAGACTCTGAGAGATTCATTTTCAAATTACGGGCAATTGGAAGAAAAGGCAAAACAAGCAATTGGTGATTCCAAGCCTATTGTGGCAAGATATGTTGCGGAACAACTCCAGTTTACCGAACAGGAATTGGGGTGGAAGAAATTTAAAGACCTGAAACAAAGACTAGAAAATCACGAGGCAACTGCCTCTTCAGAATCCCAAGGGCAAGACTTTTCTGACGATGATTTGCCATTTTGAATGATGGTGGATTTGATGTAAGCAGGTAGTCTAACTAGGCAAGCACAGTATCGATTACTTAATGCCGAGGATATCTGAATGCATATACACAAAAAAGACTTGAAAAAGAGCAAACAATAAGACGCCAGAAAAAGCCGGTAGCGTTTAGGGGTTATCATTATTGACTTCGATAAGTTATGCAGTATAAAATACTGCAATAGCAGTAAATATAACTGCAATGCTAATGATGCGATGTTAGAAACGATTTTAGGGTCAAAGCTCAGGGCAAAGGTGCTGGGATGGTTATTTACCCATCCTGATGAGCGCTATTTTGTTCGCCAGCTCACCAGTTTGCTGAGAGAAGATTCAACAAATGTGAGCCGTGAGCTTATTCGGCTGGAGAAGACTGGTATTCTCGTTTCGACTAAAGAGGGAAAACAAAAATATTACCAGGCAAACAAGAAAAGCCCTATTTATGATGAGCTTCATGGATTGATTCTCAAGACTGTGGGTGTAGCAGATATTATCAAGAAGGCTCTGGAGCCCCGCATTGCAGACATTAAGCTGGCGCTCATCTTCGGCTCAGTAGCCAAGAGAACCGAGAATAGATTCAGCGACATAGACCTGCTTGTGGTGGGAAATATCACTTTTGGTGAAGTAGTCGACCTTCTTTCACCTGCAGAAGGGACTTTGAACCGTGAGTTGAACCAGGTGGTCTATACATTAGCAGAGTTCAACAGGAGATTGTCAGAAAACCATTACTTTATCAATGATATACTGTCAGGCGATAAAATATTCGTAGTCGGGGATGAGAATGAGCTTCAGTCTCTGGTTGGAAAAAGGCTGGTTAAAGGAACATAAGCCAACATCTCGCGAAATTGCCGAGCTATTGGCAGTAGCTGATCGCTCTCTAAAGGATTGCCAGGTCTCTGGGCTAAGCAATGAGGGTAGGCTAGATATGGCGCATAATGCTGCTCTGCAATCTTCCGCTGCAGCACTGGCTGCTGCCGGGTACAGGGCAAGTCGAGAAGCTTACCACTATTATGTTATCCAATCTCTTTCTTTTACTCTGCAACTGGAAGAACACATCATCCGCAGGCTTAATAAACTACGCCACAAACGAAATGTTAGCGATTACGAGCGCCCCGGCGTAGTTACTGAGCAGGAAGCACAGGAGATGGTTGAACTGGCAAAACAAATACGCCAGCAGATTGAGGAGTGGATACGAAATAACCACCCAGAACTTGCAGGGGAGATGTGAATGCCGACGCACGACATTATAGATAACCGAAAAGAGAAACTGGTTGACCATATCAACCGCATTCTGAGTTCTACGGAAGCAGCACGGTTTGCCGTGGGCTATTTCTTTCTTTCCGGGTTCACCAGTATTGCTGAAAATTTGGCTGGCATAAAGGAACTCCGCCTGCTCATCGGTAATACTACTAACCGTGAGACATTAGAGCAGCTTGCTGAGGGTTACCGGCGGCTGGAACTGGTAAGAGATGCTGCTGAAGCACAAACCTATCGCAAGAGAGCTGAAATTCGGCGAATGGCTAGTGAGACTGCTGAAAACATACGCTCCAGCATGGAGTTGATGGACCAGACAGATGAGACTGAAGCGCTGGTAAAGACGCTAGTACGAATGATTGAAGAGAAGCGGCTCGAAGTAAAAGTCTATACCAAAGGTCGCTTACATGCCAAAGCCTATATTTTTGACTATGGAATGTTGTTTGATAGCGATGGTAAGCCTGTTGAGCGCCACGAGAAGGGTATCGCCATCGTCGGTTCATCAAACCTGACTCTATCGGGAGTGACTCACAATACGGAACTCAATGTGGTCGTCCAGGGCAATGATAACCATGCCGAACTGGGACGCTGGTTTGATGGCCTCTGGAAGGAAGCTCAAGACTTTGATGAAATCTTGATGCAGGAAATGCAACAGTCCTGGGCCATTATTCCCGTTAGGCCTTATGATATCTATATGAAAACACTCTATAGCCTGGTAAAGGACAGAATAGAAGGAGGAGATGACAAGGATATTCTCTGGGATGATGAAATCACCAGAGATTTGGCAGATTTTCAGAAAGTAGCCGTCAGACAGGCAATTCAAATGATTCGTGATTACGGAGGAGCTTTTATCTCCGATGTAGTTGGACTTGGTAAGTCATATATTGGGGCAGCTATTGTCAAGCATCTTGAGCGGACTAACCGTGTTAAACCTTTGATTATCTGTCCGGCTTCACTGGTGGATATGTGGGAACGATACAACGAATTATATGAGCTGAACGCACGTGTGCTCTCAATGGGCTACTTACATGAGGAGGATGATGGTACATCTGACATTCTTCTAAGGGATGTCATCTACCGTGACAGGGACCTCATATTGATTGACGAAAGCCATAACTTTCGCTACCCCGACACACAGCGTTATAAGGTAATGCAGCGATTCTTAAGTACTGGTAAACGCTGCTGCTTTCTCACGGCTACACCACGCAACAAGAGTGCATGGGACATTTACCACCAGATTAAACTCTTCCATCAAGACGACAAGACCGACTTGCCTATCGACCCGCCAGACCTGAGACAATATTTCCGCCTTATTGAGAAAGGTGAAAAGAAGTTACCGGACCTGCTTGCCAATATCCTTATCAGGCGTACTCGTAACCATATCTTACGATGGTATGGGTTTGATTCAGTAACACATCAGCCAGTGGACCCCTCTCGTTTCAGAGAATATCTGGATGGCCAGCGAAGAGCATATGTACTCGTGGGCGGACGACATCAATTTTTTCCTAAAAGAGAACTTGAAACCATTGAGTATAGCATTGAGGAAACTTATCGAGGACTCTACCATGAGATACGCGGTTACCTGGGTAAAGCTCATAGAGGTCAGCCGATTAAGCCTCTATCAAATGAAATTACTTATGCTCGTTACGGTCTCTGGAATTACGTTGTGAAGAGTAAACAGAAACAAGAGCCTTATACTAATCTTCAACGTGCGGGCACAAACCTTCGTGGCTTAACCCGGGTACTGCTTTTTAAACGTTTTGAATCCAGCGTTTATGCTTTCAGAGAGACGATACGTAGGCTTCTAGCGGTACATGAACGATTTCGGGAGGCATTGTTACAAGGTATAGTGCCCGCAGGCGATGCGGCACAGGATATTCTCTACAAGCCAAATCAAGCAGAGGAACAGGATTTGGTTGATGCTCTGCGTCAAGCCTCAGGACGGTACAAGGCTGAGGACTTTGACATCGATAGGCTTCAAGAGCATGTAGAGCACGATATTCAATTGCTCGGAAAGATTTTGCGATTGGTTGAACCCATTACGCAGGAACATGATGACAAGCTTCAAACACTAAAGAGATGGTTAGGGAAAATGCCCCTTAAGGATGGCAAGCGGTTAATCTTTACCCAATATGCCGATACTGCACGTTATTTGTTTGACAACCTGAACCCAGGAGGCAAAAGTGACGATATTGAGGTCATCTTTAGTGGGGACAAAAGCAAAGCCAGGGTGGTGGGTAGATTTGCTCCGAGAGCTAACCCGGACTATCACTTTGCATCCGGGGAATCCGAAATCACAACCCTTTTTACTACCGATGTCTTGGCGGAAGGTCTAAACCTTCAGGACTGTGACAAGATTGTTAATTATGACTTACACTGGAACCCGGTACGTCTTATCCAGCGGTTCGGGCGAATTGACCGTATTGGTTCAGACTACGATGTAATTTATGGCTATAACTTTCTTCCTGAAACTGGCATTGAGCGCAATTTGGGATTAAAACAAAAGCTACATAACCGTATTCAGGAAATTCACGATACTATCGGAGAAGACTCCGCTATTCTAGACCGTACGGAACAACTTAATGAAGAGGCCATGTATGCTATTTATGAGAAAAAGGGCGGTCAACTAAGCCTGTTTGGAGATGAGGAAGATGAATTTGTGGACCTTAACGAGGCTGAAGAAATTTTAAGGCAAGTCAAAGGAGAAAAACCCGAAGAGTACGAACGAATTTCTAATCTGAGAGATGGCATCCGTACCGCCAAACCGTCTACAAGCAAGGGTCTGTATGTCTTTTGTCAGGCAGGAAACTACCTACAATTGTTTCATTTAGATGAGGCGGGCAATATCATAACTAGGGATGTCCCACGTATCCTTGGCACTGTTAAGTGTGGGCCAGCCCTTGAGGGCCAAAAATTACCAGAGGGTTATAATACCGCTGTCATGAGAGTGAAACGCCAGTTTGCAGAAGAGTTCAAGCATCGTCAGGCTGAACGTGAGCATACTCTTTCTCTAACTCAGGGGCAACGTTATGTGCTTCGGGAATTACGTGTCATGTTCGGTACGACCGAAGATGAGAATCTGAAGGCCCAGATTAATATTCTAGAAAAGGCATTCCGCAGGCCGGTGACCATAGCGGTTAATAAAGAGCTGAATAGGGTCCGCCGAAATGGAATCATGGGGCAGAACCTGTTTGAAGTATTGAGGGACATTTATTCCCAACACAACATGCGGGAATGGTTGGACCGAAAGAACTTGCAGGCTGAGGAGCAGTCCATGCCAAGGGTTATTTGCAGCGAGTCCTTTAGTTAATTTCTAATAAATCGCCAATTTTTCAGAACCTATTTGCTGATTTTGACCATGAGAGAGCGA
>Ga0268279_1001205_pt1 | contig 14778 bp, 13 predicted proteins | sample saktaG_6_FD_190142 | JGI IMG/M metagenome (GOLD analysis project Ga0268279, IMG submission 190142) | Saline water microbial communities from Sakinaw Lake, British Columbia, Canada - sak_2010_1_5_80m | ecosystem: Environmental > Aquatic > Non-marine Saline and Alkaline > Saline ...
AAAGTTGCTGTCTAAAAGAATTAAATCAGCTGTTTCTTTGGCAACTTCGGAAGCTTCGTTAACGACAATGCCGATATTTGATTTTTTCAAGGCAAGAGCATCATTAACGCCATCGCCAGTCATGGCCACGACTTCCCCTTGTTCTTGGAGAATTCTGACGATTCTTAATTTTTGGTCTGGGGTTACTCGAGAAAATAAAAGTATGTTACCAATCACGGCTTTAAGTTGGTCGTCATTAAGCTCTTTAAGTTGTTTGCCTTCCAGGGCTTGGTCTGAAAAGATTTTCATTCCTAAATGTTCCATAATTTTTTCGGCCGTGCCACGATAATCTCCAGTAACTACTTTTACTGTGATGCCAGCCTGCCTGGCAATTAAAAGAGCTTCTTTAACCTCCTGGCGAGGCGGATCCCAAAGCCCGATCATACCGCCCCATTTAAGTTGAGGCATTTTTTTAATACTAATCTTATCAATATTAACTTTTTTAAAACCTAAACCTAATATTTTTAAGCCTTGGCTAGCCCATTCATCCATTCTTGCTAGAATTTCTTGACGCTGGTTATCGGGTAAGTCGGTCATGTTCATAATGGTTTCCGGGGCGCCCTTAACCAAAAGTAAATTCCCAACCGGCAGAGGATTAACGGCATTAATCGTTGCCATAAATTTATAATTGCTGCTGAAAGTAATTTCAGCTAACCGTTGGTATTTATCAACAGCTTCCTGGGGGTCAAAATCTTTTTGATCTCTTAAATATTGCCAAAGGGCAGTTTCAGTCGGGTCAGAAAAGTTATTACATAGAGACATTACTAAAAAGCCATTTTCCTTGTTTTGAAAATCTGTTTTATCAACCCTCATTTCTCCATGAGTCAGGGTGCCAGTTTTATCAGTGCAGATGACAGTCACTGATCCCAAAGTTTCTACCGCCAAAAGCTTTCTGATTAAAGCTTTTTTCTTTAGGGTTTTTTGCATGGCAATCACTAAAATTATTGTAGTGACAATAATTAAAGCCTCAGGGATAATAGCTACCATAATTACTGACGAAGTCTGAAGCATTTGCCAAAAATCTTTGCCAACGATTACTCCAGAAATTAGAATCAGCAAAGAAAGGGCTATAGAAAGATAAGTGATTCCTTTGGTAAACTTTTTTAGCCTTAATTGCAAAGTAGTTAAGGGCTGGGAAGTTTCCTTTAAAGATAGGGCGATTTTCCCCATTTTTGTATTCAGTCCCGTACTAGTTACTTTAATAACAGCCCGACCGCCAGCTACGATTGTGCCCATGAAGACATCTTGATCTGAGTTTTTTTCCAAAGGCTCGCTTTCACCAGTTAAAACAGCTTCATTAATAAAGAAAGAAACAGCTTCTAAAACAATGCCGTCAGCTGGGACCTTATCTCCAGTAGCAAGAAAAACAATATCGCCAGGAACCAGTTCTGAAACTGGTATTTCTTGGCGCTGACTATCTCGTTCTACCCGAATAAAAGGCTTAATAAGCTTTTTTAAAGCTAACAGAGTTTTTTGGGCCTTATATTCTTGGAAAAAACCAAATAAAGAGTTCAAAAGTAGAACTGAGAAAATGAAAATTATTTCAAAATATTCTCTAGAGAATACAGAAATTAAGCCGGCAAACAAGAGCAGAAAGATCAAGGGATTAGAAAACTGGGCCAGAAAAATCTTTAAGGCCGTAGCTTTTTTTTCTTCGGGTAAAACATTCCTGCCGTATTGAATTCGAAGTTCTTTTGTTTGTTCTAGGGTTAATCCAGTATATTTCATAGATTTTTTTCATTATATTGATATACCAGCTTGTTAGCTATTATAGCATAAATGATATTCTGGCACCTCGGGAACAACTTACTAGCTGCTATATTAATTTACTTGATTCAAAAACAAAACTCGGATATTTTTTCCGAGTCTTGGAATTATCTTGAGCAGTCCCAAGTAAATATTAGGGACTGCTCAGGGTCTAGGAAGTTTCAGCACCATTTGCACCGGGTCATCAGGGTGATACGGCCATGCCCGTCCTGGGCTGAAACTTCTTGAGCTAGGATTGGCAATCAGCATGACATCCTCCTTTGCCCTTGAAGTTTCTAATTTGAATGTTAGAACAAAATTAAAAATTAGTCAATAGTTATAGCTGGGGGTTTAGTTATGAGGTAATATTGAATCTATTTAATATAGATTATTTAGGATTATTAAAAACTGGCGGCTGAAGATGTTAATCATCTGTCGAGCCGCCAGTCAGGTTGAGGCGTTATTACGCCATAGTGCCGTTAACCGACACATGAAAAATTCTTTTGGAAACGATCTCCCAGTTCACCACGCCAATTGCGGCACCGAGAAATCCGCCAAATATTACGAGCAATGCTTGCTGAACGAAAGATGTGGATGTCTGGACAAGCCAGATGTAGCATATTGTGCCGCCAAGCGTTCCGTCAATCGCACAGAGTATTCGCTTATGTGAATGAATTAGCCTGAATAGGTGCCAGGCGAATTGGACTGAAAAACGGAGTATCTCCCCTACAATAATAGCAAGATACATCCACAAATCCCACAGAAGGAATTTTATTACTCTGAAAGTTCCTTGCAGAATCCATTTTGCGGCATTGACATAGGTAAGGGGAACTTCTTCGCAGTCGTGGAGCTGTCCCAAATAATCCCAACAACGATGGTCTACAAGCATTGCGCCAATACAAGCAAGAAGAACAAAAAGGCCACTAAAAGCTATGACTGTTAAACAATAGCACAAGATGAGCAGTAAGGTTTCTGTGATTATTATTCTCATCTCTCCCATACTTGTTGGTAATGCCGATACGTCTATAGCAATTGCAATGATAAGGGGCAGAGCACAAAGCATACCGAAGTATAAAAATGGATGTGGCCTGGGAAACCATTCCCTTACTAAAACGATCATGTTCTTCCACATATCTGCACTCTTTCTCCCGAGAGTGCGCAGAAAAGCAATGGGAATCGCCCAGCAAATTTCGCGGAACTCATAACTAACATATCCGCCAGCGAGTCCAGCGATGAAGCCAAGCCACCAATAGCTTGGCGTGAATATGAGCGCCATTATGCAAAAGCTGGCGCCACCGATAAAACAAGCAACCGCAATTTTTCTTGTTTCCATGAGAAACTCCTTTCAAGTTTCAAGGTACAACTTTCCCGCGAAACTCCGCGGAGAGACTATCGAGCATAATCCCGATATTATTAATATTAATACACATTATAATACAGTAGTCAAGATTCGCGATACAAGGCAATACTTCAATAATTTAGCAACGCTGATTAAAAACCGCCTTAATAAAAAGGCGATATTTCTTTGCAGTGTTCCTTGGTCTAGAACCAATGTTTCAAAGGAAGATTTGGGTTTTTTGCTAACCCATCTCGGCCTGATCTAACATTGGTTGCTGGAGACGACTTACTTAAACTATTTGATAACTCTCTCCTTTCCCAACTGCATATCTGACAAATTTCAGAGAGTGAGCAAAAACTTCAGGATTAGCAGGTTGATTCACAGAGATAGAAATATCCAGACGTTCTTGCCAGCAAAAGTTTATTAACGATATCCATTGAGGGTCGAGATTGGATTTCGCCCACTCAATTCCTGCGAGTTTAGAGTTGACTTCTCCTTTATGTAAACCGTAAAGCATACGGCTTTACAGCTATTCCGAAGTTTTGGCGAATGATAGTCCATTTGCCTAGGCTCATTTTTAGTATAACAAAAGAAAGTTTGGTTTGAAATATATATCATTTTAAAAAAGAAGAAGGGGTTATCCGCGAGATGCGAATAACCCCTTTTTTGTGGCGGACGCAAGACTTTAAAATATTAAAAAGTTTAAGTGTCCAAGTTTTCAAGGCTCTACTTATTACTGCGGGAGAAACCCAGACGCCGAGCCACAGTGCGAATTCTTATCGCCAAACCAGCCCGTTTCAAACTCGATGTAGCCAGAGTCAAAGGAGAAAAAGAGCACGCCCGAGAAAAAGCAGTCAGCATTAAAAGAATATTCGTTGCCCGCGCAGTCAATCCACAGGTCATAGTAGTTCTGCAGTCGTCGGGGATGCGTCAGTAACACCAACCCTTAATATCAAGGCAGTTATTTGACAGAGTGCAGGAAGTTTTTAAGGGCTACGATAAAAAGCCGTTTAGATACGCCTGTAAACCTTTCGCCTTCAGGGGTTTAATAAAGTGTGCCGATTGCGGTTGCACCATTACGGCGGAAACATCAAAACATAAATATAATTATTACAGTTGCACCAATTTCAAAAAAGCACATACCAAAAGGCTCTATATCAACGAAGAAAGGCTATTAGAGCCAGTCTATAGCGTTTTGAGGCATATAAGGCTCACAGACGGGCAAATGCCGTTTAATAGCGGGTTTGAAGCAGACTGACGAAGCGAAAGATAAGTTCTTTGAGGCTTCAATGGAAAGCCTACGGGGAGATTATGATAAATATGAAAAGAGAAAAAGCAACTTACTTGATAGATTGGCTGACGAAGAAATAACCAAAGAAGATTATGATAAAAAATTAAATGAATATCAGATAAAACAATCTCTGATAAATACCGAGATGGCAAAGCACCACAAGGCTGATAATGAGTATTACATTACGGTTGCTATGATTTTAAGCCTTGCTAAAAGGGCTTATAAGATATTCAAAAGTTCTGAACCAATGGAGAAAAGGGCGTTTCTTAATTTCTTACTTCAGAACTCCAAATTACAGGGCAGAAAGTTCACTTTTGAACTTAAAAAGCCGTTCAATGCGGCTCTTGTTGCTCACGAGCGTTCAAACTTGCTGCGGGGCTTGGATTCGAACCAAGATAGTCACCTTCAAAGGGTGATGTCCTACCATTAGACGACCCCGCAATATTTAAATTCCACAGTACTCAGCAATAGCCAATTCCAAAGGAAGCTGCAAGATGGGCGAAGATTTCATTCTGTTCTGGGCATCAAGGAAAAGATCCAAAAGCTTTCTTAAATCCTCTTCCTGAAACTTATCAGTCTGGTTTTTTAATTTTCCAAACTCTTCGTCAGATAAGCCGTCGGTCAAAGGATTGTGCAAGTCTTTGCCGCCAATCTTAAACATTAAGCTGGCATGAAGATAATTAATAACTTCAGACACAAACTGGATCAGGTCATTGCCTTCTTCGAAAATCTGTCCTAAAAGACTAATAGCAGCTTTGGCATCTTTAGCCAATAAAGCATCAACCAGTTCAGCTGCTTTTTGCAGCCCTACAATTCCCAGCAGTTCTCTCAAGTCTTTTAAAGTGATCTTGTCTTTTGAGCAAAAGGTAGCTGATTGGTCAAGAATGGTTTCTGCATCTCTTAAAGATCCTCCGGAACTCAGAGCAATCAGTTCCAAGGCTGGCTTTTCTATCTGAAGCTTTTCTTTTTTGGCTACAATTTCCAGCCTCTTGATGACTTCGGCCATTTTCAGCCTTTTAAAGTCAAATCTTTGACATCTAGAAATAATGGTCGGGATCATTTTGTGAATTTCAGTTGTTGCCAGGATAAAGATGGCGTGGTCGGGCGGCTCTTCAAGAGTTTTTAAAAGCGCATTTGAAGCTTCTTTGGTAAGCTGGTGACTTTCATCAATAATAAAGACTTTGTATTTTGACTTAGCTGGGGCAAATTTAATTCCTTCTTTTAGCTCTCTAATTTCATCAATGCCTCGATGGGAAGCAGCGTCAATTTCAATCAAATCAATACTCCTGCTGTCGTTAATTTCCAAACAGCTCGAGCATTTATTACAGGGCTCAAATTCCTCCTTTTTCCTGCCGGTACAGTTTAAGGATTTGGCAAAAAGTCTGGCAATAGTGGTTTTACCGCTACCTCTGGGGCCGGAAAATAAATAGCCCTGAGAAAGAATGTCTAAACTCAAAGCATTAGTCAGAGTTTTGACAATGTGCTCTTGGGCAATGATTTCAGCAAAAAGCTTGGGTCGATATTTCCTGTAAAAGACTTTAGACATTTTCTTTAAAAACTATAAGTTTATAACCAAGAAAGTTCCAAAAGAGTCCGATAAAACTTCCCTTTATAGCTCCGATAATAGCCCAAGTTTTAGAGCTAAGTCCGAGCCAGGGGCTGATAGAATTAACTACTAAGGATGCAACTCCGACATTAATAAAAAATCCAATAATACTTATTAATAGAAACAAACTAAACTTTCTTTTTTTCGATTCAAAAGTCCAAGCTTTATTCAGGAAGTAGGAATTTACAGTGGCAATAAAGAAAGAAAATCCCTTAAAAACAGAATATTGCCATCCTTTATCTATTCCGGAAGCAGAGATCAGTAAAAAGAGAATACCCAAGTCAATTAAAAAGTTTAAGCTGCCGACTAAAAAGAACTTTGCAAACTGCAATAAGTTTTCTTTCATTCATTTAATTTAACATGGAGTGATTAAAAGAGCAAAGTCGTTTAGTTGAAACAAAAAAGAGCTCCGTTTGCACGGGCTCTTTTCGTTGGGTGGGAAGTTTTCAAGGGCTGGCTTCCAGTATTGCTTCAGTAGTTTTTCTCAGTAACGGATATAACCACATCCGCCACTTGTCCCTTATCAGTGCGATAATAAGGGCAATTAAAACCTCTGGGAGATACAATACAGCGATGATTGCCCAGAGCAGGATTACCGCGATGAAGGCACCGATAAGTTGGATGCCCAGCCAAAGCCCGTTTACAAACTTGATCCGAAAACCTTCTTGTTTCATTTTCTGCCTCCTTGCAGTAAATTTTGAACTATAAATATTATAATAAGGATTATTGTGAATGTCAAGACGAGAGGATTTTATTTAAACTAATTTGTGCTAAAATAAATAAATGATTAAATTTTATAATACCCTTACTAGAAAAATACAGGACTTCAAGCCCATTAAAAAAGGCTTAGTTGGTATTTATTCCTGCGGTCCAACTGTTTACTGGAATCAGCACATTGGTCATATGTATTGCTATGTTCAATGGGATGTTTTAGTCAGGTTTTTAAAATATTCTGGCTATAAAACAAAGTGGGTAATGAACATTACTGATGTTGGCCATATGACTTCTGACCAGGACTTCGGGGAAGACAAAATGGAAAAAGGAGCTAAAAGAGAAGGTCTGACGGTCTGGCAGATAGCTGAAAAATATACCCAGCAGTTTTTAAATAGCCTGGATTTGCTTAATATTAACCGACCCAATATTCTTTGCCGAGCTACCGATCATATTCAAGAGCAAATTGATTTAGCTAAAAAGATAGAAAAGAATAGTTTTGCTTATTTGACCAAAACAGGCTTGGTTTTTGATACTTCAAAGTTTCCTGGTTACGCTAGCTTTGCCAAGCTTAACTTAAAAAAACAGGTTTCGGGCTCTAGAGTTGAAATAGACCCTGAGAAAAAAAAGCCCTGGGATTTTCTTTTATGGGTGACTAATCAGCCGGACCATATTATGCTTTGGGATAGTCCTTGGGGCAAAGGCTATCCAGGTTGGCATATTGAATGCACAGCCATGTCTGTTAAATATCTGGGTAAGAGATTTGATATTCATACTGGCGGCAAAGAGCATATTCCGGTTCATCATACTAATGAAATTGCTCAAAGTTATGGCGCTTTCGGCAAGCAAACTGCCAATTACTGGCTTCATAACGAATGGCTGACCTTAGAGGGAGAAAAGATGTCAAAGAGTTTGGGTAATAATGTTTTAATCACTGATTTAGTCTCTAAGGGCTTTAACCCCCTTTCTTTAAGATATTTAATCCTGACCTCCAATTACCGCCAGGGCATAAATTTTACCTGGAAAGGGCTAGAAGCTTCTGAAACAGCTCTTAAAAATCTTTACGGTAAAGCCCTAGAATTAAAGAACGCAAAAGGAAAATTAAGAAAAGCAGTTATTGATAAATATCGCCAAAGTTTTAAAAAAGCTGTTGGTAATGACCTAAATATTTCTCAAGCTTTAGGGTTAACCTGGAAAATGCTCAAGAACAAGGAGCTCTCCGATAAAGAAAAATATCGTCTGCTAGCTGATTTTGACAAGGTTTTCGGTTTTAATTTAAAAGAGGTAAGGGCAGAAACAGCTTCAAAACAGGTTTTAGATTTAATTGAAAAAAGAGAAGCTTTGAGAAAAGGAAGACAATGGCAGTCAGCAGACCGTATTAGAAAGAAGATAGAAAACCTTGGCTGGCAGGTGGAAGATACTGAGATCGGACCAAAGCATAAAAAGATTTAAAGAATACAAAACCCTGTCATGATTCAATTAAAAATCGAAAAGGAGCTAAGCTCCTTTACATAAATTAAGAAGAAAGTTGGATATCGCATGTCTAATTGAATTGGGGCTAAGCATATTTTTTCAAAAATCTGCAAAATTACGCCATTTGTCAGATTTGTTCGTAAATTTGTTCGGGTTATGAAAGGTGACAGTCACCTTTCAAAAAAAGGAGCTTAGCTCCTTTTCGGTATTTGATCTTGTTATTAAACTCTTAATATCTCTTAAAGTTAAGGGATTGCTCCCCCCTTTGGTTTTTGTTAGAGTAAAGGAAATAACATGGCAGAAACAATTCCTGAAAAACTTCCTCCGCAGAATATAGAGGCCGAACAATCAGCTCTAGGCTGTCTTTTAATTGATAAGAACGCCATTCTCAAGGTGGTTGATTTTTTAAAACCTAAAGATTTTTATAAGCCTGATCATCAGCAAATTTATCAGGCAATGATGGATCTTTTTGAGAAGAACGATCCCATTGATATGCTGTCTATCTCTAGCCGCTTGAAAGAAAAGGATCAGTTTGAGAAAATTGGCAGCAATGCTTACTTGACCCAGCTGGTTAATTCAGTAGCAACAGCAGCTCACGTAGCCAGTTATGCCAAAATTATTCAAAGAAAAAGAATTTTAAGGGATTTGATTGATGCCAGTCATGACATTAGTCGGATGGGATATAACGAATCTGAAGATACCGAGATCCTTCTTGATCAGGCCGAGAGAACAATCTTTAGCATTACCCAGAAATCTTTAACTCAGAAATTCCTTTCTATTAAAGGGAGCTTAGAAGAAGCCTTTGAAAGGATTGATAGACTGTCCAAGCACGAAGGCGGTCCTAGGGGAGTTCCAACTGGCTTTATTGACTTGGATAGCATGCTCTCTGGACTTCAAAAAACAGACTTAGTGATTCTGGCTGCCCGTCCCTCAATGGGAAAATCAGCTCTGGCTCTAGACTTTGCCAGAAATGTGGCCGTTAATCAAAAGTTACCAGTTGGCATTTTTTCTCTTGAAATGTCAATGGATCAGGTAGTTGATAGGTTAATTTCATCTCAGTCTGGAGTTGATCTTTGGAAAATCAGAACAGGAAAACTTTCTTCCAAAGGAGAAGACAATGATTTTTCCAATATTCAGGAAGCTTTGGGGGTTTTAGCTGAGACTCCGATTTTTATTGATGACGCGGCTACTTCAAACATTTTACAGATGAGAGCTATGGCCAGGAGACTTCAAGCAGATCAGGGGTTAGGATTATTGATAATTGACTATTTGCAATTGGTTGAACCAAGGACTACCTCAGAAAGTCTTGTTCAGCAGATTACCGAGATTTCCAGGTCTTTAAAAGGTTTGGGTCGAGAATTAAATGTTCCCATTTTAGCCGTATCTCAGTTATCTAGAGCCGTTGAACAAAGGTCTCCGCAAATACCAAGATTGTCTGACTTGAGAGATTCGGGCTCACTTGAACAAGATGCTGACGTGGTTTTATTCATTTATCGGGAAGACCGATATCGCCAGGATATTGAAAGGAAAAACATTGCTGATATTATTGTCGCCAAACACAGAAACGGGCCGGTTGGCAAGGTCAGCCTTTACTTTAACGAGCAAGTTGTCAGTTTTAGGAACTTAGCCAAAGAAGAAAGAGAGTATTTGACATAATGAGATAACAAAGTAATGAGATATCCGCCGCGAATCCAAAAATTAATTGATCTTTTTTCAAAATTTCCGGGGGTTGGTCCAAAAACCGCTTCCCGGTTTGTTTTTTATCTTTTAAGAAAACAAGATTCTCAAATCAATGAGTTTTTAGAAGTTGTTGCCGATTTAAAAAAATTTACCAGTCTTTGCAAATTTTGCCGCAATCCTTTTGAATCAAATACTAAGCAACCTCTTTGTTCTATTTGCAGCAATCCTTTAAGAGATAAAGCCATACTTTGTTTAGTTGAGAAAGAAACTGACTTAATGCAACTGGAAAAAACTAACAAATACTCCGGCATTTACTTTATTCTTGGCAGTCTCTTAACCCCCTTAAAAAAGAAAGAGACCGAAACAATAATTATTAGCAATTTATTAAAAAGGGTTAATAATCCTTTAAGCTTTGGCCTTCAGGCTGACTTTAAAGAAGTCATTATTGCCATTAGCGATACCACTGAGGGTCAGGCTACGGCTCTTTATCTTGAGAGAGCATTGTCTTCCTTAAAATTAAAAATCAGCCGCTTAGGACGAGGTTTACCTCTAGGGGCAGAGATAGAATATGCTGATGAAGAAACTTTATCTTCAGCTTTAGAATCTAGAAAAGAAGTTTAGCTAATACTTTTAATCTCAATTTCAGTATAAGGTTGGCGGTGGCCAATCTTTTTTCTATATCTGATTCTCGGCTTAAACTTGATAGTGGTCACCTTTTTAGCTCTGTCTTGAGAAATAACTTTGGCTTTGACAACTGCTTTGGCTAGATAAGGGCTGCCAAGTTCTGTTTTTTTGTTTTGGTTAACTAAAAGTACTTCGTCAAAAACGATTTCTTCTCCAACCTTTTTCTCTATTTTCTCTATTTTTAGTTTTTGTCCGGGCGAAACGACATATTGTTTACCTCCGGTTTTAATAACTGCAATGTCCATATTGTTAAAGAGATGATATATTAGTTAATCAAATACATTGATTAAGACAGATGGAATCTGTCATTTTCCTGATTCTAATTTTTTAGTTTTAGCTTCGTCGATTTCAATGAGTTTTTCGACTTTTTCTTCAAATAAAGTTAATCTTTTTTCTGAATCCTGATATGCTGAACTGGCATTTTTAAGGTGACCTCCCAGTTTTCTAAAATCATTCATTAGTTTTTCAGCATCTTGATAGATTTTACCTAATTTTTTGAGGATATTCTGAGTTTGCTTTGAAATCTGGGTATCCCTAAACCAATGTTCAATGGTTCTTAGGGTTAGGTAAATAGTGTTTGGCGAGGTAATGATGATTTTCTTTGTTTCGGCAAAAGCAAAGATATCAACTTCCTTGGCAATATTATTAATGATTTCGTAATAAATAGCTTCAGCGGGAATAAACATTAAAGCGAAGTCAGTTGTTCCCTCCCCTGGTATAATATACTTTTGGGAAATAGACAAGACCTGGGCCTTAATGTCTTCTAAAAAAGATTTCTTAAAAAACTCTTTTTCTGTTTCAGTACTGGCAGTTACCATTTTCTGGAAGTTCTCAGCTGAAAATTTAGAATCAATTGGAACTACTTTACCATTCGGTAGTTTGAGGATAAAATCAACTGCTTCTCCTGAAGCAAAAAAGTATTGGCTTTGGTAAAGTTCTTTGGGAAAATGCTGCGCCAGAATGTGTTCCAGTTGGGCTTCTCCCCAGGCGCCTCTTAATTTCGGAGACTTGAAAATGTCCTGAAAATTAGAAACGTCAGAAACTTTAGTATGAATTTGCTTGATGTTTTCCCTGATTTCTGTAGCTTCTTTTGTAAAGGACCTGATCTGGTTATTCATTTCCTTGGAAGTGTTGTCAACACTGCCCCGGATTTCTTTTAACTGTTGACTCATCAAATCAGTTAATCTTCTTTCAAGGTTTAAAATTGATTCAGACTGATTTTTGTCAGTTTGAGAATTCTTAATAAAAAGAAAAACCACACTAAAAATGGCAATGGCTACTAAGGCTATATATAAGGCTAAATAAGGGGCTGTCATGGACTTATTTTAGCAGAGTTTACTCTAGATTTCAAGAAAGAGTATGACAATCTAAAATGCTCAACCATTTAGCTGAGCATTTTATCTTTTATCTGATGATTTGCATTTTAATAAACCTCCTTATGTCTTGCGGTAAATCATCGATGTTTTTTATCTTGGAATCAATTATTCTTTCGAGCGCCAAGCGCCTCAAGAATGCGTCAATACTTTCGGTTAAACTGATTTCAACTATGCATTGTGTTTCCTCACTGTCGCTTTCTAAAAGCTCTGTCAGAATGTCTTTTCTTTGTTCTTTCCATTTTCTGAGGCTGTTTTTGACAGCTTCAATAGCTTCTTCAAGGGCTTGAGCCAGATCTTTAATCGAAGCGCTTGCTTCAGCCTCGATTATATCTGAGTTAGCTTGGGAAAAAACTCGTTCTAGCGCGTCAATTATCTCTTGATCAGCGCCAATAGTTTTAGAGAATTGAAGCGCAGCTGTTTTAGCCTTAAGCATAGAAACATTTGATATTTCTTTTGGAGGTTGGCTTATTCCAATGAAAAGAGTCAATGCTTCAAACCTTGCCAAAGATACTTCAAGGCGATCTTTAAATACAGCTTCGACCTCTTCAAAGAGACATCCGACTTCTCCAAAGACTTCATCAATGGCCTTTGAATTATTTTCTAGTGTTTCGATAGCGTCTTTTAAAAACCTGGGAGCTAGTAATTCTATTAAAAGCTTCTCAATACAACTCAGCGGAACATACCGATCCAGTTTTTTGGTTTTCATCTTAGCCTCCTTTGGCTTATTTTGTGTAAGAAAATTGGGAAAGTCCTAACTCGATACTAGTACAGGAGACTGAAACTGTCAAAGAGATTATTTTAAGCGTCTTAAAAAAATCTCAGAAATTAAAAAGGTAATGTAAATGCCAAGGAGGAAAAAAGCTTCCTTTTTGGTTATTTTCTTGTCTGACTTTATAAATATTAAAAAGAAAATAGCTGAAATAATCAGGAATATTCGCGCCATTAAATAGGGAGAAAAGTCAGTGATGGTAATCGGACAAATCAGAACAACTATTCCTAATACCAAGGTAGCGGAATTGATAACACTACCCATTAGATCTCCCAAAACTAACCATGACTCCCCCTTTTTAGTAGAAACAATCCCAAAATATATTTCCGGTAAAGCATTTCCCAAACCGACAATTAAAATACCAATCATGCCTATGGGTAACCCTAGAGTTTTGGCAAAGAAGAAAGATGAGCTGACAACTCCCTGAGATCCAGCTATTAACAAAATAATGCTTAAAACTAGCAAGGAAAGGCTTTTCCATAATTTTATTGGTCTTTGTTTTTCTCTATAGGTTTTATGGAACCTATCTTCAGTAGCAAATAACCAAACCGCATAGATTAAAAAAGCTAGGATTAAAACCAAGCCATCAGCTTGTCCCAGTTTTCCATCCAAAGAAAGCAGGATCGGTAAAATTGCAATTAATAAAGTAAACCAAGAGCTTGATTGAACCATTTTACTATCAGCTTTAATGCCGTTTCCTATCAAAGCAGCCAGGGCAATGGCTAAAGTTAAATCAACAACGTTGCCTCCGACCACGTCGCCAAAAGAAAGTTCAGGAATTCCTCTTAAAGCAGCGTTAATGCCGACAAAAAGGTTTGGAGCTGAGGTGGCCACGGCCATGATGAAAAAACCAACTACGAATTCTCGCCACTTTAATTTTTTAGCAATACTAATCAGACTATCAACAACCATGGTACCAGAAAAGGCCAGCAAGCAGGAAGAAGCAATAAAAAGAAAGATATAGAAAGGCATTATCTTAAAAAGCTGGTTATTTCATATAAGATTCCTCCCAAAAATACCAGAATCAAGGGATAGATTAGGATTCTTTTTTCAGGTTTAACTTTTTTATACATTAGCAGAATCAAGGTGCCTTCAACTCCGAGCATGACGCCGCCAACCAAGCTGATGGTTTTGAGAAAGTCCTGAAAGCCAAGTAAAAAAAGAATTAGCGGAATACTAACGCTCAAAATAAAAGCCATAAAAGGCTTAATTTTAAAGTCATAAGCAAAGACTTTCTTTATTGTCAGACCCAAAGCAATGAAAGAAGTAAAAGTGGTCACAATCCCCAAAAACAAGCCCAGACTGAGGATTTTATCACTAATAAAGCCTTTGAGGCCGGAAATGGCATCCTCTGATGTCTGGGAGCCGGAAATACCAACAACTAAGAGCATGAAAACAAGGTAAATTACAGCCGTAAACAACAACGAAGCAATAATTACTTTTTTAAGAGCTTTTTTATTTTTGCCAAGCATTTCTTCAATTTCTGGAATCATTGACACTCCCCATAAAGAAAACAAGATCGGGCCGTAGGGCAAAAAGATTTTGCTAAAATTAGCAGTTAAAGAAAGATTTTCTATTTTAAAGCTTGGTGCTCCGCTGATTAGAATAATTACAAAAACCAAAATCATTAAGATTAATGACCAAAAATCAATCTTGGCAATGGGATTAATACCGAAATAGATTAAAACTGTTCCTAGAGCAAAATATAATAAAGTAGCTAAGAATTCATTATTATTGATTAAAGGTAAATTAAGTCCGGCAATGAATTTGCCGCCAATAATAAGATAAGCCAGAAGCGATCCGTAAGTTCCCAAAATCATGGTAGCTAGCGCAACCTTTTTGCCCTTTTCGCCAAGATGAACTTTAGCGTATCCCGGCAGTCTGAGAAAATCCGGAGTTGCCAGAGCGACTTCTCCGAATAGAAGATGAATTAATAGAGTCAAACCGCCAAGAATGATAAAATAGCCGATTATGATTCCCCATCCCACCATATTAGTCACCTGGGGTAATGAAAAAAAACCGACGCCGATAATGGTGCCAGCTAAAATCGAAACGGTTAGAATG
>Ga0268279_1001209_pt1 | contig 14741 bp, 12 predicted proteins | sample saktaG_6_FD_190142 | JGI IMG/M metagenome (GOLD analysis project Ga0268279, IMG submission 190142) | Saline water microbial communities from Sakinaw Lake, British Columbia, Canada - sak_2010_1_5_80m | ecosystem: Environmental > Aquatic > Non-marine Saline and Alkaline > Saline ...
CGACTTAGCAAAATTGTTTGTGAACTTAGGAGTGAGCCAATTTCAGTTCGCTTTTATGCATGTCAATCATATCATTGCTAACGATACTAAGCTTATCAAAGAAACAGTTCCCCGCCATTCAAAAGTTGAGCCTTATGTAAAAAAGGGATTGAACGTCGGCATTAATGCCGGGGTAAAAGTTATGACAGAAGCCATTCCTTACTGCTTTATGGAAGGATATGAAGAATACATAGCTGAGAAGGTTATACCTGAGTCTGACGTCTTTGATGCCGGATTTGAAGTAAAAAATTACAGCAGATACAGGAAAAACCAAGGAAAAGCCAGGGGTCCGAATTGTCCAAGGTGCAGGTACTATAAAATCTGCGAAGGTCCTTGGAGGGAATATCCTCAGATTTTTGGCTGGGATGAGTTTAAACCTGTAAAAAAATAAGATGAATCAAAAAAAACCATTGAAACCGATTTGGCTGGTAATGACGGGTTTCTCCTGCAATAGCAATTGTATTATGTGTTCAACTCGCCCTAAAGCCGAGTTTTATTCTGATAGAAAAACTCAGGAAATAATTGAAGATTTAACAAAAGGCATAAAAGAAGGGTATAGTAGGGTTGAGTTTACCGGGGGGGAGCCGACCATCAGACCTGACATTTTGCATTTGATAAAATCAGCCAAAGACCTGGGTTACAAAGAGGTAGGCATCAGTACCAATGCTCGCATGCTGAGCTATAAGAGTTTTTGTCAAAAGATTGTTGAAAACGGTGTTAATAGAGTAACCTTTACCTTGAATGCCCATAATGGTAAATTGGGAAATGCTATTTGCCGTACAACAGGAGCTTTTAATCAAACCATTAAAGGGGTAAAAAACATATTAGAATATCCGGAAGTAGCTGTTTCTGCCAATACAGTTGCTTCTAAGCTGAACTATAAATACTTTAAGCAAATAGGGAGGTTAATCCATGGTCTAGGAATTAGATATTGGCATATTTTGGATTTAATTCCTGACGGATATGCCAAGAAATTCTATAAAATTCTTTCTGTAAAACCGTCCGACCTCTCAAAGGGCTTTAATGTCTTTGGTAAATTGTCAAAAGAATTTGACTTAATAGTATTTTTTGATTTCCCATTGTGTCTTTTTCCCAAACGAATATTAGAAAATCCCAAAATCAGCTTTATTACCGCTCAGGGAAGAATGGAAGAGATTAAACAGACGGGATACAAACCGAAAAGATTTGAAAAATCTGCAGACGACCTTTATAAAGACATTCACAAACAAAGAATTAAAGTTTGCGAGAATTGTAAATTTAATAAATCTTGCGGAGGGATTTGGAAGGAAACCCTTGATTTGTATGGAAAAGAGGAGATAAAACTTTTGGCTAAAAAGCACGATTGCCTTAATAAATAATAAAAAGCTTTCAAAATTCTTATTTTTCAAAAAGAAACTTAAAACATATTTAATTTTCAACATGAAATCTTTCGCTATAAATGTGAATTATGATTGCAACAATAGATGCAAATATTGTCCGGTTTTAAAAACCAAAACAAATTCCACCTTAAATGAGATAAAAGAATCTGTTGAAGAAGCAGGAAGACAAGGTTTTGGAAAGATTGTTTTAGGAGGAGGAGAACCATTAATAAGCAGAAATATTTTTGAGATTATAGACTATATCAAACAGCAGAAGATGGCTTTTGACATTAAAACCAATGCAAGAATGGCTCTTTATCCTGAATTCGCTAAAAAAATAGCCGGGCAAAGGCCAGAAAAGGTAATAATTAAATTTCCATCTTATCAACCTGATGTTTTTGAAGATGTCACTCAAGTAAAGGGATCATATTTCCAAACCTTGAAAGGTATAAAAAACCTAGTTTCCTTAGGGCTTCAAGTAGAGGCTCAGATTTTAATTTGCAAGGAAAACAGCAATCACTTAAAAGAAACCATAACTGTCTTAAAGAGAATAGGGGTCAATAATATTAGTCTTGAAAAACCAGTTTTAAGGAATGGGAATTTAAAATATCGCAATGAGATAATTCTTAGTGAAAAAGATTTTTCTAATTCCCTTAAGAAAGCTAAGAAGTTTTTAGAAAAAGCAAAACGAGCAAAATCAGAAGGGGAAATTCAAACCTACGTTCAGGTAAACAGTGGCTGCAATCAGAAGTGTGTATTTTGTAATCGTCCTCCTACGGAAGATTATAGGAAGAGCAAGGCTACGGACATAAAGGATGTTGCAAGAAGGATTGACGAAATAGCCAAGGATTGGAATGTTAAAAGGATAATTTTTACCGGAGGGGAGCCTCTTTTGTATCCAAAACTGCCGGAAATAATTTCTTATACTAAAAGATATGGTTTTAAAATAGAGATTCAAACAAACGGTATTCTTCTCAATAAAAAGAAGCTGAAGAAATTGAAAGAATCAGGGCTTGATATTGTGAATTTCGCCTGCCATAGCCATAAAAAAGAAATTAGCAATAAATTAAGAGGGATTAAATCCGGATTTGAGAAGATAAATGAAAATATTAAATTAGCCAACAAAGAAGGGTTTGAGATACATATGATTCATGTAATAAACTCCTTAAACTATAAAGATTTGCCGGGATTTATTGATTTTGTTAATGCAATGGAACTAAATGACTTTTATCTAAATTTGAGTATCGTTGTTCCGGAAGGATGGGCGTGGGAAAACAGATGGACAATACCCAGAATAAGAGACATTAAGCCTTATTTGCAGGAAGCAATGAAGAAATGCAAAGAACTTGGAATAAAGTTTGATGTTTCTGAAATAGTACCTCTTTGCATAATGGAGGGGTTTGAAGAATATGCAGTTTCTACCTTGTTTAAAATATCAAAGTTAAAGATAGCAGATGATTATTACACGGGACAGAGATTTTTAGATTTTGACAAACCAAGTTCCAAATATGCGTTAAAAGCTTCTCAATGCAAAGAATGTAATTTAAATGATATATGTGCCGGATTTTATCCGAGGCTCAAGGAGCTTTATGGCGTGGAAGATTTTAAGCCGAGAATGGATGATCCCGCACCCATTTTTGAAAAACTAGGAGTAGGAGACAGGATAAAGAGTATTTTTAAAGGTAAAGAGATAGAATCCTTCAGCCATAAAAAACCGAGGGCACCTGAGATAATCTATATCAATCTTGATGAAAGATGCAATCAGGACTGTGTTTTTTGCGTAGTAAAAGGAACCAATAAAGGAAAATTTGGTTCCATGGATAAAAAAGAAGCTAAAAGAATAATTAAGGACTTTGTCAATTGCGGAGGGAAAGTAATAGTCTTTACGGGAGGGGAGCCGACCTTAAGAGGTGATTTGCCGGAAATAATAGAGTATGCAGAAAATTTTAAAGAAATAAACAGTATTTCTATTATTACCAACGGCGTCCGCTTGGAAGATAAAGGATATTTAAAGAAGATTCTTGATGCTGACAAAAAGCGTAAAGTAAGTTTTTGTTTTTCACTGCATTCTCACAAAGAAAAGATTTCAGAACTGCTTACAAAAGCTAAGGGATCTTTTAAGAAAACAATTTCTGGTATAGAAAATGTTACCAAGAGCGGACGTTCTATTTCGATTTATCAAGTAATAACAACAAAGAACTGCAAGGATCTTTTAGCATTTTGTAAATTTCTGAATAATAAATTTCCCCAAATAAGAGACGTTACCTTTGCTTATCCGTTTCCTCAGGGCAATGCTCTGGAAAATGATTGGATTTTTCCTAAAATAACTTCTTTGAGACTTTATTTATTAAAGTCTTTAGAATTTTTAGAGAGAAAGGGGTATAAGGTTTCTATAGCTGCTTGCGGACAGTTTCCTTTATGCGCAATTCCCGGTTTTGAAGAGAAGGTTTTAGAAAGCTTGAGTTTTAGCGAGGAGAATATTTCAGGGGTGGTGGGAGAAAAATCTTTTCATGAATTTGAAATGGCAAGCGAAGAATGGGCAGAGCAGTACAAAAATAAAAGTAGCAAGTGTCAGAAATGCGTATTAAACAAAGTCTGTCAGGGTTTTTGGAAAAAATACATAGAATTATTTGGTTTTGAGGGGATAAAACCTGTGACAAAAGATAATTTTAAGGGAAACAAAACAACAGTTTCTTTGGAAAATAAAAAAGATTTTGAGGAAATAGAAAATAAATTAGTCAGCAACAAGCTTAACCTTTTATCTTTAAAAGATTACGATAAAGAATATTTAGACAGATTGATTAATGTTGTTAATAAAGATAAATTACTTTTAGTTGTTATTCATAGAAATAAGACATTGTATCCTTAGTCGTTTTCTAAAAATTATTAATTTATGGCAAAAAACATTAGTCCATATATCTACGTAGGATATCATTGCAACAACAATTGTGTTTTTTGCAGTGAGGCGGATGAATATCTGGAAAAGTTAAAGAAAAAAAGCTTTAAAGAGATTAAGAAAGAAGTTCTTGAAACGAGAAAACAATATGATTTTATCAGTTTTATGGGAAGGGAGCCAATTTTGAGAGAAGATATCTTTGATATTTTAAGATTTAGTGTTGGCTTAGGATTTAGGCAGGTGGGAATTACTACAAATGGAAGAATGTTTTCTTATCCGCGTTTCACAAAGGAAATTCTTGATACTGGAGTAAAACAGGTAGGTATTTCTTTGAGCGGGGCTACGGCTAAAACTCATGATAAACTGACTCAAGTTTCCGGGAGTTTTGAGCAAACCATCAGGGGCATTCGTAATATCGTAAGGTTCAAAAAACCTGGAGTAAGCCTTTTGGTAAATCTTAATTTAACGAAATTGAATTATTTTGAATTCAAACAGATGCTTGATTTATTAATAGGACTTGGAGTAAAAGAAATCAACATCTTGTTTATTGCCCCTCTGAGTAAGAGGTCTCGTTCAAAAAATATTGTGATGCAAATGAGCAAGCTGGGGAAATATGTTTTTGATATTTTGAAACCTTATTTAAAAAATCCAGAATTAAAGTTTCTTTTGGTAGAATTCTTGCCCTGTAGTCTGCCCAGAGAAGCTAAAAAATACTTTTTCCCTTGTTTGGAAAAAAACCCGCACAAAGTCAAAATTCCTGTATGTAAGAATTGTGAGTATAAAGATCAATGTGATGGGGTATTGCAGGATTACATTAATCTTTACGGTATTGAAGAATTTAAATTATAAGATTTAATATGAATTTATGACTATTTCAAAAGAACTTAAAAAAGCGGTAAAACTTGTTCCTGAAACCAGTTTAGTATTACAAGAGTTTTTGGTTGTAATAGCGGGCAAAAAGCCTGTTTTGGCTGTGACGTTTCCTGACAAATCTCAGAGAGAACTTATTAAGTCTAATTTTCCAGACTTGAATGTATGCTGCAGTAAAAAGCCTTGTTTTGGCTCACAGCAAGTATGTGCCATTTCTAGAAATAAATCTTTGGCCAGACAAACTGCAGAATATTTGAGTGTGGATACAAGAGAGCAGGGACGACTTTTAGGATATCCCGAATGCTGCGTTAAGCAGCATGCAGATTTTTCCATGCGCGGCTTGGGTTTAAATGCTCCGCTGGTTGTATATCAATCTTATAAGAACAGCAAAAAGTGTAATTTTTTGACTAATAACTTGTTGAATTTTTACAGTAGGCTCGGTAAAGAAAAAAAGAATTTTGAATGCTTGAATCAGTATTATTATTTGAATAGAGGCTTTCCTGTCTCTTTATGGAATCTTCAATTTATTTCCCATACTCCTTGCAGTTATGATTGCAAAGAAAGTATAAAAATGGGCGGAGAGGTACAGAAATTGTTAAAAAAATATGCACCGGATGTAGAAAAAACAGTCTCTTACATTCTTTCCAAACCGGTATTATTTTTTGATCTTTTCAAGTGGATTATTTTTGAAGGAAAGGTTAAGGGAAACACATTGTTTTATAAAAAAATAATTCCTCCGATTTCCTTAATAGAATCTTCTTTTTCTGACATAATTAAGAAAGGCAATAAGATTGTTGTTGATAAAAAGAAGGTAGAGATATTAAAGGATGACTTGTCCCTTTATCTTTATTCTAAGAAAAATGAACAGGATGGTTTCATCCTTGATTTTAATAAAAAAGAATGACCCAAGACATAATTAAAAAAACAGTAATAATTACCGGATATCAATGCAATAATCGCTGCCTTTTTTGCATGGAGGCAAACAAAAGAGATATTTTAGACGTGAGCACTTTAAAGATAAAGGAACAGATGGTAAATGCCCGTCAGAGAGGAGCACGGTATTTGGAATTAATAGGAGGAGAAGTAACTATCAGGCCCGACGCTGTCGAGATAATAAATTTTGCTAAGAAATTAGGATTTGAAACAATAATGATGGCAACTAACGGCAGAATGTATTCCTATAAAAAGCTTGCAAGAAATATATTCAAAGCAGGACTGAATAGCTTAATCTTTTCTATTCACGGCCACAATGAAAAAGTTCATGATCATTTAACTCAGGTGCCTGGAAGTTTTAAACAATTAAAAAAGGGCGTAGAAAATGTAAAAGAAGTTATTAAAGAATTAGGCCTTAAGGGAATTACCCTCGGTACTAATACGACCATTGTTAAGCAGAATTACAAGTATCTTCCCAAAATAGGGCAGTTTATATGTAATCTAGGGCTTAAGAATGCAGAATTTATCTTTGTTGACTGCAACGAAGGATGGGCTCAAGATCATTTTGACGAACTGGTTCCTCATATTTCGGATGCCGCCCCGTATATTCATAAATGTCTGGACTTAAAGAAAAAATACGATATACCGCATTGGGATATTCGTTATATTCCCTTGTGCTACTTTCAAGACTATTTAGGGCAGGTTAGCGAATTACATGAGGTGGCAACTTTTCATACAGAGCATATTGCTCCCGATTTTTACAATCCTGACTCGGCGAAAGGGAGAGCGACTACCGGGAGAAAAAAAACAGAGAGATGCAGAGGATGTAAATTGTATAATATGTGTGAAGGGATTTGGAGAGAATATTTAAAACATTACGGAGACAAAGAGTTAAAACCAATTAACTAACGAAGATAGAAATCGTTTAGAATAATTAGTTGTTTCAACCTAACATTGTTCAACTTTAGATGTTACGAGAAAATTCTGTGAGTTTACCGTAGACAATTATGCAGAAAAAGAGATAAAAAGACAAGAAGATTATATTTTGTATGAAATTAAAAGTCGATAAATTGTAAAATTAACAAAAATTAATATGGCTAAAAAAACTTTCAAAAAATACGTTGTCATATATCTAAGCCAAGAACATCATGAAGTTTTGGGTTATGTTATGGCTCCCGACATGAAAGAAGCAATAACGCTTGCTAAAAAGGATTTGCAAAAGGAGGCAGAGTTTTACGAAATTGCAGATGCTACAATTGCAGAAATAGAAGGACAAGAAAAGATAACTTTTGACATTCCTCGAAAATAATAAAGTGTAAAATATGGGAGAAAAAAGCAATATTGGGATATCCCTTGTTTTCCCTGCGTGGAATGAACAAGAATACGTCAAGGAGGCGATTTTAAAGGCAAACAAAGCACTAAAATCTTTTACTGACAACTATGAGATTGTTTTGGTTGACGATGGAAGCAAAGACGAGACAGGAAAAATAGCAGATAGTTTGGCAGATCAAAATAAGAAGATAAAGGTTATTCATCATAAGAAGAATCAGAAGCTTGGGAAAACTCTAAGGACGGGATTTCGCAATGCAAGTAAAGAATTAATCTTTTATTCCGATATCGATTTACCATTCGATTTTAAAAGGATTCCGGAAATAGTTGGCTTTATGGAAAAAACCGAAAGCGATGCTGTCTGCTGTTATCGGCTTGGAAGGTTTTCTAGAGAGCCAAAGAGAGCTATTTACTCCTTCTTTTACAATCTTTTAGTGAAAATCTTGTTTTTAGTTGACATTAAAGATGTCAATTGTCCCATTAAGCTTTTTAAAAAATCAATTTTAAATAAAGTTAATTTAAAATCAAAGGGTTCTTTTATTGATGCGGAATTGGTGATAAAAGGCATTAAGAGGGGATATAGAATTTCTCAAATGGAAATAGAATATTTTCCGAGGGAAAAAAGCGAATCCAGGGCGTCTGACTTTAAGGTTGTTTTGGGAATATTAAAGGAAATGATGTTGCTCTACAAAGATACTATGTTTGGGAGGTAGCGCTTAATTTATGAAAAAAGTATTACTTTTAAACCTGCCCGGCAAAAAACCCTATCTTAGAGATTATTATTGCAGCCTTATTTCCAAAGGCGACTTTGCTTGGCATCCGCTTGATTTAACCGTTTTGAGCGGGATTCTTAATCGAGATTTTGAGATAAGCGTTATCGATGCTTTAGCTGAAAAGATAAAACCATCAGATTGCCTTAATAAGATTTCAGAAATAAAACCCGATGCTATAATCTTCCTTAGCGGAGCTGTTTCCTGGGAAGAGGACGAGAAGTTCTTAAAAGAAGTTAAAAAAAGAGAGGATGCAGAATTAATAGGAACAGGCGACTTATTTCTTTTTAAAAGTGAGGATTTTTTAAGAAAAAACAGCTTCTTAGATGCCGCTATCCTTGATTTTACAAGTTCCGATATCGTGGATTTTCTTAAAAAGAAGGAAGGGAATTTTGGAAGCTTAGTTTACAGGAAAGGAGAAGAAATTGTTTCTCCTAAGAGAAACACAAAGGAAGAAAAGGTTTTTTCTGTGCCCCTGCCCCGTCTTGATTTATTTCCGTTAAAGAGATATCATTGTCCGGTTGTTAAGACTTTCCCTTTCGCAACGGTCATTGTTAGTTTAAATTGCCCATACCACTGTCATTTCTGTACTTATGGAAATCTGGATTTTAAACTGCGCGAGACTAGAAACGTAATAGAAGAATTAGATTATATTAAATCATTAGGCATAAAAGAAGTTCGTTTTAAAGATAATACTTTCGGGGCTTCTGGGACACAGGCTGCAGAACTTTGTAAAGAAATGATAAAAAGGGACTTTAATTTTAAATGGTCCTGTTCCTCGCGGGTTGATATACTTGATGAAAAACTGCTGAAACTAATGAAAGAAAGCGGTTGTCACACTATTCAGTTTGGAGTTGAAAGCGGAAGCCAAGAGATATTGGATAGGTATAATAAGGGATTCACTTTAGGGCAAGTAAGGCATACTTTCTCGCTTTGTAAGAAAATCGGTATTCGCACTATGGGGCATTTTATAATCGGATTGCCGGGAGAGAGTAAAGAAACAATTTTAAAAACTATAGATTTTGCCAAAGAATTAAATTGTGATTTTGCAGCTTTCAACATTGCAAGTCCAAGAATAGGAAGTGATTTAAGAAAAGAAGCAGAAGAAAAAAGATGGTTGACGTCCAGTAAGTTGTCTAGAACAGACAGTTCTGTTACGTATCCTGTGATGAAGACCGAGAGTCTTTCCCAAAGTGAATTATGGAGTTTAAGAAACAAAGCCATTAGAGATTTCTATTTCCGTCCTTCATACATATTTAAAAAGATGTTTTGCCTGAGCAGCTTTAACGAATTTAAAACACTTGTTCGTCAAGCTTTCCTGCTTTTTGTCAGCATATTTAAAAAATAAACTTACAATGGCATTTGAACAAATTATTGAACTAATCAACAACCATGCTCGTGTTTTGATTTTTCCTCTCATCTTCTTAAACTTTGTTTTATTATTATTTTTTATTTGCTTCAGTTTTAGAGAATTTAAATCTTTTTTTAAGAAAATTAAGAGGAGAACTTGGTGGCTAATTCTTTTAATAATTCTTCTAGCTTTATCCCTAAGAATATTTATCAGTCCTCATGGAACCTTAATGTTTGAGGATGAGGGCTGGTATATGGATACCGCTGAAAAAGTATTAGAAGCTGATTTTAATTATTTTTCGGATGGTATGTACAAATCAACAGGTTGGCCTTTTATAATCTCTTTAAGTTTTTTCTTTTTTGGAAAAGACAATTTGGTTGCCCATTACGCTTCATCGGTGTTAGGAGTATTAACGGTATTCAACATTTTTTGTTTAAGCTTGCTTCTTTTTAGAAAAGAAAAGATTGCCCTTTGGTCCGCTTTTCTTTTTTCCTTGATTCCCGTGCATATAGTTTGGTCTGGTTCGGCAGAAACAGCTGTCCCTTCAGTTTTTTTCGTTACATTAGCCCTATTCTTTTCCCTGCTGTACTTTAAGCAAAAGGCAGGTTCTCTTTTGTGGCTCTCCCTGTTTGCCGTTATTTTTGCAGCTCAAGTAAGAATGGAAAATTACTTTCTCTTGCCTTTGTTTTTATTGGGCCTTTTTATTTTTAAAGTAAATCCCTTCAAGAAAGACAGTTTTAAATCTGTTTTTATCAAGATTATTTTGATAGGGCTTATATTAATAATGAGTTTGCCCAATCTTTTCAACAACCTTAACCACTATTTATTCAATAACTGGAATACGATAGACACCGGACAATATGCTCCAAATTGGGGAATTTCTAATTTCATTTATAACTGGGTTCAGCAAGGCAGCCATCTTTTTGACGGGGAATATCATCCTTTAATATTTTCGATCTTTCTGATTCTCGGAATAATCTATGCCATAAAAAAGAACAAAAAGGCCTTAATCTTTTTAGGAACTTGGTTTCTAATTTTCTTTCTTATTTATTTTGTTTCCTGGCCCGGGCTAAACCCTAAGTCCAGACTTTTTTTAAATTTTTATCCAATTACTGTTATTTTTGCCGGGTGCGGGGTCTATCTTATTAATAACTTGGTAAAACACGAAAGATTTAAAAATATTTTGACTCTGATATTAATAATTGCACTTCTTTTAAGCTTTTTCCCTTCCATAAAAAGGGAAATTGAAAGAAAAAACTTTCTTTCTCAGTCAAGAATGGAAACAGAAATTGTCCACCTAGCTGCAAAGCATTTACCGGACAATTGTCTTATTGTGTCTAACCTTCCTGTTATGGTGAGCGGAGTTGTTAATGCTATAGTTATAGAAAGCAGTTACTTTTTAGAACAGAGAAACATTGATTCGACATTTCTTGAATCGAAGGAATGTCTTCTGTTTTTCAAGGACTATACATGTGACCCTAGTATGGATTTTAATCCCGAATGGCAGGAGGATTATCAGCGCATAGAGGAAGATTACAAATTAATTCCTTTCCTAGTTTATCATAAAGACAATCTTGGAGGGGGGGAAGGCAATTCAATAAAAGGTTCGCTATTTTCTGCCTTAAAAGGGTTAATTAATTTCTCTAATAATGAATATTATAAAGATCCACTTTCAGACTTTGGTTTTTACAAAATAGAATTTTAATAAACAGCAGAAGAATATGACCGTTAAGACAAATAAAGTTTACGACAAATTTAAAAAATCCAATTCTTCTCTTTTTTGGTGCAAAGAAAAGAAATATGAAGATCTTTGGGGTTCAATCAACGATCTAGTAGCCGTTAGGAAATCCTTAAAGCCCCTTTTTGTTACCGTGACTTCTTCAAAAAAAAGATTTAAAGCTTTGAAAGATTTTTGTAAAAGGGAAGGGTTAATTTTTGGGTTTAAAAAATATAATGCAAGTTCGGATGAAAAATGGAACCAGTTTCTTGATAGGAAAAAACATAATGATAACTATAATATATTCATTTCCAAGAAGAAGGAGTTGATTAACAAGGCCAAGAAAATGGTGCATCGCGGTTTTACCCTTAACGAAGGTTACAATTCTAAAGAATTTGGACTTCTACTCGGCTATCCCTCTTGTTGCGTGGAGAATTATGACAAAGTAAATATCCTTCAAAGCTTAAGACCCTATATTTGCAATAAAATCCCTTTTTATACCAACATTCTATTAACGGGAACGGGCAGCAACTGCCGTCTGATGAGCCACAGCCTTTGTTCTTTTAACTGCAAAAAGACTATTGAATTGGATAAAAAAATACTTAATGTTCTTAAAAAAGAAATACCGGATTACTATCACTTTTTAATGAAGTACTTAAAGAAGCCATTGCTGTTTTGGGTTAACGGAAGACAGGGAAACTTTGGCTTATCGGACACCTTAACCGTTTTTGTGTTTGATGGAGAACTGAAAAATAATGTATTAAATTACAAAAAAGTCCATCTTAATTTTCCTATTAATCTGGCTGTCAAACTTGTCAATTCTCCTTCTGTAAAAGAGATAGAAGACATTATAGAAGGGAATAAGCTTGTGATAAAAAAGGATTTTATCTCAGTGCATAAAGATAAAAAATTATTAAGAAAGGTCAAAAGAGGGGAGCAATCAGCTATATTGGTTGACCCCGTTTAAATTAAACTTATTTTAAAATGGCAGTCTTTTGTGTTTGGAACAAATGTAATAATAGATGCGTTATGTGCAGCAACCCTTTGGATTTCCAGATGGAGAATCCCTACAAAGGTTACAGCCTTAAACAGCTTAAAGATAGAATTGGTTCTACAGATGTTTTTGATAGAAAAGGAAACCTAATTGATAATAAAATATGCTTGACGGGGGGAGAACCGACAATCCATCCTGATTTCTTGAAAATAGTAGCCTTTGTCAGAAAAAAGTTTCCTCAGTCCATTATAGAGATGGATTCTAACGGCAGAAGGTTCTTTTATTCTTCTTTTACAAAAAAGTTTTTAAGTTTTAAAAACATAAATCTTTGTATTTCTTTACATGGATTTAATGCTGAAACTCATGATGCAGTTACCAGGACTCCGGGAAGTTTTGACCAAACCGTCAAGGGATTAGAAAATATCTTTAAATATAAGGAATTGGGATTAAACAACATAGAATTGAGAATTATTATTACCAAGATTACCTGCAAGTATGCAGAAAAGATATTGAAGCTTATAAAAGATCGTTTCTCTGGGGTAGACAGAGTAGTAATTGTCTTTATGGAGATGGAGGGGCAGGCAGGAGATAATTTTAAAATAGTTGGGCTTACTCATACCGCTTTCAGTAAGTATATCCCGAGAATAGCTAAGTGGATTCCTAAGTTTAAAGACCTTCGTTTTTATCATTTTCCCCTCTGTACCATTGACTATAGTCTTTGGCCTCATGTTTGGCGCACTCTCCCTAAAAGCGAAGTGACATTTCTTCCTTCATGCAATAAGTGTTCTTACAAGAAGTATTGTTTGGGCATCCATAAGCATTACCTAAAAGAAGTGGGCGGCAGCGAATTCAAACCCATTACTGATAAAAAAAATATTATCAAAGAAGGTGAGAGTTTTCACCATCCCATTCTTAAAGTTTATAAAAAATAGAATATGCCTTTTAGTTTTCTTTTTTTAACACCCCTTTTGATTATCGGCGTTGTCTGCGGTTATACTGACATCAAATACGGCAAGATAAAGAATGCCTGTATTCTTATTGGTTTGGCGTGGGTGCTTATTGTCTATATTCTTTTAGGAGTTTATAGTTTTTTTTACCTCGGACAAATGGAAAATATCACTTATTTTGGGAAAATGCTGTTGAATGGATTTATCACTCTTATTATAGGATATCTTTTATGGCATTTTAGGTTATGGACGGCGGCTGATGCCAAACTCTTTACCTTGTACGCGCTTCTTATCCCTCTGGAATTTTATTCCAAGTCATATTTTCCTTACTTCCCTTCATTTTTACTTTTAATAAACGTATTTATTCCCTTGTTCTTGCTACTAACGATAAAAGCATTGATCTTCGGATTTAAGGAATTATTAAAAACGTTAAGAGACTTTAAAAAGCTTTTTGGCAAAGAATCGTTGAAAGAAATTAAGACTGGATTGATCAATAGCGCTAGAGTCTATACGGTTTTTATCCTTATCTTTGTAATCCTTCAGTTATTAAGAGACAAGACGCTTGTTCTATTTAACAAGATTATTCCCGATCCTTTCTTAATCTTCTTGCTTTTGTTCATCGCTTACAGGTCCATTTTTAGCTTCTTTTCAAAACAGAAAGTAATTAGTGTCTGTTTAGCCATCGCAGGAGCAGGATATGCTGTTTACTTGCTTTTAAACAATCAAACATCTGCCCTCTTAAACATTCTTAAATTTGCCTTGGTCTTTATGGTTTTGGTTGGATTTCTTCGCAAGTTAATAGATCTCTATATCGAGAAAAAAGAAACTTTCAAAGTGAGAATTCAAGAGCTAAAAGAGGGAATGTTTCTCTCTCTTCAGAGTTTTAGCAAGGAAATAGCGGAGAAATTAGGCCCCTTAAGACCGGAAGGGATAGCTAAAGAGCAAATAGAACTCATTAAGAATTCATTTGCCGAAGAAAAGGATAAAGAGTTAACGGTTTACAAAACTTTTCCTTTTGCTCCGTTTATGCTTTCGGGAGCGGCAATTACTCTCATTACTAAGGATTCAATTTTGATTATCCTTTTAAATGTTTTTAATTACTTCTTTTAAAAATCTATATTTGCTATAATAAGCCAAAGGTCTTAAGTAAAAGATACAAAGCAATATGAACTCAAACAATAAAACTTTCTTAACTATCTTTCTCGTAATCATAGTGGGAGCTTTAGTGTGGTCTTTTGGGTTTCGTTCTCCGCAAGAAGAACCGCAAGGACCGGCACCGCAGGAGCTGGCACCGCAAGAACCATCTGCTACTCAAGAAGGGGAGCAGTATGCAGAAGGTATTCCTGCTGAAGAAGGTTATCCCAATAATGTCTTAGATGGAGGAATTGTTGAAATTGACTTAGAGTTGGAAACTCCTATTATTAAGGTAAACGCCAGAATTTCTAAAATTGTTTCAGATGCAGGAGAAATGGTAAAAACCATTGAGATCTCTCCCGACACAGAGTTTCTATCTTATAATATGGAGACAAAAGAAGAA
>Ga0268279_1001215_pt1 | contig 14679 bp, 16 predicted proteins | sample saktaG_6_FD_190142 | JGI IMG/M metagenome (GOLD analysis project Ga0268279, IMG submission 190142) | Saline water microbial communities from Sakinaw Lake, British Columbia, Canada - sak_2010_1_5_80m | ecosystem: Environmental > Aquatic > Non-marine Saline and Alkaline > Saline ...
CACGGCGCCACTTAGCAATCTGGGCATGGTTTCCTGAAAGTAAAACCTCGGGCACCGACCAACCCCTATAGATAGCAGGACGAGTATACTGGGGGTATTCCAGCAGGCCGGTACTATGAGAATCATCCAGTGGTGAGGCCTCTGAACCAAGAACCCCTGGTAATAACCTGACCACAGTATCTACCACCACCATAGCCGCCAGTTCACCACCACTAAGCACATAATCACCAATGCTAATCTCATCAGTAACCAATTGTTCACGTATTCTCTCATCAACCCCTTCATAGCGGCCACAGATAAGAATTAGACGGCTACACTTTGATAGCTCCAGGGCAATTTGTTGTGAAAAAGGACGACCCTGCGGAGTGAGCAAAATAACCGGCAGCTCACCACCCTCTTCTTCAAGGTGTATATCTGATTTTATTGATTCCACTGCCTCGAAAATAGGCCCGGGCTTGAGTATCATGCCGGCTCCGCCACCATAAGCATAGTCGTCAACAGTGTGATGCTTATCATGGGTATAGTCTCTAATATTATAAATATTAACGCTGACCAGCTCGTGGTCAATAGCCCGCTGGAAAATACCCGTGCTAAACGGTCCCTGGAACATCTGGGGGAATAGGGTTAGAATATCAATTTGCACTAGTCTAATCCCCTTCAGTATCAATGGTGTGTTCGGTTACCTCTCCTCTGAGAATCTCTATAGCGTGAGGGATAGCTACTGATATTATGTCAAGACACTCCTGAACCGCTTTAGGGCTGCCCGGCAGGTTGATAATAAGGCACCCTCCCCTAACACCAGCGACAGCTCGACTCAATACAGCTAGTGGTGTCGTATCAAAAGCCTTAATCCTCATCGCCTCAGCGAAACCGGGCACTACCTTATCCACTATAGAAAGGGTCGCTTCCGGAGTAACATCACGCGGGCCCAGCCCGGTACCACCCGTAGTTAGAATAATATCCACACTGCCCTCATCTGCCCACTCGGTAAGCTTACCGGCGATAATATCTATCTTATCAGGGACGACCTCATATCTAACTACGCTATTACCCAGTACTAAAGGACTATTCCTTATTACCTCACCACTCTTATCATAGCGCTTCCCCTGCGAACCTTTATCGCTGATGGTCAGTATACCCAGGCTAAACATAACACCACCTTTCTCAAACCAGATCTTATTCTATCACACATAAAAAATGTAGCAAAATCAGGGAATTTATAAAAATTTATTCAAAAAGACTTGACAAAGGGGGGTGAGTGTGTTCTAAAATGGTAGCAAGTGGGAGAAAGTGGTAAATTAGGGGTAACTAAAGAGGTCGGAAATGTTTTTTGGTGAATTTGAATATAAGGTTGACGAAAAGGGCAGGGTACCCATCCCGCCTCGATTCAGAAGGGAATTGAAGGATGGGGTGGTCTTAACACCAGGGATAGAGAAGTGCATTACCGCCTATCCCCTATCTGAGTGGAGAAAGCTGGCGGCTACTCTTACTACCGGCTCAGTCACACGCAGTAAATTGAGAAGGCTAAATCGGGCTACTTTTGCTACCGCCTTTAGCCTCAATATTGACGGGCAGGGCAGGATAGCCCTACCTATCCCGCTACGGCAATATGCCGGCGTTGAAGAGGAAATAGTCATAGCCGGAGCCAACAATTATCTTGAATTGTGGAACAAGCAACAGTGGGAAGAAGAGAAAACAATTAGCCAGGAGCAAACCTGGCAGATTATAGAGAGCTTGGAAACCAAGTGAGGAGTTTAATAATGTCAGCTCCCACCCATATCCCGGTTCTACTCCAAGAGACCATCGAGGCACTGGCGGTTCAGCCAGGGGGCCGCTACATTGATTGCACCCTTGGCGCCGGAGGACACGCCGCCGCCATTCTAGAACGCAGTTCCCCTGGTGGGCAATTGCTAGGCATCGATGCCGACCCAGACACAATAGAAGCAGCCAGGTCAAGACTTGAAGCCTACGGTAGCTCAATCCTTCTGGTTAACGAGAATTTCGCTAACCTGGAGGCTATCTGTATTAAATATGACTTCCTCCCGGTGCATGGTATTTTACTTGACCTGGGACTGTCTTCTCTTCAGCTTAACAGTCATAGCCGCGGTTTTAGCTTTCAGCATGATGCACCCTTAGACATGCGCTTAAGTCCCAGCCAGAAGGTTACTGCTGCCGATATCGTTAATACATTCTCTGAAACTAAGCTAGCTCACCTTATAAAAACATATGGTGAAGAAGCCCACAGTCATCAAATAGCTAACCACATTGGGCGAGAACGCCCCATAACAACTACCCTCCAACTGGCTCGAGTGATAGAGCAGGCTGTCGGAGGCAGAAGAGGCAGGCTTCATCCTGCCACCAAAACCTTCCAGGCACTACGAATAGCGGTTAACCATGAACTCGATCACCTGGAAGCGACCCTAAAACAGGCGATTAATCTCCTCGGCTTTGACGGCAGGCTGGTTGTCATCAGCTACCACTCCCTTGAAGACCGCATCGTGAAACATTTCATGCAGCAGGAATCAAGGGATTGTATCTGCCCACCAGGCGTGCCGACCTGTATTTGCGGACACAAGGCTTGCCTGAGGTTAATCAATAAGCGGGTTATTACTCCTTCACCGACAGAGGTTCAACTTAATCCGCGTAGCCGTAGTGCTAAATTGAGAGCGGCTGAGCGCCTTATTACTCATGACGGATACTACCGGAACACCGAAGAGCACGATTTTTCCGCCCAGTTTAGCGCTGAGGGATGGAGGAGGCCTGCCATGCTGAAAAAACTCCGGGTAGCCTTTTCCTCATTCTAGACTAAACAAATTTCGGGGGTTGCTAAAAGGAGGGGTGAATGAAAAAACAAGGTGATTTAAGCCCTATTAATGTTGCCAACCTAGTATTGAAGGTGGCTGAGCACATTGTTACTCAAAATGACTGCTACAGGAACGCCGATGTGCAGACTATTTTAGCCGAGACCAAGGTTGGAGCGTGGAGACGGGCAGATTTGCTGAAGAAGCTGAAAATGACCTTTTCAGCAGGCGAGATCGGGCAAGAATCTTGAGGCCATGTAAAAGGGGGTTGAAAATGTGAAGGTGAACATAATTAAAAGAGTAAAAATCCAGCCAAGAAGGAGGGGAATAAATGAAAAAGCGAAGCACCTTAACCTCTATTGATGTTGGTACCACCAAGATATGCACCACTATAGCTGATATGGATGATGGGGGTGGCATCCGAGTTACCGGGGTAGGCATCACCCCAAGCCATGGGTTGCATAAAGGTCTAGTGGTCAACATCAATGATGCCAAAGAGTCTATTTGTGAGTCGGTAAAAAGAGCCGAACAGGCCAGCAACTACAAAGTAGAATCAGCTTATATCGGGGTAACCGGCCGGCATGTCAGCTCACTGAATAATCGGGGGGTAGTAGCTGTTACCCGCAATGATCGGCTGGTGCGCCCGGATGACCTGAAGCGAGTACTTGCCTCAGCCCAAAGCGTTAAAGTACCTAAAGACAGAAAGCTGCTCCATATTATTCCTCGGAGTTATGCTATCGATGGTCAGGTAGGGATAAAGAACCCGGTAGGCATGCATGGCTTCAGGCTAGATGTCGAGACGCACGTTATCACCGCTGCCGTAACCTCTGTTCAGAACCTAGTAAAGTGCATCCGCAGTATCGGCATAGATATTGATGACCTTGTCCTCGAGCCCCTGGCCAGCAGTGAGGCAGTATTGACTGAAGATGAGAAGCAAGTAGGTGTGATATTAGCCGACATAGGCGGTGGAACCACCGACATTGCCGTTTTCAAAGAAGGGAGTATCTGGCACACCTCTATTCTACCTGTAGCCGGTTATCAACTCACCAGAGACATTGCTATTGGCTTGGGATTGCCCTTCGATGTTGCTGAAGAGATGAAGAAAAAGTATGCCAGTGTTATGCCGGTCTACGAAAGCAAGGCAGAAACGAATAAGCCAACATCAACAAATGGACACGGTATATCTCATCAAGACCTGTGTGACATCATCAGAGCCCGAGTTGAGGAAATCTTAAGGCTTATTTTGCTGGAGATGCCACGCACTGAATATGAAGAATTAGTCCCGGCCGGACTGGTACTTACTGGCGGCAGTTCCAACCTTCCTGGCATAGAAACCCTAGGACGCGATATACTACGGCTCCCGGTAAGGGTAGGCACTCCTACCAAAATGTATGGTATAACCGATGCCCTTCGTGACCCAGCCTATGCTACCAGTGTTGGCCTTCTGCTCTGGGGAGCCAAGCACGAAGGCAGGCAGACGTGGCGAAGCCGGCGGTTTAACATCAGTTTACGGCATTTAGTTACCCGGTTTAGGAATCTATTCCAGTAATGGCTATCAAAAACCAGAAATCACTAATAGGTAGTAAAAAAGGAGGAGGAAATGGCAAAAACAAGTTTCGTGCCTAACCCAGCCAAGATTAAGGTTATTGGCCTGGGTGGTGGTGGCTGCAATGCCATAACCCGTATGGTCAGGGAAGAAATTCAGGGTGTGGAATTCATTGCCATGAATACTGATGCCCAAGCCCTGGCTATCACTGAAGCCCCTACCCGCATCCAGCTTGGAGAGAAGCTTACCAAAGGATTGGGCGCGGGGGGCGACCACAACACAGGTCAGAAAGCAGCCGAAGAGAGCCGCGATGAACTTAAGGAACTCGTCTCTGGGGCTGACATGGTGTTTGTTACCTGCGGCATGGGTGGTGGTACCGGCACCGGGGCTGCCCCTGTCATCGCTGCAACAGCTAAGGAAAGCGGAGCCCTCACTATTGCCGTAGTCACCAAACCGTTTACCTTTGAGGGCGTCCACCGCTGCCAGATAGCCGATGAGGGCATTGCCCGCTTGCTAGGTAAGGTTGACACCCTTATCATTATCCCTAATGACCGCTTGCTCGACCTTTGTGACCAGAAGACAGAGGTGGATAACGCCTTTAAGCTAGCCGATGACGTGTTAAGGCACGGGGTTCAGTCCATATCTGAAGTTATCACTGTCCCCGGGATGATTAACCTCGACTTTGCTGATGTCAAGGCAGTGATGAAGGATGCCGGTCCAGCCTGGATGTCCATAGGCACCGGTACTGGTAAAAACCGGGCCGTAGACGCCGCCAAGGAAGCCCTGGCTAGCCCGTTGCTAGATGTTTCTATGGACGGGTCAAAGGGGGTATTATTCAATGTCGTCGGCGGCAGTAGCCTCTCCCTGTTTGAAGTTAATGAAGCGGCTGAAGTAATCAGGCAAGCTGTTGACCCCGAGGCTAACATCATCTTTGGGGTAGCTCATGACCCCAATATGGATAGCGAGTTAAGAATTACCCTGATTGCCACCGGCTTCGCTTCTAAGACAGGGCTGACCGAAGCCAGCGAGGAAGACGAACAAATACAACTTCTTAAGAACTTGAAAAGTGAGGAGGAACTAGATGTTCCCGCTTTCCTGCGTCGCCCGCTATTCAGCCACAGACGCCAGGTAATAACCCAGACTACCGAAGTTGTCAAAAACCCTTTACATACTCCAGTTCATTAAAGCTCTCGGGGAATCTGTTAAACCCGGGACCAGCGTAGAGGCTGTAGGGTACTAAAACCCTACAGCCTTCCTGTTTCCCCGAGGTTATCCCGGGACAAATTAACCATAACAGGGCTTGACAAATACTACATATTGTGGTACTGTATTGCCATTACACTACATAATGTAGGTTTGGCTATGAATTGTCCCTATTGCAGCTACTCTGATTCCAGGGTTATAGATTCCCGTGATGTGAACGAGGGCGTGCGCCGCCGGCGTCAGTGCTTAAGCTGCGGCTCCCGTTTCACTACCTACGAACGGCTACAACCAGCCAGCCTCTTTGTGATTAAGAAAGACGAGAGGCGTGAGGAATTTAACAGGACTAAGCTGCTAACCGGTATTCGCAAGGCCTGTGAAAAACGGCCACTACCCGCAGGTGCTGCTGATAAACTCGCCGATGATATAGAATCCGGGCTTTACCAGCTGGGTAAGGCAGAGATACCCAGTGTTATCATTGGTGATATGGTAATGGAAAGACTAAAAAGCCTGGACTACATTGCTTATATCCGCTTCGCCAGCGTCTACCGGGAGTTCACTGATATCACCGTCCTAAAACAGGAAATAGATAGCCTGGTAGGTGGCGCAGCGGGGGTATCTCAGCCCACCAGTCAACTGCCCCTGCTCCCTGATGAAAAATTAGAGACAGGTAGCTAGAAGGCATCAGAGGAATCGGAAATGAACGCAGCCAACAAATCACCAAAAAAGCAATTAGCCCCGCTTAATCGCACTCAGATCGCCAAAGCCATTTTTGCTGCCGCCGAACCCATGGGCATGTCTGATAGATATAAAATAGAGCAACTCACCACCCGGGTGATTGAACGCCTGGAGCAGCGGCAGCAATCACAGCAACCACAACCACTGCCCGGAATGGAAGACCTGGTGCCGCAACTCCAGCGCCAACCAGGACACCTGCCCAGCGAAGCGGAAATCGACACTATAGTGAAAGAAATCTTAGCCGGTGAACAGCCAATTCAGCCAAAAGAAGCTCAGCCCGAAAAGGAGGAAATAGCTATGCCAGTCAGGACAAAGGTCCAGCCCACTTCTGGTATTAATCTTACTGAAAATGCCCTGCGTGTTCTGGAAAGAAGGTATCTAAAAAAGGACAAACAGGGTCAAGTTATTGAGACACCTGAGGAGATGTTCCACCGCGTGGCACAGGCTATCGCCTCCGCTGAGCTCATCTATAATCCAAAGGCAGATGTCCAGGCAAGGGAGAAGGAATTCTACCAGTTAATGACTAATCTGGAGTTCCTGCCTAACTCCCCTACCCTGATGAATGCCGGGAGAGAGTTAGGGCAGCTATCCGCCTGCTTTGTCCTTCCTGTCGAAGACTCGATGGAATCCATTTTTGACGCCGTAAAGAATACGGCGCTCATCCATAAGAGCGGCGGTGGGACCGGATTTTCCTTCTCCAGACTGAGACCGGAGACAGACAGGGTCGGCTCTACAGGGGGAGTAGCCAGTGGTCCGGTCTCTTTCATGCGAGCCTTTGATACCGCTACCGATGTTATTAAACAAGGGGGAATGCGCCGCGGGGCAAACATGGCTATCCTTAATGTTGACCATCCCGATATTTTAAAATTCATTGAGGCTAAAAGCGACCCTAACGCTTTTACTAACTTCAACCTTTCGGTGGCGGTAACCTCCGAATTTATGGAAGCAGTCGGGGCCAGCACTGATTATGACCTGGTAAATCCCCACACTAAAGAAGTGGCAGGCAAGCTCAACGCCAAAGAGGTCTTTGACAAGATAGTAGCCCTGGCCTGGAAAACCGGTGACCCAGGTGTCGTCTTCATTGACCGGATAAACCAGGATAATCCCACCCCTCACCTGGGCAGGATTGAAAGTACCAACCCCTGTGGTGAGCAGCCGCTACTCCCTTATGAATCGTGTAATCTAGGCTCCATCAATCTAGCCAGGATGCTACAAACCACAAAAGGAACTACCAGCGTTGATTATGTCAAGTTAGCTGAGGCAGTAAAGAGCGCGGTGAGGTTTTTAGACAATGTCATTGACGCCAACAAGTTTCCTCTACCGCAAATAGAGGAAATGACCAAGAAGACGAGGAAGATTGGGCTGGGGGTGATGGGTTTTGCCGACATGTTAATCAGGTTAGGTATCCCCTACGACTCAGAAGAGGCGCTAGAGACTGCCTCCGACATTATGCATTCTATAAATGAAGAGGCATATAAAGCCTCGGCAGAACTGACTAAGGAGCGGGGGGTCTTCCCTGCCTTCAACGGCAGCATCTACGATGTACCCGACGGTCCCCGGTTGAGAAATGCTTCATGCACTACTATCGCCCCCACCGGCACCCTGAGTATAATCGCCGGTTGCTCCGGTGGCATTGAACCCCTTTTCGCTTTGAGCTATACCAGAAATATCCTGGATGGCGCCCAGCTGGTAGAGGTAAACCCCTATTTTGAGGAAGCGGCCAGGCAGGGAGGTTTCCACTCCGAGGAGCTTATAAACCAGCTAGCCACCGGCACCCAGCTCCATACCCTGGAAGGCATCCCTGATAATATCAAACGGTTATTTATCACTGCCCACGAAATAAGCCCTGAGTGGCATGTCAGGATGCAAGCCGCCTTTCAGAAGTCCACCGACAATGCTGTTTCTAAAACGGTCAATTTTTCTCATGAGGCTACCAAAGAGGATATAGCCAAGGTGTATATGATAGCCTACCAAGAGGGATTAAAAGGGATAACCATTTACCGGGATAGAAGCCGTGATGCACAACCGATGAGTACCAGCCAGGTAGAGAAGGCAGGAGTAGTCGGTCTTACCCCCAGAAAAAGGTCAAAGGTAACCTCAGGGGTTACGGAAAGGGTAACCACCGGCTGCGGCTATATCTATGTAACCGTGAACTCTGATGAGCAGGGAATATGCGAGGTTTTCTCCACCCTAGGCAAGGCTGGCGGCTGTGCCTCGGCCCAGCTTGAAGCCACCTGCCGCCTTATCTCCCTGGCGTTGCGGTCCGGGGTAGATGTAGCCAAGGTGGTAAGACAGCTCAGGGGTATCCGCTGCCCCTCCATTGCCTGGGAAGAGGGCAAATCTATTCTCTCCTGCGCCGATGCTATTGCCAGCGTGCTGGAGAAACACACCACCGGTTATGATGGCAAACCCAAGCTGGAGGACTACGGATTGACCAAAAACCTGGCCGGGCAGTGCCCCGATTGCGGCAACCTGCTCGTCTACCAAGAGGGCTGCTTTATCTGCCCCAGTTGCGGGTACACTAAATGCTGAGTAAAAGGAGGTGAATCATGTCAGCTATACCAGCATTTGAGATAGGCGTGTGGAATGCCTGGATATTTATGCTTATTAATTTCTTGCCCATGCCCGTACTGATGAGAGTTCATGGAGAGGTGATGCGGGAGAGGATGAAGCCGAGTAGCGAGATTGAGAAAAAGCTCTATGGGCCCATGTGGATAATCTGGTTTGTTGCCTGCGCATACTCTATTTTCCTCCCTATGCGCCTGGGTACGATGTGGTTCTATGTGGGTTTACCCATAGCCTTGATAGGGACTATTGGCTACACTGCGGTTGCGGTGAGCATGGCTACAACTCCGATTGGTAAAGAGCCGCTTGCCAAGGGGCTGTGTCGTTATTCAAGGCACCCCATGTATATTACCCAGCTGGTGATGTTTATAGGGGTGGGTATAGCTTGCGCTTCATGGGTCTTTCTTCTGTTCACCGTTGTATATACGGTTCTTTCGTTCGTCTTCGCCACTTCTGAAGAGCGTCAGTGTCTTGAGATGTACGGTGATACCTACCGTGAGTACATGAATAAAACACCGAGGTGGATAGGAATACCGAAATCCGGTGAAAAGTGAACCATAAGGAGGTGAAACATGAAGGTCGAAGAGCTCAGGAATTACGGAAAGGGATTCATGGATACAATGACTGCCCCCGAGTTTGTGAAACGGACAAACAAGTTGATGATGCGTGAATCCAGAAGAGAGTTGGGGCTTATCGGCCTGCTGAGGATGGGATGGGGGATGATGAAAGAGACCAGGCGAATGAAAAAACACGACTGGTCGAGGCTCAGAGAGCGTGGGTTTACCGACCGGGGATTTTTAGACAGGCTTATCGCAGGCATGGCTGCAATGAAGGCGCTGGCAGACATGCTGGGGATGGAAAGAGCATCAGAGGTCTATCGAAGAATCTGGGACAGAACAGCCTACAACTTGATGACGTCGATATTCCCATCAGTCGAAGAGTTCAACGCATGCGGCGACGCCTTTAAGTCCTTCAAGGAATATTTTAAGGCTAACGACGCCGTTAACGAGCGTGCCGGTCTCTACGAAGTAGAGATAGTGGAAGATACCGACGACGTGTTCGTCTGTAACTACAAGTATTGCGTTTGGAGTGAATTGGCTAAAGAGTTTGGTGACCCCTACCTGTGCTATCCAGCGAACTGTTACCTTGACGAGGTGTGGATACCCCGATTCGCGAAGTTCAAGCGTACGGGGACTCTGGCCACTGGAGCACCGGTGTGCGATTTCAGGTTAGAGCGTCTTCCAGGTAACGACGGGCCTAAGAAAAGCTGACCTAAAAGAAAGAGGGAATGGCTGCTTCGCTCGGCGGTTCGAATCCACCCGCTGCTACTTTTTATTAGCTTTTGAACTATTATAGCTACGTCTCTGTTGTAGTAATGAGATAATAAAAATAACCTATTATCAAGCCCACTAAAAAGATGATATGCCAACCGTAAAATAACCAGTCCCAAAAATCTTTATATATCTTGTTTGGCTCATTATTATCGATTCGCATGGTTGAAACTCCGATGTATGATACCTCAATCACTATAATCCTACAATCTCCTCAATTATCTGAATATGACTATCTATGCCCGCTGCCACTTTTTACCCATACCCTAAGTCATTTTAGTATCTAGAAATGGATATTACACTAAAAGTATCTTATAATTAGAGTATTAAATAAGGAGGTATAATATGGAAGAAGCTAATGAACAAACAATTAGTCTCCCTCGACTGGGAGAACCAGCGCCAGTCTTTGAGGCAATAACCACTCATGGGATGTTAAAGCTTGAGGATTTTAAGGGGAGCTGGCTAATCCTCTTCTCCCACCCGGCGGATTTCACCCCGGTATGCACTACTGAGTTTATCGCCTTCGCTGAGATTTACCCTGAATTACAGAAGCGCGGGGCGGAGCTGCTGGGATTGAGCGTTGATAGTGTATCCTCACACATCGCTTGGGCACGTAATGTAGAAGAGAAAACAGGGGTAAAGATACCATTCCCAATAATTGCTGACCTTAACAAGGAGGTATCTCTTGCCTATGGTATGATTCACCCCGGGCAGAGTAAGACCGAGACGGTCAGGTGCGTATTCATTATTGATGATAAACAGGTCATCCGCACAATACTCTATTATCCATTAACTACCGGCAGGAACATGGACGAGATACTGCGTATAGTAGATGCTCTGCAAACGACCGATGCTAACGGTGTTGCCACCCCGGCCAACTGGAGACCAGGTGATATGGTAGTAGTGCCGTCACCTAACACCCAAGAAGGAGCTGAGGAGAGGCTCAAGCAAGATTACGAGTGCGTGGATTGGTATCTGTGCAAGAAGAAGTTATAGGCAAAATAGGAAGACAATATGGCTTGCATTAGCCCTGATGGTAAACCAACTGAGTCAGGTGCCAAGATGCTCCGTGCCCTTAAGTCAGGACTTAGCTCCGCTGAGGAAATCGCTAAAGACACCGGGCTTCCCTTGTTTAGGGTCAGGAGCGGACTCCGTGAACTTACTCAGGCTGAATTAGTGAATCAAAACAATGATAAGTATAAGGTCACCGATAAGGGAGCTCAGCTAATTGATTAGAACCTAACCGGACGCCAGTGAGCGTCAAAATAGCGTCAAAACCTGTAAGTTCACGATTGCGGGCCAGCGTAGCTCAGATGGTAGAGCAGCGGTTTCGTAAACCGCAGGTCAAGAGTTCGATCCTCTTCGCTGGCTCCATAGATTTAGTCCGGCGTCAGCCAGTTTTTTGAAAGGAGTAGCCGACTCCGGGTTCAGTTATGATGTATCTGGGGAGCATAGAATCCGGTTCTATCTTTTGGCGCAAATGCGAAATGTAGATGCGGACATAATCCAGGTCGTCAGTATATTCCCAGCCCCATACCTTCTCCAAGATCTGCTTGTGGGTAAGAATACGGCCGGCATTCTCTACCAGCAGGGCAAACAAGCGAAACTCTCTTGGAGTCAGTTTCACCCGCCCCCCATTCACGATTACCTTCCGTTCAGCAATATCTACTGTAAGGAAGCCATCACTATAGGTAACTTCTCTCTTCGCCTCCGCTGAAGAGGGAAACTCAGCGCGCCGTAATGTTGCCCGTACCCTCGCCACCAGCTCTCTATTACCCACTGGCTTAAGGAGGTAGTCATCAGCCCCGTATTCAAGCCCCCGCACTATGTCCTCCTCAGCCCTCCGTCTACCAGTGAGCATGATTATGGGTATATCAGAGACATCTCGGATGCGGTCTAATGTCTGCCATCCATCCATCCCGGGCATAACCACATCCAGTAGTACCAGATCTGGCCTCTGGTCAAACAGAAGCCGCAGGGCTTCCTGCCCATTACTCGCCTTGAGCATCTCATACCCCTGCCGGGTTAGAACCTGATCCATCAATCTGACCAAGGCCTCGTCATCATCAACTATAAGGACTTTTTTACCTATTTCCATTGATACTAATCCTTATCTTTTCGCCGCTGTAGTAGCATTTGGGCAATTATTTCAGGTAGTTCACGGGTATTGATAGGCTTTGATAGATAGGCATCGCACCCGGACTCAATAACCCTCTCTCTGTCCCCCTTCATAGCATAAGCAGTAATACCAATAATAGGGGTATGGCTGAATGCCGGGGTCTCCCTGAGCTTCCTGGTTACCTCAAGCCCGCTTAGTTTAGGAATCTGTACATCCATTATGACAAGGTCCGGTTGCTCTCTCATCGCCATATCCAGTGCCTCTTCTCCGTCAGTTGCCTTAAGTAAGGTATAGCCCTTAGCTCCAAGAACCATTTCGAGCAGCCTCATATTTTGTGGGCTGTCTTCTACAATTAGTATCTTCTCCTTCATCACCTGTTCCTCCCTTGACTGTGGCTAAGCGGTTGTCGCCAGGGGTAAAGTAAAGGTAAACTGACTTCCCTGCCCATATTCACTTTCTACCCAGATTTGCCCGCCGTGCTTCTCTACAATTTGCTTGGCAAGGGGTAACCCCAACCCGGTCCCCCTCTTCTCCCTGGTTAGAGAATTGCCTAGCTGGCAAAAAGGTTCAAATATCTGCTCCTGGTCCTCTTCCTTGATACCAATGCCATTATCAATCACGCTGACCTGACACCAATCGCCCTCCCTGACCGCTCTAATCTTCAGCTTGCCTCCATCCGGGGTAAATTTAGCCGCATTACTCAGTAGATTAAGGAGCACCTCACTTACTTTAGCCTTATCAGCATAGACCAGGGGGAGCTCTTTTTCTATCTCAATATCAAGGCTATGCTGCCCTGGTGCCAGTACTGGCAGTATAGTTCTAGCTAGAGGTCCTATTACCCCAGTCAGAGCCAGATTGGTCAGGTTAAGTTCCGCTTTACCCAATTCTATCTTTGACAGGTCAAGGACCTCGTCGATTAGGTTCGGCAGGTGTTGGCTGCTGCCCAGGACATCCTCAAGACACTGCCTCTGCTCATCACTAATCTTCCCCACTACCTCATCCCTCAGTAATTCGGAGAAGCCGATAATAACATTGAGTGGAGTACGCAACTCATGGGACATATTAGCCAGGAACTCGGACTTCAACCGATTTGCCCTTTCTACCTCCCCTGTTTTCTCTATAAGTTCCTGCCGTTGTGTCACCAGTTCCTCGGTTAGTGACTGAAGATCCTCATTCTGGATATCAAGCTGTTCATTCTTTTCCTTAAGCTCACGCTCCATCTGCTTACGCTCGGTAATATTCCGGATATAAGCAACATTGGCATGCTCCCCCTTGTATATCGTGTAGGCACTGGTAAGCTCAATGGGAACCTCAGTGCCGTCTTTTCTAATAATGACTAACTCGAAAAGTCCCGGAATTATTTCACCATCCATCTTTTTTTGATGCCTTTCCAAGGAAGCCTTACGGTATTGAGGATGAACGAGGTCAAAAAAGGACATGCCGAGAAGTTCCTCTCTAGAGCAGCCGGTAATACGTAGCCACGTATCACTAACAAAGGCTTGGACTCCTTTTCCCTGCTCGGTATCCCGCAACATGACAACAGCCTCCCCAACCTCACCCCCTAGCTCCAAGAGGGCACGATATCTTTCCTCCGACTCTCGTAGCACTGCCACCAGCCGCTTGCGCTCGGTGATTTCATTCTGCACTTCTTCGTTAACTTTAAGCAGTCGACTATTAGACTGTTGCAAGTCGTCGATAAGCCTCCTGTTCTCTATGGAGAGCCTTTGCTGCCTTAGGGCATTGGCAATGGTTAACTTTATCTCATCTGGATTAATAGGCTTAACAAAATAGGCGTAGGCACCCCGATTTACCGCATCTACTGCTGTTTCCATGCTGGCATAGCCAGTCATCATAACCACTGCTGCATCAGGGTTTATCTCCTTGGCTTGTTTCAAAATCTCCAGCCCGCCAATATCGGGTAATCTTATATCGACAATGACCACATTAAAGGGGGTCCCCCGCATCATCTCCAGGGCATCAGCCCCTCTTTCCCATCCAATAACCCTATATCCGGCATCCTCCAGTATGCCACCTAAGGTTACCCTTATGCCTGCCTCATCCTCTACTACTATAATGGTAGCATCCACTGGCATCATTTATTCTTCTCCTTGGCTATAGCCTCCACCAGCCCTATTACCTTCTCCATATCAAAAGGCTTATGCAGACAGACATAGGCTCCATCGTTTATCGCCTTTCTTACCAAATCCTCAACTGAATAGCCAGTCATCATAACCACCGCTGTCTCGGGGTCTATCTTCTTGATTTCCCCAAAGGTTTCAACCCCGTTTATGCCCGGCATCTTTATATCCATAAAGACGACATCAAAGTGAGCCTTCTTTACCGCTTCAATAGCCTGGTAACCATCCTCAACAACTACCA
>Ga0268279_1001218_pt1 | contig 14652 bp, 10 predicted proteins | sample saktaG_6_FD_190142 | JGI IMG/M metagenome (GOLD analysis project Ga0268279, IMG submission 190142) | Saline water microbial communities from Sakinaw Lake, British Columbia, Canada - sak_2010_1_5_80m | ecosystem: Environmental > Aquatic > Non-marine Saline and Alkaline > Saline ...
CACGCCTCCCGGATTAATTGAGAATGTATCTGTATCAGCTGTATCAACCCCTGTTTCTCTCTCGTTCTTATCAGTTCCAGATTCCACAATCCCAGTCTCTCCAGCTGCCACGCCTCCCGGTTTAATTGAGAATGTATCTGTATCAGCTGTGCCAACCCCTGTTTCTCTCTCGTTCTCTTCCATGACAGAATCACCAATACCATCATCTCCTGATGCCCTGTCTCCCGGATTAATTGAGAATGTATCTGTATCAGCTGTGCCAACCCCTGATACCCTGTCTTTCTTGTCAGTTTCTGATCCTACAATTCTAATCTCTCCTGATATCCCGTCCCCTGTTTCTTCTGATACTAATCAGGCATTCATATCACAACCAGAATATCAGATAGTATCCACGAACTCTATCGAAGCACCGGTATTTACTACAGAACCAAACAATCTGAATAGTGATATACCATCAGGCATGGAACCTGGAATCGAAACGGTAAATTCTACGCTTATTCCAAATGTGTTTACTGATCTATCAGTAGTTTCTTCTGTTGCATCAGGCACTTCTGATCTATCTTCATATACCAATTCCATACAGCCATATGAAGATAATCCGAGCGAGATTGAGGCGGCATATGCAGATGGGGAAGTCATTGTCTGTTTTGCAGAGGAAGAATCAGTGCCACTGACAGAAGCGGTATATATCGCAACACATGAAAAGATTGGAGCAGAGATGATCGAGAGTCTATCTGCCTTTGGACAGCCGCAGATACAACTTGTCCGTCTCCCTGTTGGTATACAGGTTACCGATGCATTAGCCTATTATGAGGCTGATCCTGCTGTTTCATATGCAGAACCGAATTATAAAGTAACAGCCAGTATAGTCCCGGATGATCCTGATTACGATCAGTTGTGGGCCATGAATGAGGTCAGTGCACCTGAAGCATGGGATCGAACAACCGGTTCTTCTGATGTCATTGTGGCCATTGTTGACTCGGGTGTCGATTACACCCACCCGGATCTTGCAGCAAATATGTGGGTGAATACAAACGAAATACCTGACAATGGCATTGACGATGATAAAAACGGGTTTGTCGATGATTACCGTGGATGGGACTTTTTCAGCGAGGATCCTGACCCGATGGATGAAAACGGTCATGGAACTCACTGTGCGGGTACGATTGGAGCAGTTGGAAACAATGGCGTCGGTATTGCCGGATATAACTGGCAGGTACGATTAATGCCCCTCAAATTCCTCGGTCCTGATGGAAGCGGGCATACCTTTGACGCAACGCAGGCAGTGCTGTACGGATCATTGATGGGTGCACAGGTGATGAATCATTCATGGGGTGGGGGGGCCTACTCAAAAACGCTGAAGGATGCTTTGGGAGCGTCATCTGCGGTAATGGCTGTATGTGGAGGGAATGACGGGAAGAATCTCGATCAGGAGTCATTTTATCCGGCATCCTATGATTGTGAAAATATCATCTCTGTTGCTGCGACAGATTCGAACGGGGATCTGGCATACTTCTCAAATTATGGAATGAATTCGATAGATGTTGCCGCTCCCGGGGTTGCTATCCTCTCGACCGTTCTTAATGGAGGGTATGAATATTACAAGGGCACCTCAATGGCTACACCCCAGGTTTCAGGTCTCGCCGCCCTCATCTGTGCAGCAGATCCTAGTGCTTCCAGTCTGGATATCATTCGTACAATTATTTCCCACACCACTCCCTCCTCAAAGGTTGCAGATAAGGTAAAGAGTGGCGGAGTGATTGATGCATATGCCTGTGTAAATGCGGTATGGCAGAACCCTCTGCATGCAGATGCAACGATACAACCCCTGGAGGGAAAAGCACCTCTCACTATCAACTGTACCGGATCTGCCACCGGCAGTCCGACATCATGGATGTGGGACTTTGGAGATTATACCCCGTCTGTCGAGGGGCAGGTTGTTACACATACCTATGAGAGTGCCAACAATTACCCTGTTACCCTCCAGGTATCTGACACAACCAATTCTGATGCGGTGACAAAACTGGTGACCGTTAACCCGGCCGCAGCATTCACCGCGAACGTGACCACCGGAGACATTCCGCTTACTGTATCCTTTACCAGTCAGTCAACCGGTGGAACACCTGACAAAATCATATGGAAATTTGGCGATGGTATACTAACAGATGAGACTTCTCCTGTTCATACCTATACTTCTGCTGGTACTTATACGGTGACTCTCCTCATTGAACGCAGGGGATTATCAGATCAGCTGATAAAAACCGGCTATATTGTTGCGACTGATCCACAAGCCCCGATAACTGCAGCATTTACTGCAGATCCACAGTCAGGCCCTGCTCCACTCAGTGTATCCTTTACTGACCGGTCGACTGGTCCTGTATTTGCCTGGCTATGGGATTTTGGCGACCAGACTCAGTCTGATGAACAGAATCCGACTCATCTCTACTCCTGTCCCGGGGAGTATACTGTTATCCTGTCAGTCTTTGGTGCAGGAGAAGAGGACAGTGCGATGAGTACTATCCTGGTCACTGACGAGAGTGAATATTTCCTACCTCTGGATTCTGGATGGAATCTTGTTTCAACACCAAAAAAGCTTGCATCAGGGCATAATACAGCAGGTATCTTTGCAGATGTGGATACAGGAGGTCACAGCATCCTGACATACGATCCTTATTCATCTGACTGGGTAGTGCTCACTGCTGATTCTCCGATAGACCCGCTGTACGGATACTGGATATATGCCCGGACCGCAACGTCTGTTCCCCTCATTTTTGAATCTGATCCTGTTGTGGTGCCACTCTCACGCGAACTCATTGCAGGCTGGAATATTATCGGTTTTGCAAAGATAAATCCTGCAACTGCTCATGATACCATGCTTTCTGTTCAGGATGCATGGATATATGTAATCGGTTATGACGGTGGATTACAGAGATATGAGGAGACCATCATCAATGGAGGATCCGGAGCATTTTCTGATACCCGTCTTATGTATCCCTCAAAGGGATACTGGACATATATGAATCAATCAGGCATCTTAGCAGGAATTGGTTTATAAACCTCTTTTTTGTAATTGTTATTTTATTTTTCTCACATTCTGGCATGTGAAGTATGTATCTGCCCTATCGGCTCTCAAATATATATACCGGGCAAAAATTTGGTACCTAATGATATACACTCGTTCATACGCTGACATAGCAAATTGATTATATATTATAAACAATATATGTCCACTGACAAGTGAGATTATGAGGCTCAAGGCGTTTAGAATTCAGAACTACAAAAAAATAGAAGATACCGGGTGGATTTTATGTGAAAATCTGATGATCTTTGTTGGGAAGAACGAATCAGGAAAATCAGCAATATTCCGTGCTCTCTCAAAGATGAATGCATCAGATGGTGAATCTTTCGACGGCCTTCGTGAGTTTCCACGCCACCGGTATGCCGAGGATTTCTCCTTACAGGACTGGCCGGTTGTATCCGGACTGTTTATCTTAACATCAGAAGAGAGGGAACAAATAAGTTTAGTCAGTGAAATCTGTACCGACGCCACTGAAGTGACGGTAACCCGTCATTATTCAGGGATGTACTCAATCAGCTTCACACCTGGTATCGGGGTGGAACAGGTTACGATGCAACGATTGAGAGGAGAACTTGAGGAGGCCATTACAGTGCTTCGGGATCTGACAGCACCTGAAGGAAAAGGAGAAGATCTCGGTCGGATAAAACAGGTACTCATCAGGTTTTTTGATGAAGAGCTAGAGCGTCTCCCCATTGAGGGACGTGCAGATAAACGGCAGCTGGCTGAAATAGTTAACCAGGTAGCTAGTCATGCCAATGAAGAATGGCAAAAAGAACTCTTAACGCCCCTTTATGAGCCGGTATATCATTTATTGGATCAGGTACTCAGGAACGAATCATTTGCCCTTGGTAAGAAGTTTGTTATCGACAATCTACCCCGGTTCATCTACTTTGATAAATATAATGTTCTTGATAGTGCAGTCCATATTCCCACATTTATTGCGACATTAAAAGCAAATCCAAACCATCCAGGTCTTCGGGCAACAAACTGTCTCTTCCGTCATGTCAACCTGAATCTTGATATGATTGAGGAACTGGGTTCTCATAAACACTCACATGAAGATAATCCACTTATCAGGCGGCAGGTGGATGAACGTGCTATCCTTCTCTCGACCGCTTCAAACCGGATGACAAAAAAGTTTCAGGACTGGTGGGATCAACGTCTGCACCGATTCAGATATGATATTGATGGTGATTTTTTTAGGATATGGGTATCTGATGATATTGATTCCAGTGAGATAGAGCTTGATCAGCGCAGTGCCGGTATGCAGTATTTCTTCTCATTCTTTGTGGTCTTTCTTGTTGAGGCAGGAGATCTCTTTTCAAACAGTATTATTCTTCTTGATGAACCTGGAGTTTCGTTGCATCCCTCTGCACAGAACAAGGCGGTAAAATTTCTTGAGAAGATAGCACAAAAGAACCAGCTCTTTTTTAGTACTCATTCACCCTTCATGATAGATTTTGATACTATGGATAGGGTAAAAGCAGTCTATGAGACAGAAGAAGGCAGAACAAAGATCTCAGAAGAAGAATGGCCGCTTGACCATGATTCGCTCTTTCCCATCCAGGCAGGTATTGCATTCCGGCTTGCTCAAGGCCTTTTTGTCGCAAAACAACAACTTATCCTTGAGGATATATCTGATCTCTGGCTTATGCTCGGGCTAAACTATGCAATGGATTTTGCAGGCAGACCGATGATATGTCCTGATCTCAAGATAATCCCGTCTGGTGGTCTATCAAACATCATGCCACTGGCGTCTCTCTTAAAGGGATATGACGTGGATGTAGCTGTCCTCCTCTCTGGATCTGATCCCGGCAGGTCGTTTCCAAAAAAACGCATAGAGCACCTTTTTTCGTCAGAAAACGGAAGATGTCTCTTTATTGGGGATTATTTAAATAATCAGGAAGCCACCCTGGAAGATATATTTGATGAAGCATTGTATCTCTCCTGTGTCAGAGATACGTATCCTGAGGTTATGTTACATGTAACCCATAATGAGGAAGAGATGAGAGGGATGGTAACCCGGTTGCAATCTGTCTTTGCACGGACAAATTCTGGTCCATTTGAGAAGTGGCGGGTTGCAGAACGTCTCTGCAACCGGATATTTGATGATCCGTCAATTGTCGGGCATCAGACACTAGAACAGTGTGAGAGAATGTTTACTGATATCAACCAAATCTGCAGGTGATACTTATCTTTCCTGTGATAACGAAATAATGTTATTTTTTATCACCTCAGCATATGTATATGTGGTATAATTCCCTCCCTTATCAGCTGTTGTACATCCTTGTTCAGCAGCGGTCAGGATAGCAGTCCTGATATTTTCGGCTCCTTTCGTGTCTCCTGTATAATCAAGAAGCATAGCGGCGCTTAATATCGCTGCTGTCGGGTTTGCCACTCCTTTTTGTGCAATATCTGGTGCACTGCCATGAACCGGTTCAAATAATGCGTGTTTGTCACCAATATTGGCACTGGGAAGGCTTCCCAATCCACCGACCAGGTATCCTGCAGCATCTGAGAGAATGTCACCAAAGAGGTTGGTGGTAAGAATCACATCATACCGTTCTGGATGCATAAGCAGATCAAGGGTGAGTGCATCAATATATCGCAGTTCACATACGAGTCCTGCCCTATGAATCTCCTCACAGCATATTTTTGTGAAAAATATATCTGACTGCAGAATATTGGCTTTGTTTCCGATAGTGATGAATCCTCTTCGTTTTTTTGCATGTACAATAGCAGTCCGTGCGATTCGTCTGCTGGCTTCTTCAGTGACAACACGCAATGAACAGGCTCTGTCTTTTTCCTGCCATTCGATACCGGAGTACAGGCCTTGTGTGTTTTCCCTGACGATGAGGATATCAAAATAATCACCGGTTATAGGCCGAAGATTAGCATACAAATCCAGTTCTTTTCTGAGGGTTACAATCACACTTTTATATTCCGGTTGTGGAGGTGTTGTGACCGCTCCAAAGAGGATTGCATCAGCGCTTTTTAGAGCCGTTAGTGAGGATTTAGGGAGTGCCGTTCCGGTCTCAATAAAACACTGGTATCCAAGAGGAACATACACATAATCCCAGTCCGGATGGAGAAGGGTGAGGATCTCAACTGCTATTGGAATAACTTCCTGTCCAATCCCATCACCGGGTGCTACTGCTATCTGCATGAGATTTCACATCCCGGGTTCTAAGTCAATCTGATTGTGCATTTTTTCTCTCTCTTTTCTAAAGGCAGCAACAAGATCATATACCGCATCACAGAACTGTTTGGGTGCATCTCCCCAGTGGACAACGATACCGGTTTTTCCCTGTATTTTTTGTATTCCTGTCCGTTCACTTCGGCAACATCGTGCAATAAAAGGTTCATGCGTGACTGCATTTGCCGGACAGATATCGATAACCGGAAAGTCAGATCCATAACATTCGGCAAGAATCTGGCGTGCTGTCATGCATCCGGCAACTTGTTCGCCACCAGTGAGGAGATCAGTATCTATCGTGCGTGAAAATCCCCCTGCCCTGCAGGGATAGACATCAGCTCCGATTGTTCTGATATCGTTGATATGATACACAAACGCTATCTGCAGTTCACCAAATATGCCGGTTGCTTCAAGAGCACGAAGAGTATCAGCAAGATGGGGGCGTGGCGGCGTCACATCATAGACATGAACTGTGAGAAGTGCTGATAGATCGGGATCGCAGATAAACGTCATATGTTCATCGATCCCGGTAAAGATGGTGCATCTGGTTTTACTCTCTGATGCCCGTTGAATAAGATCCCCCCGGTTATGCAATATTACCCGTTCTGGATGCATGGTGACTTCATCAGGGGTAGCGATGAGACGCACAGATACAACGTCCCGCATCATATCAGTCCCTTCAGCAAGGGTCACTTCGAGCACTTCAAAGCTGTCACCGCTCTCTTTTAGGAGATACCGTGAGAGGAAGTATACCTTCTCTCCAACGGGTCTGTGTGAAGCATATCCGACATATTTGCAGTACTCAGGAAATATCACCTGACGTTCCCCCGCCTGATAAAGGGTACAAGACCTCCGGCGGATATAATTTCACGCATCCGGGGTGAAAGCTTATGATATGCAGTATCTTTTCCAGCAATGGTAAGCTGTTCTGTATCTGGATTATATACAACTACATCACCTTCATTGCAGGTGAATTCTGGTGCGATACAGATAATAAGCCCTACATTGATACAGTTTCGAAAGAATATCCGTGCACACGAAAGTGCAACCACTGCCTGAACACCAGCTTCTACAAGAGCGATGACTGCCTGTTCGCGTGATGATCCACAGCCAAGGTTTTTTCCGGCAACCAGAACGGCACCGTGTAACCGGGAGGCGAGAGCCGGATCCAGATCTTCAAAGGCATGTGCAGCCCATATACTCCGGTCTTTTGTTCGTAAGTACCGTCCCGCAATGATGAGATCGGTGTCGATATCGTCACCAATACATACCGCAGGTCCCTGTACCGTTGTCTTTGTCATAAAAACTCCATAGGATCTGTTATCTCTCCTGCAATGGCACTGCAGGCAGCGGTTGTGACTGATGAGAGGTAATACTCTGCGTCAACTCCCATACGGTTCTTAAAGTTCCTGTTTGCTGTTGAGAGGCCGACTTCACCAGGTCCTAACACTCCCATATGTGTTCCAAGACAGGGACCACATCCTGGAACACCTATCGTACACTCTGCCGTAACAAGTGTCTGGATGACTCCGGAATCAAGAGCCTGTTGTAGTACTGTCCGTGATGCCGGGACAACAATGGTCCTGACTGCTACCACTTCGTCAGAGAGGATTGCTGCAAGTCGGGCAAGATCTTTATATCTGCCGTTTGTACAGGTTCCTACAAAGACCTGATCAAGTTCTGTTCCTGCATATTCTGATACCGGATGAACATTGTCAACCCGATGGGGTGCCGCTACAACAGGAACCAGTTCATCAAGTGATATCGTTATCTCGTCTGAATATGAGCACGGCTCCTGCTGTTGGGGACGGATGTATGTGCCATAGTTGGCAAGATAGTTGGCAGTCACGGTATCAGCATAGCAGAGACCGGTCTTAGCTCCGGTCTCGACAGCCATATTGCAGAGAGTGAGCCGGTCAGCCATATCAAGTCCAGGCATTGCATCCCCGATAAATTCAATTGCCTTGTATGTTGCTCCATCCATGCCAAGTCTGCCACAATAGGAGAGGGCAATATCTTTTGCTTCAACATGTTCAGATAGAGAACCCGTTAATATGACTGCAATCGTCTCCGGGACCTGGAGCCAGGTACCACCGGTAGCCCAGATGCCTCCCATCTCAGTTGCTCCGACACCGGTTGCAAACGCTCCGAACGCCCCTAATGTGCATGAATGAGAGTCGGCACCAATGATTATCTCTCCAGGCAGAGCACACCCTTCACTCATCAGCTGGTGACAGATACCTCCTCCGATGTCAGAGAAGTGCATCGTCTTTTCCTTTGCAAAATCTCTCAGTTCATGTTGCAGTTGTGCACTTAACGATGCATTTGCCGGAGCGATATGGTCAAAAAGGATGTAGTTTCGAAATGGCTGTTTAATCGTAGGGGATCCCATCTCTTCCCAGGCAACCTTTGCAAGAACTCCGGTACCATCATGGCAGAAAGCACGGTCTGCTGTTACATCAATATATTTTCCTGCATTTTCTTTAAGAATTCGTTCTGACAGTGTTGCCATTTGTTTGTTCCTCCTGAACAGATTTGATTATCGTACATAGTACTTTTGGCGTTATTCTACATTTACCCTCACTCTTTTTCTTTATCTCATTGAGAACCTCGTGTATCTGGCCATCACTGAGTTGTATCCCAAGCGTACTGACAATATGTGTGAGAGCTTTAGTTCCTGTGTGTTTTCCTAATATGAATTTTCGTGTAAGTCCAAACAATTCAGGTCGCACATATTCGTAGGTATCAGGATCCTGAAGAATTGCAGCGATATGTATCCCGCTCTCATGGGCAAATGCATTTCCTCCGACGATTGGTTTGATGACCGGCATACAGATGTTTGTACTCTCTTCCACATACCTCGAGAGGCGTGGAATGACGGTCAGGTCATAGCGGTCAACTCCGCCCTTCATTAAAAGGCCGGTCAGTACTTCTTCGAGCCGTGCGTTTCCTACCCGCTCCCCGATTCCGTTGACCGTGGTATGAAGCTGGAATGCTCCGCAGGCTGCAGCTGTCAGGGTGTTTGCTGTTGCACATCCCATGTCATTATGACAGTGAATCGCCATTGGGATAGGAATCTGGGGCTGTATTGTCCTGACAATATCTGCTATCTCAAGTGGTGTATTATAGCCGACGGTATCTGCATACCCGGCATATCCTGCCCCATGCTCTGCTCCTTTATTGTACACTGAGATGAGGGATTTGACGTCAGTACGGGACGCGTCTTCAGCAGCAAACCGAACCACGAGACCATGGTCGCGTGCATACTCAATAACCAGACATGCTGAATCAATAACTTCATCCAGGGGTTTTTTAAATTTCAGTCGCAGATGCAGGTCAGAAGTAGGAACAAATATGCTTACAATATCGACATCGGCATCAATCGCTGCATCGACATCTTCCTGCCGTGCCCGGGCAAGAGCACACGTCCGTGCCTTGAGTCCGAGCCGTGCGACAGATCGTACACAACACTTTTCATCATCTGATATTATCGGAAATCCCGCTTCAATCACCTCAACACCGACTTCGTCAAGGAGACTTGCGATCTCCATCTTCTCGGTACAGGTAAATGATACCCCCGGGGTTTGTTCGCCATCCCGGAGGGTTACGTCACATATCTCAATATGCATAGGTTTCATGGTGGATAACCTCTGGACAATCTCCCTGTACAACCACCGTACAGGGTCGTCTTGTAGTTGTAAGCACTTCTGAGAGTGCAGCACTGTCATCTGCAGAGATAACAAGTGGATCAGCAAATCTGATGTACGGCATCAGGTCACAGACCGGCTGGCCTCCGGTCATTCCCATACAGCGGTTCTGCATGATGATACAGAGCAGGGGAAGGTTTTTCTCATATACATCAATCAGAGCAAGAAGTCCTGAATGAAGGAGACCATAGTCGCCGATGAGTGCGATGCCGGTACTGGTGGCTGCAACTGCGATGGCACTCCCCATGCCGTAACTTGCATACCCAAAGTGATAGGGAGGATTCATGGCAATAAGGCTGCACCCGGTGTCACAGATGACACGGTCCCCCTGTTTCTCCAGAATATCATAGAGTGGGCGGAATGGACAGGTGGCACAGAGTGTCATGTTGTACCCCCTGGCCTTTCTGGACTGTTTTTTTCTCTCTCCTATAGGTTTTGGATACTGTGATCCCGGTGGCATCATCCCGCAGTCAGCAATAGACTGGTTCATTGCTGCGGCCTTGACACACCTGCCATACATCGTACAATCCGTATCAGTAAGTCTTCCCTGTTCATGCCCACTCGCAGATATGGTATGATGAGTTTCATCTCTTTGGATACTGGTCTCTTCTGCAAGGTCATGAGGTTGAACGGTGACCAGTGCAACTCGTGAAAACCGTTCAGATGCTTTTAAAGCGGTATGAATAACGTCGATATCATCAGGTTTCCAGGCAATTACCGGGATGGCAGCGACAGATCCATATGCAGCCGAATTCTCTACCACTGTTGAGCTTACTACTGACGGGTCATCGCCTCCGATAATGACGACACCACCGATGAGACCCTGATAGGTGGCATTTACCATCGGGTCGGAAAGGGTGTTGAGACCAACGTGTTTTACGATGACTGCTGCCCGTCTTCCTGTGAGTGAATCGCCAAGGGCATACTCAAGAGCCACCTTCTCATTGATGACTGAGATTGCTTTTGTTCCTGAAACGAGTCTGGTAACAGGATATCCGGGAATGCCGTATATTCTGTCTGCTCTTCTCAAAAGGTCGTGTATCAGCAGATTTTCGCCATTCATCAGTCCACCCCCGGGATCATGTCACACCCGGCACATGCCGGGCACATGGTCATGGCAACTGAAGGGAGAAGATGGTATTTTGCAAGAATATCATGCTGTAGTAAAAAGATCTTTTTAATCCGTTCAGGAGAGGGACGGGAGTAGGAGGCAACTTCAGCGGCAGGGTGTAAGGGTCGTAAGACTGCGATTACTCCTTTTTGTGCAAGATTTGTGATGCAGGTTGCAAGTTCCTCATCGGTCTCCCCAAGGCCGAAGATGATGTTGGAAAAGACATGTCCTCTGCCAAATAGGGGGACCGATGCGACGAGGGCATCTTCGATATCTGTCCTTACGAGGCCCGGACACATGGTGGTAAAGAGATCCCCTGTTGCCGTCTCCAGATTAAACTTAACCTCGGCAACACCAGCTTCTTTGAGGAGTGCAGGAGTATCAGGTGTTGGATAGATAGAAACTCCGATTGGAAGGGAAAAATGGCGTATTTGGTGTATCACCGAGAGAACATAGGCCTCTTCTTCTTCTATTGTTGTTAATACCCCGCTTGTAAGTGAGATGGCATCGATATCCGGGAGAACGGATGTTATCATTGTTTCAATCTCTTCAAGGGTTTTTCTGCCGGAAATGTTTGGAACACTACAATATTTGCAGTGAAATATACACTGTGATGTAACAGTGATGTATGCCTGTCGTGGGCAGTGAAGACCTGGTTTTTCCAGCATCGCATGGACAGTCTCACCGGCAATCGAACAGGTTACCGCTCCCTTACCCTGATGGACGCATATGATCTCTGATAGGGGATCAATAGACATTCTAACCCGTTTTCCTGTGAAATTCAGGAAAAAACTACCCGGGCCGCCAGCACCAGGTCCTGCAGTGGATTTTGATATATACTCGTCGGCAGGGGCTCCAGTAAGATTTGCACTTCCTTTGGCAAGGAACAGACTCTTTATGTCTCTCCAGTTCATGATAGTCTTCCAGAAGGGATACACATAATTTTTATATCGTGGATCATTTTGTTACCGGGAATTTCGTTACCAGAATTTTCGGCATCAAAAGATATGAATCATTTGGTTCGTTACAGAGATCTGTATCATAAAGATATAACGAGGTAAAAACAGATGCGGATAATCAGAGGTATCCTAAGTTTGTGTTTATATACAAATCTCTTATTATAAAACTATCTCCGGAATAACAAAAAAATAAGATAGGTTTGTCAAATGTTTCCTTTTTTGACGATATTGGTTTAGGCAATAAAGTGTACTAATACTCATCTCCCTCTTTTTCTCTCTCTTCTATTTACCCGTGGTGACAAGGGATGTTATGCATTGTTTAAATACCCGTGATTTTCACTATTACATGCACCATCATGATGATACATAAAAAATCCACTCCATGCTCATGTAAATAGCAAAAACATATACAATCTCGTATAGTATAAGCTAACTGAATATGCAATGAATGTCTCTCTAGAAGTACTTGATGGTGTGCGTGAGTTGATTACGATTGGGGTTGGTCGTTCGGCAGGAATGCTTAACCGGCTTACCAAGGCACATGTGACCCTGACCGTTCCTGAAGTTCGTATCTCTGATGTTGCTTCTGAGTATTATCTGAGATCTGCATTATGCACGATGAATCCGGAGGATACCTCCCATGTTATTCTGAAATTTTCAGGAGAATTAACCGGCTCTTTGAATCTGATAATACCCCATTCGAGTGCTCTCAATTTAGTAATTATTCTTACTGGTGAAGATGGGTCACCTGATGAGATGGATGCTCTTCGTGTTGAGACTCTTTTGGAAGTGGGAAATATTATTATCAGTTCGGTAATGAGTGCTATCAGTATTGTCTTAACGTCGCGTCTCTCATTTCAATTTCCCAGTTACCAGACCGGAAAATGTGACTCAACAAGTCCTGTCATAATTACTCAATCAGATATCGGTATTATTGCCAGAATCTGGTTTCAATTGCAGCAGAAAGAGATAGAGGGAGATCTTTTCATTCTTTTGAATCGTGAGTCATTTGAGCATCTCGATACCTGTATCCGGACTGCAATGGAGAAGGGGCTATAATGTGGGATGAGAATAAGACACTTGTCTCTCTCAATCTTAACACCCTCCCGGTGGGTGTCTGTATTATCAGAGAGAATTATACCGTCTCTACCTGGAACAGGACTCTTGAGAACTGGACCGGTATTCTGGCTGATGAGGCACTGGATAAGCTTCTTTTTGAGGTGGTTCCTTCATTTGCGGATCCTCTTGTTAAAGAGCGGGTAAAGGTGGTTTTCAGCGGTGGTGGTCCGGTTATCTTATCTTCCCGGTTTCACCCACGCATCTTCCCACTTCTTTCTGAAATCCAGAATGAAGGGAAAGTTCAACGAATCACTATCTCTCCCTTTGAGATTCCAAATGGAGAACTCCGGGCAATGATAGCAGTTGAAGATGTGACTGCTATTACCGAGCAGGTTTTCAAATACCGGTTAATCAAGAATCAGATTCAGTATGAACTTGAAGAAAAGAAGAAGACTGAACAGGCACTGGCTGTAGCTATTAGTAAATTAAACACTCTCGCTGCTATAACCCGGCATGATTTGAATAATATCCTGACTGCATTTTTGGGTTATCTTACCTTTGCACAGAATGAAAAACCCGAAGGGAAGATTGCTACGTACCTTGAAAAGATGAGACAGGCGGCCGGAGTTATGAAGAATCAGATAGCATTTGCCCGTGATTATCAGGAGATGGGTAATTCACTGCCGTCCTGGTTTAATATTCACTCTCTGGTAATATCTTCAGGAGTCGGTCCCAAATTCTCCGGGGTAACCCTGACGGTAGAGACCGGAACACTTGAGGTGCTTGCAGATCCGCTGATTGTAAAAGCAGTGTATAATCTGCTGGAAAATGCAGTCAGGCATGGGGAACGTACTTCGGTGATAACGGTTCGTAGCCAGGTAATAGAAGACGGGATTATAATAATCATCGAAGATAATGGGAAAGGAGTGCCCCTTCAGATTAAAGGGAGGATATTTGAACGGGGATTTGGTTCAAACACCGGACTTGGTCTGTTCCTGGTTAAGGAGATCCTCGGGATCACCGGGATGCAGATCATTGAGACGGGTATTGAAGGGAAAGGAGCCAGGTTTGAGATCCACGTTCCTGCCGGTTATTTCAGATATCAGGATTCATAATCATTTTTTCTTTGTTATTTCTGCGGGGAAAAAGGGAAAATACCGATGATAGATTAGTACACTCAATTTATGGCATTTTAACACTTTGGGCTCTGTCTGAAAAACAAGTGATACCATATCATCATGTTCAGGCAGGATGTAATTCCCTGACATTCTGACTTTGTCATTGACAATTTTCTACAGCATTTAAAATTCCAACCGCAGAGGGACGCAGAGGGCGGAGAAAGAGGTTGAAAATAATCAGGTAATTATAAGATGACTATATCATATCACCTGAAAAATCGACAGAGCCCACTATGTATAGTCAGTAACATAACTTTCTTAAATTAAATTTGCCAATTTGAGAGATCAAATTTATTCAACCATGATGAAGCATAAGAAATTGAGCAAGAAAATGCCATAAAATTTTTCTCAACACAATCCTTT
>Ga0268279_1001220_pt1 | contig 14640 bp, 16 predicted proteins | sample saktaG_6_FD_190142 | JGI IMG/M metagenome (GOLD analysis project Ga0268279, IMG submission 190142) | Saline water microbial communities from Sakinaw Lake, British Columbia, Canada - sak_2010_1_5_80m | ecosystem: Environmental > Aquatic > Non-marine Saline and Alkaline > Saline ...
TGGCTATTAACCAACTGCAAAGTATCCATATCTCCGGTCACAATTATTTTTTCAATCCGGCCGTCGGTTTTGCGGGCAATCGTGCCGATTAAATCATCAGCCTCAAACCCGTCTTTTTCAAAAATCGGGATGGAAAAACTTTCCGCAATTTCTTTTACCCGCGGAATCTGCGCGTAAAGCTCGTCCGGAGCCTTAATTCTCTTGGCCTTGTATTCTTTGAATTGCTTATGCCTAAAAGTTGGGGCTTTCCTGTCCAAAGTCAAAACCACGTATTCAGGCTTAAATTCCCGGATCGCCTTCAGAAGAACCGCGGTAAAGCCGTAAACGGCATTAACCATTTCCCCGGCCTTGGTCGCCATGGTCGGGGGCAGGGCATGAAAACTCCTGTGAATTAAGGCATTGCCGTCTATGATTATTAGTTTTTCTGATGCTTTTGCCATACTAATATTACACCATAGAAAGAAGCGAAAATCAATTAAAAAAGAACGCGGTAAGCGTTCATTTTTATTGCCGGGAATTTATTATCATTTTCTGTTTAGATGCTTTTATTCAATTATTGATCCTTCAGTAAGGGGTTTTATCCTAAGCTTAGAAAAAAATTCTTCGGTTGTTATCTCTTCGTTTATGAAAGAAGTTATGTCTTCTGTGGTTGCGATAACCTGGACCTTTTCCCCGTTTTCAAAAATACAATTCACCAGGACATTCTTAATGTTCTTCGGCGCATTTTTTACAGTCGCTGCCATTAAGTAGGCCCAATCAGCAAACATATCATCCATTTCAAATTCTATCGGCTGGATATAACCGACAATTACGCTTTCGCCCGATATATCAGCCTGGATTAGGTTGATATTTTCTGATCTTATCTCTTCAATAATGGCGGCATTAATCTCCTCGGAAATAGTGGGCGAGGGCGAAGGCAGGGCCGCTCCGCCTTTGTCGCCCCCTGCCTTAAAGATAACGATTAAGGCGATAACCGCGATTAGAACAACTATGAATATAATAATTTTTGGTTTTTTAAGCATAATGTTCGTGATAAAATTACATGCTCACGTCTAAAGTGTCAAAACCATGATAAGGCCCTTCCTCGCCTCTGAAAACACCGCCCTCCTTAATAAAAACATTTCTTAAGCTGTCATTATCCGCGGAATAGCAGGCATGGACATTGGCAATATCAAGCCCTAAATTATCTTTTTCCGCCCAGGCTCTCCTGTGTGCTTCTTCCTGGCTCATGGTTTTAACGTATTGTTCATACTTTGCTTCATATATTAAATTTTTAATTGAATCGGCGTCATGCCCGTAAATAGCGGGCGTTCTGTTAAAAAGCTTAAAAATTCTTTTGGACAGCCACGAACCCGAAGTATCTAATCCGTTATGGCCGTAATAATCTATGGCGCCGATATTGGGGTCGGAAAAAGCCTGTTTAACGCTTATCTGGTCCCAATGCACCTTAACCACCTCGTAGCCCATGTCTTTAAATTTTTGCTCCCACTTATTCATCTCTCCGGACAGGGAAAACGCTTCAAAAGTAGTAAGCTCGGGCTGGATAAACATATAGGCTTTTTTCCCTTTTCCGATTTTTTCTTTTGGCTCTTCCGCCTCTTCTTTGCCATTTTCCCAGTTTAATTTGTCTTCTAAATTTTCTGTCTGGGAAATTTTTTGCTTAAGTTCATTTTTAGCCGGCGTCTTGCCGGAAACTTTTGCCGGGTCGCCCGAACCTTGGCTTTCGGCTTTTTGGGTTTCTGCCTGGGTTTTAGTTTGGGTTTGCGCGGGCTGTTGGACTTTCGCCGGTTGCTGGGTTTGCGCCCCGCAGGCAGTCGCTAATTCATCAACAGCCGGGATTACGGTCTGGTTAAGGTAGTTTTCCTGGCTTTGGATATACGCCTCTAAAGTTATATTGGTTGACTGCCAGGGCGTCCGGCCGTCTACCGGATCTTTCAGGCCGGCCGGCAGATTACACAGGGAACAAAGCTGGTTTTTTTTCGCGTCAAGAGCCTGCAATTGGGCGGTGCAGTCCGGATTTTTCTTCTCAGAGCTTTTCCAGCAACACGGGGAATTGCCCCCGCATTCAATCGGAGGCGCGCCGTATTTTTCCCAGAAAGAGGATGCTTCCGTCTGGGCCGCTTCGCACGGGATTTGGCAATTAGCATAATTTTTAAGCTGGGCCACCTGCCCTGATAGCGTATCTTCTTTTGCCATCCATTGCTCATAACTATAAGGGCTCTTATAGCAATTCTGGGCCAGGCTTGTAAAAGAGGAAAAAACAAAGAGGCCGATAATTAATATGGTTATGGCGATAAAGAATGAAGTTTTAGATAATTTTATCATAGCTTTCTGTTTATCTTTTTTTATTATACCATAAAAAAAGAGAGAAACAAAAAAATTATATCAAAATCAATTTTAAAAACACCTTGCTTTAAGGGGCAAGGTGTTATAATTGGTTTTTTCTGTTTTATGATATTATCTTCAGGAGATATCGCTCCCAGCCGAAGCTTTTTTTCATCCGCTCCAAAAAAGCATCCGGATCGGTTAAACAGGTTTTTATTAAACCCGGCCCTATTTCCGCGGGGTTAACCAGGAAATTTGTCTGGAAAGGAGAAAGAATTCTTTTTCCTTCCCTTACTCCTCCCCAGCCGTTAAAAATGACGCCGGTGGCATGCGGGCCGATCTGAAAAGTTTTAAAGTCGGTTTGGGCATAGACGATCCATAAGACATTTTTCCTATCATAAACAGAGCAGACTTCGGCTCCGCCTTGCGGGATTCGGTTCATTATCATCTGGCAGGCCACCATGATCAGGTTTTCTCTTATTTCATCCGTGGTTCGTCCCAAAATTTCCAAAAACATAAACGGCAGCATAAACCCTCCTTAGGAAATTCATGAATGTTAGTAGGGTGCGTTTTTATTCAGGTTACAGGAAAAGTATAAAAAAATCAAGGAGGAAAGTCCCCTTGCCCCCTTTCGAAAAGGGGCAAATAAAAAGAACGCGGTAAGCGTTCCTTTTTTAATCTTCAATTTTTAATACACGATTTGCACCATGTTAAATTCCGCTTTGCGGAAATTTTTTTAAAAAATTATTTAACATGGTAAACTCTTCCGACTTCCCCGGTTTCTAAGCGCACTTTTATGCCATGAGGGTGATTAGGCGAATTAGTTAAGATATCAGTCACAACGCCTTCGGTTAACTCGCCAGTCGACTGGTCTTGTTTCTGCACAATAGCGACGCGCAGGCCGGGTTTAATATTGTCTCGGTTTGTTCCGTCCATAATTATTTCCTCCAATCCGTAATAATAATTTTTTTACCTGTTCGTTTAACCACCACTTTCTGTTTTTCCCTTATTTTTAATTCAGCAATAATCTCCGCCGGAATAACTACCGACAAACTTCTTTTACCTACTCTAGTTACTTTGCGAATGTATTTTTTCATATGTTTTGCTGTGCCCCTCCGCTTATGAGCGGTGTGGGTTTGTTACGTAGCATGCTACGTAACAAGTATATTTTCTCACTTTTCTCCTTAAAAGTCAAAACCATCTCATTAGTTAATAAAATGCCTTTTTAATTGATAGCCAAAGAGCCAAAAAAGTTCGGACTTTAGCCGGGCAATTGGTTAATAGGGTAAAAATGGCGGTTTTTTATAAAAGATAAGGCCTTTTTGGCGAAGATGTTTTTTATCTATCTTTTATCAAAACATCGCTTGCAATATTGTAATTTATTTCTTGTTTTACCATCCTGAATAATCTCAAATAACTCGTAAGATTCTTTGCCGCAGCTCTGGCAATACCTTGACTCGCCGGTTGTAAATTTTCTTACACCTGATTTTTTAGCCGTCTCTGTTTTCTTCATAGTATTTTTGTTTAGATTCACTTTCTAATCTTACTCTTTTTTGCAGAAAAGTCAAACCCATTTTGCCCTCCGCCTTATTTTTTTAGAATAAAAAAGCAGCCCTCTTTAAATCAAGGGCTGCGGCTATTGACAATTGATTTTTTCTTGGCGATAAAGATCAAAATATATATCTTACTCCTTGTTCCGCCCAGCCGGCAAAACCGCTGATATCCTGCTTCTCCCAGTCATCGGCATAATGCATAAGAAGCATCTTTGCCCTTACTTCTGCCGGCAGAGTCTTTAAATCGTCAAGCGGAGCGTGCACGGCCCCAGGGAAAAACTGGACGTCATGGAAAATACATTCGGATAAGGGAGCGTACATATCAATCAGATCCCGGTCAAACTTCGTATCCACGGACATGAAGACGCGGCCGTCAATGAAAAGGCCGAAACTAACGAAAGAGGCTTCCCAGCTTTCCGACTGCTCCGGAATATGATTGGTCCGGAATATTTCGAGATTGATGCCGCCGACATTAACTTCAAAAATTTCCCGGGGTTGGTTGGTTTTCCACGTAGGCCTGATAACGCGAAAGTAATCGCTGAACGACAGCTTTCTCTTGGTGTCTTCTTCCTCCTCGTTATACTCAAGGCCGCCGCTTAAGGTGTGCTCCCATAAAATCCTTTGGTACTCTTCGGGTATTATCATGCAGAGTTGCGGCTGGTTTAAAAATTTCACGCCGACATAACGGTTCGCCAGGGCCGCAGACTCAATCCCGCCTACATGGTCGGCATGAGAGTGGGTCGGCAGGATGAACCGCAGGTCGGTAACCTTAAGGCCGGCTACCTGGGCCAAAGCCTTCGGTCCGGTCATGCCGAAATCAACCATGATATGCTGGCCGTCCTTGATAATCAAGAAATTCGTTTGGTTGTGTTCAATAGCGCCAGCCGCACCGACTCCAATGAAGACTATCTCCAACTTCCCATCGTTGGTTAAGCTTAGCTTTTCCGCTATCGGGTTACTGATGGGTATTAATTGCATGATCCAATCTCCTTTAGTGGGTTAAATTGTAAACAACAAAATGCGATCTAATATAAAAATATAGCTTATGAAGGCAATTTTGTCAATCCCGAGCTCTCGGGGAAAATCCCCCGCCTGCCAACGCCTGAAGCCTCAGGCAATGGCGGGCAGGCCCCACCCGCTTTGTCAAGGGGGCTTTTTGAAGGGGGGTATTTAATTAAAAAAGGCCAGGGGGTTAGTTTGGCCTAAAATGGCTAATTTATTATAAATCTAAAATCTAAAATCTGAAATTACCATGTGGACCGTAAGGGACTTGAACCCTTAACCTCCTGTATGCAAAACAGGTGCTCTACCAGTTGAGCTAACGGCCCCCCTTATTAAATTACAAATAACAAATCTTAAATTCCAAATAAATTCAAATTTTCAACATCCAAATTTTTACTCTCTTTTGGTTATTTGGATTTTGGACATTATTTGGGATTTGGTGCTTTGAATTTTGAATTTACCCCTTGGGATTGCTGTATTTTAACAAAGGCGATAGCAACCAGGTCATAAAGCCGCCGATCATGTTAGTCATAATAAGCAGGCCGAGGAAGATTGTCAAGACGCCGATAATTTTGTAGCCCAAGCGCGAGCCGCCTTCCACGCCCAGGTATTTTTCAAAAAATCCGATGCGGCCGAAAGTGTTAAGCATGCCTGCGGATTTTATGACAATAAACGCGCCGGTCACGATGATGACAACACCTAAGATAAAATGTCCCATATATTTGTAAATGATAAAATAAAGTTATCTTAAGGACTTATATAGTTTAATGGATTATATTGACGGCCATTGATTATAACTTCAAAATGCAGGTGCGGGCCGGTGGACCAGCCGGTTGAACCCATAGCCGCAATTGCGTCGCCTTTGCCGACTTTTTGGCCTTTTTCCACGTAGAATTTAGACAGGTGGGCGTATCTGGTTTTTTTGCCGCCGCCGTGGTTAATAATAATATTATTGCCATAGCCGGTTGTCCAGCCGGCAAATTCAATCGTGCCGGCATCAGAGGCGTAAATCGGGGTGCCGAGCTTATTGGCGATATCAATGGCGTAATGGCGCCAGGAATAATACTGGGTAATGCGGGAACCGACCGTGGGCCAGTTCATTTTGTTCGCGGCCGGCGCAGTTCCGGGCGGGGCGATTAAGTCCCTTAAAGCAGACAGGCCGGAATAGGTGGAAGCCGTAGAGACAGCATAAGTAATCCGGCGGCCGCCCGGAATAACCAGTTTTTGGCCGACAGCTAATTTATCTCCTGCGGCCAGGCTATTGGTTTTCAGGATTATAGTTTCTTCTACTCCGTATTTTTTGGCAATCGCGCCTAAGTTTTCTCCCCGGACGATTTTATGAGCCACGCCGGTCGTCGGCAGGATAGCCAGATTCTGGCCCGGCCGGATAAGGCTGTAAGCGCTTAGGTTATTTTCCCAAAGGATGGTATTGACGCTGATAGCAAATTCCTCGGCAATCGTGCTGACCGAATCGCCCGGCTTAACTGCGTAATAGATAATTTCCGAACGGGGCTTTTTGCTCCTGGCCGTAGAAGCCATTTCCGGCTTGATCAGGGCCGAACCTTCCTGGGTAACAGAAGCGATATTTTCTTCCCGCTCAATTTCATCCGGCGCTCTCATCATGGCCTGCGGCCCGCCTTTTAGGGTGGCGGAATTATCCAGATAAGATTGCTGGACCGGCTCGGTTGGGCCCCCCTCATCAGCAAATTCCTCAATCAGCTCCTCTCCCTCCAGGTCGCCGAATTCGCTTTGCACCAGAGAAGCCATAATGGTTTCCCGGGCTCTTTCCGACATTACTCCGGCTTTAGTCTGGCTGGTTAAATTAACAAAAGCGGTAATTAAAACCAGACCGGCAACAGAAATCTGAGTAAGCCTTTTCGCTGAGAAAGCTACAAAAGAATTCCGGCCGCGGCTGGCCCAACCCAGCCTTTTCCCCAGAGAGAGATAGAGACTGTAAGCCCTGACGATAATCTGGTAAAAAGCAAAACGCAGAATAGCCCTGGTCGGTTTAAAGATAATAATAAAAAAAGCGGTTATCAACCTCTTTAGAAAGATCAGGAATTTAATGAGGAAGATCAGTAAATTCACTGATATTTTTTTTATTTTTATCCCGTTTTTCCTGTAGATATAGTTTGGATTTTAACTTAATTGATTGTTTATGTTTTTAAGAAACTAAAATTATATTAACATTTTTGGCTGTTCTGGTCAACCCCGTTAGAAACTTCAATACTATAAGAAAATGTTGTCTGTTGAGGCAAAGTATGTTTCTAACGGGGTCAAGGCAATCTATTGACTCTATTATTGGGTATACTATAATAAAATTAGAAGTTATTATTTTTTTGAGCAATAATAATATGGAAGGGGTGACTCAGGAAATTTTAAATTTGGTGAAAAAGAAAATGGAAGAGCAAGGCGCTTATGACCGTGATGCTTATAAGCAATTTATTGAGGAGACGATTGATTATTTTGAGGAAAAAGGCAAACTGACTGATGATGATAATCTGGAATTTATGGAAGACCAATTATTGGATATGTGGGAAGAGGTGGAGGAAGAATTCGCTTCTTAGAGTTTATAATATTTAATAAAAAAGACGGGCATAAGACCCGTCTTTTTTATTTTGTCATCCCGGACTTGATCCGGGATCCAGGGTTGCGTGATTCTAATTTTCTTTTTTGTAAAACCTTGGTGCGTACGGCTCTCTCCTGGATTCCGGCTCTTACGGTCGGAATGACAGAAAAGAGAAAAAGAGAGAAAAAATCCCCCTCGCCCCCTTTGCCGAAAGGGGGTGGTTAAACTTTTATTATTACCGGCAGAACCATGGGCCGGCGCTTGGTCTGGCTGAACAGGAATTGGCTGATATCATTTCTGATTTTATTTTTGATGTATTCATCGTCAGCCGGGGTGCGCCTATTATGGTCTTTGACCAGTTTTTTCACTTTCATCCGGGTTTTTTCTATTAGTTCGCGGTTTTCTTTCATATAAACAAAGCCGCGGGAAATTATGTCCGGGTTGCCGATTATGTCTCCGGTTTTGGAATCAATGGTGGCGATAACCACAATCATACCATCCGCCGCCATCATGCGCCGGTCGCGCAGAACGATATTGGAAACGTCGCCGACGCCTAATCCGTCAACCATCACATAATCAGTCGGCACTTTTTCCTTGGTTAAAATTCCCCGGACTTCTCCGCCTTCCTTCCTGAACTCCGCGACCTGGCCGTTGTCAGCCACTAAGATATTGTTTTTTGGCAGGCCGACTTGCTCGGCCAGCTGGGCATGGGCCCGGAGCATGTAGTGATTGCCCTCAACCGGCATAAAGTATTTGGGCTTAAATAGCCGCATCATCAACTTTAAGTCTTCCTGCTTGGCGTGGCCGCCGGCGTGGATATCCATCATTTCATAATGGACAACGTTGGCTCCCTGCCGGACCATCATATCTCGCAGGGTCTGGATAGTTCTCTCATTTCCCGGGATGACGGAAGAAGAAAAAATCACCGTGTCCCCGGGCTTTAAGCTTATAGTCCGGTGCTCGCCGTTTACCACCCGGGAGAGGAAGGCATTACTTTCCCCCTGGGCGCCGGTGCCGATAATTAAAAGTTTATTGTCCGGCAGGCGTTTAAGGTCTGCGTCGTTTATCAGGATTTTTGGGTTAAATTTTAAGTAGCCTATTTGGTGGGCGATTTCCACGTTATTATTCATAGACCGGCCCTGCAGATAAATTTTTCTTTCGTATTTTTCCGCCAGATCAAATATTTTCTGGACCCGGCTTAGCTGGGAAGCAAAGGTACCGATAATAATCCGGCCTTCAATTTTTTCAAAAATTTTATCCATTTCATCGCCGATTGAAGATTCGGATATCTGGTAGCCGGGGTGAGTTGAGTCGGTTGAGTCGGATAAGAGAAGTAGGACGCCACGCCCTCCTATCTGGGCGATTCTATTTAAGTCCGCCGGTTTATCATTAACCGGAGAGAAATCAATTTTAAAGTCGCCGGTGTGGATTATCGTGCCTAACTGGGTTTCAATAATAACCGCGAAACAGTCCGGGATGGAATGGTTTACTCGCAGGAATTTAATCCTAAATTCCTTGCCCAGCTTTATTTCCGAATTTTCATTGATTTGGGTGATATTCAGTTTTGGGGCCTGGCGGAATTCTACCTGACGCTTATTTATTAAGCCGGCGGTTAAAGCGCCGGTATAAATCGGCGGATTGCCTAATTTTCCCATTAGATGGGGAATAGCGCCGATATGGTCGTAGTGGCCGTGGGTGATAATTATTCCCCGGATTTTGTCCTTTTTATCTTCCAGATAGGAGACATTAGGAATAATATAGTCAATGCCCGGCATATCTTCTTCCGGAAACTGCAGACCTATATCAATAATCATAATGTCGTCACCGCTTTCCAGAATGGTCATATTCCGGCCGACTTCTTCCAGGCCGCCCAAAACTATAATTCTTAATTTTCCCCTTAAATCTGCCGGTCGGGCTCCGGTAAAGCCAGGTTTAAACTTAGTCTGGTTGCTAGCGGCAGATAGATTTCTTCTTTTTGCCCTTTCCCGCGACCGGGTGGCCGGAGAAAGAGACGATTTGTACCTTGTAATCATACTTTTATCAATTTACAATTGACAATTATCAATTAGCAATTAATTTTAAATTTTCAATTTTAAATTTTATATTTTTTTCCGCCAAAGGCGGATCCGCCTTTGGCGGAAATTATTAATTATAGAGAGAATTTATGTTGTGGAAGAGTTTTTAATTTTAATCCCCCCTTAGTCCCTCCGTCTCGGCAAGCCTTCAGCGAGACGGGCCTTTAACGAAAGGGGGTTATAATAATGAGTGTGCCGAAGAAACCCGCCTCGCTGAAGCCGACCCCGCTAAGCGGGATCGGCGAGGCGGGGGATTTGCCAGGTCATTCGACCTGGTCCGCCTCTGGCGGAAACCTCCACGGAGTTGCCCCCTGTAGCGCCCTGAACGCGGAGCCTGCCCCGCCCCTTTATTTATTAACCAACCTTGAAAATTTTATAGAGTGGGGATGGGGAGAGTCGAACTCCCAAGATATTGCTACCACTAGCTCCTGAAGCTAGCGCGTCTACCAATTTCGCCACATCCCCGGATAAAAAATGCTTTATTGTAAAAAGGGGCGGGGTGAATCTACCAGTTCCACCACTTCGGCAGGTATTAAAATAAAAGATTAAAGATAAAAGATAAAAATTATTGTGTTCCTGCCTGCCGGCAGGCAGGCGCTTCGCCTATAGATTTATTTAATAAATCTGTCGCGATAGCGACACCTAAATTTTTTATCTTTTATTTTTTGTTTTTTAGTTTTAGGAGTTACCAAACTATTCTTTTCCCGGTTTTTATGTACCAGTCGGAAATGTTGGAAAAACGATGGCTTGGGGTTAAAATATTTTTTACGTCAAACCCTTTTATCTTTTTGCTCTGGATATAAGTATAGTAAGGCGAGTATAAAAATATGGCCGGCACCTCTTCTGCCATAATTTCCTGAAATTTTTTATATTTTTCAATCCTTTGCTCCTGGTTTGAAGTCAGGCGGGCATCCTCCAGCAGTTGGTCTATTTCCTTATTGGTATAGTCGGCTAGGTTTAAGCCGCCCTCGCCGGTCTGGGAGGAATGCCAGAAAGTATAAACATCAGGATCATTGCCGATAACCTGGCCGTAAAGCAGGGATTCAAAATTTTTCGGCTTTATTACCTCGGCCTGGATTTGGCTGACCGGGATTATGTTTAAATTGGTTTTGACTCCGGCTTTTTCCCAGTCGCTTTTTATTTTTTCGGTAATTTTGATATTATTTTCCGTTTCTACCGTCGTTAGGGTTATGGATAGGAATTTATTGTCCTTTTTGCGCCAGCTGCCGACGCCCATGCCTAATTTAGCTTCGGCCTCCCCTCTTATTTTCTCGTCTGTCGATTCTTTATCGGTTTCAGTTTTTTCTATTTCTTCGCTGGTTAAGTCTACCCTCACCCAGCCGGATTCCTCGAGAAGCTTTTCCGCTTCTTCCGGGCTGAATTTATACTTTTTCATTTCCTGATTATAAGCGAAATTATTTGGTAAAATCGGGCCGTCAATTAAATAGGCGTCTTCTCCAAAAATCGCCGAAACAATTTCGTTTTTTCCCAAGGCCAAGGTCAGAGCCTGCCGGACTTTTTTGTCGGCCAGGGCTTGATTATTTTTTTGGTTAAAAAAGATGGCGGTAATCTGCGGTTGGTTCAGTCTATGGAAATTTAGGGAATCTTTTGAGATAAGGCTGTCTTTTAAATAGGAAGGCAGGTAGCTTAAGCCATTAACACTGTTTTCATTTAAAGCCGCTACTGCCTCTTCAAAGTTTGAAAAAAATTTAAAAGTTAGGTTTTCTAGGTGCGGTTCAGGTCCGTAATAATCATCATCATTTACTGCCAAGCTATAACTTCTTATATTGCCGGATTTGTCCTTAGTCAGAGACTTGAATTTGTAAGGGCCGGAACCGATTGGCTTAAAATTAAGTTCAGCCAGAGTGGCCGCTTCCGGGGAAATCGGCAGCCAAAGGTTTTCGGGGATAATGCCAAAAGTTAAGAGTTCCAAAAAAGCGGCATAGGGTTCGGTTAGATTGAACTTTACGGTTTTCTCGTCTACTTTTTCCAGGCTGACTCCGGAAAAACTGATTCGCAACGGAGATTTATAGCTTAGGTTGCTTATGGCGTTAAAGGTAAAGACAATATCGTCAGTCGTAACTTTTTCGCCATTATGCCATTTGCCGTCGTCCCGGATAGTTAAAGTGTAGGTTTTGCCATCTTCGCTTATAGCGTAGTCAGTTACTAAATCTTTAACCAGTTCCCCACTTTGGCCGTGCTTAAAAAGGGAAGAGAAAATTAGCTGGCTAAGATCGCTATCGACATCGCTGGTATTAGCGTAAAGAGGATTAATGTGTCCCGGCGCGCCGATCAAGCCCTCTATGTATTCGCCGCCAAGGACAGGCACCAGCTTGACATGATTTTTATAAAAATTATAGCCGAGGATAAAGAGGTTTATAAAAATGATCACCAGGCACAGGTTTATAAGGATTAGCTCTTTCCGGCTTAAAAATCTTTTTAAATATTTTATCTGCCTTAAATTGGGAATCTTCGATTTAGCTAAGGAGTAGATTAGTTTTTTATCAAGTTCGGTCTGCCTTGAAGAAAAACCATTGCCGCTCCTCTCCGCCTTAGATAAAAAATAAAAAGGAGCCAAAAGGGTTTTAGCTTTATCGAGATATCGGCTAATTTTACTTTTTTCTGAGTCCACTTGTTTAAAAGTTTTAACGGGGCGGCTAAAGGATTATAGCCGCAAGAGAGATCGCAAAAAATATTATGGAAAGTATTATAGTTGCCACAAATAATTTTTTTTCAAAGCCCCGCTTAGCCAGATAAACGTTATTGCTCCCACCAAAAACCCCCGACAGCCCCGTGCCTCGGTTCTGCAGCAAAACGGCAACTATCAGCAAGATAGCGATAATAATTTGGATAATTTTCATTCCGTCCATATAATTTACTACGAATTACGAATTTTTTACGAATGTACGAATACTAAGGAAAACGGTTATTTCTAAAATTCGTATATTTGTACTGATTCGTCCCGCTCCTTATTATTTATTGTTAGCGGGATCCCGCTAAGGCGGTGATAATTCGTAGGGTGTATACTTATTTTAACTCTTTTATGATTTTTTCCAAAATGGCCGGATTATTTTCCGCCAAGTCAGCCAAAATTTTTCGGTCCAGCTCTATTTTATTGGTTTTCAGTTTATTGATGAATCTTGAGTAAGACAGGCCAAGAGGGCGGACCGCAGCGTTTATTTTTATCTGCCATAGGTTCCGACGCTGCCTTTTTTTCTTTTTCCGTCCGATATAAGAATGCGCGCCGGCTTTAGTGGCGGCGGTTTTGGCCAGGCGAAGCCAGTTTTTCCTTCCCCATTTATAACCCTTTACTTTTTTCTTTAATTTCCTTCTTTTTTTTACGTGGCTTGGACCTCTTTTTACTCTTGGCATATTTTAGTGGAAAGTTATAAAGTCTATAAAGTTTAAAGTTATTAAAAGAATCAAGCTTTACAAACTTTTGACTTATCTATATGGTAATAATCTTTTTATAGTTTTAATATTGGTTGAGCTGGTCTCTATGTCCCGGCGTTTTTTGCGAGTGGTATTGCCCCGCTCCCGGGAATTAAAATGGTCCTGGCCGGCTTTTCTCTGCCTTATTTTTTTCTTGGTTATGGTGAAGCGCTTGGCCGTGGCTTTATGGGTTTTAATCTTCGGCATATTAATTGAATCGTTAGGTTTGCTTAACTTTTGCTTCTAGCGAAATTAGAGAGATGGGTGATACTTAGAATTTGTGGGGGATCAAGGATTAAGCTTCAACTTGTTATTTATAATTTAGATTAAATCCGGGGGAAATCTGGGGCGAACTTAAAATAAAAAACAGGTTTAATCAGCCTGATTTATGTTTTAATTATTCTTATTGGTTAGTATTATATTAAACCTTCCGCCCTGTTTTGTCAAGTCTTGTTCGGCGAAGATGTTCAGCCCCTCTGTTTTTTCCAGTTTTTGCACGAAATCGGCTATAACCTCCCGGGCTTTTTCCGGATGTTGTTTTTCCCTGCCTTTGAGCACCAAGTCAATCTTTAGTTTATCGCCACTGCTTAAGAATTTTTTTGCCTGATTTAAGCGGAAGTCAAAATCATGCTGGCTGATTCTGGCAGAGAGGCGGATGCCCTTGGTGTCTATTTTTTTCTGCATAACTTTCTGCTTATGCTCCTTTTTCTCCAATTCGTACTTTAGCTGGCCCAGGTTTAAAATTTTTACTACCGGCGGATTAAGCTTCGGGTTGACTTCAACCAGGTCCAGGCCGATTTCTTCGGCCATGGCCAAAGCTTTGGCCGTGGGAACATTGCCGACAATTTTGCCGTTTTCATCAATCAGAAAAACCTCCGGGGCTCTAATTTGCCGATTGGCCCAGAACTTTTTTTTATCTTCTTTTGGTTTGGCTCTTTGCCATTTTCTGCGCATGTGTTTAACAATTAACTTTTAACAGTTAACTTTTAACAGTTAACAGTTAGGAGTTAATTGTTAAAGGTTATGACCTGAGCGGGTAATCCGCCTTCTCCGCCAGCTGGCGGATTCGGCGAGACAGGCGGGAACCCACCGTCGCTAAAGCTATGGCGGGCAAGTCGAACCTGATTATAAATTATAACGGCTTGCCATCCGTAGCTTTAGCGAAGGATGGAGCGGGTAACGGGAATCGAACCCGTATTTCTACCTTGGCAAGGTAATATAATAACCATTATACGATACCCGCCTATGCTCGCTAAGGCGAGCTTCGGCGGGCAGGCCCGCTAACTCGCAATAGCGATTTAGGTTTTTAATTATTTGCTTGTCCTTTCGGAGCTTTAGCTAAGGAGGGTGCCCGGGGCGGGACTCGTCCGCCTCTTTTACTGCGCAAAAGGGCGGATTGCTCGCTCGCACGCTCGCAAAACCCTTAAGCCCTTTAAATATTTTAACAACTTTTATTAAATCTTATGTGCCCGGGGCGGGACTCGAACCCGCACGGAGTTTAAAATCCAAGGGATTTTAAGTCCCTCGTGTATACCAATTTCACCACCCGGGCCTTTCGGATTTCGGATTTCGGATGTCAGATTTCGGATTTCTTTGATTTAAGATAATAGTTGAAATACAACGATTAGTTTGTTTTGATTCGATTTTGTAATATTTTATTAATGCCTCGCAGGTTTCGTTTTTG
>Ga0268279_1001222_pt1 | contig 14634 bp, 15 predicted proteins | sample saktaG_6_FD_190142 | JGI IMG/M metagenome (GOLD analysis project Ga0268279, IMG submission 190142) | Saline water microbial communities from Sakinaw Lake, British Columbia, Canada - sak_2010_1_5_80m | ecosystem: Environmental > Aquatic > Non-marine Saline and Alkaline > Saline ...
TTCAAGCTTTCCGCCAAAGGCGGACCCGCCTCCGGCGGGAAACCTGCTTCAAGCTGCAAGTTTCAAGTTGCAAGCTTCAAGCTTTCCGCCAAAGGCGGACCCGCCTCCGGCGGGAAACCTGAAACCTGTAACCTGCAACTTGTAACTTGATCCCTGTAACTTGATCCCTGCACCCCTTTGAACGACTTTAATAAATCTTCGTAGGGGCGGGGTTTCCCCGCCCCTACAAAATGGAAACCGGTTTGCCCTAAAACCCGTACCCTGAAACCTGCTGCAAGCTTCAAGTTGCAAGCCGCAGGCTGCAAGCTTTTCCGCCAAAGGCGGACCCGCCTCCGGCGGGAAACCTGAAACCTGTAACTTGATCCCTGCAACTTGTAACTTGAAGCTTTCCACCCTGCGCGTTGCTACCCCCTCACATCCCTACCATTTCTTTTTATCGCTTCCAACAAAGAACCCTTTTCCGGATTCACAAACTCATCTTTACCAAACCCTTTTAACTCTACTCTCGAATCAACAGCTATGGCGGTTTTGCTAAACAATTCTATCTTTTCAAAAATATCCATTTTTTCGAAATCCTGAGAAATAACCGCTATATCAAAATCACTCTCTTTTCGAAAATCGCCTTTCGCGTAAGAACCAAACAAAATAATTCTATCCACATTTATGTGATGCGAAAGGAACTCTACAATTTCTCCACATATTTCGTCTATCGTAGCATGAGTTTTAAGCATTCCCAAACCTCCCGCGTTTCGTTTAACATTTTTCCTGTTCTCTTTTTGTCCATTGCCGCGGCTAATTTGACCCTGTCTCCAGGATATCGACTCTCAATATAAAATTGGTTAAGCCGCGATAAAAACGTTAGCTCTTTTTCCTTCAAACTAACACCTAACGCGTCTACAAGGTACAATAAATTGTGTGTCCGCGGCGGTAATTCGCCTTTCTCTTGGACATAAACAGCTTTCAAAACCTTCTCAATCGCTTGTTGGCACATAAACGCGACATAAAGAAACCGTTTCGTTTTTAACATGGCCTCCGCGGTACGTATATCATATTTCGATATTTCCGCCCATTCCCGTACCGTTTTTTGCATTTTCCCCATTTTTTCTCCTCCGTTCGTTGTTGGTTCCCCCTACTGTCCACCTCGTAGGTGAACCTCAAGCTTCAAGTTACAAGTTGCAAGCTTCAAGTTACAGGCTGCAAGCTGCAAGTTACAGGCTGCAAGCTTTTCCGCCAAAGGCGGACCCGCCTCGCCCGCCTCCGGAGGGCCTCCGGCGGGAAACCTGCTTCAAGCTACAAGCTACAAGCCGCAAGTTGCAAGCTTTTCCGCCAAAGGCGGACCCGCCTCCGGCGGGAAACCTGAAACCTGTAACCTGTTACTTGAAGCTTGATCCCTGAAACTTGAACCTACTCCACAATCAACGACCCCCCCCTACCATTTTCAAACCCGCCGCCGCCTCTAACTTCCAACTTTCCTTTAATCACGCCAAACGGAGCCTTGAGGTGTATTCTTCCACCGCCTCCGCCTCCGCCTGTCGCGCCGCCGGTACCGCCGCTGGCAGTTATCGCGACACTTTCGCTTAAAAATTCGCCGTCAGCGCTCAGATAGATGCTTCCTCCCGCACCGCCCGCGGATTCATATTCTGTTTCATTCCCAAAAATTTTTCGATCTTCACCGTTAGCAGAAATATATCCGTTAATCCCAAAATCCTCACGCGCTTTCAGAGTGATGCTTCCGCCGCCGGCACCGCCCGCGGCATACCATCCGCCGCCGCCGCCGGAACCTAAATCACTCGGCTCTCTTTTTCCGTCATACCTTTCTTGAACCAAATCTTCCTCTTGCGTCTTTGCGCGGCCGCCCTTACCTCCGTAAGACCCGCCCGCGGCACCCATCGCGAGATATTTCCCGGCGCCTCTTCCTTTCGCGTCGGAGCGAATCGCCCCGCCCGCGTAACCTTTTTTATCCGCCGTCACTATCCCTTCCGGTTTTATCGTAATATTCTCGGCTGAGAAGTTTAGTATGTATGTTTTCGCGTCTTCATTTTCTTTGTGTGTTAAAATGCCGCCTTCTTCCACCGTAAAGTCCCCTATGATAGATTGAGGAACATTATTTGCCTGAACAAGTTCCCCGCCTTTGCGGACGACAATGTCGCCGGAGGCTGGACTTATGTTGTGAATGAGGATAAGTTTGGACGTGTGCTCGCCTGTTCCGTCACCGATTATGAGTTTTTTGAAACTGATGTCGCCGGCGGTTCTAATTGTTTCGTTGCCCGCTATCGTTATGACCGCGGACAGGTCGTTATATTCTCTTTCTTCCTCTATGATTTCTTCCGAGGCGGTTTCCGCGGGAGTTTTTTCTTCCGCGAGCGCGACCAGTCCCTCATAAGGCTCAACTGTAAACGCGCCGTCCGAGAGGTCGTATATTTTGCTTTCGTTCGCGTCGGAGATTCGGATTATTAAGTCTTCCGCTGACAGTTCATCCGGTATGGTCCACGCGTAAAGGCCGCTATTTTCGGTTTTTGTGATTTTTGTGAATGTTTTTAGGTCGGATTTTCTCGCGTATTCAAGCGTTACCGGATAGAAGAAATCGTATTCTAACGCGGACCACATAATGTCTTTGGTTGTCCCCGCCTGCCATGTTTCACCACCGTTGGGTACTATCATGGTTATGATCCCGGGCGCGTAATCCAATTCCAAAAGTTCGAGTTCGGGTTCCCGCATACCGCGCTCGAATCTTACTTTCGCTTTAGGCTGTTTTCCTGCCTGAAAGTCTTCGAGCGAGACGTAATAGTATGTGTCCGCGTCGCAGTCTTTCCTATAAGTCAAACCGTTATCCGCCGACATATCCACGGAAATTTCATCGCCTTCCCAAGCGGTAACGAGTATGCGTATGTCAAAGGTTTCCAAGAGAGGCCGGGTTGTGTATTGCCCGTTATCATATCCGTCCAAGAGCACGACGTTTCCGAGTCTATTCAGTCCTACGTTCTCAAAAGACGGCGTTATCGCGCTTTCCTGTTTCGGTTCGCCACTTGTGTCGGGTTCGGGTTCAACTTCCACAAATTCTTTAAGCCATCCGCCGTTTTCGTCCTGCTCTTCAAATACGTTTTCAACCGCTGAGGCATCTTCCGCGTCCGTGCTTCCGTAATACATATAAATATTGACCCCGGCAGTAGGTATTTCAGGCACTTTCACCCAAATTTTAGCCGCGCGCGCCGGACTTACGCCCGTCATCGTTTCGAGATAATAGCCAAGTAGTGTCTCCCCATCCGCCGCGGTAAACCTAACATCTTTAAACCCTTTCAGCGTGTTGCCCAAACAATTCACATCATAGTCTTCCACTTCCTGTGTCTCCGCGAGAAGAATGTCGACCTGATAGTTGTATAAATTCCGGGAGGTTCCGGTAACGCGAATTTTTTTTCTGTATTTGAACCCTGAAATTTCCGGTTCACCAAACGTCGCTACAATGCCACTGGTATCCTCGTAAGAAATTTTGACTTCGCTCAAAACGCTTCCCTCGGAAAGCCGAGCGCGCCATTTTAAGCGGTCGCCTTTTGTAAAACCTTCCTTAAGCGGCACACCATTAACCACTTTATGATAATGCCTTCCGCCGTCAGCACTCACCTCAAGCTTGACAACACCTGTAAAAACCCAGTTTGCCGTCACTTCCGTTATGAGCCCGTCCGTAGGCACACTTTTGGGGGTCACATACGTGTCTCCCGTAATCTCCGGCAAAGGAAAGTCTCCGCTCCCGTCCGCGCGCCAAAAGATAGACGATGTATAAGTTTTGATCTCCGCCCCCGCGCGTTCGGTAAACACAAACGCGAAAACAAAAACCAAAACAATTAGTCCCATTTTTATTATGTTATTAAGTGTCTTCATGGCAATACCCCTGTTTTAAGTTTCAGGTTGCAAGCTACAAGTTTCAAGTTTCAGGTTGCAGGTTGCAGGTTTCCCGCCGGAGGCGGGTCCGCCTTCGGCGGAATGCTTGTAGCCTGAAACCTGTAACTTGAAACTTGTAGCTTGAAGCTTGTAACCAGTTCCTATAACCGTTTCTCCTGTCAAAAAAAACGCCCGGCAACTTACCCGGGCGTTTTACATTCTTTCGGCAGTCAGACAATCCTGTAATTCCCAGGACTCATAACTTTGCGCCCTTACATTACTGTAAGTTAGCCCTTTTCCATATGTGGAAAGAACACTACGATTACGCCTTAAGTATACACTATAATGCCAAGCCTGGCAAGTGCCTGGCACTCTGCCTTTAAAATCGCACCCATCTATTGCTCGAATTTTGCACCCCCACTCAAATTTATATTTTCATTCGCGACGCGAAAAAACATTTCGTTCACACCCCAAAAACCAGAGTACCCCACGCGCGCGAAATTTCACATAACCGCTTTAAATAAAAGAACTTTTGCCACCCGCAAAAATGTCCACAGCGATCTGAATTACATGAAAACTTAAATAAATTTACCCGATTTTCACCACTCGAGACCCGTCAAAATCCCCCAATTTTCTGCCCCAAAATATCTAAAACACGAAAAATAAAAATATTTTAGCTTTTTTATTATTAACGTGTCTGTACCCGCTCTCCATCTCGTCATTCTGAGCGCCAGCGAAGAATCTATCTCGTCATTCTGAGGAGCCAAAGGCGACGAAGAACCCCACCATTTTCCACCTTGCACGTTAAACGCGCACCTTCCTCACCCAATCACAGATCCTTCGCTACCGCTCAGAGCCTGCCCTGAGCGAAGTCGAACGGGATGACGAGATGCTGGCGCTCAGGATGACGCGCGTGCGTGGCGCTCCCCCACACTCGTCATTCTGAGCGTCAGCGAAGAATCCATCTCGTCATTCTGAGCGCCAGCGAAGAATCTATCTCGTCATTCTGAGGAGCCGAAGGCGACGAAGAACCCCACCCTTTTCCACCTTGCGCGTTAAACGCGCACCTTCCCCTACAAAATCCCCTCATACAAATCTTTCCACTCAGGATTCTCCTTTTCTATCAGCGCTATCTTCTTCTTCCGAACCCACCCCTTAATCTGCTTCTCACGCTCTATCGCGCTCATAATATCCCCGAAAATCTCATAATACACCAGCTTATTCACGTTATACTTTTGGGTAAACCCGTCAGCCAGCTTGTTCTTATGCTCGTACACCCTCTTAATCAACCCGCTGGTCACCCCCGTATACAACACCCGGTTCCACCTGTTCGTCAATATGTAAACATACCCCCGTTTTTCATACATGTTTCGCGCACCTTCCTCGCTTAATAACAGATCCTTCGTCGTTCCTCCTCAGGATGACGAGAGTAAGTAGCTCAAAACAACGAACGCGCTCCCCCAACATCGTCATTCTGAGGAGCCGCAGGCGACGAAGAATCCACATCGTCATTCTGAGCGCCAGCGAAGAACCCCATTCATTTCCACACTCGTCATTCTGAGCCACCGGCGAAGAATCTATCTCGTCATTCTGAGGAGGGCTCTTCCCGACGAAGAACCCCATCCATTTCCACCTTGCGCGTGCGCCACCACTCCCCACACTCGTCATTCTGAGCGCCAGCGAAGAATCTATCTCGTCATTCTGAGCGCAAGCGAAGAACCCCATCCATTTCCACCTTACGCGTGCGCCACCACTCCCCACACTCGTCATTCTGAGCGCCAGCGAAGAATCTATCTCGTCATTCTGAGCGCAAGCGAAGAACCCCACCCTTTTTCACCTTGCGCGTTAAACGCGCGTTTCCACGGAGATAACACAAATTTTTTGTATCCACGCGTAACAAAAGCTAAATTCCACCACTCTGTCGAAATCTGATTTTTAATCATCTTTTTTCTTACCTTATGCGTCTTGTAATGCCTCATTATTCCCAGATATGAGTTCAAACTGTTTATAAATAGATCCTTTTCTTCATCAGTTGGTTTATGCGCAAGTATAATTTTGTTGTATTTTTTTATAATCCGGTAAAAGTTGCCTTTGGTGCGATTTGCGATGTAAACACGGTAAGGCTTTATTACCGCGCCGAGAAATAAAAATCCCGCCTTAAAAGGTTTTATTTTTGTTTTATCGGGATGTAAGGTGAGTTTTTCATTCACTTTTAGATAGTCTTTGATCTTCGGCAAAGCGTTTAAAAGATAACGCTTCTCAGGATGTATAACAAAAAAATCATCCACGTAACGACCGTAATATTTAAAACCCATAACTTTTTTCATCCAATGGTCAAAATCATTCAGAAAAACATTGCCAAAAAGCTGGCTGGTGAGGTTGCCTATTGGTAAACCGCAACCCTCCGAAGTATGAAACAAACTTTTATTGGCAGGAAGCCCGTTCCATCCCAAACGCGACCCTCTAATCCTACAATTATCGGCGGGGTTGCGAAATATAGTTTTCTTCAGCAAAAAATCAACCATACCTGTGTCAAAAAGTACACTCCTGCCGGACAAAGCACACTTTTGATACTCCTTTTGCAATATGCCGTTTACTTTGCGATATAGCAACTCCCTATCGATACCCATAAAGTAGCCTGAAATATCCATTTGCATGATATGGCAGTCTTTCTTGTAGTTTTGAGAACAAGATCTTAAAAACTTTGCCGCCCTTTGAACGCCGGCGCTTGTGCCTTTCCCTTTACGGCATGAATAGCAATCGCAAATAAGGTATTTTCCGATTATGGGTTCAAGATATTGAAACAAAAGATGATGCACTACTCTATCCCTAAAATCCGCGGCAAATATTTCGCGTTTTACGGGTCTGTTCACAATAAATGCCACCTCGCGCAATGGTTTATAAGTGCGACTTTCTATTTCGCTACATAGTTTAAAGATTTCGTGCTCAAAATCTAATTCAAATTTCAATTGGTTGATAGTGCTTCTTTTGTGCCGCCGAGCATTGTAGTAAGCATAAAATAAATCGGTAATCAATCGCGTATTATTCATTTTTTGTTGCCTTTGTTTTATTGATTGATTTTTTCCATCCGTGGAGCTGTTTACTCACGTTTTCTATCAGCATGTTGAGGGAGATCATTTTCTTGATACTTATTTGTTTCAAATCATGCAACAACCGGATAAGCAAACGTATAGCTTCCGCGTTTTCTCTGCATCGATCCATATGAGCTTCTTTTTCTCTGCTCGAATTAACTTTATAAATTTGCAGTAGTAACTCAAGGGTTTCGTTTTTCAGTTTTTCACCAATGCTGTATTTGTATTCGCGAGACAAACCAGTTGTCATTTTATAAATTTCTATCAGTAAATCGTACCCTTTCTTAAAAATTGGTAGAGTACTGTACAATGCCATAATTCACCCTTTAATCTTCACAGATCCTTCGCTCCCGCTCAGGATGACGAGCGTGTGTGGCGCAAAACAACGAACGTGCGCCCCCACTCCACACTCGTCATTCTGAGGAGCCGCAGGCGACGAAGAATCCATCTCGTCATTCTGAGGAGGGCTCTTCCCGACGAAGAACCCCACCCTTTTCCACCCTGTGCGTGGAATCGCGCACCTTCCTCACCCAATCACAGATCCTTCGTCGCAGAGCTCCTCAGGATGACGAGCGCGTGTGGCGCGAATCACGCGCCTTCCCCTGAATTTCTTTATTTTTTGGCAGTTTTGGTTCATAGTCGCTGAGACAACGCGCGCTAAAGCCGTTGGCCTTATTGTTGTTGTTCAGGTCGCAGTTCGTACTGTTGAAGTTCAGTTTGTACCCGTTGGTACCGCTGTTCTGCGTACTGCTCCAATAGTTGCCGTTGACACCTCTGTTGTTCAGCGCGCCATCGCTGTTGTTGAGGTAGCCTGCGGCATAACAGCCAATAAGTTACCACTTTACATGTGAATACAAGCAATCAAGCATGTATCCATCTTTTTTTGCTTTCAGAAATAAATATCCATTCCTAAAGCGGGCAACCCGACTATAATCTGCGCTCTAACCGAAACCGATAGCCCCGGTTACTCCGGCATTTTCCATCACTGCCAAATTTTTTTGTAATCGTGTAACAAATTGCATAGTTTCCATCGGCGTATGATTCGCCACTTGGTATGTTCGTAACCTTTGAATAATCTCAAGCCCTTTTACACTCGCACACTCGTCATTCTGAGGAGCCAAAGGCGACGAAGAATCCATCTCGTCATTCTGAGGAGCCGAAGGCGACGAAGAACCCATCTCGTCATTCTGAGGAGCCGAAGGCGACGAAGAACCCCATCCATTTCCACCCCGCACGTTGAACGCGCACCTTCCACATTCAATAACAGATTCTTCACTCCGTTCCACCTTACGCGCTGATTCCACTCCCTCCACCTGCTTTTGCCAGTTTTCGTAACTCTCCTTAACCATTACGCCCGTTATAACGAGCATTTTTTCTCCTTCATTGCTAATGCTATAACCTTTTTCCAATGCTTTTTTCTTCACTTTTGTCAAGCCTTGCTCGGGGAAACCGCAATAGTAGATATATTCATTCACCTTTTTTATCCACTTTTTGTGCACTTTGTAAGGAAAAAGAGTCGTTACCATAAGCATCGCGGAGCGATTATACGATCGAAAAAACATCCCTTCTTTCAATAGGTAAATGGCATTTTTATTCCTCAATTCCTGCTCTATTATCTCTTTCACCGTCATTCGTGTTCCTCCTCAATTTTTCAAAAAATTTCGCTCGCTTCGCGAGAACGCCTTAAATAATCAAATAATCAATCTCTGAGACAACGCGCGCTAAAGCCGTTGGCCTTATTGCTGCCGCACAGGCCGCAGTTCGTACTGCCGAAGTTCAGTAGGTACCCGTCGGTACCGCTGAACTGCGTACTGCTCCAATAGTAGCCGAAGACACCTCTGCTGCCCAGCGCGCCAGCGCTGGCGTTGAGGTAGCCTGCGGCATGCAGTTTTAGAACGGAGGCATACGGCAGAGTCCAGTTATCACCCCATCCACCCTCAGCCGCGGTCCATTCAGATAAAGTCGGCAGGCGCCAGCCAGTGCCGAGTAGTAGCGTGCATGGGTCAAGAGCCGGATTCCAGTTAGAAGCATTGTCGCCAGTGTCGGTGTAGTTTTCAGTTTCATCAATTGAAGTAGGTCCCCACGATGGAAAAAGCGATCCATCATACGAATAGCCTTGTTTCCGGTTAAACTGCCAATACCAGCCGGCGGACGCTGCAGTGGCGTCATCAACCTTGGTTGCCTGCTGGGTCGCACCAAGATTTTGCGTTATCCAGCATTTAGACGCGCCGGAAAGAGACGTAACTACTGTCCCATAGGTGATTTCCACCGTTGAAGGCGCGACATCTCCAACTGTATGGCTAATTGTAAGCGGCTCTCCCGGAGCCCAATCCCATTCTCCAGCTGTAAGCGTTACCGTCAACGTCTGCTCTCCGCTTGCCGTAGTGGAACTTGGCGCGGTGAATTGAAGGTCAAACGTCTGCGTTCCGTCAGCGGTTAAATTTACCAACTTGATTCCGCTGTCCACTTTGGTAATAGCGCTCGACCAACTGCCTGAGGTGTCGTATTTTAATACAAAAGCGTCCGCCCCGACGCTGGCGGCGGGATGTAAAGTTTCCCCGTCCGCTTTTATGTAAACAGTAGAGGTCTCATCCCCAACGTTGGTTACGGTAAATGTATCACCCGTAGTTGCCTTGGCGACACTCAGCCCCACCTCGTTTATGGCCCACGGCCCCCCGCTCACCGATACCGCCCGCCCGGCATAAGCCCGCGGCGCGAAGATCGCGAAAACAAGAACCAACCCCGCCACCACCTTCACCATACAATTAAGCCATTTCATGATAATACCTCCACATTAAGTTTTTTACTCCTCGCTCCACACCTCACACCCCCACATCGTCATTCTGAGGAGCCGCAGGCGACGAAGAATCCACATCGTCATTCTGAGCGCCAGCGAAGAACCCCATTCATTTCCACCTCGTCATTCTGAGGAGCCGCAGGCGACGAAGAATCCACATCGTCATTCTGAGCGCCAGCGAAGAACCCCATTCATTTCCACCTCGTCATTCTGAGGAGCCGCAGGCGACGAAGAATCCACATCGTCATTCTGAGCGCCAGCGAAGAACCCCATTCATTTTCACCCCGCGCGTTAAACGCGTACCTTCCTCATTCCACTAACAGATCCTTCGCTCCCGCTCAGGATGACGAACGTGTGTGACGCAAAACAACGAACGTACATGGCGCTCCCACATCGTCATTCTGAGCGCCAGCGAAGAACCCCATTCATTTCCACCTCGTCATTCTGAGGAGCCGAAGGCGACGAAGAATCCACATCGTCATTCTGACCCTGAGGCGAAGCCGAAGGGGAAGAACCTCATTCCTCAATCACATAACTCGTCCCATCATCATTCTCAATCTTCTTCACTTCACTCACGTCAATACCAATACATTCAACCATGTCACCGACGGTGGTTTCGTACCAAATCGTACCGTCTTCTATTTCGCTTATCTTCGCTTTTATCTCCCGGTCGGTTTTAGTGTATATTGTCTCTGCCAGCGCCGATTGCACGCCCGCCGTTTGCATTATTAAAACAACCAAAAACATTCCTATCACCGCGCGCATTAGTTTCTTTTCCATTTCATTCCTCCCGCGTAACGTCCGCGTCAACAACCGCCTCAGTCTCCGACACGACCGGCAGAGTGGAAATTTTTAACCCAACCTGTACTGCCAGCACAAATATGTCTTCCGGATTGTCCTTCTTGCTTTTCACTTCTATTATCCCCTGATAGTTTTTCCCGCCGTATTTTTCCACATTCGGCACGTTTATATAAAGTTCCATCTTTCCGGTGCTATTGCCCGGTATCAATATTTCTCTGTGTTCCGGCCTCACCCAGGACACATCGGGAATATCCAAAAACCCCGGTTTCAGCCGGCCGTTTGTTCTAAGCGCGGACAAAACGTCTATCGTATACGTGTGACTGCCGGAATCTTTGTTCTGGATTCTGAGAATCATCTCGTTCCCGCCCAGATCCGATGCCGCCACTCTTTCCCCTAACGGACAATTTTTCACAATAACATCCACCGGGTCAACCTCCATCCCGCCCCCAAACGCCGGAACAGAAACAAACAAATAACCCCACACAAACACCCCCCACAAAATCCGTTTCATCTCCATCCCCCATTCTTCAATAATTCCCATTCTCAAAAACCCGATCTTCTCCTCCCCCCACTTAAAAGAAGGAGAACTTATCTAAAAAAACCACAAAAACAAATCCCCCTAGCCCCCTTTTTCAAAGGGGGGACCAAAACCCCCTCTGCTCTTCCCCCCCTTAGAAAAAGGGGGCCGGGGGGATTTCCAAACCTCTCCAAACCTCTCAAATATCAACTCCCCCCTTTCAACCAACCAACTAACCAACAAACCTGCACCCTGAAACCTGTAACCTGAAACTTGTAACTATTCCTTCTCCCGCCTCTTCCGTTCCCTATCCAACCTCTTCGTCGTAACGCGGTAATACGACACCAAGTCCGCCCGATATTTCGCTTCCAAATCCTTTTTCAGTTCATCCTCTCTCTCCTGAAACATATCTTCCACTTTCCCTTCAACCTTCTGGCTCGCCGCGTAATAGTAATAGGTGATAGCGCTTAAAGCAATAATCACGGCCGCGCCGGTTACGACAAAAACCTTTTGAAATCGGCTTCTGAGAACCAGCCTTTTTTTCGTTAAATTTTCCGTCTTATGTTCTTTCTCAAAATCATTTCGAATTTGTTCAATAAATTCCGCCGACCCGATAATCCCGCTTTTCTGCACCTTTTTATCCAGCGCTTTCAAATCCGAGTCTTCGGCTTCGTCAACAAACCGTTTATACAACCTCACCTGTTCCCCCGGAATAACCGAAAACTTCTCCAACACTTCCTTGGCATCTCCCTTAGCTTCCAGATAGTGTGAATAACTGGACCATTTGTAATCTTCTGACTTAAGTCCGGAATTCCCCATGCAGGGAACAAGATGAACATATCGTGTCAGATCCGCTAAATACGTGTCCTTTTCGACAACTGCCGCCTTAAACCTCCCTTTAAAAAGATGCCCGCTTCTCTTGTAACGGCTGTTGTAATGCTTCGTATAAGTCGAATTAACGGCGTGCATAACCTCCGAAACCGTAGTTTCCGCCATAAGTTCAAGCAAGAGATGTATAAATGACGGCATAAGCACATACGAAAAAAGCTTGAACCCGTATCTCTCTTTGTATTTGGCAAGCAAATCCACATACGCGTCTCTATCGACATCCCCACGAAAAAGCGGGTCCACCTGCCCCCCCCGCGCAGTAACCAAATACACCCCCTGTTCAACATGTATCCTCGGAAGTCTAGCCATCTCTTAATTCCCCCTTACAAGGTTCAAGCTACAAGCTACAAGTTGCAAGCTGCAAGTTGCAAGTTTCAAGCTTTTCCGCCGAAGGCGGACCCGCCTCCGGCGGGAAACCTGAAACCTGTAACCTGTAACTTGTAACCAAAAAAAACGCCCATGCATCTTGCATGGGCGTTTTTTTTTCTCGGCAGCCAGACAATCCCGGTTTTCCCGGGACTCACGGCTTTGCGCCCCCGCATTACTGCAAGTTTACCTTTTTCGCTTCAAGTATGTCAAAGTTCGTTCTTCAACTACACCTTAAGTATACACTACACAGCCAAGCATGGCAAGTGCCAGGCACCCGCATCTTAAATTCTCCCGTTTTCCATACCTTCCCCAGACAAATATGCCGCGCAAGAATCTCATCCTCAAATAGAATCCCGGTGGCTCAAATCCGGCTTAAACAAGCCGCGCCCCCCCATCTTCCGAATTCGCGTAACTCCCTTAAAAACAACCAGCCTCAGGCACGTTCCAGTGCCAATTTTGTCCAATTGCCAACTATTTTCTCCCATGTTTTTACTGGTACATATCCGCCAATAACCAGCGTCAATATTCCCCCAAAAACGTCTTTTCAAAACCGCAACGCTTAATCTGTCTTTTTTCTTTCTAATGCCTTAACGGGTGGTTGACAGATTTTGCCGAATATCAATAACCATCTTTCTCCTTGGTCTTATTGCAAAGCACATCGTAACTATTCTAAATAAACGTTTAAAATAGTTTGACTTTTCTAAAGGTATGCTATATACTTGCGTATAAATAGTGGGGTCAGGTCTTAATATTTAACTTAAACTTTTATGGGGTTAAGATGACTCGAACTAATTTTTCATGAAGTCTCCCGCCACATACAACGGATACCTATGAACCTTATTGATGGAATCAATGAAAAGATTATTCGCGCTAAAAATCGTTCTATATCTTGACTTATATTTTTGGGCAAAAACCTTTATGCTCTTTGCCTGAGTTACCCAACCGGATTTTATTTCAATGGGCAGAACATCTCCGCTAATCTCTCTTAAAAATTCTACCTCCGCGGATCCTTCTTTCCAGCAATATAGTTCCTTTCCGTTTGAACACAGAAATTCCTGAGCGGCAAAATTTTCCGCGAAATATCCTTTGTAAGTACCGTATCCATAATCCATAATAGACTTTGGAGGCAAATCACTCAAAGCTCCCAACAGGCCAACATCAAAAACATATAGTTTGAAACTGTTTTCCGTAGTATGCGCGGAAAAAGGAAGCAGTCCACTATTGACCACTCTCACTTTTATAATAAGACCGGCAGAAACCAGCCAATCAATACTCCCGGCTAATTTTGAATACCTTCGAATCCCGGGAATAACCCCCTTAAACTTAAACTTGCCCGCGGAACCGTCTTGTTCTTTCGCTAATTGCGCGGGGATATTCTGCCATAATCTTTCAACATGCATCGCGTTTTGCTTACCTGAATGTTTTGCTATGTCAGCGATATACGTTAACAACAAATTATCCTGTTTTTCTCTTACTTTTTGCATGGCGGCGAATAAATCATCTTTATATTCCCTAAAAGTTTTAACAATTTCTGGAAGACCTCCTGTAACAAAGTATATTTTTAACTGTTCCCAAAGATGTGTATGCACAATCTGCGGTATTGTCTCAGTTTTTTTGCGGTTTTGAAGAAACTCAAATGATTTCACCTCACCGGTCCCTTCCAAAAACTCTTCAAACGACATGGGAAACATGTTTAAGAATTCGATCTTCCCAACAGGAAAAGATTCATCCGACAACTGAATTCCCAACAATGAGCCGGCCGCACAAATGGCCAGTTCCGGTAATTCTTCCTGAAAATACTTTAAACTGGTTAAAGCCCTTGGAACATTCTGAATTTCGTCAAAAACAATAAGGTCATTTTCCTGATTAATGGGGGCATTAAGGTAAAAACTCAAATCTCGAAGTATGTTTTGAGGGATAAGATCTCCTGCAAAAATCTCGGCTAATTGTTTATGTTTCTCGAAATTTAGATAATGCACTCGAGAAAAACACTCTTTGCCAAAAACTTGGAGAATATATGTCTTCCCAACCTGACGCGCCCCTTTAAGAACAAGAGGTTTTCGATCTTTTTTATTTTTCCATTCTATTAACTTATTCCAAATATTTCTTTTCATAATCAAATTATGCCCTATTTATACACTTTTTGCAAGGACTTTTTGTACAAATCGCACACTTTTCGGCAGGTCTATTTGGGGTCAGGTCTCAACTTTCAACAAAAAACAGGAATTGATACGAACCGGGTTCCGTGAAGAAGTAAAATTCAAACCATCTAAAAATATTCTCACCCAACCTAT
>Ga0268279_1001223_pt1 | contig 14632 bp, 15 predicted proteins | sample saktaG_6_FD_190142 | JGI IMG/M metagenome (GOLD analysis project Ga0268279, IMG submission 190142) | Saline water microbial communities from Sakinaw Lake, British Columbia, Canada - sak_2010_1_5_80m | ecosystem: Environmental > Aquatic > Non-marine Saline and Alkaline > Saline ...
TCGACCATTTTTCATGGTGATTTTTTCAAACTTATCGCCAACATCCTTCTTGGCGCGGCACTTAACACAGTAAAGAGTAGCCATAAAATTTTTTCACCCCCTTTCTTTAAAAAAACTTGGTTTTCAACTGGGCAGGCAAATTAAAAATGTCAAACCCATTAATAGTAAGCCAATATATCATAAGCTCAATGCTTATTGCAAGTATGGATAAAATTAAAGTCCTTGTCAAGTCCTTTTTAAGATAAAGGTTATCCGCCTGCTTCGAGTTGCGAAGCGAGTCGGACGGGGGATTGGGAGAGCGTGCGTCCGACGCATACGTGAAAGCATTTCTAACGGAAAGCTTAGAAGACTTTCTTTTTTCAGGTTTTTTCTTAACTACTTCTTCCTTTTTGGATTGTTTTAATTCTTTTTTTGCTCCTTGAAGTTCTCTTCTTAATTGGGCAATGATTTTTTGTTCTTTTGTTTTTCTTTTTTTAGCCACAATATGCCTAATATATCATGGTAGACTAAGTAAAATCAATTTATCGCTCTCAGCGTCATTCTGATTCTTGCTTTTCGGTTGACATGACTTTGTAAAGCAAGTAAAATAAAAACATATGCAGCAAAGTAACTTATTTTTTGGTTTTGGTTTTTTTTGGCTTTGTATTTTAAGTTTTTTTCTTTTTAAAACTTTGCGTCATTATCAACGGTTAACCTTCGGGATTACAAAGAAAAACCTTAAAATTGTTCTAGAAAAGATTCTCAAAGATATTAAAGAAAACGAAAAGCAAACAAAAAATAATTTTAAGAAATGTGAAGAGATTGAAAGGAAAGGCGCTTTCCATATTCAAAAAATTGGTTTTTTAAGATATAATCCTTTTAAAACTACTGGGGGTGATCAAAGTTTTATTCTTGCTTTACTTGATGAGAACAATGATGGAATTATTATTACCTCTCTTCACAGTAGAGAAACAACAAGAATTTATACTAAGCCGGTTAAAAAGGGAGAAGCAGGGCAATACAAACTTTCAGCCGAAGAAAAAAGAGTGATTAAAGGAGCAAAAAAAGCCAGTCTTTTATGAAAAAAAACAAAGTTCTTTTTATTTTAGGAAGTCTAGGTTTATACTTGTTGTCTACAGGGGTCTCTTATGCAGCTTTTAATTTTTTAAGGACTTCTCCTAAGTTAGAAATTGAATCTCCCCTTTCTGAAGGGGGTATGGAGATTAATTTGAATGCTCCTAAAACAGAAATTTGCCCCATAAATGGGTTGGAATATACAAAACAGGAGAAAGAAATTTGGGAGAAGCGCAGGCCCCTGAGTGTGGTGATAGAAAACCATATGGATTGTCGTCCTCAATCAGGGCTTTCAAAGGCAGACATTGTTTATGAAGTAGTAGCTGAAGGAGGGATTACTCGTTTCCTGGCAATTTACTATTGTGGCGCTGCTGCTTTTGATACCCTTTTGGGCCCAATAAGAAGCGCTAGGACTTATCTTCTGGATTGGACGATGGAATATGATGCTTCTTTTGTCCATGTTGGCGGTGCTGCTTGTTATGCTGATGTTGATCCTCGCGTCAGAGCTCTTTGTCAAATTAATGAATATGGGATTAGAGATATTGACCAAATGGGTCGTTACGGCAGTTATCCTTTTTTTTGGCGTGATTATGAAAAATTAGGCCATTCTGTGGCCACTGAGCATACGATGCACTCAACAACAGGGAAGCTTTGGGAGGTAGCAGAGAAGGCTGGTTATGGACCGGAAAACAAAGAAGGAATTGATTGGTTGGATAATTTTAAGTCTTGGAGATTTAAGGACGATGATAAGGAAAAGGGTGATGTTTCCTCGATTGAATTTGATTTTTGGGATGGGCAGCAGGATTACAAGGTTGCCTGGCAGTATGATGAAGAGAAGAATGAATATAAAAGAATTAATGGTGAAAATGAGCATCTTGATTTTAATATAAAGGAGCAATTAAGAGCGAAAGTCGTTATTGTCCAGAAAACAAAAGAAACCGGACCAGTTGATGAACATAAGCATCTTTTATATCAGACTACTGGTAGTGGCGAGCTTTTGCTATTCCAAGACGGCAAAGTAATTGAAGGTGAATGGATAAAAGAAAAAAAAGCTTCAAGAACAGTTTTCAATGATAGCCGTGGTCGAGAGATTGAGATAAATCGGGGAAAAATTTGGATTGAGATTGTGCCATCAAGAAACAAAATCGAATATTGACATGGCTGAACTCCGCGATCTTTTTATCTCTAGAGCCCGAGAGAGGCTTCTTCAGGTTTTTTTCTCAAGCCCTCAAAAAATCTTTTATGTTAGAGAGTTAGTGCGGTTAACAGGTGAACAGATTAATGCGGTCCGTCGTGAATTGAAACGGATGGAAATAAAGAAGATGGTTCGGAAGGAAGAAAGGGGAAACCGTCTCTATTATAGTTTTCGAAAAGATTATCTTTTTTATGATGATCTTTTGGCCTTAGTGGGGAAGACAACTGGTCTTGGTGGGGAGATAGTTAGAAATCAGAATAAAATCGGCAATATAAGATTTGCCATGCTTTCTGGGAGATTTCTTAGAAATTTACCAAGAAAGAAAAACGAAGTTGATCTTTTAATAGTTGGCCAAGTTGTTCTTCCTCAAATTGCTTCTTTGGTTCGTGCAGAAGAGGCAAAAAGGAAGCGAGAAATTAATTATACCGTTATGACTGAAAAGGAACTTGATTTTCGTAAACGCCGGCGCGACTCATTCATTTTAGGAGTTCTTTCGTCTTCTCGGGTGATGTTGATTGGCGACGAAGAAAAAATGATTGAGGGAGTTTCGTGAAGCAGAAAATAATGAGAAGCGGCAACAGCGCCGTGGTCACTGTTCCGGCTGATTTTGTTAGGGTCGTGGGCGCTAATATTGGCGACAAAGTTGAAGTAAAAGCATTTCCAGAAAAGGGTGAGGTAATTTACAAGTTTAGTGGCGTATCCCAATTGCCTCTTTCAAAAAACTTCCTAAAGAAGAAAAGAAAGCATCGTAGAAAAAAATAACTATGGGAAAACAAAAAGGTCTTTTTTTGATTATTTTTATTACTGTTATTGCCATTTTTGTTGATTTTCTCCCAAGATTAGATCTTGATTTCGGTTTGATTAAAATTAAACGTGATCTTAAACCGAGATTTGGTCTTGATCTTCAAGGGGGGGCTCATTTAGTTCTCAAGGCCCATATGGAAGAAATAAAAGAGGAAGATAGAGATAGGGCTTTGGAGTCAGCCAAAAATGTTATTAGTCGTCGAGTTGATCTTTATGGTGTTGCCGAGCCCGTGATTCAAACTTCAAAAAGAGGTGAAGATTACAGAGTTATTGTAGAGCTTCCTGGCATTAAAGAAATAAATCAGGCAGTTGATTTGATTGGTAAAACTGCCCAACTTGATTTTCGAGAACAGAAAGAGGGCAGTCCTTCAGGAAATTTTCTTCAGGATTTTGAAAAAACTGGATTGACAGGGAAAAATCTTGTTTATTCTAAAGTAGTTTTTGATTCCAAAACAGGTAATCCTCAGGTTAGTTTGGAATTCGACGAAGAAGGAAAAGAAAAGTTTGCTGAAGTTACTGGTCGTAATGTAGGCAAGAGAGTAGCTATTTTTCTTGATGAGCTTCCGATTACTGCCCCGACTGTCAACGAGCCGATTGTTGACGGTCAAGCAGTTATCTCTGGTGATTTTGATGTTACTCAAGCAAAAAATCTCTCGATTCAACTTAACGCCGGTGCTCTTCCAGTGTCAATAGAGATCATTGAGCAAAGAAATATCGGTGCTACCCTTGGTCAAGAATCGATTAAAAAAAGTAGTCAGGCAGGTTTAGCTGGTCTTTTAACAGTTATTTTGTTTATGATTGTTTATTATGGAAAACTTGGTTTATTAGCAGATATTGCCTTGATTGTCTATGCTTTAATTACTTTCGCTTTGTATAAACTTATTCCTGTGACGATTACTCTTCCTGGATTGGCTGGTTTTTTCTTGTCTGTTGGTATGGCAGTAGATAGTAATATTTTAATTTTTGAAAGAATGAGAGAAGAAATACGTAGTGGTGAGCCTCTACGCCGGGCAATGGAATTTGGTTTTGGCCGCGCCTGGGATTCAATCAAAGATGCCAATGTTTGCACTTTAATTACATGCTTTATTTTATTTAACCCGTTTAACTGGAGCTTTTTAGTTACTAGTGGAATGGTTAAAGGTTTTGCTTTAACTCTAGGCTTAGGAGTAATTATCAGTTTGTTTACTGGTGTGATTGTCACTAGAACCTTATTGCGGAGATTTTTAAGATGAATTTTATGAAATACAAGTGGCTATATTTTTTCTTATCGGCTTTGGTTTTAATTCCAGGGATTTATTCTTTGTTGGTTTGGGGATTAAAGCCGTCGATTGATTTTACTGGCGGAAGTCTATTGGAATTACAAATTTCAAATGACAAATTACAAATTGAAATTACAAATTCAAAATTAAAAGAGATTATTGAAGAAGGAGAAGTAGCAGTTTCTTCTGTTCAGTCTTCAGGAGAAAATACTTATCTTTTTCGGATGAAACCAATTGATAAAAATAAAAGCCAGGAAATACAAAAGATTCTTTCCGAAAAATTTGGAGAAATAGAAGAGCTTCGTTTTGAAACAGTAGGGCCGACTTTAGGAAAAGAACTGATTATTAAGACGACGATAGCGATTATTTTAGCCGCTGGATTTATTCTTTTTTATGTAGCTACAAGATTTGGAGAAGCAAAGTATGGCGTTTGCGCTATTTTAGCAATGTTTCACGATAGCTTGATTTTGTTAGGTATTTTTAGTCTTCTTGGTCATTTCAAAAAAGTTGAGATTGATACCCTTTTTGTCACCGCTGTTTTGACTACTCTTTCCTTTTCTGTTCACGACACGGTCGTGATTTACGACCAGATTAGAGAATCTTCTCGAAGATTTTCTAAGGCTCCTTTTATTGATTTAGCCAACCAGGCAATAGAGAAAACTTTAGTTCGTTCTCTTAATAATTCCATGACCATTATTTTTGTTCTTTTTTCTCTTTGGCTGCTGGGAGGAGAAACAGTTAAATGGTTTGTTTTCGCCTTGCTATCGGGAACGGTTGCTGGCACCTATTCTTCGACTTTTATTGCTGTGCCTCTTTTGGTTGTTTGGGAAAATTCTTTAAGGCGTTTTAAAAGATAACTCTTCTTGTTTTTAGTGGGATTATCTGAAATTTCCTCAAAAAGACTATTAAGTATTTGACCGACTTTTGGTCCTGGGTCAAGATTTAAAACTTTCATGACATCATGACCACTGATTTTGAGATCTTCGACCGCAGGAATGTGTTTTTGAACATCAAGGATTCTTTTTTGCAAAAGCCTTAGTCTCCAGCTTGTTTCATTTAGACAGCCTCCGCCAAGCCGATCGGCAATTCTTACATCCATCATTTCATTAACGTTTTCTTTGCCTATTCTCCTAATAAATCTTCGAACGGCTGAATCCGTAATTTTTTCGTCAACAGTGAACATATGCCAGCGAACTAGATTAACTAATTTTTCTCGATCTTTTTTCGAAAATCGAAGTCTTTTTCCAATATGTCTGGCAATTGAAGCGCCGATAATCTCGTGATTATAAAATGTGATTTTGCCGTTTCTTTTTTTGGCGACTACAGGCTTGCCGACATCATGAAGAAGAGAAGCAAGGCGGATGATAGGATCAGGATTTTTGCAGAATTTAAGTGATTTGATGTTGTGAGTAAAAACATCATCCTGATGATGGCCTGCCTGTTGAACTCCTTTTCCTTTGACAACCTCTGGTAAGATTTGTGCCAAAAGACCACTGTTATAAAGCAGCATTAATCCATCAGCGGGGTAATCGGATTTTAAAATTCTGATCAGTTCGTCCCTGATTCTTTCTCCGCTGATTTCCAGGATATGTTCAGCATTTTCTTTGATAGCTTTGAACGTTTTTTCTTCAATAACAAAACTAAGCTGACTAGCAATTCTTATTGCTCTCATCATTCTTAAAGAGTCTTCGTTAAACCGTGCTTTTGGATTTCCTACCGCTCGTACCAGTCTTTTTTTTAAGTCTTTTTCTCCTTCAAAAAGATCAATAAGCTCTAGTTTTCCATCCTTTCTTGGCCCAATAACCATGGTGTTAATAGTAAAATCTCGGCGTTTTAAGTCTTCTTCGAGTTTGTTTCCCCAAACTATCTTGTTTGGATGACGTCTATCAGTATAGCCCTGCTCTGTTCTATAAGTAGTGATTTCATAGATTTCCTTTTTAAGAGGAATGCCGACAGTGCCAAAAATATTATCATAAAAAGTTTCAGGAAAAAGTTTTTGAATTTCTTCTGGTTTGGCGTTAGTAGTGAAATCGCAGTCATGAATTTTTTTCTTCATCAAGATGTCTCTAACGGCGCCGCCAACTAAATAAATTTCAAAACCTGACTTTTGAAATTTATTAAAGACGGTTTTGACAGCTCGGGAAAGCTTTCTTTTGACCGGAATAATCTTTTTCATTATTATGCTATTATAACAAGAAAACAGTTTATGATAAAACAGTGGAAAGTTTTACAAGTAATAAAAGGCAAACAAAAGGCTGGGAAAATTATCAAAGTTCTCCTTAAAAATCGCAACCTTGTTTTAAAAAAACAAATTGATGAATTTCTCTGCCCGCTTCGGCCTTCAGTTTTAACCGCGGCCGCTTTAGGAATTTCTAAAAGAGAGCTTAATAAAGCAATAAAACGGATCAAAAAAGCCGTTGATGTTAAAGAGCAGATTATTATTTATGGCGATTATGATGCCGATGGTATTTGCGGCACAGCTATTTTATGGGAAGCGATAGATAAAATGGGAGGTAAAAGTTTACCCTATATTCCTAAAAGACTTAAAGAAGGTTATGGAGTTTCAGTTAAAGGCATAAAAAAGATTCAAAAGCAAACTTCGGATGTTAAATTAATTATTACAGTTGATAATGGTATTACAGCAAATAAAGCCATTGATTATGCCCAAAAAAAGGGAATAGAAGTAATTATCACTGATCACCATCTTTTAGCGGAAAAACTTCCTAAAGCTTTAGCAGTTGTTCATACGACTAAGCTTTCTGGTTCTGGAGTAGCTTGGTTTTTAGCTAAACGCCTCGGAGGTGAATGGGGCGGCGCATTGGAGTTAGCAGCTATGGGTACAATTGCTGATGTTATGTCTTTAACGGGAGCAAATAAGAGCTTGGTTAAATATGGTTTGAAAAGACTAAGTAAAACTAATCGGATTGGTCTTCTTGCTCTTTTTCGAGAAGCAGGATTAAATAGAGGTCAAATTGAAGATTGGCAGGTTGGTTTTATTATTACGCCTTGGTTGAATGCAGCTGGGAGATTGGCCGATGCAATGGATTCTCTTCGTCTTCTTTGTACAAGAGATCAAGTCAGAGCCAAAAGTTTAGCCAAAAAATTAAGCGAAGGGAATAAAAAACGACAAAGGTTAAATAGAGCCGCTTTTATTGATGCTAAGGCTCGTTTTTCTTTTCCTTATCAGAAGCTTCTTTTTGTTAGCTCTGATTCTTATCATGAAGGTATTATTGGTTTAGTAGCCGGTAATCTTACGAGGGAGTTTTATCGGCCGGCTGTGGTCATCAGTATTGGCAAAGAATTTTCTAAAGGTTCAGCCCGTTCAATCAAAGGTTTTAATGTTGTTAAGGCTATCCGTAGATGTGAGAAATTTTTAGTTGACTGTGGCGGTCATCCGATGGCGGCCGGATTTACTGTTAAAACCGCCAATTTAGAAAAATTGAAAAAGTGTTTAATAAAAATAGCAGAAAAAGAATTGGATGAAAAAAAATTAACCCCAGTTTTAACAATTGATTGCGAACTTAATCTTTCACACTTAACTTGGAAGCTTTATAAAGACATTGAGAGATTTGCTCCCTTTGGCATGGCTAATCCCAAGCCTGTTTTTTGCAGTCGAGGTTTGCGGATTGTTGATATGAGGGTAGTTGGTAATAACGGTAAACATCTTAAAATAAAACTTGACGATCCTCAAACAAAAAAAGTTGAGAAAGTGCCGGCTTTTGAGGAAACATCTATTTTTGATGGTATTGGTTTTGGTATGGCTGATTTTGCCAGTCAAATTAAACGCGGCGATTTGGTTGATGTGGCCTATACTCTGGAAAAAAATGTTTGGAATAACGAGGAAAGATTAGAATTGAAGATTAAGGATATAAGAAGCGCTGGCTAGAAACAGTTTATTTATTCTCTTCCTAAGAAAGAATTGATAAATGGATTCGGTGCTCGACGAATCAATATAGTGATAGCATCTAGTTGTTCCATTGCGGTACTGAAAGAAGTTGGTTTTCGCCTAGCTGCATCAAAAATATTACGAGCTTCAGGAAGGCTGTTTGTGCCAATGACAGTCCCGGAGAGATCCAGGATTAGATGTACGTATTCTTGTTTAGCTCTTCTTGTTTCGATTGTTTCTAGAGCCTCATCTCTGTTTCTTTTTAATGCTTGAGGGCCTACTCCGTGTAAGGCTAGAATTCCTGACTGAACTTCCAATGCATCCAAAAAATCACTTTCAAGAGCCTTGGCTTCTTCTATTCTTCGTATGTGTTGTTCGATGCTAAGTATCATCTTCTTCCAAAACTAAGAATTTTTTATGCTATTTTTATATCATAAATATAGGTTATTGTCAAAGAAAGTAAATAAAGATAAAATAAGAGATAATAATGAAAAGAGTTTTGGCTTTGGAAACAAAAGAGAAAATTGGTCAAAAAGTTCGGCTTTGCGGCTGGGTGAATTCTCATCGGGATCACGGAAAACTGGTTTTTATTGACCTTCGTGATAGAAGCGGTATTGTTCAAATAATGGGTGGAAAAGAATTAGGCGATCTGCGGCCTGAAGATGTTATTGAAATTGAAGGTAAAGTAATTAAACGCTTAAAACAGGCAATTAATACCAAAATTCCTACTGGTAAAGTGGAAATTAAATGTCAGAAGGTTGATATTTTAGCTAAGGCTCGCGAGTTGTTATTTCCTATCAACACTGATGGTTATAAAATAAACGAAGAGTTGAGATTAAAATATCGTTATCTTGACTTGCGCCGTTCGCGCTTGGTTAGAAATCTTGAATTACGCCACAAAGCGATCAGATTTATCCGTGATTGGCTTGATCAAAAAGGTTTTATTGAAATCGAGACGCCGATTTTAACCAAATCAACCCCCGAAGGCGCTCGGGATTTTATTGTTCCTTCCCGCCTCCAACCAGGTAAATTTTATGCTCTGCCTCAATCTCCTCAGCAATACAAACAACTTCTTATGGTGGCTGGTTTTGAAAAATACTACCAGATTGCTAGATGTTTTCGAGATGAAGACTCTCGGGCCGACCGGGCTTATGGTGATTTCACTCAACTTGATATTGAAATGTCTTTTATTTCTCAAAAAGCAATATTGGAATTAACTGAAGGCTTATTTGCTTCCTTAGTTAAGAAACTTATGCCGGAAAAGAAAATAAGCCAAATTCCTTTTCCAATCTTAACTTATAATGAAGCAATTAAAAAGTATAGAACAGATAAGCCGGATTTAAGAAAAAATAAGAAAGATAAAGATGAACTGGCTTTTTGTTTTATTGTTGATTTTCCTTTATTTGAAAAAACTCCAGAAAAGGAAATTGCGTCGATGCACCATCCTTTTACCGCTCCCAAAGATGAAGATATTCCGCTTTTGGACTCTAACCTTATGAAAGTTCGGTCATGGCAACATGATTTTGTTTTAAATGGGTTTGAAATAGGTGGTGGCAGTATGAGAATTACGAACCCTGAGATTCAAAAGAAAATATTTAAGATTCTTGGCCATACAACAGATGAAATTCAGAAGAAATTTGGTCATCTTTTAAAAGCATTTCGTTTTGGTGTTCCGCCTCATGGTGGTATTGCTCCGGGAATTGATAGGTTTTTAATGGTTGTTCTTAATGAGCCTTCATTACGGGAAGTAATCGCTTTTCCCATGACTTCTGGTGGGAAGACTGCTGTGATGAATGCTCCTTCAAAAGTGAAAAAAGAACAACTAAAGGAGTTGGAAATAAAGCTTCTATGAAAAAATGCCAGCCAATTCGATTAATCGAATTATTCGTTCGATTGGCGAAAAAAAAGACTTTTTTCCTTCTTTTACTTTTTACACTTTTTTTCCTTCCTGGAGAGAATTTTTATGAGAGTTTAAGGCTTAAGTTTAAGGAATCATTAGTAAGAAAAAATGAATTCGCACTTCCTCAACTTTTAGATTACCCTGTTAATGTTAAAGGCGCAAGGACTTTGTTTTTGACGGCTAAATCAGCGATTATTGTTGATGTTCCCTCAAAAGTAGCGATTTTTGCTAAAGAACCACAGGCGTGTCTCTCTCAAGCCTCAACAACAAAAATAATGACAGCCCTTGTCGCTTTGAAAAATTACGAGATGGACGATATTTTGACTGTTCCCAATCTTGATAGTTTGATTGGTCGTAATATGAAACTTTTCGAAGGTGAAAAAATCTCAGTAGAAAACTTGCTTTACGGCCTTTTGGTTCACTCAGCTAACGATTCTGCTTTAACTCTGGCATCAAGTTATTCGTCAGGAATTGAGGAATTTATTGATTCAATGAATGAAACAGCAAATGAACTGGGTCTTTTTAATACTCATTTTAGTGATATTAGCGGATTAGATAGGCCAGATCATTATTCAACGGTTCGTGATTTAGCTCATTTAGCTGCTTACGCTATGGAAGATTCTATTTTGGCAAGAATGGTAGGCATTTCAGGAATTTTAGTTTCTGATACAAGTCAAAAACACTGGCATAAACTAGAAACTACCAATGAACTTATTGGCAAAGTTCCTGGTCTTAAAGGAGTAAAGACCGGTTGGACAGAAAAGGCGGGAGAATGTTTGATTTCTTATGTTGAAAGAGACGGAAGGAAGATTATTGTTGTTCTTTTAGGGAGTCAGGATCGTTTTGGCGAAAGTGAAAGATTAATAGAGTGGGTGTTTGAGAATTATAATTGGCAGGAAATTACTCTGTCCACTCAGGACTGATGGCAGGTACGTAGGCAGTGAAGTCATTATTTTCCTCAAAAACGTAAATCGGTTGGAGATAGTTTTGAGGAAGACTATTTTCAAAATAGGCAAGATAGATTTTTCTGATGATTATTTGTTTTCTGTTTTCTTTAAGATTAGCAATAAATCCCTCACCTCTTTTTAGTTCTTCCCAAGCCTGAGCCGAGGTTTTTAAAGGATAAGTAGCAGATGTTTCTTCGGCAATGGGAAAATGAATGTATTTAAGTTCTACGACCCGTTTTTCTCGATCCCTTGAACCAGATAACAAAAGAGAAACAGAGGCTTCTTCAAGATAAGGAGGAAGGATGGGTAGATTATTTAAATTTTTCCTGAAGATATTAACTCTCACAAAATCTGCTTCAGAAAGACTAATAGCAGGAACTAAGTTTGGAGGAATAAAACGCAAAAGAGAAGTTTTTGTTTCTCCTGCTTGTAAGTCTTCGGTTAACAATCCGCTTGTTTTTAGAAAGTTTTTAGCTTCAATAACTGCTTGCTCTTTAATAGGTAACCTTTCTCCTTTAAGGAGACTTTGGTCATCTTGCCAGTTTTTTTTGATGGCGAAATTGTTATTGATAATGTCCATTTCAAGAGAGGCTAATAGTGGATCTTCTTTTTGCCACCGATAGAGCCTTTCAGAAATTTTTTTTGCCGGCCCAGAAAATCCCAGTTTTCTTGCTTGGCTTTCTGCTCGATCTAAGGCCATAAGGCTTGGTTTTTTGGTGGGCATAAAATAAACCTTGGTTCGATCTCCAAGGTTCGGTGTGCCGCCATCAATTGTTTCTAATCTATAGACAAGCTCTTTTTCTTTAAATTTTGATTCCGGAAATTCTATTTTTGGCAGCTTGCCAAAGGCAACTGTTGGCGGCGGCGGGGGAGGAGGATTAAGTTTGTGCCAGTAGCTGGCCGCGCTAGAAATAGCGGTTTTTAAAAGAAATAATCCTGTTAGAGCGATTATGCCATATTTAACTATTTTTCTAGTATGATAAGCAGTTTCTATAAGGGTAGCCACAATTTCAGTATAGCAGTTAATTGTGATAAAATTCAAATATGATTGTCCGCACAAGAATGGCGCCGACACCAAGTGGTCCTCTTCATTTAGGCACTGCCCATACAGCTTTATTTAATTGGCTTTTTACTAGACACCATAACGGAAAATTTATTCTTAGAATAGATGATAGTGACCCCAAAAGATGCAAGAAAGAATATGAGAAAGATATTTTGGAGAGTTTGAGATGGTTGGGTATTAATTGGAATGAAGGGCCAGATATTGGCGGTTCTTATGGACCTTATCGACAAAGTGAAAGAATGAAGCGTTATTGGCAATATATAGAACGACTTCTTCGTGAAAATAAAGCTTATTATTGTTATTGTACTCCTCAAGAATTAGAAATAGAAAGAAAACAAATGTTAGCTAAAAAGATAGCACCTAAGTATTCCGGTCGGTGTCGACATTTAAGCAAAAAACAAATTGAAAAACTCAAGAAAAAAGGAAGAAAAGGAGCGGTGAGATTAAAAGTTGGTTCTGGTAGAATTTCTTTTACTGATCCTAGTCGAGGTGAAATAACCGTTAAAGCTGAAGCGCTTGGTGACTTTATTATTGCTAGAGGTGATAAAACTGCTCTCTTAGCAACAGCAACTACGATTGACGATATTGAGATGAAAATCACTCATACTATTAGAGGTGAAGATTATCTTAATTTTATTCCTCGTCAGATTTTACTTTATCAAGCTTTAGGTTTTAAACCACCAGTTTTTGGCAATTTAGCTTTTATTTATGGACATGATGGAGCTAAACTTTCTAAAAGACATGGTGCTGTTTCTGTTTCTGATTTTAGGAAATTAGGTTATTTGCCAGAGGCACTGGTAAATTATTTGGTTTTATTAGGATGGTCCCCAAAAGATGACAGGGAAATTTTAGATATTAAAGAAATGATTTACCTTTTTGATTTAAAAGATGTTTCTGATGCTGGACCAAGATTTAATTTAAGTAAGCTTAATTGGATTAATGGTGTTTATATTCGGAAAAAGTCGAGAAAAGAGTTAGTTCGATTAATCGAACCGTTTGCACCGAAAGGCTTTAATATAAGTTTGATTAATAAAACTATTCCTTTGATTCAAGAAAGAATAACAAAACTTTCTGACTATTCTGATTTAGTTGATTTTTTGGTAAAAGAGATAAAATATCCAGCCAAGCTTTTAATTCAAAAAGGGAAAACAAAAAAAGAAACAAGAAAAATGCTTTTAATGATCAATGATCAATTATCAATAATCAAAGAAAAAGATTGGCAGTATAACCAGCTCGAGAAGGTCTGCCGCAATTTAGTCAGCCAGACTGATTGGAAGCCCCGAGATTTTTTCATGACTATTCGCGTTGCCGTTACCGGTAAAACGATTACTCCGCCTCTTTTTGAATCAATGGAGCTTTTAGGTAGAAAAACTACCTTAGAACGTTTACGTAGAGCTTCAAAAATGTTAGAATAATCTTACTTTAATTGGGGGTCGTCTAATGGTAGGACAATGGCCTCTGAAGCCATTAATCGGGGTTCGAATCCCTGCCCCCAAGCAAAAATCTTGGGCTACTGCGAAATCCCGAGTATTCCCTCGGGGCCTGTCCCGTAGTCAGATTGGACACTTTGAAATAAAATTAGGCTGCCATTACTAAAACATGTTGACAAAAGAAGAAATTTTAAAAGAAATCCAAAAATGGGCGAAGGAAAATGGAGGTCGCACACCAAGTGAAAAAATTTTAAGAGAGGAAATTGGAATACCAAAGTGGAATTGGATCAGCTATTGGACAAAAATCACCAATATTCAGCATGATGCTGGATTAGTTCCTCACAAATTTGATAAAACAAAATACACAAAAAAGGATTTATGCGACAAGTTTATTAAATTAATTCGTGAAAAAGGGAAATGGCCAACGAGAGATGAGTTGGATTTTAAACGCCGTCATAATTCTAGATTCCCCGCCTCTGGCACTTTTTATAAGAACCTTGGTTTGACTGAAGATTTAGCACAAACAATTCTCGAATACATAAAAGATAAGCAAGGGCATGACGACGTCGCAAGCGTTTGTAACTCAACAGTAGAAAAATATAAAAATCCAAATGGACTGGAGGGAGAAACAACGGAAAGATTAACCCACGGATGGGTTTATCTATTTAAACATGGACATTACAAACAATATCGTATTGGTCAAACGTTTGATTTGTTACGACGCGGGAAAGAAATTAGAATTCAATTACCCGAAAGAGCCATCTTGATTCACTCGATTGAAACCGTTGATCCTGTAGGTGTTGAAACATATTGGCTGAACCGTTTTAACTCAAAGCGAATGAACGGAGATTGGTTTAATTTAAGCCATGCAGATGTAAAAGAATTTAAGCGATGGAAAAAAATAGTATAGGACTACCAAACTACTTGTAAAAATCAGTTATGGGTTTGAAAGGTTCTAGATCGACCTGCTCAGTCAACAGTAAAAAATTATGAATACTAAGAAAATCAACTGCATCATTATTCATGGATGTCCTTCTGATATTGAGAAGGCAATGGATGCCAAAACAAGAACTTATGATAAGCACTGGATTCCTT
>Ga0268279_1001225_pt1 | contig 14624 bp, 16 predicted proteins | sample saktaG_6_FD_190142 | JGI IMG/M metagenome (GOLD analysis project Ga0268279, IMG submission 190142) | Saline water microbial communities from Sakinaw Lake, British Columbia, Canada - sak_2010_1_5_80m | ecosystem: Environmental > Aquatic > Non-marine Saline and Alkaline > Saline ...
TGTTAAACGCCAAAGACAAATTGTTTAAATTCATCCAAAAAACTAACCAAATACCTGCCTGCGTTCTGCCGGTTTTCGCTCCCGAATCAGAAACGATTTCGTGCTCATCTCTTGATTAGAAAATACTTATCCGTAAATCGCTACTTGCCATGGTGCAGGACTCTGCCACCGATAATTCCAATGCCATATTTTTTTGCCAGCGGATAAATTATTTTTTCCAAACTTTGACGGTATTCGCCGGTGCGCGCTTCTTGAAAATATGGAATCAGTTCCGAAGTTTTGCCCAAATATTCAAAAAGCCGCTCCCTGATCTTGGCCGATAAGTTGATATGCTCAATATACGCTTCCGCCACGCCGCATTCTTTTAATTTTATGAAAATTTTTTCCAGTTTATCGGTCCTCGCGGTAAAATAAGGCAAAAGCGGACCAACAAACGCATATGTTGGAATTCCGGCAAAATGCAGTTCCTTTAGCGCGTCCATTCTCAATGATACCGGCGGCGCGGCGCCTTCCAAAAATCGCGACACCGCATCATCCGGCGAAGCGATTGTCAAACCAATGTTTGCATTTCTAATCCTTTTGAGAATATCAACATCTCGGCAAACTAACGGCGATTTGGTCAAAATTGAAATTTCACCCTCATAACTAAAATCCGCCAAAACCGCCAAGCATTGGCGGGTGATTTGGTGTTTTTCCTCCGCGCACTGATAAGGATCGGTCACCGATGAAAAAAATATGGAACCGAAATTTTTGCTTTTGTTTTTCTTTTCCAAATTTGTCAATTCTTTTTGTAAAATTTCCGGCGCGTTTATTTTTATATCAACAAAACTCCCCCACTCCTCGCTTGAATGTTTCCATCGGCCAATGAACGCCGCATAGCAATATTTGCACCCGAATACGCAACCGACATAGGGGTTAACAACCCAATCAGCATCCGGCAACCCCGATTTGATTAAAATCGATTTAACTTTAATCTCCGTTATTTTCATATTTTCATAATTCCGGCAAAAACCACCCTACCGTGTTGAAGTACCGTGTTGAAGTCAAACCTCAACAGCTTTAACGCGGTGTTGAGGTTTGACTTCAACAGTTTAATCTAATCAATTGAAGCATCCCTAACAAACTTTTTGATTCCGCCGCAACTAAACGCGTCAAAGGCAAAATCTTTATATTTCTCAATTGTTTGAAATTTATCTTTTAGAATATCTCTGTCTATAATTTGGCGGTTTGCCTTGCCAAGCGACTCGGCCAAACTGCAAAAGTTATAATCTAACACCGCTTCAAATGCTTTGTCAAAATTATTTTTCGGATCAATTTTTTCGATTAACTCAAAGGGATTGAAAACTTGAATATAGGCATCAACGTATTGCAAATGGGTTTCGTCTTTTATTGTCCTGGCCTTATATGACCCTTGAAAAATTTTGCCGCAACCGTTTTCTTTCGCATTTTTGTAGTTTGTGTATCCAACTCCAATGCGTTTCATAAATTCGGAAATTCCCCCCGGGCTGATTTCTTGCAAAAGCAAGTGAAAGTGGTTGTCCATAATACAAAATGACAATACCTTCACCAATGGGCGTTGTTCTTCCCATTCTTTCGGCCACTCATATCTTTTTAAATCAACCCTCAACAAAAACGAGACTTCTCGCAGTTTATTAACCGATGATTTTTCATCGTTAAAATAGCGCAAAATATTCAAAAAGCGCCAACGATCGTTAATGTCGTCAACAATATTCATCTTCCGAATACCGCGGTTATAAACATGAACGAAATCACCAACAAAGAAAGGTTCTTTTCTCATAATTATATTTTAAAGCAAGCGCCGTGTTGAAGTCAAACCTCAACAGCTTTAACCTTGTGTTGAGGTTTGACTTCAACACACATTCCACGCGTAGCAAAAATAAAAACGGGGTTGGCTTGCCCCGTATCTTGCCCGTATCTTGCCCTATACCTGACTGCTTGTTCCCGATAGTTCAGTGATATAAATCAACCTATGGATTGTTGGCATCTCTTCAAAAAAGCAATCACGCTGTGTTTGATGTCCAATCTTCTTTGGTGACAATTTCAATCCCCCTTTTCAATGTATCGTTATCGGGGAATTGATTCGGCCGAATTGACGCGCAAAAACGCTTGTCCGCTTCATTGAATCGCGCGGTCCAATCCGAAACAAGATTCGGATTTTCAATCAGCGCACCAATGAAGCTTTCAAGGTTTTCCATCACCATTTCCTCGGAAACCTGATCAAAAATCTCCTTGCCCTTGGCAAAATCGGCGCGGCCAATAAAGACGCCCTTCAAAATAAATTCCATAACAAAGAAATCGCCGCCATCCACCTTTAAAATCTCCTCGCTGGCATCTCTTTGTACCTTTTTTCTTGTTAATTCGGCAAGCAAATGCAGGCGCACTGTTTCATGGATTTTTTGAAGTTCCCTCAGAAGAACAACTAATTCCATCCTGCCCTTCCCTGTAATTAGATAATCTATGACCGCTCGCTGTTCATCAATATCGGCAAGCCCAAGAAAACGATCCCTTGCTTCAATAGACGCAAATTCCAGCTCCATTTCGTGCCATATTCCAGCCTCGTTTAAAAGAGGCCGCAAAAAATCCGTTGACGCGATTTCCGCAAGTGCCATTTCTCTATACACCTCGTTGGAAAAATTCTACTTGTAAAATACATCAAAAAAAAACGTCAAGAAGAAACGATATTGCAAACAAAAAACGCCAGCGAAGGCGATTTTTTAAATTTTTTGTTTTTTATCGCGCGGCTTCCAATTTATTGGCGCGTTTTTTCAAAATCAGCAAGTCTTTTTTGTCCGCTTTTTTATCCATTTTTTCATCAGCGGCCGCAGATTCGGCCATCATCCCCTTAAAACCCATCCTCATTTCGCCTTTTACCACGTTCAGGTCTTCCTTTACCGCGTTCAGATCGTATTTAATTTCGTTGATATCTTTTTTTACTTCTTCAAATCCGCGATCCATCTTCTCCCGCAACATCAAATTGCCTTCGACAACCAGCTTGATTTCTTGATTTCATCGCGCATATTCTCCGGCAAAACAACAAATTGATCTTCGCGCGAAAATTTATCCATATTTTGACGGTTTTTATCGTTTTGCCGCACCATAAACTTTGGTATACGTTCACAATAACATATTCCAAAAATAACAGTCAAACATCAGCATACCTTTGCTTGCCTCCATTTTGCCAACACTTGGAGCCGAGGAGAGGACTTGAACCCCCAACCTACTGTTTACAAAACAGTTGCTCTGCCATTGAGCTACCCCGGCGATAATTAGTTGATAAATAATAAGCAATAGCAAAATGCAAAACCAGACATGGAATTACCACGCAAAAGGGTCTTTGGTTTTTTTCTTTTTCACAACCCGCTTTTTCTTCGGCCGCGCGGTTTTGGAATGCGTTTTCTCGGGTATTGCCACCCGGTTGACCATCGGTTCGCTTTTGGAGATTGCGACGATCTCAACCGCCGAATCTTTAGCGTCTTTCTTGACAACATCAATAATCTCCGGCTTGTATCCGGAAATCTTCAATTTATTCTTATCGTTCTTATCCTGCGGCAATTGCTTCGTTTTGACAATATTTTTCAAATCACGCCAGTAATTATCTTCCGGAGCTTCATTTTCTTTCTGTTGTTTTTGCGCCCGTTGACGCAATTTGTCCGTATAATCGCCAATTTTATTTTCAACCTTCAAAACCGCCACCCGAATTTTCAAAAGCTGTTTCTGGGAAAAGTCCAACCACGAAAAATCCCTCCATCGGGGATTTCGCTTGATTCCGGCCACCAGCCAATTCTTCAATCCGCCAAACCAATGAGCAAAACCTTCCGCGCCGGACATTTCAACAGATCGCAACGCCTGCGGCATTTTGCGAACAATAATGCCGCCCGCGCCTGCAACGCTGCCGATTAACACGATTGACGCAATAAACTCAATCATAATGAATCCGCTGTTTTAAAATTAAGCACAACAATAAGCCGATATTAGATCTTAAAACGAACCGCCTTTTCAAGCACGATATTTTCACCAACTTTAGCAACCGCTTCTTCAATCAAATCCTTAATACTCTTGGAAGGATTTTTGATCCACGGCGAAGCTAAAAGCGCCTCCAAATCATCGCCGATCGCCGCCGTCTGCAAGCATAATTCATGCGTCAAGTTTTTGAAATCCTCGGAATTGGCCACAAAATCGGTTTCACAGCGCAATTCAACCAACACGCCGATCGCGCCATTGGCATGAATATAGGCATCAATCTTGCCCTGTCCGGTGGCGCGATCCCCCTTCTTGGCCGCCAAGTCTTTGCCCCATTTTTTCAGAATTTCTTTGGCTTGCTCAACGGTGCCGCCTTCCTCCAAAGCTTTCTTGCATTCGCCGATGGAGATTCCTGTCTCCTCGCGCAGTTGTTTGATAAGTTCAATGTTAGCCATAATAAAAATGCCAAATTTCCAATTACCAATTTCCAATAAATTTAAAAGGGCTAAAATTATTAAATTTAGGAATTTTGAAATTTATTTTATAATTAGAAATTAGAAATTAGAAATTCAGAAATTTACGCTTGCGGCGCCGTTGCGCTTTGTTTGCCCTCAAGAATCGCTTCTTTTGTTTTTTCTAAAATGTATCCCACCGATGACATCGCGTCATCATTGGCAATAATGGAATAATCGGCAACATCCGGATCAATGTTCACATCGGCAATCCCAACCACCTTCACGCCGTTTTGGCGGGCTTCTTTCACCGCCAATTTGTCTTTTTCCATATCAACCACAAATATCGCTTCGGGAATTTTTTCCATTGATTTGATACCCCCCAATTTCTTTTCCAGCACTTTAATTTCTTTCTGAATCCCCGCTTGCTCCTTTTTCGTGTATTTCTCAAATTCGCCGGACGCAACTTTGCGCTCCAACTCTTTGTAATAATCAATTCGCTTCTTGATTATTTTGAAATTGGTGAAAGTGCCCCCCAGCCAGCGCTCATTGGCATAAGGCATATCGCAAGCAACCGCCGTTTCTTTGACCATTTTTTTAAATTGGGTTTTGGTGCCGACGAAAAGAATGTCTTTACCTTGCGCGACCAAACTTTGCATATATTCAAGCGCCGCGGACAACTCGCCTTTGGCCTTGTCCAAGTCAATGATGAAAACGGTATTTCGCACCCCAAGCAAAAAACGCTTCATTTTGGGATGAACTCTGGATTTCTTGTGGCCGAATTGAAGCCCGGCCCGGCTCATTTCTTCAACTGATAAATTAACTGCCATATTGTTATTATATTTGAAATTACCCAATTACTCAAACACATCGTATATATCACAACTTTCAACTTCTTGCAAATTCAGCGTTATTGTTATATGATAGCATTGTCGCAAAAACAATGTTTAAAAATTTTCTTGTTTTATGAAAAAAGATATCCATCCCAAGTATTATCCGGACGGGCAAACCAAATGCTCTTGCGGAAAGACCTACTCAATCGGCTCAACCCGCGAATACACCGAAACTGAAACCTGCGCGGCCTGCCACCCTTTCTACACCGGCAAGGCCAGATTGATCAGCGCGATGGGACGAGTTGACAAATTCTTAAAGAAAGTCGCCAAAAAAGAAGCTCTGGCCAAAAAAACAAAGTAGAAATGGCGCAAGTCCTTTTACCTCAAGAAGAATATAATCAGCTGATTGAACAGCTCGGCGACCCCGGGCTGATTTCTGATTGGGAAAAATTTGAAGAACTCAACAAAAGGAAATCCTATCTGGAAAAGATCATTGAAAAAGAAGCTGAAATCAAAGATACCAACAATAAAATTGAAGAAAACCGGCTAATTGCCATTTCCGAAGAAGACCCCGAATTAATGTCGCTGGCCGAAATTGAAACCCAGCAATTAAAAACACAGAAGGAAATCTTGGAGCGCGAATTGAAAGAATTGATTGAAAGCGAGAGCAAACCGGCCGGACCGGCGGCAATCGTTGTGGAAATTCGCGCGGGCGCGGGCGGGCAGGAATCAGCGCTTTTTGCCGCCGACCTTTACCGAATGTATTCCCGCTTTGCCCAAACAAACGATTGGAAACAAAAAATTCTGGACAAGAATCAAACCGAAATCGGCGGCTACAAAGAAATAATCTTTGAAATTAAAGGCAAGAGCGCCTGGGAAACAATGAAACACGAAGGCGGCGTGCATCGCATTCAGCGCATCCCGGAAACCGAAAAAAACGGCAGAATCCACACGTCCACCGCCACCGTGGCAGTGTTGCCCAAACCCAAGAAAAGCGAGTTTTCCATCCGCCCCGACGAACTTCGCATTGATTTTTGCCGATCATCGGGCCCGGGCGGCCAATTTGTCAACAAACGCGAATCCGCGGTGCGCATCACCCACATTCCCACGGGCTTGGCGGTATTTTCCCAAACCGAACGCAATCAATTGCAAAATCGCGAGAACGCCATGTCATTGCTTGAATACCGCCTGCAAGAAAAAAAACAGGCCGACGACGAAGCCTCATTGGGAGGGGCGCGCAAAGAACAGATCGGCGGCGCGATGCGCTGTGAAAAAATCCGCACCTACAATGTGCCGCAAGACCGCGTTACCGACCATCGCGTCAAAAAAAGCTGGCATAACATTGAAAAAATCTTCGGCGGCGACATTGCCGCCATCACCCAAACCCTGCAAGAAGAGTTGGAAAAACCGCAAGAATAACACTATCTACGCCCCGGCAAAATTTTAAAATTTGTTAATGGCTATTGACGGTAATATGCGTTTTGCTATAATCAAACTATCAAGACGAAAAAGTCCCTGCGGTCATTTGACCAATGGTCCTTTTTTTATTTTAGCCCTATTAAATGCTTGATATTTAAAAGATAATCAAAATAAACTCTGGTTATTTTCTTATACAACGATGAAGCAAATTGTTTGTTGGGAAATAATATTTTTTCAAATTTATTTTCTTCAATCAAAAAATCCACCAACATTTTATAATCCCCGTCTCCAGCCACCAGGACTATTTTGTCAAATAGTTCTTTTTTATACATTCTTTTCATAATATCAAAAACAATATCGGTATCAACATTGCCTTTTTTCTTACTCATCATTGCGGAATTATGTTCGCGAAATTTTAAAATAAAACCAGCCTCCTGAATGTTGTCATATAGCGCTTGGTTATCTTCATTAACAAAACCTAAAAAGTAATATGCCCTTTGAACGGAATATTTTTTAGTTAAATATTGACGAAATTTCGCAAGATCAATTTTCCAAGTCGGGTTTTCCGAATTGGTTCCCATATACAAATTTTGTCCGTCAATAAAAGCCAAATTGTTTTCTTGATTTTTATCCATAATTTTCACCCCCGCAAATATCCCTGACGGCAATTTCGGTTTTCGAAACCGTTTCCATGAGTTTTAAAAATTTAAAAAGTTATTGAGAACTTTTGTCTCTCGCCCCCATCATCCTTTGGATACTCACAAAAATATTCAAGTTGCATTTCTTCAGTTTTTTCTTCATTTTTATCGTATACTTCAATTTTTTCCTCCTTTTCGGCAATTCTTGGTTTAACTACCAAAATTAGCTCACCGTTATCGTTAAAATCTTCTGCCAGTAACTTCCATACAATAGGGATTTTATTCACTCCGATATTTGGGCGTACAGAAAGCTCAATGGAACAGGAGTCGTTTTGTACAAAAGGATAATGGTCGGGATCGTGATATAAAACTTCGTACTCCCATTCAATTTTTCTCGGTTTTCTATTTATAGCCGACATTAGAAAATTACCTTGCTCCGACGGGTCATCAAATACTCCATTCTCTGGATTCATATAAAATCTTAATTCCCAATGTTTAAGTGCGCTACCCCCGCAATTCTTAAAAAATATTTTGAAGTTACACCAAACATAGTTTATTTTGTGTTTTTCCCTAAGCATAGTATGTATATTTTGCAAGAGATCTAAATTTGGTTTTTGTATATTTTTAATCATATCCTGCGTGGATTTTAAGGAACGCTTTTGAGATTCAGCCAGAGGTGTATAAACATATTTTTTTACCTTTCTAAATAGCTTTGGCCTAATAACAATCTCTGCTTCTTCGCAATCAAAACAAACTTGAACAACAGATTGTCTTTGCACATCAAGATTTTGCAAATACCATTGATAAGTACGATAATTCTCACCCAAGAGGCTTTCAATATCTTCCCAGCAATAGAGTTCTATCCCAAATTTTCCTTCTTTTTTGCGTTCTAAATTTTGCATCCTTGCAAACTCCTCAATCTTAACATCTTTTGCCGTTGTGCTTGCTATCATTAACAATTCTAACGGTGGTCTGAAGCTTTCTGCATAAAGTCTCAAAATCCTGCCAATTCTGAGGTTTACGAATACTTTTTTGCATAATCAAAATTATTTTTTCTTATGTTTAATTAACTATTGATTATTACACTAATACCCTTCAATCGCCGCAATATCATCGGCATAGCCGGCGGCAATCTTCATTACGTTATCGCCGTAAAAACGATATTTTGTGTTCACCGTGCCGGCAAAATAAATCATTGCCGCCTTCCATTCTCCGTTATAGGTTTGCAATTTGGCGCCATAGTCGGAAACATAAAGCGCCGAGGCCATAAACGCGTCGTTGATGTTCCACGGGTTTCCCGGACGGCCCAAAACTGATTGCAGACGCGCCGCATAGAGCTTCCAAGTGGAAGGGATAAATTGCGCCGGACCCATCGCGCCGCCATAGCCAAAACTCATCGGACAAGAAACCCGGGTTTGATGCGGGTCCTTGCCAATCGCGCCAACAATTTCCAGAAACGGCGCAACGTCACGGGTCGGCTTCATCACTCTTGATATCGCCGCGCCAGTGGAAATTTTTATACCCGCGCCGGTGGCATTGTTGGTCATATAACATCCCCCAACATTCTTGCCAAGAGACGATTCTTGCGTTAAAATCGCCAACAAAAAGGCGGGGCGGACGCCGATGGTCGCGCCCGCGCTTTTGGCAATTTGATAGGCCTGCTCAAAATTCGGCGCGTCAGTGTCGGCAACGCCGGCCAACGAAAACAGCCTTTGCTTGATCTGCTGAATAACTTTCGCGGTCAATTGCTTTGCTTGAGTTGTTTGCGCCAATTCGGCGTCTTTGATTTTGAGCGTGCTGTTGTATTCCGCTTGCGCTTTCTCATGCTCCTGCTTTTGCAACAATTTCATTTGCGTGGTTTTTTCCAAATCGCCTTTCTCGCTCTCCAGCCCGATCTTTTGATCTTCCAGCGAGTGCTTCAAGTTTTTAATGTCTTGCAAAGTCTGATTTGATTTGCGATCCAAGTTTTCAAGATAAATCAGGTTGTCAAAAAAATCCGAAAATTTTCGCTGAGTCAAAATGGTTTCAATCAAAGAAATCCGATCGGCCTGATCAATCGCGCGCACGATCGCGGCCAAATGCTTCTGGGACTCGCGAATTTTGGCGGAAGTGCTTTCCACTGAAATTTCAGTGTCCGAGATTTGCAACTTCAAATCGCCAATCATCGCGTTGCTTTGCTTGATTTGCACCGAAAGCGAATCAGTCTTTTTTTTCAAAGCCGCGATTTGGTTCTGCAAAGTTTTTTTCTCTCCGGTGGTTTTGCTAATATCCGAATCATATTGCTTCAAAAGCGCCTCATACTTGTCCAAAAGCGCCTGACAGCTTTCCTTGGTGGTGCATTCTCCCGTTTCAACGTTATTCTGGGCAATCGCCAAGCCAACGCCGCCAAACGCCAAAACCATGGCAACCAAAAAAAATTTAAATAATTTCATAATTATCATCAATTATTAACACTATATACAAAAGACACGTTTTGATTATAGCAAAAACGCGCTCGGCTTGCCAGCCGCGCGCGCTTTAATTCTTGTTAATCTTTTAGACCGCTTTATTCCGGCAGTTTTCCTTATTTTTTTGCCGAAGGCGCCGATTCCTCTTCGGTCACCACATCCTTCTTTGCTTTTTGCACTTTGGCCACATCCTCCACGTTTTCCTCAATGGGCCCCTCCAATTCTTCTTCTTGTTTTTCAACCGTCATCGCCAGCGCCACAATCTCATCAGGGTTTTTGAGTAATTCTATTTTATCATTAATCGCCAAATCCTTAACCGCAATTACGTCTTCAAACGTCTTCAAGCAAGAAATATCAATTTTGATCTCGCGCGGCAAATCCGCCGGCAAGGCTTTAACCGTGATTTCATCAAAATTTTTAACCAAGGTTCCGCCCAAATCTTTCACCGCCGACGACTCTCCAACAAAAATCAAAGGAACGTCAGCTTCAATTTCTTTTTTCAAGTTTGGCTGGTATAAATCAAGATGAATCGTCTTGTCGGTTACAGGATCAATGCTCATATCATTAATCAAAACCATAAATTCTTTGCCCTCGCCGTCAACTTTCAGCGCGATCAAAGAGCTTTTTCCCGCTTGGCGGAATAAATTAATGAATTCCTTGGCGTCAACCGCCAAATTTTTGTTTTCAATTCCCGGACCATACAAAACCGCGGGAATCAACCCCTCTTGGCGCAATTCCCGTGTTTGCCGGCCTTGCTGGGTTCTTGTTTTTGCGTTAAGTGTTAACATAATTTTTCTATTCTTCGCAGAGAGAAAATAGGTTAATGGTTATTATTTTTGAATATTGAAAATGTTGGAATAAACCGCCTGTTCAGGGTTGAAACTTTCCCCCGCGCAATCAAAACACAAAGGCAATTTCAAACGATGGATGCCGATGCCGGCATCCGCCAGAAAGATGCGGAATTTTTTTGCGCCGCGCGGCGGCACGCAATCCGCCGCCTGATCTTCATAGCCGCAATCGCCATAGACATATTCCCCCCAGCTTCCGTCTTGAGTTTGCCTTTCCATTAGATAAGGATAACAAGAAGAGAAGCAAACTTCCCGACCAAAATCGTTTCGCACAATCACCTCCAACATATCATCCAATTCATAAACAGAACGATCGGCAAATGCTTGCACCGACCCCGCCGGCAACGAAAATCTCAAAAATGCGGCAACCGCCAGAACCGCGAGCAACAAAATTCCGATTAAAACCCCGATATTAATTTTCATTTTGTTTCTCAAAAAGTCCGCGGCAAAACCGCTTCACTTTTTGATATTAAACCTTTTTTCCAAATTTTTCAAGGTGTGCGCCGCATCGGTGTATTCCAATTCGCCCATTCCCAGCATCGCCGGACCAAAAAACCCCTGCCGCCGGATATCTTGCGCTTTTTGAGAAATTTGCGTCCTTACATAATCCCAATAAGGCTGGTCAAAGCAATCGGCCGCTTCGGTCAATTTCCCGTTATGAATACTATAAGCCGCGGCGCTTACAATGGGCGGTCCGTCAAAGAAAGAAATACTTGAATTCTGTTTGACCGGCATCAATGGCCCATGGTGGGACCCGCGCATAAAACCGGCAACAAGATGTCCTATTGAATAAGGCGACAAAATCTCTCCCGATCCCGGAAAATCTTTCTGTGTCCTAACAATCATCACCGGATCGTCTTTGCCAACATATTTGCCCGCGATATTATGCAGGCGCGTGGTGCTCGCCGCGACCGTTTGTTCGCCGCCGGCGCGCGCGCGGATTGATTCAATCGCGAATCTTTCCTGATCGCGCAACAAAGCCGCAATGTCATATATCTCCTCGGGAGATTTTAATTCAATGAATTTTTCTCCGTCCATGCAAGACAAATCCATAATCCGGAACACATAGCCCTGCCGGATTTGCGATGAAATCACCAAACCGGAATTATGCATCGGATCGCAAAATGACAAATACAGCGGCAAATTAAACGCCCCCGGATCGGTTTTGTCCGCGGCAATCAGCAAAAATGGTTCCGCCTCTCTTTCTTCAAATTCCATTTCCGCCACCGCCGGCCCCAAACCCTTCGCCGTGCCCTTGAAATCAAGCTTCAACAAATCCTGGCCCGCGCCATATAATCCTTGGTCTTTGGCAACTTTCATCCCCGCGACAAACGCATCCCAACAAAGCCGATGCACCTTTTCACTGGCAACGCCTTTGGTGTGGGTTGATAAAATCGCAATGTCATCGCCGGTATGCGACACTCGCCAGTCAATCAAAATTCCCTTGCTTTTTGATTTGATATGATTGGTAACCGCGTCAAGCAACACAAGCGATGGTTTGATATGCCCGCCGATCGCGCCCAGATCCGCTTTAATAACACTGATTGTTGTTTTCATATTTTTTTACATTCTATTTCCATAATTTTATTATAAAGTAAAGTACGAAGAAAACAAAATTTTCCGGGCATACCCGGTAGTAGAAATTCGGCCGGCCTTGCCGTGTTATCCCGCCTAATGGTGGGATAGCCGAATTTTCACTACCGGGTGTGGATAACTTTTATTTTTATTTTAATATATTTCAGTTATAATAAAGACTATAGATAGGTAATTTATAAATAATAAACAATGAAACACACAAATTTCGCCAAGGGATTGGCGCTGTCAGTCGGAGTTCTGGTTTTCTCGGGCGCAATAAGTTATTTGGTTCTTGCATGGACCGCGCCAAGTTCAACTCCACCTGGCAACAATGCTGATGCGCCAATAAACACCGGGGCCGCCACGCAAGAAAAAAGCGGAGCCTTAAAGTTAAAGGGCGAACTGCAATCAACTCTGGACGCAGGCTACGGACAGGTTAGGATGGTGCATGGTAATTACGGCGCGATTTGGCGCAACGACGGGGCAAATACTTATCTTTTATTCACGGATTCGGGTAATCAATATGGAAGTTGGAACAGTCTCAGGCCATTTATAATCAATGATTCAACCGGAGGCGTAACCCTTGGGCAAACTAATATCTCTCGCGACCAAGCAGGAGAATGTTGCAGTGGCAGCGATTACACTCTTTCGCTGGCAGAAAATACTGCTGGCACTGGAAAAAAAGCAGGAATACAGTTTCATAACAGCGGTGTCACCGAAGGACAATTGCGTCTTGACGGAGGCACCAATGGTAGAGAACTAAAAGCTTACAGCTATCAAACCGATATGGACCTGCACGCCACGGGGCATGTTCAAGGAGACATAGGTCTCTGTATCGGCACCGATTGTCGTACTGAATGGCCAACCGGAGGAGCCGGCGATTCGGCATGTAAAGAAGGCGGATGGGTAACCGGCATTGAAAACGGAGAAGTTGTTTGTGCTTACGGCAATAACCCGGCAATGCCCGACAGGTGCACTCAAATATTAACCGGAGACAACAAAAGAATTTTTGTCACCAGCAAATCTTATACCGGCAGAGCTCTAACAAACAATAAAACCTTTACCACCTTAAATCAAACCGATATTAATAATATTGACGCACGATGCCAGTCTTTGGCCAACGATGCCGGACTTGCCAAAAATGGCGAAACTTATAAAGCATTAATTTACGCAGGGTCTTTGCGCGAACCCAACGATGTTCTGAAGAATTATTATTACTGGATTGGCAAAGTGGCAGCCGGTGGCGGATGTGACTGGGAATTGGTAGCGCAAAATGCAGGCGATTTCTTCACAAGTAAGGACGGCCAATATTTGCGAACGAATATTCAATACAATGAAGTTGGTGAATCTTCGCCAACCATCGTGTACACAAATTTTAATGCCAATGGTGCCGGTGGATATAGTTATCCGCAATGGCTAAAATACGCTTATATTGGATTTTGTTATCGACACACAGGTGTCGGGAACGATTGGGGCGAAAATTTTTACGGCATACCAAACCAAACTAACTATAGATGGTGCAACAACAGAAGAACGACAAATCCCGGAGGAAAATGTCCCGACTTAAGCGGGGCTCTCTATTGCGTGCAGCAATAATTTTAAAAAATTAAAAAACATGTCCCAAAAATTTTTATTGGCTCTAAATATAATCTCGCTAGTTGCGATAATCGGGATTACCGCCAATTTAACCAACCTTAATAACAAGATTAACAACCTTAAAACACTTCCAAATGTTGTCATTGAAAATAGCGCTGTTGATGATAAAACAAACAACAAACAGCCCGTGCAAATACAGAAAAAAATTGTTGATAAAAATTTAGAAATTACCGACCAGGGATATTCTCCGTCAGGAGTCCAGATCTACGGTAGTCAAATTACCGTTGTGAAAATTTTAAATTCCGGCCAAAATCCACACTCATTTATAATCAACGAATTAGATATTAATATTGATCCAATTAATGCCGGAGAAACTGCGGAAATAGTGATCGATCGCGAGTTTGCCGAATCCAAAAACTACACATTCTACTCCAACGCCGAAGGCGACGATCCGCAAACTTTCACCGGCGTTTTGATGGTGTTAAAGTAAAATATAAAATAGCAAACAAAATCAAAACAAAAAAAAGGGGGGTATCGCGCCCTCCTTTTTGTTGCGCTTCGTCAAGCAAGCTTGTTAAAGCTGTTGAAGTCAAACCTCAACAGCTTTAAGCCGGTGTTGAGGTTTGACTTCAACACTCCAAAGACTTGATTTTTATTTTGATGTTTTCTTTTTCAATCAAATAGCGATCGTCTTTTTTGAGCAGTTTGCCCGCGCCGCGCGAGGATAGGCAGTGTTTGGCGTTCACCAGCGCCAGCTTCATTGAATATTCAATATCGTTATCGCTTGCCATCATCCCCGACATAAATCCGGAAGCAAACGCGTCTCCCGCGCCGG
>Ga0268279_1001226_pt1 | contig 14612 bp, 6 predicted proteins | sample saktaG_6_FD_190142 | JGI IMG/M metagenome (GOLD analysis project Ga0268279, IMG submission 190142) | Saline water microbial communities from Sakinaw Lake, British Columbia, Canada - sak_2010_1_5_80m | ecosystem: Environmental > Aquatic > Non-marine Saline and Alkaline > Saline ...
GAAAAAGGCGATCTCGCCTTTGTGCTCTGCAGAGTTCAGCCCTCGCCCACAATCTCGTTTCTCATTCATGGTAGCATGATAATGAGGTGCCGCTGGTGTTCGGAACTCACCCCTTTCGGAACTACTGCAGATATAGAAACCTTTAAATAGGGGTCATACAAACGTGGTTATACTCTCTGCATCACTCGCAGCGGCGGGGATGCTGGAGAGGAAGCGGAAGGAAGGGGGGAAAGCGAAAGCTTTTTATACCCATCCGCGCATCAAAAGATTAGGAGGTGAAACGAAAAAAAGATGAATACAAAAAGAAGCAAAGGAGTAGTAGGAATAATTTTAGCGTGTATCATGATAGTATCAATCTTTGCAGCGATTACGCCTGCACCTGTTGTTGCTAACCCTGATGTCATAACGGTAAACGGAGACGATAGCGACTGGAATCCAACATGGAAATTGATAGACGATCCCGATGACCATCATATGGTGGACAGCACAGACTACTGGGATAATGGTTATGATATACTCTCCTTGTGGCAGTATTACGAGGAAGGCGTGGACAAGCTTTACTTCATGTACAAGACTGACGGAATCGCCGGCGATTCGGATAGAGATGGCAATCCGAACACAGTAAATGACAATGTTAATGATCAAACCGGTGTGGGCTCAAGTGAGCGCTACGTAATAGGTATAGACATTGATAAAAACAGTGCGACGGGCACCACGATAGCGGGCACGCCGGGTTTCGAGCTCGTACTTCTTTTTACAGACAATACTGTACAGGATATCTGGACTGACGCAACTGAACCACTCGGATTTGCTGCGGTTGCAGCTATCGATGCGAGCGCACCGTTCGGTCATGTCGTTGAGTTCAGCATAAATAAAGTCAGTGATTTCATGGATCCCTGGAGCTACGAGTTATACGGGTATGCAGGAAGCAATATGGATTTGCCACCTGAAGACTATCTGAGTGAGCCAATCACAATTACGCCGATAAACCTTACCTTAACAGCTGAATATATCTGCTGTCGCAATTTCGAATTCACCGGCGAAACAGTCGCACCCGCGTACCCGGAGAACGTCTCTGAACATACGTGGAATTTCGGTGATGGCTCAGCCACTCTGACGCATTCTGGCGCACCAGAAGATTGGGCTCCAGTCACTCATGTATACTCGACTGCATATGCAGGATCTACAGTGTATGTTGTGCTTACTGGAATTGACGAAGACGGCAGACCTACCACACCATGTACGCTGCCGGTGTATGTCAATGAGGATCCACATGCAGTGGCAGATGCAACTCCAACTGTGATCAAAGCGAATAATCCTACAAATGTTACCTTCTCTAGTGCTGGTTCGAGCATAGATCCAGTCGCGGCCGCTGAATACGGGTTGATCATCGATTACTACTGGGAATTTGATGACATGACGACTTCAACCGATCCTACAGTGGAAAAGGAGCTGACCCTCTCGGAAGGAGAACATTTCTGTGGCACATTGACGGTGTACGAGTACAATGAAACGACAGAAACGCGTCACTGCTTTGACACCGCAGAAGCTTGTGTGAGAGCCACTAACGAGACCTGTACAATACGGGTCTACGGGCGCTTAGACGAGGGTGCTGGCGATCCGGATGTTTGTGATCCGTGGGTAGAGGAAAATATGGGTGAGTGTATCCATCCCGAGAACCCGCCGTATACCGATCCAATGGGACCATTCTATCCACAGCACAACGAATCACCGCGGAAAGATTTCATTACCTTCGATCCGATCATCATGTATCACGACGACCCCGACTGGAACAACGACAATGTAACTGATTCCGTCTACGGCGATTGTATAAAGGACGCTGGCAATCCCGCATCCTATGATGCAAGCGAAAAGATCTTCAAGCGGATGTGGTACGAGCCCACAGAATGGTTCAAGGACGAAGACGGTGATGGCAATCTCGACTTCGTGCTTATCAAGGGTGACGACCGCGTATGCTGGGTCGAGGAAGCTGAGCTCCATGATTACCTGCATGACGGATGGATGATCAAGCCGAACAACGATGATGACACCTGCGGTGACATCTATGCACCGGCGATCAAGCAGGAGTTCACCTTTATGATGCTTGATTCCAGTGTGGTACCACAGCCAAATGCTGTGCCCACGGGCGGCATCAGCTCGATGCTGATACCTGCGGCGACAAAGGAGCCGAACAACGGTATTGACAGCTTCGACGTGAACGGTGACAACGTGGTCGATGTGGATGACGCGGTGCTCATCGAGAGTGAAGTCAGCCTCTTAAAGGATATTGACAATGACGATGAGGGCTTGGAATATCACTTTGGTCCGAGGACAAGACATTTTGAGCCGCTGGATGAGGATGGCGTTGAGCTCTCGGGCGACGAGACGCTTGTGCTTACGACGAAGGAACTCACGCTTGACATCGGCGAGTCACTGCAGTTCTTCGATCACAAGGTTGTCCTGCAAGATGTTACCGGCTCACCCGAGGATCCCGTTGCAGTTCTGAAGGTTTACTATCAGGGCCACACCTCGCCAGTTGGAGCGTACAAGACTACCTCATACATCGGTGAAGATGACTGGAGATTCTATTCCATGGGCATCGATAACACCGGCCAGGAGCCGCAAGGGCCGTTCTTCGTCCATGTGACGGTTCCCAATTACGGCGCTAATCCCGCTGATCGGTCGGTTACGCTGAAGATCGGAAGGATGTTCGGCAATACCCGCGCGAACGTCTTCCTGAACCCCTACTGGAACCAGAAGCAGTTCTACGTTGATATGGTCTGCTACAACATTGTGGCGATCAAGGCAGAGATCAATGCAGAGGATGAGGAGTTCTTCAAGTACGTGACGATCAGGCAGAAACTGCCGAAGGTCGCGGTGAAGATCCCGAACCACACGCAGCATCTACGGGCATGGCTGGAAAATGACATCCTGCCCGAGTTGCCACAGTACAACATGGACCACACGATTCTCGACGATGTGCAAACCACCTGGACCATTCCTGAAATCCCAGCGGACAAGATGGGAGGTGCGATGGAGGTTCCGGAACTGGCGATCTGGTACGTGGATGAAACGATTGAGCCGCGGTTCCACGGCGAGCTGAAGGAGATCTACTGGGAGAATACCAGCGCTGATCAGGAGTTCTGGGCGATTGAGTGGATCCAGACACTACCGTGGGAGTATACGCAGTTCTACCTACCGCCATACGAAGAGGCAGGCAGATACCTGTTCACGAGCGCATTCTATGCCGACGAGGCACTGGGCGTGCTCTGGGACGGACCGAATGCAGACGAAGAGCCCATAGACGGCTGGTGGGGCCAGCGACTCAAGTTCTGGTACGAGGACTGCACCGGACCGATCTTCGTTGATCGTACTACCGGCGCACTACGGCTCTATGGTTACCTGAACAAGGGTCCCGGCGACTATGATGCACCTGCACTGGATGAATACTACCAAGTAACCAACTTATCTCAGGAGAATCCCGCGTATACCGATCCAATAGCGCCGTTCTATCCGCAGGCAGACCAGGCACCGGAGAAGGACTTCGTGACCTTCAACCCGATCATCATGTATCACAACGACCCCGACTGGAACAACGACGGAAACACTGACACCGTCTTCGCGGACATGATCAAGAACGACTATTACGATGCCTCAGAGAAGGTCTTCAAGCGGATGTGGTACGAGCCGCTCGAGTGGTACAAGGACGAGCCATACAATGCAATTAGCCGGCCTGATGCACATCCGGGCGTGCTCGACGTAGTACTCACCGATGGTTCGACCTGGGTCCCCATCACCGAATTCGAGGATGTAGAATACGTTGCGCGTCTGATCGACAGTGGCGTTTGGATCGAGCCATCCAACAGCGATGATACCAAGGGAGACATCTACGCAGCTTCGATCAAGCAGGAGTTCACCTACATGATGCTCAGTTCCAGTGTTAAACCACAGCCGAACTTCGCACCCACCGGCGGCGGAAGCAGCATGTTGATACCCATGGCCTCACGGGTCAACGGTAACGGCATTGATAGCTTCTATGCCGATGGCGATAACACTCCGGATCGGGTAATCATCCAGAGTGAAGTCAGCTTACGGGATATAGTGAGGTACCGGCCAATGATCATGGACAATGACGGCATACCTGAGACCTTGAGCAATGACGGGCTTGAGCTCTCGGGCGACGAGACGCTCATTCTCACGCTGGACGAGAAGCTCATGCAAAAGAACGACGAGATCCAGTTCTTCGACCATATGATCAAGTTGGTCGGTGTCACGGGATCACCCGAAGACGGAGCTGCTAGGATCGAAGTTTACTACATGGGAGACGCCACTGGGCCTAAGTACAAGACAACCGTAAACCTGAGGGAAGATGAGAACGCGTTCTTCTCCATGGGAATAGAGAACACGGGTGAGAACCCACAGGGGCCATTCTTCGTGCGTGTGATCATTCCGGACTATGGTCGTGAAAAGGCGGTTGTGCTGGTCGGCAGAATGTTCGGTAGCACACATGCGAACATCGGAGATAATGCGCAGTGGAATCAGAAGCAGTTCTACGTGGACGGCGTCTGCTATAACGTGGTCGCCATTAAGACCGATGGTCAGGAAGGGTTCAAGTACATCACGTTCAGGCAGAAACTGCCGAAGTACCCGGTGAAGATCCCGAACCACACACAGCATCTGAAGCAGTGGACAGAATGTCCCACGATCCTGCCAGAGATGCCGCCGTACAACATGAACCACGATCTCGTCGTTGACATACAGCCTGACTGGTCACATGATAAGATCGGACCAGTAAGGGAAGCGCCACCGCTGGAGATCTGCTGGGTTCGTGAGACGGAAGAGCCACGGTTCCACGGCGAGCTGAAGGAGATCTACTGGGAGACCACGGATATCCTGAATGAGTCAGAGCTCGAGCACTGGACCATTGAGTGGTTCCAGACGATACCCTTCGAGTTCACCAGCTTTATGCTGCCACCCGAAAATGGCGTGTATCTGGTGACGAGCGCATTCTATGCGCCTGAAGCAGCCTACCATATCTGGGACAACGACCCTGAGGTAGCACTCGATAGCGGTGAAGGTGCACGGCTCAAGTGGTGGTTCAATCCGGATGATCCAAAAGATCTCTACGTGAACCCACCACCAACGATCAAGGTATGGGCAATCGAAGATTGGTACGATGCCGCTGAGCACGGTGGTAACAATGACGGAGACATCTGCTACGATGAGATGGAGTGGGTGAACGCAGTTCGCGACTTCACCTTTGCCTTCGGCACTGGTACCTATCCGTTCGGTTCTGGTGGTATCTTCGATGTCGACGACCTGGTAGGGCTGTTCACTCGGTACCTCTTCTGCACACAGGACTAACACCAAACAAAATACAAAATGGGTGGAGGGTGCGCAACACCCTCTCCTTTTTTACCTTTTTTTCTTCTCGCTTTTCTTTTGTGCTTTCTCGATTCTCCTGCTCTCTTTTTTTGAGTGAGTATGCCTTTTTATACTCCGAAAACCTACTGTTAGCGGAGGTAACAAGCTATGAATCTGAAAAGAGAAAAGTACGTGGTGGGTATCCTTGCATTAGCTCTCTTGCTCCCGATTATCGGTATCGGCACGCTACCTGTTACTGCTGCGGACGTGGTCGTGACCAGGGAACTGCCCGACGAAGCGGTGAGACCGAACGAGGATATTCGTGTCATCGTGACACAATCAGGATTCTTCTATGATACTGGCTGGGTGAATGAGACTCTCCCTGAGGGCTTTGAGTACCTGGCGGGAAGCGTCGTGGATGGCGACGGGTATACTGTGGTGATACCTCAAGACTCAGAGGAGTCGCCAAGGGTGATTACCCTGGAGTTCGGGCAGTCTGAAAATGAAACCACACTTTCTTATATCGTTGTGGCTAAAACTGAAGCGGCGATCACGAAGGCGGTATTTTCGGGAGAATGGACAACACTACAATCCTTAACGCCACTGAACTATCTATCCGGCGCTGTTACAGGCGATACTACGCTTACTCCGGCAGTGCCGACACTCACTCCATCTCCAACGTCCGAAGGGGGCAATGACGGCGGTGGCGGTGGCGGCGCTACAACGCCGAAGCCAACGGGGACGGTGGGACCTGACGAAACGCCACTACCGACGGACGGTACAACACCACTACCCACAGGTGATGCAACAGCTAGCCCTGTAATAACACCTTCGGGATCACCGGGGGTGACGCCGACGCCAACGGAAACGACTGGTCCAACGAAACGCCCTCTGATCCCCGGCTTTGAGGGCGCGTTCGCGATCGCAGGACTCTTAGCAGTCTCGTTTCTCATACTGCGGAGCGCCAAGGTGTGAACCGTGCCCAACTAAGTAAGTACACCTGCTCTCCTCTCTCATTTTTTCACCATTTCTGATGCTGTTTGGTGGTTGATGAGGGTTCCCTGAACATCGCGTTGAGGTGCTACTGCGGCTGTGCAACGACGGAGCTATCAAAGGGTGGCGATGATATCATACTGAAAGGCCAAGTGATGGGTACCAAGAACAAAGGTATGCGGAAGAAGAGCAGAACGAGCAACAAGAAGAGAAGCGGTGACGCAGAAACCCCCTCTTCGGTATCAACGCAACGGAGAGAGCGTAACGGGAAGAGCGTCGTGATCCAACCTGCCCCGACACGGGTTTCAGCCTTACAGCGGATCATCACCACGCTACAGCAAAGGGTAGAGGAGAATAAAGAAGCGCTGGGCTATGTTGCGCTCTTCTTAGGGCTCTGTCTTGTATTCTACCTGGTTTATTATCATCTCACGGCGAGCGATTCGCTGGTGATGGCCCGCGTAAGGGAGAATACCGCGCTGCTTTTGGGCGGCATTTTCTCTCTGGGTGGGGCGGAGGTGGTGGTGCGCGGAGCGTTTGTATCGGTCGATGGGTTCGGCCTGGAGATAATAGACGAATGTACGGCGATCTTCTCTTCCATCGTTTTTTGCTCTTCAGTGGGGGCTTATCCCACCACACTCAAGAAGAAAGCGCTCGGGATTCTCCTGGGCGTGCCCGTGCTCTATGCAATTAACCTCTTCCGTCTCATTATCCTGACGCTCGTGGGCATCTCAGCACCAAATTTCTTCGAGTTTGTGCATGTCTATCTCTGGCAGGCATCGTTCATCATCTTCGTCGTGGTGATTTTTCTCCTGTGGCTCAGGTTCGTGGTAAACGAGTAGCAGCGAATAGCAGGGACCACTTTCTGCCTAGAAGCGTACCGATGGATCCGAAAGTGAAAGTGAAGCGGAGAGTGAGGAAGGGAGAAGAGAGCGAGGGAGAGGGAGAAGAGAAGAAGGGCTTGCTCTTCGGGCTGCGAGAGAGAGAACTCCTCCTCTTCCTTCTGGGATTCATGCTCGTCTCAGCACTCTTCCTGGGCGCCTGGTACTACCTCGGCCCCTTCTATCAGACCATGGTCTTCGGCTTCGCGCGGGTTATCTTGCTCCTCATGGGCTACACTCCCCAGCAGATCTCCGCGGTGAATTTAGCGGGTGCGTACCTCGGCAATTTCAATTTGGTGCCTCTGGTAGCCCTGGTGATCGCGACCCCACGGTTAGTCTTGCGGAAACGACTGGAAATGCTCGGTATTGGACTCCCAGCCCTCTTCCTGCTCCACGTGATCGATCTGGTGGCCCATTTCCCGCTCTACTTCCATGGTTCTGGGATTGCAAGAATTCTCGTATATTCAATCGGTGTTGCCGGCGTGGCGCTCCCGTTCGTGATCTGGGTTCTGATATGCCACCGGTCCTTCTCCAAAGGAGGAGGTATTCAGATAGACGGTAGCGGGTCCGTGTGATCCAGGCCCGCCATTCTGAACAAATTATTAGTCGTGTTTCAAGATCGGTTAAAATATCAGAGGGGAAACACCTCCAGCATGTGGAGAGAGGAGGTGAATCCCCATGGATATTACCGTACCAATCCAGATAAAAGTGCATCTTGCTGAGGGGAAGAAGCTCTCAGTTGGTAATGTGGCAACAGCGGTGAGGGAGCTGGGCTTGAACCAGAAGGTAACGGAAGCGGTCATTCAGAGCGTGGATCACGAGCTGGTTGAGAAGTACTGTGGGAGAAAGCATGGCAGAGGCAACGGCAAGCGCAGGTACCAGCGAGCCGGTAGTGTCGAACGTCATCCGGTGACCACCGTGGGAAAGCTCACACTCACATTGCATCGCGTTAAAGATAAGGGTGCAGATCGGATATTCGTGCCCGTGGAAGAGTGCATCGAATTCGATGGAAAGCGGATCTATCAGGAGGACATCTCGATGATCAGCGCGGAGCTTGCTACGAAAATGACCTATCGAGACGCGGTGAAAGAGGGCAAGCAGTTCGTACCGGCCGTCCCTTCCGCATGCACCATCAACCGACGGGTAATCGACTACGGCGAGCGGATCAAAGTTTTCAACGGCGAGAAGATAACGGCTGCAAGCGTCGATGTCGCACTCGCTGATGGTACGAAGACGCATTCGCAAGAGCGGGGAATAAGCAAGAACGAGGTGAATGTGGTGCTGGGTATGAAGGACGGAAAGACGGTGCTCCTGGATGCCCGGGTGAATAAACCGTGGTCAGACACGGCACGCACGCTCGATGCTGCGGACGCCTTAGCCGAAGAGGTGGTCTTCATCGCTGATGCGGAGCGAGAACTGAGAACTGCGCTGGTGACCGGTAAACGGAGCTTTCAGTTGGATTTCGTCCATGCGTTCCGGGATACGAGCTATAAGCTCTGGCAGGACGGCGAACTGGCGCTGGACGATCGCAAGGGGATTATCAACCGGTTGAAAGCGATCCTGTTCTCGTTGTCAAATGCTGTTGTGGCTCAGAGCGTGAGCACGGGGGAGCCGTTGAAGCAAAGGATCGACGAGACGGTGGATGCGTTGAAGAACCTGGCAGGAGAACTCTGGGCACTCGGCTGCCGAAAAGCAGCTTCGTTCATTCGTGAATAATCCAATACCCCCGTCACCTTTGCCATACTCGCCATCACGGGGCGGAAGGTACCCTGGAACTCCAACATCATCGAACGACTGATGGGCGAGATAGCAAAACGGACGAAGCATAAGTGGATGCGGTGGACCTCGAGAGGTCTGGAAACGCTGCCCAACCTCCTTCTGATAAGGTATACCTCTGAAGAATCATACGAGCGGTTTAAGCGCCAGGTAATGAAGAGTGATAACGCAACATTTATCAGTGGTGAGGTTGATCTTGTGTCTGCTGGGGGTGAACTTTAACTGATGATGACACACCACCAAATTATTGACTATATGCTATATTGACTAAGCACGTTTGCGAGAGATCGTGCCATCAGCAACCTTTATATATCCTTTTGGGATATGAAGATTAACGGGAGATGGAGGAACAAAAGATGAGCGTCCAAACAACCCGCGGACGGCTGTGTACTCTGGGGCCGCGGGTACTCTTGGTGGTGGTGGCATTATTACTGGTGGCGAGCGTAGGAATAGTGCCAGGGGATGCGAGTGACACGCCGACTCGGGTTATCGCGCCTGCTGCGGTTACGCCAGGCGGAATAGCTACTGTTTCCGTGGAGTTCACCACAGCGGATTATAATGAATATGTCATACTCCAGGATCGAGTACCGCTCGGTTGGAATGTGACGGACATCCAAGTGCATGATTGGGCCAATAAATTGGTTTTCCCCCCGTTTTTCTACCCGAATGAAAGCACAGTGGCCTATGTTTGGTTTTCGCTCGACTCAGGTGTGTACGTCAAAGTATCCTATAAACTCCACGTGCCCTCTGATGCCAATCCGGGGACGTATCCTTTGGCAGGTAGTATAAAGGGAGGCGATGTGGCAGCGCCTTGGAATGCTTGGACTGAAGAGATTCCCGCTGGAGTCGTGGTTGTAACACCAACACCAACACCGACACCAACGCCAACACCAACGCCAACACCAACGCCAACACCAACACCAACGCCAACACCAACACCAACACCAACGCCAACACCAACACCAACACCAACACCAACACCAACACCAACACCAACACCAACACCAACACCAACGCCAACGCCAACGCCAACGCCAACGCCAACACCAACGCCAACACCAACGCCAACACCGACACCAACACCAACACCAACACCAACACCGACACCAACGCCAACGCCAACACCAACGCCAACACCAACGCCAACACCAACACCAACACCGACACCAACACCGACACCAACGCCAACGCCAACGCCAACGCCAACACCAGAGCCTGATCTCATCGTCACGGCGATAACGCCGAACTCAGACACGGTGTTTGCGAATCAGAGCAATGAGATTTGCGCGACGGTGCGGAACACCGGTACCGCAGCCGCGGGAGCATTCACTGTCGCATTCAGTGTAGATGGATTTGATACGGAAGTGCGAATCGGCGGCGGGTTAGTCGCGGGAGGCGAAACGGCCGTCTGCGTAAACGACCCGACCTTGAGGAGCAAGGATGCATCGGTAACGATTGAGGTTACAGCGGATAGCGAGGCTGAAATTGACGAGTCGGACGAGACGAACAATGCACTGAGCCTCACGTTAATCGTGAACGTGACCTACGGCGTGACATTTGAGGTTGAGGGCAGTGACTATGCGGAGCGTACGGTAAAGTCGAACGAGGTGGCGTCCTATACGCTCACCGTGAGGAACACCGGCTCCGATCCCGACAGCTTCGACCTCACCGTTGCGAACCTCAACGGTGCAGATACCGTGGCCCTGAGCCAGACCAGCGTGCTGAACCTTGCGGCCGGTGCGAGTGCGGATGTGACGCTCAATGTGAGCGATGCGATGGCGGGCGCCTATAGGGTGAACGTGACGGCGACGTCGCAGGGCAATCCCGGAGTGAGCGATGCGATAACAACCGTGACCGCCGTGGAGGTAGAGGTCATTACACTACCAGGATACGATACCCCACCGACGGATCCTGACGAAGATGGACTGTATGAGGATCTCAACGGCAATGGCAGGACGGACTTCGATGATGTTGTACAGTTCTTTAACTTCATGGAATGGATCGAAGCGAATGAGCCTACCGCCTGTTTTGACTTTAATGGCAACGGGAGAACAGATTTCGACGACATCGTACAACTATTTGGGGAATTGTGATTGGAGCAGGAAAAACTAAACGAGGCAAATAGTGGGAAAATAAGACTAAATATTACAAAAAATATTTTGTACCTCATAAAACTTTTTCATCTAAACTTTGGCCACTGAAGGTAGTGTAAAGCAGCGGAATGGGGGCCCCATAACAGTTGTCCGTTAGGAAGATTCCAACGTGAGGTTCCTAGCGACCACGAGCTGAGCGTGCACAAAACCGAAAAGCTTATCTGAAGCATCCTTCCTACCTACTCTTGTCATTCTACAACGGCCGCGGATTGGCAGAAATTATGGCATGAGGTGGATAAATAAATGAAAGGCGAAAGAAGAGAAATTTGGATTGTTTTGCTATTTGCGGGTCTTCTGACATTGCTTGCGTTCGTGAGTGTTGGAAGTGCTGCAGATACGTATACCGTCTGTCCCAGCGGCTGTAATTATACTGGTATACAGGCAGCTATTGACGCAGCACTACCTGGAGACACTATTGAGGTGCACAGCGGCACCTACTACGGGAACGTGAACATATACAAGCAGTTAATCCTGCGAGGTGTGGACACCGGCGATGGCAAACCTGTTGTTGATGCTGGCGGTATTGGAAGTGCAATTACGCTCTCTCATGATATTATTCTGGACGGCTTTATAGCGATGAACGCGAGCGGTTATCCGCGAGCTGGAATTTTAGTTCTTTCAAACAACAACAACAACATTGTCATAAACAATACCGTCTCGAACAACTCCATCGGCATTTACCTGTACTCTTCGAGCATCAACAACATTCTTACCGGCAATACCGCCTCGAACAATAGCTACGGCATTTACCTGTACTCTTCGAGTAACAACACGCTGACGGGCAACATCGCCTCGAACAACGCCAACAGTGGCATTTACCTATACTCTTCGAGTAACAACACGCTGACGAGCAATACCGCCTCGAACAACTCCAACTACGGCATTTGTCTGACGTCTTCGAGCAACAACAACCTGACGGGCAACAATGCATCGAACAACAACGACGGCATCTACCTGGATTCTTCGAGCAACAATACGATCGCGAATAATGCCATGGTCGGGGACGGAATAATCATTAGGGGTGATCAACTACAGCACTGGAACACCCATTCCATAGACACCTCAAACACCGTGAACGGTAAGCCGGTGTATTACTGGAAGGACCAGGTCGGCGGCACAATACCTTTGGGCGCGGGGCAGGTCATACTTGCCCACTGCACCAACGTGGTCGTGGAGAACCAGAACTTGAGCGATGGGTCTGCGGGAATCTGTTTAGGATTCTCCAGTACCAACACGATCGCGAACAACACCGTTTCCTCGACCACCAACAATGGCATCTCCCTCGACTACTCCAGCAACAACACGATCGCGAACAACACCGTTTCCTCGACCACCAATAATGGCATCTCCCTCGACTACTCCAGCAACAACACGATCGCGAACAATACCGCCACGAACAACTCCGTTGGCCTTGAGCTGCATGCTTCGAGCAACAACACGCTGACGGGCAACACCGCTAACTCGAACAAATATCGCGGCATTTCTCTGGATTCTTCGAGCAACAACACGCTGACGGGCAACACCGTCACGAACAACAACAACGGCATTTACCAGGATTCTTCGAGCAACAACACGCTAACGGGCAACATCGCCTCGTACAACTCCAACAGCGGCATTTCTCTGGATTCTTCGAGCAACAATACGCTAACGGGCAACACCGCCTCGTACAACTCCAACAGCGGCATTTCTCTGGATTCTTCGAGCAACAATACGCTAACGGGCAACACCGCTTCGAACGGCTACCACGGCATTCGCCTGCAATCGAGCACCAACAACAACCTGACGGACAACATCGCCTCGAACAACTCTCACGGCATTTGCCTCTTTTTTTCGAGCAACAACAATAACCTGACGGCCAATACCGCCTCGAACAACTTTAACTACGGCATTTCCCTGGGCTCTTCGAGCAACAACAACACTTTTACTGGTAATATCGCCACGAACAACTCCATCGGGATTTACCTGTACTCTTCGAGTAACAACAACCTGACGGGCAACATCGCCAAGAACAACGCCAACAGCGGCATTTCCCTGGGTTCTTCGAGCAACAACAACACTTTTACTGGTAATACCGCCACGAACAACTCCAACTACGGCATTTGCCTGACGTCTTCGAGCAACAACAACCTGACGGGCAACAAGGCATCGAACAACAACGACGGCATCTATCTGGATTCTTCGAACAACAATACAATCGCGAACAACACCATGGCCGAGGACGGAATAATCATTAAGGGTGATCAACTACAGCACTGGAACACTCATTCCATTGACAACTCGAACACCGTGAACGGCAAGCCGGTGTATTACTGGAAAAACCAGGTCGGCGGTACAGTACCTTTGGGCGCGGGGCAGATCATACTCGCTCACTGCACCAACGTGGTCGTGGAGAACCAGAACGTGAGCGATGGGTCTGCGGGAATCTGTTTAGGATTCTCCAGTACCAACACGATCGCGAACAACACCGTTTCCTCGACCAATAATAATGGTATCTCCCTCGACTACTCCAGCAACAACACGATCGCGAACAACACCGTTTCCTCGACCAATAATAATGGTATCTCCCTCGACTACTCCAGCAACAACACGATCGCGAACAACACCGCCACGAACAACTCCGTTGGCATTGAGCTGCATTCTGCGAGCAATAACAACACTCTTATAGGCAACACCGCTAACTCAAACGGTGAGGACGGCATTTCTCTGTATTCTGCGAGCAACCACAACACTCTTACGGGCAACACCGCTAACTCGAACGGTGAGGACGGCATTTCTCTGTATTCTGCGAGCACCAACACTCTTATGGCCAACACCGCCTCGGACAACTCCAGAACCGGCATTTGGCTGTCTTATTCGAGCAACAACAACACCCTGACGGGCACCATTGTTTCGGACAACGACTACGGTATTTGCCTGGTCTATTTGAGTAACAACAACACCCTGACGGGCAATACCTTCATCTCGAACAATAGCTACGGCATTTACCTGGGTTCTTCGAGTAACAACAACCTGACGGGCAACACCGCCTCGTACAACTCCAACAGCGGCATTTACCTGGGTTCTTCGAGTAACAACAACCTGACGGGCAACACCGCCTCGTACAACAATGACGGCATTCGCCTGTCTTCTTCGAGCAACAACAACCTGACGGGCAACACCGCCTCGAACAACAACTACGGTATTCGCCTGCGGTATTCGAGCACGAACAACATTCTTACGGGCAACACCGTTTACTCGAACAACAACTACGGCATTATCATAGAGTCATCGAGCAACAACACTCTTACGGGCAACACCGCTTCGCACAACAATGACGGCATTCGCCTGTATTCCTCGAGCAACCATAATAATCTCACCGGCAACACCGCCTCGAGCAACTCAAACCGCGGCATTTACCTGGAAGCTTCGAGCAACAACACTCTTACGGGCAACACCGCTTCGCACAACA
>Ga0268279_1001228_pt1 | contig 14566 bp, 14 predicted proteins | sample saktaG_6_FD_190142 | JGI IMG/M metagenome (GOLD analysis project Ga0268279, IMG submission 190142) | Saline water microbial communities from Sakinaw Lake, British Columbia, Canada - sak_2010_1_5_80m | ecosystem: Environmental > Aquatic > Non-marine Saline and Alkaline > Saline ...
AATTGTAGCTTTCCCCCAATTTTACTTTCCTTACGATCACGCTGACACGTATCAGGATATTTATATAGCTAACACTGATAATGAAGTCGGCTATCTTAATCGCGTGCAGGAGGTTCGAGATGGTCATCCCTTACTTGGCAGCGCTATTTTAAAAGATGGAAAAGATGATCCTTATGTTCAGCCTCCGCTTGGTGAAATAATAATTACTTATTTGGGAAAGATATTCTTTTTAGATTTAAATAATACTATCTTGTTAGCTAGATTTCTTTTTGCTTTTTTGGGCTTTTTGGCAGTATACGGGTTTGTTTTCTTAATATCAAAGGCAAAATTAACTGCTGTGTCAGCTGCTACTGCAGTTTGCTTAGCTAGACCTCTTTTAAGTCGCGGAGCACTTGTTGCTTTACTAAAGGGAGAAGCTCCAGTAAATACTTTTTTAGACTTTTACCGTCCTGTTCAACCCCAGGTGAGCTTTCTCTTTTTCTTTGGCTTTCTTTTGTTTTTTTGGCTGTTTTTTAAGAAAAAACAATGGATATGGGGAATTATCAGCACTTTAATATTGGGCCTTTCTTTTTATGTTTATCCCTATACCTGGTCTTTTATATATGCTTTTTGTGGAGTACTTTGTCTTATTCTTATTTTCCAGAAGAAATGGCCAGACGTAAAGAGAATAATAATTATGGCCTTGGGGGGAATATTCATCGCTTTTCCTTATTTTTTAAACGTTTATAGATCCACCTTACATCCTTATTTTCTAGAGATAACTGCCCGATTCGGATTAGTTGAAACCCACCAGCCGATCCTTGGATTTTTAATCCCTAGCATTTTTATCATCTTTTTACTTTTCTTTCCGAGAAAGTGGCCGGAGCGCTATATTTTTTCTCTGGCCTTGTTTATTGCCCCTTTCATCGTTCTTAATCAACAAATAGTAACAGGCAAAAACTTTAACAGTGGTCATTATCATTGGTTTGTCCATCAGCCCCTGGTTATTATTTTTTTAGTCATAATATTTTTATATCAAACAAAATTCTGGCAAGAAAAATTGAAGTTATTTAAAAATGTCAATATATCAAAAATATTAGCCTGTTTGATAATTGTGGGAAGTATTTATACTGGAGTGGTCATCCAGGCCGCTTCTTACGAAGAATCCGAAAGGCAGATTTTATATGACCAAAGGTATGCTCCGATTGTTGAGTGGTTGAATAACAATACCGAAAAAGAAGAAGTAGTTCTGTCCGATTTTCATCAATCAGGCATTTTGTCAATATATACTTCTTTAAATCAGTTTTATAATGTCAGTAGTTATCTTTATTTCTCTGCTTCCAGCGAAAGAATACTTAACTCATTATTTGTATTTTATCGACTGGATGGAGTAAACGAGGAAGATGCTGAAGAACTTTTTTTGCAAGAGCAAGAGAAATACCTTATCTCAAAAAGGGTTTACAGCACATATTATAGAGACGTATTTGGTAGTGCCTTAGCTATTCCCGATCAAGTTCTTTCTTCTTTTGCTGAAAAATATCAGGACTTTCTTTTAATTCCCTTTGATAAATTTTTAAAAATGCATGATGTAAAATATGTAGTTTGGGACACGAAAAACTATTCCCAGTGGCAGTTAGACCAATATGAATTTTTAAGCAAGGTTTATGAGGAAGGAGATTTTAAAATTTATAGAATTATTAATGAATAAAGAAACCAAAAAATTTCCTAAAATAAGCGTTATTATTCCCAATTATAATGATGCTGAAACCCTGCCTTTGTGTCTTAAGGCAGTTTTTAGCTCGGATTATCCTGACTTTGAAGTTATTGTAGTTGATGACAAGAGTACTGATAACTCCAGGGAACTTATAAAAAGCTTTGATATTAAGATCCTAGTCCATGAAAAAAACCGTGGGCAAGGCGCAGCAAGAAATACTGGCGCCAAACAGGCTAATGGAGAAATACTTCTTTTTATTGATGCCGATGCCTGTCTTAAAAAAGATACTTTAAAAAAAATTGCTAATGTTTTTTCTGAAAAAAACGATATTGCTGCAGTGGTTGGGCTTCCGGACAAAACATGTGTTTACAAAAATTTGGCTAGCATTCATTTTAATCGAAGGATTTATTTTAATTTTTTGAAGTTACCCGATTATATAAATATTATTCATGGTACTGTGGCGGCGATTAAAAAAGATGTTTTTTTGAAAATTAAAGGGTTTAACGAAGGAATTACAGGGGTTGAGGATACTGAGATAGGCTATCGCTTGGTTGGCTTGGGATACAAGATTTATTACAGTAAAGATATTTCAGTTACACATCATAAAAAAATTAACCTTTTTGCTTTATTTAAAAATGATTTCAAACGAACCGTAGACAGATTAAAGTTTTTTTTAGGTAAAAAACAGATTAAAACATTGATTTCAGAAAAAAGGTTCATTGCTTCTCCTCTTTATGAATTATTGAGTCCTTTTGCTACCTTTTTCTTTTTCTTTTTTCTTTTGGGAGCTATAGTGTACAGACCGCTAATCTTTTTATCCTTATTCGGTTTTTTGATGTTTCTTTTCCTAAACTTGGGCTATCTTTCTTTCAATTTGAAAGAAGAAGGCTTGTCCACTTCCATTAAACTGTTTGTTCTACTTCTTTTTGATATGTTGATTGTAATGTTTGCCCTATTTTGGGGCGGAATCCTCTTTCTTAAAGGAGAAAAATACTAATGTTATCTTACTTAAAATACCTTAAATACTTATTTGTTAAAAAATATCCTGCTGAAATTACCTTTTTTGTTACGGCAGCCTGTAATTTTCGTTGCCGGCATTGTTTTAATCTTGAGAAAATAAAAAAGGCTGATCATAAAAACGAACTTTCTATCAAAGAGATTGAAAGAATCACCAAGAATATACCGCCCTTTATCCGCCTTTCTCTTTCTGGCGGAGAGCCATTTCTTAGAAATGATTTAGTGCAAATTTGCCGTGCTTTCTATAACAATTGCCAAATCAGGTTTATGAGTATTCCTACTAATGCCTATTTAACAGAAAAGATTATCGGTGACACTAGGCAAATTGCACAGTTTTGTCCCAAGCTTTTTTTACATATTAGTCTTTCCGTTGATGGTGTGGGAAAAAAGCGCGACTATATAGTTGGTAAAAAAAACACTACTCCTTCTCTTATTAAAACAGCTCAAGAATTAAAGAAGCTCCAAAAATCATTGCCTAATCTAAGTTTTGGGGCAATTACCACCCAAAGCCCAGATAACGAGGGCAAATTAGACGAGATTTATAAGTTTTGCTTGGAAACATTGAAGGTTGATAATTTTGGTTTTAATATTGCTCGCATATATTCCAAGGGTAAAGTGGAAACTGCGTCCAATTTAGAGATATACGAAAAATTTACCCAAAAATTGATGGATAGTAAAAAGTCGTCAAAGTTTAAATTTCCTTTTTCAAGTCTTTTTATTGCTAGGAGAAACATGGTATTTAAGCACGTTTTAAAAACCTTTAAAGAAAAAAGGTATCAAATGCCTTGTTTTTCGGGAAAATTGAGGATTATTATTGACGAGGTAGGCAATATTTATCCTTGCGAAACGCTCCAGTACTGCCCTAATAAGCAAAAATTTTTAATGGGAAACTTAAGAGATTATGGCTTAGACTTTAAAAAGCTTTTCTTTTCGCCTAATGCCCAAAAGGTCAAAAATTATATTAGAAAAACAAAATGCTTTTGCGCTCATGATTGCGACGCAGAGACTAATATTTTATTTAATCCCAAGCTCCTACCCCGGCTTTTATTTGAAGCGTTGAGAAAATTATAAATATTATGAAAATAATTTTAGTTATTCCACCACAAGAGAAATTTACCAAGGATTATCTTCCTTCAATTGGCATAGGATATCTTGCTTCTTCTTTAGAAAAAGCTAGTTACGAAGTGAAAATTATTGATAGCCATATTGATAACCTTAATGAACAGGAAACGATAGAGCAGGTTTTAAGAGAGAAGCCAGATGTCATGGGAGTAACATGTAATTCACATAACCGCTTTCGTGCTATTTCGGTCTGTCGGGGGGTAAAGAAAAAAAGCAACAATCAGATTTTAGTTTGTGTAGGTGGGTGTCATTTTTCATCCACCTACAATGATACCCTAAAAAATGTTCCAGAAATTGATGTGGTAGTTCGCCAAGAGGGAGAGGAAACCTTTGTAGATTTACTCAATCATTATTTTCAGAAAAGACCCTTAGAGGAGGTTTTAGGAATCACTTTTCGCAAGAATAATAAAATCATTAACAATTCTTCTCGTCCATTTATTAGAAATTTAGACGATTTACCCTCGCCTGCTTGGCATTTGTTTAAACTGGAAAAATATAATGCTAAATTAGAGGGAGAAGAAAAAACCAGATCAATTGGGGTAATGAGTTCTCGAGGTTGCCCTAACGCCTGTTCTTTTTGTGTAAATAGCTCTTTTTGGCAAAGAGTTTTTAGAAAACACTCCCCAAAAAGATTCGTAGATGAGATTGAATTTTTACATCGTCATTACGGTTTTCGGGGATTTGATTTCTGGGATGATACGATTGCCATAGATAGAAACCATATTAAAGAAATCTGTGAAGAAATTCTAAAAAGAAGGTTAGATATTATTTGGTATGCTCGGGCTAGAGTGGATACTGTAGATAGAGAAATTCTAACTTTAATGCGAAAAGCAGGTTGTAAAATAATTAGTTTTGGGATTGAGTCTGGTAGTCCCCGGATTTTAAAGAATATCAGAAAAAATATTACTATTGCTCAAGCAAAGGAGACAGTTAAAATTTGTGCTGATTTGGGTTATATAGTAAAACTTTTTTTTATGTACAGTCTGCCCGGTGAAACGCTCCAAGATGTCCAAAAGACACGAGATTTAATGCGAGAGCTCAAATTTTATGGACCCAATATTCATGTTATACCTGGTTTTACTCTTGTTTATCCAGGAACTGAGATAGAATCCATAGCTAGAACTGAGAGCTCTTTGTCTCGAGATTTTAGCTGGTCAAATCCTGTAATCTTTCCCTTTAATAAAAAGATTGGAGAAAATCCCACCATTCCTGTTTTTCAACAAAAAAAGTTAAAACCCGAGGAAATTAAATCTTTTCTCTCATCTAAAAAAACTTGTTGCTTAGAGCTGATTAAATCTATTTTTCCGGCTATTAAGGGAATAAAAGATTTTAAAGATTTACAATATCTTTTTAAAAGGGGAATCAATTATTTTGAAAGAAAAATTTAGTTTATGAAAATACCAACATTTAACAAAATAAGAGCTTATTTCTATAGTTTTTTTTGGCTGTTTTTAACTTATTTATTAGCTCCCTACTTTTATTTCCTGATTTTTTTAGCCAACTTTCCTTACAGGGGAAAGAAAAATAAAGAATTGAAAATCTTGGTTATTCAGAGTGGCAAAATCGGTGATTTGGTTTGTACTACCCCGGTTTTTCGAGAAATTAAAAAAAAATTCCCTTTAGTTCATTTGACAGCTCTTATTATGTCCAAGAGTAAAGGCGTTTTGGAGAATAATCCTCGGATAGATGAAATAACGCTAATTACTGATTATATCAGCATAAATGATAAGCTTAGGTTGTTGAGTAAATTAAGAAAAGAAAAATATGACTGGGTCTTTAATCTTCTGCCTGATTCGTTTACCAATATTATTGCTTTTTGGTCTCTGGTTCCCAATAGGGTAAGTACCACTTATAAGTATTCGGGAGAGATCATCGGATTACTTTCTTTTTTTAGCAACTACCGTTTAGAATATAAAAGACATACCTCTCTCATGAAGCATTATTTGAATTTATTTAAATTCATTGGCATAAAGGAGTCTTCAGAGAAAAGAGAGATATTTATTCAAGCAGACGAAGAAAAAAAAGCCTCAGACTTTTTAAAAACACAGAACTTAAACAGCACTGATTTATTAATTGGTATGAGCGTGACGGCCGGAGTTAAACTTAAAGAATGGGCACCTTCTCGCTTTGCCAGTTTAGCTGACAAATTGATTGAAGAAAAGAATGCCAAAATAATTTTTATTGGTTCTGCAGACGATCGCTCTCGCATTGAAAAAGTTCAGAAGATGATGCAAAATACTAGTATTAATACTTCAGGTCGTTTTAAACTATCTGAGCTCCCTGCCTTACTTAAAAAATTGAAATTATTTATCAGCGTAGATACTGGACCTTTATATATAGCCGATACCTTAGGTGTTCCAGTGGTAGATATTGTTGGTCCAGTTGATGTTAACGAACTGTATCCTCTCAATACTCAATCTAGAATAGTCCAGAAGAAAATTTACTGCGTTCCTTGTACATATATGTTTTATGTTCCTCGTTTTTGCAAAGAGGGACATCTGAGGTGTTTAAAGGACATTACTCCAGAAGAAGTATTTGATGCTGCTATTTCTTTAATTAATACTAATTCATCATGAAAAAAAAGAATTTTAAAATCTTAATAACAGGCGGTCAAGGTTTTATTGGGTTAAATCTGGTAAAAGAATTGAGAAGAGATCCTAAAAATAAGGTGGTGGTTTATAATAGAGATGTTTGTCAAAAAATTAGAATAAAGAATAATTTTGATATTATTTTCCACTTGGCTGCTAATGCTGACACCAGATATCTTAGTGATGTTGAGATGTATCGCAATAATATTCTTGGGTTTTTAAATGTTTTAGATTTCGCCTTAAAGGGAAAATCAAAACTTATTTATGCCTCAACCGCTGCTATGTACGGTATTTATAAAAAAACAGCCTACGCTGAATCTAAGATAATCGGTGATGAGATCGCTAGGCATTTTTTTAATAAGCTGCCTCTAGTTGGTTTAAGGTTTTTCAATGTTTATGGGCCTTATGAAAAACAAAAGGGCAAGATGGCCAGTATGATAACTCAATGGGCGCTGCAGATTAAAAAAGGCAAAAGGCCAGTGGCTTTCGGGAAGGAGGATGCTAAAAGAGATCATATTTATGTTAAAGACGTAGTCCGTGCCCTGAAAATAGCCATCAAAAAGAAAAATGGCATTTACGACGTAGGAACCGGCCGAGCAGTTACTTTTGATACAGTTTTGGAAAACGTCCAGAAAGCATTGGGGACCAATTTAAAACCTATTTACATTAAAAATCCTTACAAGGGCGCTTATCAGAAATATACCAGAGCCAGATTGAATTGGGGTTTTAAGCCTATTTATTCTTTAGAGCAGGGCATTAAGGATTACCTCATCAAAAATTTCTTTTAATTTAATCAAGTTAATCAGCAAGGCCAGACGTAACCGAGACAAGCCTTTTTCCGGGCTTGATTTTTTATGAAATATGAAAGATTTGTTATGGTGAGGGATATTAAAAATTTCATAAGGAAAGAAAAAGGAGGTTGATAGTATCTTAAGGACTATATTCAAAGAGAATTAAGAGTCAGGAAGGCTCGAAAGGAGGCAATGCATTGAAGTATCCAAAATGGTTTAAGTATGTTTCCTGTATTATCGTGTATAACTCTGAAGGGAAAATCCTTTTAGGGAAACGTCGGGAAGGCGAGCTCGAGGGTCACAAGTGGGCTATACTCGGAGGCCTAGGAGCTTTTGGAGAGTCTGACAATCGCTGGGATTTTGCCAAAAGAGAGCTTGAATATGATATAAGGATTGAATGTAATCTTGAAAAGTTAAAGCCCTTTACAATGATCGTTCTTTGCGTGCCAGAAGGCTCTTTGCTAATAGAAGATTACTTCTATTATCGAGAAGATGAAAGGGTGGAGGCAACCAAGAATGAGAAAGCACCAATCGAAGCTAAATGGTTCTCAGCCAAGGAGATTCAAGAGCTAGCTACGGCAGGTCAGATAGCTTTCGATAATTATAAGGTGCTTAGTGAGTTCAATAAACAAATTCTTCATAATTTAAGGATAGGTTGATTAGTTCACCTATCCTTTTTATTTTGAGTTGAGTTATAAGTTGACCCTTTTTGACACCTCTTGACACATTTGCCTGGTTTTCTATAATAGAAATATGGAAGAAATTAAACCCGATCAAATTTATACTACCGAGGAAGCTCGGAATTTTTTAAAGGTAAGCGAAAGCACCATTAAGAGACTTTTAAAGAAAGGCATAATCAAGGCCTACAAGGTTGGAGGTCAATATCGGATTTGGGGCAGTGAAATTTTGAGACAGGTTTCTCCAAGAGTTGAATCAGGGACTCGCAAAGCTTACCGAAAATTTAAAGAAAAAACCAAAAGGACTATTGCCAAGTGGTGATTTTTATTGTAGGTTAAATTATTATGGAAGATGATATTAAAGCTCAATTTGATAAAAATATTAAGCTTCACCAAACTGTTAGAGAAGAACTTTCGCCTAAAATTGCTCAGGCAGCTGGTTTAATTATTGAAGCATATCAGAAAGGTAATAAGCTTTTGCTTTGTGGTAATGGCGGCAGTGCCGCTGATGCTCAGCATATTGCCGCAGAATTAGTTGGCAGATTTAAGAAGGAAAGAAGGGGATTGGCAGCTATCGCCTTAACCACTGATACTTCAATCATGACTGCTGTAGCCAATGACTATTGGTACGACTTGTTGTTTGCCAGGCAAGTTGAGGCTTTGGGAGAAAAAGGTGATATTTTAATTGGTATTTCTACTAGCGGTAATTCGGTCAATATTATTCGAGCAATAGAGACTGCTAAGCTTAAGGAATTAAAAACAGTTGGATTTTTAGGTTCAGATGGCGGCAAATTAAAAGATTTAGTTGATATTCCTTTAATTGTGCCTTCTCAGGATTCTGACAGGACACAGGAAGTTCATATTTTAATTGGACATATTATTTGTCATTTGATAGATTTAAAAATTACTTAAAATGGTAGAGCTTTCCAACATTGTTAAAAACTTCAAAACCCCCAAAGTTTTAGTTGTGGGGGATTTAATGTTGGATGAGTATATTTCGGGTGAGGCGAACCGGATTTCTCCCGAAGCGCCCATATTGATTTTAGATGCTAAAGAAACCACCTATTTGCCGGGTGGAGCGGCTAATACAGCCCATAATATTAAAACCCTGGGAGACGAGGTGATTTTAACTGGCGTGATTGGTCAAGACGAAAAAGGCAGAATCCTTAAAGAAGCATTGGAAAAAAAGGGGATTGATTCGCAAGGCTTAATTATTGACCCTCAAAGAAAAACCACTTTAAAAACCAGAGTAGTTGCCAGAAATCAGCAGGTGGTCAGGGTAGACATTGAGAATAGAGATCCCATTGGCCTCCAAACAGAAGAAAGCTTGTTTAATTTTATTCAAAGTAAAATTGGCGAGATAAGCTCTATTATTATTTCAGATTATGCCAAAGGAGTTGTGACGTCGACTCTGTCCCAGAAGATTATTGCATTGGCTAGGAATAACAATATTTTATGTTTAATTGATCCTAAGGGAAATGATTATTCAAAATATAGGAACTGTCATATTATTACACCGAACAAAAAAGAAATAGCCCAAGCTTTAAATATCCCAATTGAGCAGATGAGTGACAAGAGTAAATTTTTGCAAGCAGGTAAAATGCTTCTCGGCCATGTAATGTCTGATTACGTTTTGGTGACTCAAGGGGCAGAGGGTATGACCTTGTTTGGAAAAGACGGCAATGTCTTTTATTACCAGGCTGTAAATAAGAAGGCAATTGATGTTTCTGGCGCTGGCGATACATCTATTGGCACCTTTGCTTTGGCCCTGGGAGCTGGAGCTGATTTAAAACAAGCGGTAATTCTAGCTAGCCACGCTTGCGGAGTTGAGGTTAGTAAAGTGGGTACGGCCGTTGTTTTCCCTGAAGAATTAGAAGAGAGTTTAAGAGACTTAACTTATGAGGAAAAGCAAGATTAAGGGCCAAAAAGAAATTGTTGGCATTGTTCAGGCTCTGAAAAAGCAAAGAAAGAGCATCGTTACTTATAATGGCAGTTTTGATCTTTTACATTTGGGTCATATCAAGTCTTTGGAAGAAGCGAAAAAACAGGGTGATGTTCTTATTGTGCTTTTAAACAGCGATAAATCTGTTCGTTCTTACAAGGGGGCCCATCGGCCAATTGTTTTGCAGAATGAGCGCGCTCAAACTTTAGCTGCTTTAGAATGCGTAGATTACATTACTATTTTTAATGAAATTAATCCAAAGAAAATCTTAGAGAAAATTAAACCAACCATTCACTGCGCGGGAGCTGATTGGGGAAAAAATTGTATTGAGAGAGAGGTGGTGGAAAAATACAAAGGAAAAATTCATATTTTAAGATGGACTCAAGGCTATTCAACCACTGAACTAATTAAGAAAACCTCAAATGCTTATTCGAAACCTGTTATTAAAGCTGTATTTTTAGATAGAGACGGGACAATTAATATTAATCAGCCAGAATACCTTCATAAAAAAGAAGATTTTAAATTCACGCCCTTTGCTATTTCAGCTCTTCAAAAGCTATCAAAAAGCAACTATAAGATTATTATTACTACCAACCAATCAGGGATTGGCCGGGGCTATTTTAAACTTAATGATTTAAAAAAATTACATCAATGGCTGCTTAGCTATTTGAAAAAGAAGAAAATCAGGATTGATAGAATTTATTATTGTCCCCACCATCCTAAAGATAAATGTTCTTGCCGTAAGCCGAAAACCGGCATGATCGAAAGGGCAGTTAAAGACTTTGGAATTAATTTAAGTAAAAGCTGGATAGTAGGGGATGATATAAAAGATATTATTTTGGGCAGAGAAGTTAATCTAAAGACTATTTTTATTGGCAAAAAATTTAAAAGTGGTTTAAAAATTAGGCCTCATTATCAGGTTAGGGACCTAAAAAAGGCAATAAAAATTATTCTCCAATCTAACTAAAATCTCTAAAATGCGAGTTTTATTTATAACCAAAGATTTTATTATTGAACCCCTGGGCATAATGTATTTATCAGCGGCTTTGAAATCAAGGGGTCATCAAACCGATATTGTCAAGGCTGATTTAGAAAATGTTGGAAAGAAAGTTAAGGATTTTTCACCAGATATTATTGCCTACAGCGTTACAACTGGCGAGCATAAATATTTTCGCGATCTTAATTTAAAACTAAAGAACAAATTCAATTTTATTTCTCTTTTTGGAGGATCTCACCCCACTTTTTTCAATGAATTTATTAATGAAGAGGGAATAGACATCATTTGTCTTGGCGAAGGAGAGGAAGCACTTGTTGATTTAGCTGATCGGCTTAGCCAAGGTAGAGATTATCGAAACATCCCTGATTTATGGGTTAAAAATGGGGGAGAGATTATTAAAAACCCAGTTAGAGTTCTAGTGAGTATTAATTCACTTGCTTTTCCTGATCGAGAACTAATTTATAATAGATATCCGAAATCTCATCGTAACCCCATTAAAAACTTTATAGGAGGTAGAGGTTGTCCCTATAATTGCCCTTATTGTTTTAATCATTGTTTAAGAAAGATTTATCAGGGTAAGGGGCAATATGTTCGCTTTCGTTCCATTGATAATTTACTTGAAGAAATATTAGAAGTGAAAAATAAATATCCCTTGAAGATGCTTTATTTTCAAGACGATACCTTTGGCACCAAGATAGAATGGTTGGAGGAATTTGCTGAAAAATACCCCAAATTGATTAACTTGCCTTTCCATTGTCATGGCAGAGCTAATTTAGTAGATGAAAGAATTGTCAATTTACTTAAGAAAGCAGGCTGCTCGGGAGTAACCTTCGGTATTGAAACAGCTGATAATTACTTGCGCAATCAAGTTTTAAGAAGAAACATGAGTCAAGAAGAAATTATTCAGGCAGCCAGATTAATTAAAAAAGCTGGCATGAAATTAAGAATTTTTAATATGCTTGGTCTACCTGGTGGTTCACTTGATGTTGATCTCGAAACTTTAAAACTTAATATTTTATGTAAACCAGATTTGGGCTGGGCCTCTATCTACCAGCCATATCCCAAGACTGAATTAGGGGACCTTTGTATTCAGCAAGGAATTTACGATGGTGATATTGATAAAATCTCGGAAAGCTTTTTTGAAGAAAGTGTCTTAACTATTCCAGATAAAGATAAAATTAATAATTTACAGAGATTATTTTCCTTAGCTGTTTCTTTTCCTTTTTTGATGCCGCTAATTAAAACTTTAATTAATTTCCCTCCCAATAATTTATTTAAAAAAGCTTATTCTTTCTGGAAACAAAGGTTAAATAAAAAAATTTATAACATATAAAAAATAGATTTCCAAATTTATGTATATTTATCAGCCGAATAGAATTTTACTAGATAGACAGATAAAAAAATATAGCCATTATATTAAAGGCAGGGTATTAGATGTAGGAGCAGGTTCTTTCAGTCGCTACGTGGGTTTCTTTAATTATCGAGAATATATTAAGATGGATATTCAGCCAGGAAAAAATATTGATGTCGTCGGCCAGGCAGAAAATATTCCTTTTGAAGCAGAAACGCTTGATGCCATTGTTTGTACTCAGGTCATAGGCGATTTTAAAAATCCTTCTCAAGCGATTAAGGAGTTTTATCGAGTTTTAAAACTAGGCGGGACAGTTTTATTAACTGAATCTTTTATCAATGAAATACATGATGAACCAAGAGATTTCTGGCGATTTACTAAATTTGGCTTAGAACACCTTTTTCAGGAAGCGGGTTTCAAGATCGTTGCTCTTGATCAGCGAGGCGGATTTTTTTCAGTTCAGGCCCAAAGTAACATCCGTTATTTAATTAATAAATTTAATCTTTATTCCCATAGCTGGACCAGAATATTTAATCCATTTTTTAGAATTTACAGCAAGATAATGTTTTTTTTGGATAAACTAGACAAGAATCAAAATAATAGAAAATTCGCCCTTGATTGGTGTATTATAGCTCAAAAATGAAAAAGATAATTAACATCATTAAACGGTTTATATATATTCCATTATGGATTATTGTGCTATTGATGCTTTTCGGACTGAGTTTTATTGAATGGGCTTGGGTAACGATTAAAAAAAGAAAGATAGCAAGGAAAATTATTTATTCTGATTTGGTACAAACTCGGAAGGAAAAACTGACAGGTCGTCCAAAAATAATAATTAAATGAATTGAAAGATGAAGAAATTTCAACAAACTCGGGAAGTTATTCATTATAGTAAAAAATATATTTCAGGAAGAACTTTAGACTTAGGGGCTGGTTCAGCGAAATACCGCGAGATAATTAAGCAAAGTTCGTCAGAATATATAACTTTCGACATGATAGCAGGAGAAAAGATAGACGTAGTGGGCGATGTTTTGAATTTGCCCTTTAATAACGAGAGCTTTGATACGGTTATTTCTACTCAAGTCTTGGAGCACTTAGAAAAACCTTGGACAATGGTTAAAGAAGTCCGCCGAGTATTAAAAGAAAATGGAATTTGTATTTTGACAGCGCCCTTCCTAAATCCTTACCACGCTGATCCCCATGATTATTTTAGATATACCGTAGAGGGAACGAGATCATTATTTGAAAATGAGGGCTTTAAAATAATAGAATGTGATAGTTATGGACAATTATTCTCAGTTATTTCTGAATTCATTAGATTTTCCTGGTTTAATCCTTATAAAAAAAGAAAAAGAGGCAGTTGGAAGATAGTCCATTTTATGGCCAAAATAGCTAATTTTTTAAATAAGTTTGTTAAAGCAGATATTATTTACGCAAATACTTATATAATTGCCAAAAAATGAAAATTCTAATCTTATCAGATGATTTTCCACCTCAAAGTTTTGGAGGAGCTGGTTTTTCCACCTTTTATTTGGCTCGTGGCTTACACAAAACAGGGCATCAGGTTTTTATTATTACAGCTTGCCAGAAAAAAGAAGACGAAGGAATTACAGATTATCAGGGGTTGAAGGTTTTCAGAATTTTTACCAATTATCATGAAAGATGGCGAGCCTATTTGAGTCTTTATAACCCTCAAACAGTTAAAAAAGTTAGAGAAATAATCCAAGAGATAAATCCTAATATTGTTCATGCCCACAATATTCAGTCTTATCTTTCCTACCATTGTTTAAAAATAGCTAAAAAAATGAAAAAACCTGTTTTTTTCACTGCTCGGGATGTCACAACGTTTAATTACGGAAAATTAGCCACCAAAAAATATTTAGAGAAATTTGATTATCGAACCAACTGGTGGGATCATTTAAAACAAGCCAAGAAAAGATACAATCCTTTTAGAAATTTCTTCATCAAAAGATATTTAGGATATACTGATAAAATTTTTGCCGTCAGCCATGCCTTAAAAAATGCTTTGGAGCAAAATGGAATAAAAAATGTAGAGGTAAGTTATACTGGGATAGATGTTGATGATTGGCATGTTGCTCCTGAAAAAATTGAGGAGTTTAAGAAAAAATACAACCTTCAAGGGAAAAGAGTAATTTTTTTTGGTGGTCGAATTAGTGGCTTAAAGGGTTCAACACAAATTAAGCAGGCAATAGCCAAGGTTAAAGAAAAAGTGCCCGAGACAGTTCTATTAATGGCTGGTACAAAAGGAATTGGCTGGTTGCAGGAAGATGAACTAAAAGCAGCTTATGGTACTGCAGACATAGTGGTAGTACCTTCTATTTCTTGCGATGCTTTTCCTCGAAGCAATTTAGAGGCTATGGCTTG
>Ga0268279_1001229_pt1 | contig 14549 bp, 10 predicted proteins | sample saktaG_6_FD_190142 | JGI IMG/M metagenome (GOLD analysis project Ga0268279, IMG submission 190142) | Saline water microbial communities from Sakinaw Lake, British Columbia, Canada - sak_2010_1_5_80m | ecosystem: Environmental > Aquatic > Non-marine Saline and Alkaline > Saline ...
CCCCTGAAGAGCCGGATGAGGGAAAACCTCACGTCCGGTTCTGTGAGGGGGCTCATAGCAACCTCGGAGCCATTACTCCAACAAGAGGTAAGCTATGAGCTCTACTCGACATCCTCACTAAGCCTCTATCACCAACACAATCTAAAGGCATCATTATTCGTGAGAATGAAAGCACTTTTATAGCAAAGAATTTCGCAGAACTTGAAGCCCAAGTATATGGTAAAGCGTTCACTGAAGTACATCGTATCTTTGTTGACTATCAGATTGATCTCTATCCTGAGATCACAGAGAAGCATCCAGACACTCCGAATTGCGACAAGCTGTCGTATAAGAAGTACCGTGAAAGGGCATTCAATCAAATTGATCTTGAAATTATCTCCTGCAGAGAAACCGGAGGCAGCACACCTGAACAGCTAAAATCTCGCCTCAATGAATTGGAGAGTACTCGTCACGTTGTGGAACACAACAACTCTATAGTCAACCAGGTGTTCCTTAATCGCAACCCGATGACTACACTTCATTTGGGGCAACGTATACCTGTTGGACCTGAGCAAATAGGTGAAGCGATTGCACTAGTAGAGACCTTATCAGAGGATTTGAATAAACGTGCAGTAATGAAATATCGGCTTGGCTAGAGTAGTCAGCATGTATGTGTAGGGCCGCGGGATGCAATAAACTACATAAATGTGTGGATGATCGAACCAAGAAGACCACCTATCGAGAAGGAGCCTTCGTGACGAGCAAGTACGAGATAGGCCACGTGTAAAGGGGAACGGCACTGCGGGTGTATATGGTCACCGATAAGGTCGCGAAAGTGAAGGCGAAGCTGAAGGAGGCACTCTGAAGAGAAGGATCTATGCTCTCAAAGTTAATGAACATCGCCAGAAGATAAGCTCTTAAAGCCGTCCGTTAGACAGAATATTAGGTTTCAGCAAATAGTTTATACATCGGGGCATGAATAAAAATCGATTGTAGCGCATCTCTAGAAGCCGATTGAAGCTCTCTACCGCCTTAGATTTGGCAGAGCGCGGAGGATCGCCCAGTTTGACGATATGAGATTTGGCGATCTGGGCAACAACCATCGCGGTTATCTTAACTTTATTGCAAAATTATTTCTGCCCTTCGAATATAACGTTAGACATATAATATATAAATAATATAAAAGGTATTGATGCAAGCAAGCAAAGATACTCAACATTTTTGCCCAATAGGTTTATAGATCCAAAAGAATTAGTAGATGATAATTGAAATATTCCAATACTAATTAATAATAATGTTAACGCCATGAGTTCGTAACTTGTTGCTAACCTTAATCTAAGAGCTAATCTATCTATTAGTACGCTGAATGCTTTGTCGAATAACTTGAAGCTTTCGATGATGGGATATTCCTGAGTGTTTTCAGTAAGAAGTTTAGCTGCGTTTTCTGCATAGGTTATCTCTCCTCGCGCTCGTGAAAGGTTCTCTAAAGCGTCTTTTTTCTTTACTTTAGCGCCGAGTCTCTTATACTGTATGAATTTTAAAAGATACTCATTTAAAATCTTTTTTTTCCCATCATCTCCACATTTTGCATTAATTGGGGGTAGAGGTAAGTCGGAAGAATGATGAACATGGATATGGAAGATATCCCTAATAATCTTATGCATGATTCTCTCAGGAGAGGGCGGCTCTAAATCTCCTGACGCGATTTTATACTTTACGAAACCATTTTTATGAATCCATGCGTTACCTCCCAACAGTTTGTCCCCTCTCCAATTCGATACCTTAATAGATAAATATAGTACATGCTCATTACACTCATCGCATTTCTTAAAGCTAACATTATTATACTCCACTGTGTGTTTAAGCCTAAACAGTACGTCCAATAACTTATCGGAAAGAAGTATCTGCCTCTCTTGTGATGCGAAAAGTTTCTTAACGGCTACTAGATCAGAATTCTCAAATAATGTTCCCTCTATGACCAACTCTCCACTTAATATGGGTATCCAACCGTAATATGAGTCATCCATTGTTGGAAAAAGTGGAGAAAATTACCTTATTATCTTTCCTGTTCTTCGACCTTTATGATCTATACCTTCGCTATACCTGCATATCAAAAGTGCTGCTTCTGTATCTCTTAAGTATTCTTTATCGGTTTTGCGTCTACTGTAGATCTCGCTGGCTGCCAATGCAATACTTAATGCAACTAATATCATCGCTAGTGCTACTTTCCCATATAGCCAACAAGCGACAAATACTAGACAGCCTATGATGCCCCAAATAGCTAATTTTGCAAACATTTTTCTTACCAGCGATTCCCCATATGCCTATTTCCCATCCTCTTTGGCATACTAGTGAGGTAAGTACACCAAAGTCTGCCATCATTGATTCTATGATTGTCACCAAGGAGGGCGGGTATATATAAGCTTTTCGTTTTCACCGAACTAAATGAACAGAAATGAAGCGGGATAGATGAAAAGGGATCCTCTCTGCCGCCCCTCTGGGGTCATGCATTCTTCACTAGTTCACCATTCACTAAAATCACTGAACCGCCGAAGAAGGGATAGAGACCGCGCGATGCGGATGGCGAAAAAGCGATGTTATGAAGCGGACTGAGAGAAGTTAGCCGGATGGGTAACGATTGTTACAGGTCGGCGTTACTGCCCCCCGTAAAACTTAAAGTGCTAAAGTTTTTCTGAGCACGGAGCGGGCTTCTTTTGTAGCAGGGAACGGTGCCTTTATCGGCGGTGGTGGTAATTAGCGTTCATAATTTAATTTTAACGCTTTCTTTAAGTTCATCAACTGGTGCGCTCTGCGCGGCACGCGTCGCGAGCGACTGATGAATACTGAGGTAAGATACGCAGTCAAGTTATATAAGAATAGAAAAAATTGTATTGTTTATCTTATTATTACCGTAAAGAAATGGCAGAAGAGTATTCCGGAATCCCACGCGATATACTGACGTTCTTCGAGGACGCGTACGGCAAGACGCTGCTGATTAAAGGTCCGCCGGGGACGGGCAAGACGGCCTTTGCGCTTACCCTGCTCAGCATGCTCAAGGGAAACGGTGCGTACCTCTCCACGCGCGTTGACCCCGAGACCTTATACATGCAGCATCCCTGGATCAGGGATAAAATCGCCGCGGATAACATCGTCGATGCTACCCAGTCTGAGCGTGAGCGCGCGATAAAAACTCCCGGGGTAACGATTAAGCCGCTCAAGTACACCAACGTCCCCGATTTCCTCAAGGCCGTCTATACGCGGACGGAAAAGATGGAGCGCCCGATCATTATCATTGACTCATGGGATGCGATCGCTTCCTACACCGGGTACTATGAGCCGCGGGAGCGTGAGAAATTGGAGCACAACCTCTGCGATTTCTCAAGGAAGATGCGGACGAAGATCATTCTGCTCGCTGAATATACCGGTCAGACCGCACTCGACTACCTCGTTGACGGCGTCGTGCTCGTTGAGAGCGATATGAACCGCGAGCGCCGTTTGCGACGGATGGTGATGCAGAAGCTCCGGGGCTGCCGGATCACTAATCCCGTTCGTCTGTTTACGCTCGATCAGGGCATGTTCAAAGCGTTCGCGGAGTTCAAGGGCAACATTCCGGTGAACCTCGAGAATCCCGCGGTCCCGGAACCGCTACCTGATCTCAATGAGCTGCGGATCTCAACCGGGATACCAAAGCTTGACCAGATGCTCGGCGGTTACGGGAGTTTCAATCTCTTTGAAGGTGACTATGTGCCCTATGACCTCCTGGCACGCGCAGTCTCCGTCAACGCGCTCAACCTCGGCCGGGACCTTGTGCTCACCTCACCCAAGCAGTTCGAATTCGTCGCCAGGATTGCGCCCTTTATCCCGCCAGCCCATAAAGAGAAGATAAAGCTCGTCGAGGACCTGCAGGATTTCCCGGTTAAGATCGAAGGCGAACGAGCCCTCGTTCTGCTCAATCTCGAGGGAGTTGCGGACGTCGATCAGGCAGTGCGGGAGGTGCTCAGCCCAATAAAGGAGCGGCGGTGCGTGGTACTCTGTTACGGCAGTAAAGAAGGCGGGCAAGGGAAAGATCTGCGTTCCATCACAGCGACTCATCTCAAAACCCGGTTCATCTCCGGCGTGCCCTGTCTCTACGGCGAGATGCCGCGGACCGAATATTTTGGCCTGGAGCTTGCGCCTACTGCTCATCAGCACAGCTTCCCCATGATCTCGATCACGCCAATTGTATGATACAGACAGAGCTTTTCAGTGTGTGCTTCTGCGCGACTATTCTCATCTATGCCTGCTACTCTGATCTCAAGACGAGAACGGTTACCAATAAGCTCTGGATCCTCCTGCTCGCGGTGGGTCTCCCTCTTGCGCTGTATAACTGGTATCGTAGCGGTGTTCCGTTCCTCATCAGTCTCGGGTACTCCGTCGGGTTCACCTTTTTACTTGCCTATCTCTTCTTCCACCTGAACCTCTTCGGTGGTGCGGACGCAAAAGCCCTCATTGGTATCGCCCTGCTCATCCCTACGAATCCCCTTTTCGCTGCGCCGATCCCTGATCCCTTTCCCTTTGCCATTACCACCCTGTTCAACGGCGCAATTATCTCAGTGCTTGTCTTCCCCCTCATGTTTCTCTATAACGCGGTAAAGCTACGGCCATCAGAGCTCAGGGCGCATCTTGGCCTGGCATTCGTCGGCTATAAACGAAGCATTGATACACTCGCGAGTGCAAGGTGCACCTTCCAACGGCTACTCCACTCGTATGGGTTGGAGGAAGAAACGGGAGGAGAAACGGTAAGGAGGGCACTCGTCTTCGGCGGACTCGAGATCGATGATGACGTGATAGAAGAGCTCAAAAGGTATCACGAGCAGGGGAAAATCGGGGACGCCGTATGGATCACTCCGGGATTGCCTTATATGCTCTTCATCACCGCGGGGTTCTTCTTCGCACTCATCGCAGGCAATCTGCCGTTCAGAATTATTCTGGCACTCCTCTCACTATAGCGATGCGAGCAAGGCGAGCACAGAATGGCTCGGTCACTTACTTCTTCGGGAGCGAGAAGTAGATGGTCGTGGATTCTTCGCCCCCGTTCTCTGTCCAGATCTTACCGCCTAATTTATCCAGGATCTTCTTGCAGAGGCTCAAGCGCAAACTGGTGCCTTCATAATCATACGGACACAATTGCTTGGGAGCGTTGAACATACAGCTCAAATCTTTCTCCTTGAGACAGCTCCCGTTACTCCGTACGGAGAAGAGATACTCACCCTCTTGCTCCTGAGTTTCAATGGTGACGCGCGGTCGCGCGGTGAGGCTGAGTTTCAACCCGTTTTCAATGAGATTGATGAGCAGTTCTTTAATCCACACCCGCTGCGTGGAGATCATTGGTAACTCCCCTGCCACGATTTCACCGCCCCGACCCTCGATGAGCACTCCGAGATCAGCGACGATCTCCTCCAGAAGCTCGTTCAGGTCAACCTTCTCCGACTCATGGAATCGACGCCCGACTCGGGTCAACATGAGCAGATCTTCCGTCAACGTGACCGTTCGCTCCGTCGCCTTCTGGACGCTGACCAGGTACTCACGGCCGACCTCATCGAATTGCTCGCTGTACGTGCCCAAAAGGAGCGCAGAATCTCCCAACTCCTGTGTTACGCGTTCGAGCTCGCGCATGTAGATCTCCACTTCGTCCTCCAGGCGTTTCCGCCGCGTCAAAATCTTCCATTCGCGAATCGCTCGTTCCGCGCGCCAGGGCAGCTCGCGTAACTCCTCCGGGTTCTTCACCACATAATCAATGGCGCCCGATTTGATCGCGTGCACCGCCAGCTGCTCTGAGCCCACGCCCGTGATGATGATGAGCGGGAAGCCTACTTCCTCAGGACTCATCGCACCCCGCGTCAGATCCAGACCAGTGCCATCGGGCAGGAGATAATCCGCGATAACGAGTGCGGGCGATTCAGACCTCTTCTCCAGCCAGGCAAAGGCATCACCGAGCTCCAGAACGCGCTGCACATCCCAGAGCGAGCCGACATCCTCGAACGCCCTGCAGATCAGCTCAGCATGCGCATCGTCATCCTCAACCAGCAAGATCGTCTTCCGCTTCGCGCGCCTTTCCGCATCCTTCGCATCGGTCACGATACCGCGCTTCCCCGAATTCTTTCCTCTCGCCTCCCCTATCAGATACGCCACGTTCATCGCGACTCCGAACCGCTCCCTGATGAGTAGAGGGCAGGTATACATAAAATACTTTCGCAGCAAAGCAAGTATTCTGAAAATATTTATTCCCTGAACGGTCTCGAACTATCGCGCAGAGGCTTTAAACGGTTATTTCAGCGGATTCGCGAGTGTACCCACCCGCTTCTGGCCCCGCGAAGAAAAACCGAAAAGCTTTTATAGTGGAAGAGCAAAAGATAGCGATTATTATCATGCACAATCTGCTACGTCTCGCGGCCTGTTCCAATCTGCGCAGAAATCTCCTGCACTCTTTGCAGGCGGGGAGGAAACCGCTGAGTGAATTCCGTGACGAGCTCGGGGTGAGCTCGACCACGGCGATCCATGCGTTGAGAGATCTTGAACGGGCCAATCTCATCCGCCAGGATGAGGCGCGGAACTACGCATTAACGAAAATAGGCGAGATAGTGGCCTTGAAATTGGCGGATTTTATTGCCACTCTTGAAGCGCTCCAGAAACACGAGCGATTCTGGCTGGAGCACGATCTCAGCGATATACCCCAACCGTTGCTCGAGAAGATCGGTGATCTCAGCAATACGATGCCGCTTTTAGGCACGGCAACCGACCTCTTCAAATTGCACGCTACCTTTATCCAGGTGCTCGAGACGGCGAATGAGGTGAAGGGTATCTATCCGATCTTTGACCTCGACTATCTCACCACTATTCGGGACCTCGTGAAGAGGGAGCGTGTCAAGGTCGATCTCATCGTCACAACTGAGGTTTTGGAGAGCATAGGGGGCGTGATCGAGACGGAGGAGCTCTTCCACGACTTCCTCGATGAGCCGAATCTCACGCTCTTCGCTACTGAGCTGCCTCTGAAGCTCACGCTCACCCTTACGGATCGTGTCTTCTATCTCGGCTTATTCTCCCCCGATGGCCTCTATGATTACAATCGAGCATTGATCAGTGACGATGCCAAGGCGCTCGGATGGGGGCGGGCATTACATGAGCATTACCGGCAGCGCTCCAAGCTGGTGACGGGATAGTGCCGCAGGGCATACAGCCACCACCGCCTTTAGGGTAATTGGTAGAATCTGGCAATATTGCCGAGGGATAGCTTTAAATGTATCTGTTTGTAAATATACTATTCCCCCACTTCCTTATCCCTCTCCGGAGGTAGCGTAGCAATCATGAGCCCCGTGGTAGCATACTGGAGTACTAGTTTTGCTGTCTTAGCTTCTAAGCTCTTCATCATTGCTTCGTTTGCTACGATTGGGTTCGGATTGAAGTATATCGACGATGCCTTTGACGAAGATCGATTTAGTAAGACGACTGCAAAACTCTTTGCACCTATTTTAGTCCTGCTCTGGATCAGCGTCTCACTATTCGATTCCGTCTCCGCGACCGTCTTATTCGCGATACTCATTGCCGTGCTGCTCTCGGGGAAGGTGGACAATCGCATCTTCAAGCTCAGTGCCCTCGCGCTGATCGCTGTGGTCGTTCTCACGCAATATGCGCACTTCTCGTGGGTGCCGCTGGCCGTTCTCACTATTATGGGGGTTACGGATGAGAAGGGCAACGATTATGTCGATGCTCATGAAACCGGTGGAATTCGGGCGTTCTTCTTCGCGCATCGCTGCGGTATGAAGGTGAGCACGCTGGGCCTCTGCATCACCTCACTCCTTCCCTGGCTGTACCTCGCTGCGTTCCTCGCCTTCGATACCGCGTACGAATTCGTCAAACTCCTCGATTATCTCCGCGTGCCCGCGATTGGCAATAAAGCGTGGCGATTGCCGCTTGCCGTAATCATCTTGAACAAATTCAAGTAATTTTGAGACATCGTGTCGTTCGAGGCGTGCGACCTCGTTTGGCCAGTAGATCCCTCAGTTCTTTCCTCTAGAGGCGAACAACGTGCTTCGACGGCGTACCATGATACAGCTTCTCGATGAGGATTGAGGCATCCTTGTCATCACCGGAGAGGATCAGGACATTGTCAAAGTGCTTCTTCACTTCATCAACGCCCTCTTGCAAGATCAAATGCGAGTGCGGGCCCATCACCATCAAGCTCGTGCAGGTCCACCGCTTTAACCCTTCAAACTGCTTCTGGAGTAACTCAAATAGCTCGTGCGTAGTATAATAGCGCGAGAAGTCATCAACGGTGTCGATAATCACGATCTTCGGCACGTCGTGGGGGAGGCTCTTGATGGCCTTCACGAGACTCCGCTGGTATAAGATCTTGTTCATGGGTACGATGATCCGATTGCCTACCTCGATAAGCTCGCTCACCTTATCCTCTACAAAGAGATTTTCGTGTAAGTCCAGTATGGTGAGATTCTCAAGTTCCTCCAGGTCCGTGAGGAGCTCCCCCATAATCTGGTCGTACGGACGCTTTGAGGTCGCGTAAATGGCAAAATTACCTTCACGCAGTCCGTGCTCGATGAAGGCGAGGAGCAGCTTCTGCTTCGTCTTCGTCTCTTCCGCAAGCAGCAAAGTCGAACTTCCTTTTGCGAAACCGCCTGCCATGATCTTGTCCATCTCCTCAAGGCCCGTCGGCACGCGGTCCAGCACGTCGCCAACAGTGATCTCATAGTGCTCGAGCACCTCTTTTATCTCCTCCCGGACTAATTCTTGTAGCAGAAAGCGCTTAAAGGGAAAACTCTCCTCCATTGCCCCGAGATACAACTGAAAGAGCTTCAAGAAATTCTCACGCGAGAATCTGACGTCTGCCCCCAACTCAATCTCCTCCGCCTTAAAATTGACCGAGTTCAATAGCGGCTCCCGCTTCTTCAGCCGCGAAAAAATCTCTTTCTGCTCCCCAAGGGGAATAAAGGTCTTGAGCGGTGTTATCAAATCGTTTACCGCCCGCTCAAAGAGCCGGGGATAATACTTGCACTCATCGAAGCTCGCGCGTAACTCGGCGGGCAGCAGCAGAATCCGCTCTTTCAGGATGTCCGCAATCTCCTCCTTTGTTTCATTCGCCGATTTCCGTAAAAGCATCACGCGCTCGACGTTCGGCACCTCGTGCATGCCGAGAAGCATCCGTACCGCGATGGTGACCCTCGTCTTCTCGTCCGCTTGCTCCAAATCGAATCGCCGTCTCGAAGGGTCAAATACGATGGTTTTCACGGTATCTGGAGCCCCTAACTGCCCCACAACCTTTGACCAAAGCTCTTCTAAATAATCGGTCCTCAAGAAATTTTGAGCGTAGAAATTTAAGAGCTGGCCAAGGTCTTTCTCCCGCATATTCTGCGGTTTATACTGCCCTGCTAGGGTCCGGGTCGATACAATCTCACTAATAAGCACTATGAAATAGCCAACGAAGGCGAGGTCACGGTACGGGAAGCGCTGTAATTGGGTGCCCAGGGAGGAGTAGATGAGATAGACTAACATGAAGGCAATGAAGGCGAAGATGTACGAGAGCTCGGACCAGATATTTTTCCCGAGGATCTCTTCAAACCCCTTGTGCGTGACGCTCAGATAAGCGCCAAACGCGATCAGGAAGAATGCGACGAAGAAGAGCAAAACAGGATAGGCGATCAAGTCGAAGGGTGCCGTGCCCAAGAACCGATCATAGGTGGCGGAGACGATGAGGATCAGAAGGACGAACCAGGAGCAGAGACACACGAAGTACCGCGTAACGTCCATTCGATAGAACTTCAGTCTGATGTTTTGATCGAGGATGATGGTACGCAAGTCGAGGGCGAAGAAGAGGTAAAAAGCAAAGGCGACCAGTCCGAAGAGCGCGAAGAAGAGCATCGTCGTGATGCTGGCCGAGCCCCACGAGAGAAACATCACACTGAGCACGTAGAAGGTTACCGTCACGTGGAGATACTGCCCGTAACCGAGGTAGCGCCAATATTTCAATTTCGTCCGTGAGGAGAGCAGTTTGAGCGAGGTAAAGGTCACGATGACGCCGAAGAAGATGGGGAGCAGGAAGACGGGCACAAAGCCGAAGGGGATCGTCTGAAAGGGCTTGATAAGCGGGTATTCAAGCGTGCTGCAGATGACTGAGACCGCCAAGAACGCGAGCGTTATGGCAGCTGCAACCTTTGGTAGATCAAAGGGCATTAATACTTTCCATCTCGGTTGAAGCAGTGAAGGATATTCAATGACAAAGTGCATGAAGTACAAAATGGTGAAAACGAAGAAGATGAGATAGAGCGATATGTTGTAATACAAACCCTTTTGTGTTACTGGATCAATATAATGAAAGATATAATACACCATCAAACTGATCGATAATAGGTACGCGATCATTCCAATACCACCGATAAAAAAGGGCTTACGTACAAATCCTAGCTCGCTGTAGCCTTTTGAAATGTAAAGTAGAGTGGAGGAATAATGTAAAACGATGAGTATAGAAAAGAGAATAAAGAAGAATAGCACAATAAAATGTGGGGAGAGTGGATACTTTATTGTGTAAATTATATTCGAGATAATATAGAGTGCTATTCCAAAAAAGGCGTAATGGATGAGGTACTTTTCGCTGAATATCTCGATTTTTTCCTTTATAATTGGGGTAATCAAATAATAGAGTACCATGTTGGCGAGATAGTGGGTTGCGATGTCGAACACGGCGACCAAGACCAGGATATACTGTGCTACCGCAGAGTCGCGGGATAATTCATAGAGCAGTGAGGCGGTGACCAGGGTTAATGCAATACCTAAATAATTAGCATTTCTAAGACTATTCCATATGGTTGAAGTGGATACGCGCTGGATTTCCTTGAGCATGATGAACATTGCTGCATGATAGATGGCCATGAATATGACGAAGAATTGGATGAAGAGCGGCACATCTTCATAGTAGGCAAGGTGCGATGTAGCCGTGGCGATACTGACAAAGCACAGTAACATGAGCGCCGTAAGTGTACCAAAGAGGAGTCGTCCGTTACACATCAAAAAGACCTCCTTTATACTGCCAACAAAGTCTCGTGAATGAGGTGCAACCATATTATTCTGTTACCCCCTTATATCTTTAAAAGATTACTATTTGTTCACATTCTTTCTTACGCTCGCTCATAGACCGCTAGAAATGCGATTTTTTATGGTTTCGTAGTCCCGGTCTGCGAGGCTTTCCAGCGCGTCAGGCGAAAAGATGGCGGCCGAGATGCCGAGTCGTAATAAGTGACGCGTGACAGATGGTGATGTGCTCAGCTCATACAAAACATCTAGGAACTTGTCTGATTCTGAGAAGAATGGGCCGAGTTTATCCGCAATGCGTGAGGGGTAAACAGCCAGCGTGGCGGTACCAAAGACCGCATCAGCAGCCGTTTGACCCGCGATATCGCCGCAGATCACACCTGGCAGAACGCCTTCAACAAACGGTTTGAAGTTCTGATTTGCCGCATCGCCCGTCAACATGATATTCCCGTACTGCCATCGATCCGAGAGATACTGTATCGGCGCCCAACCACTCTTCTCGCGAACCGTTTCACCCTGCTTGAGCTGTCTCTTCACCACGGGTAGCTCCAGAAACTCTTCATAGCAGCACTCCAGTTCCCTCGTGCCAAAGAGGGAGCCAACACCAACATTCGCACGGTTACGAGCCAACGGGAAGATATAGCCGTAAGCGCCAGGTGAGAAATCGCCCAGATAGAGCTGCTCCAGGGCTGGCTTATTCAACTCCAGATTCATCAGCTCGTAGCTCAGGACTTCAACACATTTGCTCTCGACATCGACGAAGCCCAATTTGGCGAGCACGCGTGAGTGCACGCCGTCTGCAGCGATCACTACGCGCGGTATGATCTCACGCTCTGAGCCATCGCCTGTTCGCACGAGTGCCTGGGTAACGGTATCGTCATGCTCAAGTGTCAAATCGATCAACTCGGTCTCTAGCTGCAGGTTGGCGCCCGCGGTTACCGCTCCGGATGCGAGCCAGGTATCAAAGGTTATCCGATTAATCGCGTAACCCGCCCAGATCCCGCTCGTTCGCTCGACGGAGACCTCATCAGCCCAGAAGAGCATGCCGTTGATCTTCCAGATCAATTGCGTTTCCGGGAGTTTATAGGGTAAGTAGGGGATGAGATACTCGCCGATGGCTTCCGCACACTGGACGGGAACCCCGATCTCTTTCTTCTTCTCGATGAGCAGAGTGCGAGCGCCGGCGGAGGCAGCGGCACGTGCCGCACTGCATCCTGATGGCCCTGCTCCGACGACGAGAACATCACATTCCGTTTCCTGCATCCGTTTGTAGTTCCGAGAAGAAGCATATATATAAAGATTGCTGGTTTTGTTTGACCACGCGGCAGGGGAGGGACGTTCCGTTTTTTTGTGTGGTTGTGACTGCAGATTTCCGTTTTCGCAGACGTTTTCACGATCTTGCTTGGTACAGCAAGCAAGCAAGCAAGCAAGCAAGCAAGCAAGCGATGAAAATGGAGGGCCAAGCAGCTCTCTGCGGCTATGTGCACAGTTTCGATTCTAATATGGTGCTGACGTGCGCCAAGCAGCGAGCCCACTCACGGTGGACCTCCTCGGCGGACAAATAGCGGGTCGATGCGAGCGGGTTGGGTGGGAAGAAGTGCCATTCTTCGGTATTTTGGTTGACGATCTCGATACCGGATCGTGCGGGATCATCGCCAATCTCGGTGCCCCGGAAGGGCACGAAGAGAAACGGTGCAGGGGTTTCCACCAGATCTTCTTCGAGTAATTTACCCGCCAGTCGAGTTAGAGCCTGTAATCCCTGAAAGGTATCCGCCGGCAGACCGAAGACGTACCCAGCATCCACGTGAATGCCCGCAGCCCTGGCGTTACGCAAGTAGCGCATCAGATCATGACTTCTGTAGCTCTTATGCACGGAATCCAATACCGATTGGCTCACCGCTTCAATACCACAAAAAGCGCCGCGGCAATTCCCTTCGCACAGAGTCTTTAAAAATGGTTTGGTGAAATCCTGTAACGCGAGCTCACAATCCCAAACAATCTCCAGCCGCTCCTTCCGAATACCCGCGCAAATTTCGGTTACCCAGCGTTTGTCGAGACCGAAATTGAGATCATAGATATGGACGCTCGTCGCGCCCCTCTCTTCGAGCAGCGCAAGCTCTTCAACCACATTTCCCGGCTCCCGTGCGCGCCATTCTCGTTTCCAATAGCTCGGTGCGTTGCAGAACGCGCAGTTGCCTGAACATCCGCGGCTTGCATAGACCAGATCGACACCGCCATTCACGGCGTACAAACGTGCTAGTGGGTAGTTCTCCCGATCTGGTAGCGGCAATGCCGTCACGTCCATGAAGGGGCGATCCTCAGTGCGAAGAAGCCGGCCTTCCTGTACCCATGAGAGCCCGCGGACATTCTCAGCCCCACTACCGCGCATGAGCGCTTGCACGAGCGAGAGGAGCGTCTGCTCGCCTTCACCGCGTACCACGAAATCGACTGGTGAAGAGGTGAGGATGTCGGCATCACGTGTCGTCGCACTCACACCGCCGGTGACCACCATAATCGTTTCGCTATAGCTCTTGGTGACACGCGCAATATCGTAGAGCTCGGAGAGAAAGCAATCTTCCATACCGTTGACTGCTACGACCAGAGGATCCTCTTCCCGCAGTGCGGCGAGCAGCGCGTCGTGTTTGTCCTTGCCTTCACAACATTCCACAGTGAGATCAAGAAAACTGGTGGCTACTTCGTGCTCCTTGAGGAATGCGGAGAGCGAAAGCAGTGCAGTCGGAGGCGCGATCGTCCCTCGCGCAAGCCCTATCAATCCCCGTTCTTCTGCAAATTGCAGCATTAACCGCTCGTAGCGGTCGAATTCAGGGTGCACCGGGATATCGAGGGTGTTGGGATACACAAAGAGCACATCTGACATGGTGTCTTTCTCCCGAATCCTTACTTCAGGCTGGTGACGTCCAGCTCCAGGCCCACTACAGGATGGTCGAGGCCGAAGTTGCCAATTACCTCAGGATGGAGCTCGCCGAAGACGCCAATACGCGCGCCATTCTTGACGATATCCGCTCTGCGGCCGTACTCGAAGAACGCGCCGTCGTGGGAGTTCGTGATCTCAGCATCGTCCAAGCCCAACTCCAGGAGCACCGCGTCCGCGACCGATCGGACCTCAGCGAAGTTCGCTATGGCGTGCGTGGCAACAGCAGCAAGCATGAACCGCTCCTCGAAGTTCCGGACCACCGGGCCGACCTCAAAGATCCGCTGCGGGAGGTCGCGATGCTTGTTGATCGCGAGAATTTCCAGCAAATTCGGGAGAATCGAGCAGCGGAGCATCGTATGCTCGATACTTATCGGAGCGGCAACCGGGACTTCCTCGGACGCTCGCTCCTCACGCCGCATCAAGGTAAACTGCCTCCGCTCGGAGGTCAGCGTGAAGGTGACCACCTCAAAGTAGCCCAGGCCGATCATCAAGCTCCGCACCGCCGCGTTCTTCGCCTCTATTGGATGCACCTCACCGATGGTGAGCGTAGCCGGCAGTT
>Ga0268279_1001230_pt1 | contig 14539 bp, 9 predicted proteins | sample saktaG_6_FD_190142 | JGI IMG/M metagenome (GOLD analysis project Ga0268279, IMG submission 190142) | Saline water microbial communities from Sakinaw Lake, British Columbia, Canada - sak_2010_1_5_80m | ecosystem: Environmental > Aquatic > Non-marine Saline and Alkaline > Saline ...
ATCGCTTCCGGCATCCCTCTTCAAGGACTGTTGCGCACTACAATTCTATGCAAATCCGGCTTCACCGGACCGACCTGGAAGGGGCGCTGGTGATTGAATCGAACGGCTCCCGCTATAAAATCCGCGTCTGGTAGGAATGAATAGCCTAAAATTTCGCGGGGAAGTAGCCGGATCGCCGGTTATTCCGGCGGGTATGAAACCGCCCGGGAAATCTGGTGCCGGGTAAGCTTGCCATGTTGTTATGTGAGCGATGAATCGGGTTTTACACCAGAGTGACGCGAATAAAATGCTGTAAGTCGTGCCAATAAAGATAAATAATTCAATTTATTTTCAACTTTTGTCGCGAAAATACATTCGTTCATACCAAATTATCATGAATTTCATTATATTTTGGTAAGGATTGAATTAACGGCGATTATATTATTACTTTTTGAATGAGTCGTTAAAGTGATCTATTTTGCACGGGGTAATCGATTTAGAGTGAGAGGTTTCAGAATAATTAAATTTTTTTATCGAGGCTAAGATGAGCACGATATTGGATATTATTTTTGTTGAGGATAACGAGGCGGACGCAAAGCTGGTCTTAAAGGAGATCCAGAAAGCCGGTTTTAAACCCTCACTCCGTGTAGTCGACAAAAAGCAAGCCTACCTTCGTGCCCTGGATGAAAAAATGCCGGATGTGATTCTGGCAGACTATCGCCTGCCGCATTTCAGCGGGATGGCGGCTCTGGAAATTGCCAGAGAACAGTGTCCGCAGATCCCCTTTATCATTGTCACCGGTTCGCTGAATGAAGAGACGGCCGTCGATTGTATTAAGGCCGGAGCCTGGGATTATGTGATCAAGGATCACCTGGTCAGACTCGGAGCGGCTTTGAAAAACGCACTGTCCCTGGCCGGGGCGCAATCTCAGAAGGAATCGGCCCAGAAAGCCTTTCTGGAATCGGAGGAAATCTACCGCACTATATTCCAGAATACGGGTGCGGCCACTATGATTGTTGAAGATGATATGACAGTCTCCCTGGTCAATGCCGAATTTGAACGCCTGACCGATTACACTCGCGAAGAGATCGAAGGAAAACATAAGTGGACCGAGTTCGTCCATCCGGATGATCTCCAGATGATGCTGGATTATCATAATCTGCGGAGAAACGAACCCGAGTCTGCGCCCCGTTCCTACGAAGCGCGTTGTATCCATAAAACAGGCCAGCTTCGTTATGTGCTGATATCGGCTGCAATCATCCCCGGATCGGATCAATCGGTTGTTTCGATGATTGACATCACGGCCATCCGGGATTCGGCCGCGGCCTTGCATAAAAGCGAAGATCGCTATAAGATCCTGGCCTCGAATATTCCCAATGGTATCGTCCTGATGTATGATGAAAATCTGAGGTGTACCCTGGCGGAAGGTTCGGGTATTACGGAGGGCGGACTTCTGCATGAAAATCTTGAAGGAAAGAGGATCAGTGACATTTTCGATCCGCCGGCGGCGGAGATTTTTATCGCAAATTTCAAAAAGACGCTCACGGGCACCTTGGGTATATTCGAGATACCGTATCTGAAGCGCTTTTTTGAAGTTCGGACTATGCCGCTGAAAAATGAAAAAGAGCAGGTTTACGCCGGGCTAGCTTTACTCCAGGACATTACAGAACGAAAAAGCATCGAAGAATCATTGCGGCAGAGCCAAGAAACCTATCAGAAGCTGATGGAATCTTCCAAGGATGCGATTTTTCTGGAGATGCTCGAAGGAGCCATTCTGAAATGCAATGATGCTGCGCTGCAAATGTTCGGTTATACCCGGGATGAGATGCTGCAATTGAATGTATCAGACCTGATCGCGCCCCAGGCCAGAGCAGATATTCCAGTAATCATCCAGGACCAGGTTGAGAAGGGCGGGCTATCAGTGGAATCGTTCAATATTCGTAAAAACGGCCAGGTTTTTCCGGTGGAGGTCCGTACGGGTCTGATTTCCTCCGGTGGGCAACAGCTCGTCACGGCCTTTGTGCGTGACTTGACGGAAGCCCGGCGCAACCAGAAAATTCAGCAGATTCCGAACATTATCGCCGGCACTGTCCACCAGAGCGCAAGCCTCAACGAACTGTTTGTTCGTATCCAGCATATCATCGGGGAGATCATGGATACGAAGAATTTTTTCCTGGCCCTGTATGATTCCTTAACGGATACGATTTCGCTGCCCTATTTCGTGGATGAAAAGGATACATTCGATTCTTTCCCGGCCGGCAAGACATTAACCGGCTATGTGATCCGCAATGATCGTGCGCTGCTCGTGAGACAGGCAGAGATTGAGGAAATGGGGCGCAAAGGCCTCATCGAATTTCACGGTACCGTCTCCAAAGTCTGGCTGGGTGTTCCGCTCAAAGATAAGGATAAAATCGGAGGCGCCCTGGTCGTCCAGAGCTATACCGATGAATTTGCCTATACGGAAGAGGATCTGGAATTTTTAGAGCTTATCTCAAACCATGTTACACTGGCCATCGACCGCAAACGGGCGGAAGAGGAACTACGCCTGAGTGAGGAGCGATTTTCGTCCATTTTCATGCAAAGCCCGCTGGCTATTATCATCACCCGCGTTTCCGATGGAATCATTGTCGATCTGAATCAGACAGCCTCGAAAGCACTCGGCCAGCGTCGGCAGGAAATCCTCGGCAGCACCTATGCCAAGTTGGTTGGGTTACGGGAGAGCTCCTTCGAGGACATTCAGAAGAGTCTTCATAAAAATCAATTCTATGGCGACATTGCCCTGAAATTTTATCCCCATTCAAAAGAAGAACGGGTCGGCTTGTTTTACGGGGTCAAGATCGATCTCGGCGGCGAAGAGTGTTTTGTCCACATGGTGCATGACATCACCGAGCAGCGCAAGGCAGAGGACGAACTGAAGCGCATCCATGCCATTTATCGGGAATCGATTGAAATGGCAAACGGACTGCCCTACCGTCTCAACTTTAAAAAGGGCAATTATGAATTTGTCGGAGACAATGCGATCAATCTCCTGGGTATCCCAGGCGAGGAATTGACCCCTCAAAAGATGGGCGATATAACGAAAGAGATGATTGTCACCAATCCCGAAGCTCCCCGCGACCCATTTGCCTGCGGGAAGGCGTTCCGGGAAGGTAAAATAAAAAAGTACTGGATGGATCTTCGGGTTGTTCTGGATAGCGGGCAGGAAAAATGGCTGACAGATTCGGCCATTCCAATTTTGGATCCCGCGAATCATGAGATAATCGGATGCCAGGGTATTTTGCAGGACATAACGGAACGCAAGAGAATCGAAGATCAACTCCTCCAGAGAGAAATGGAATTCAGGGCCCTGGTGGAAAATACGCCGGATGTCATCGCCCGCCTCGATGCCGATGGACGTTTGCTCTATGTCAATCCTGTCGTCCAGGTGGAATTCGGATTAAAAGCCGAAGAAATACAGGGCAAAACACTGCGGGAACTTGCCCTGATTAAAGAAATCGTTGATGATATTTACGCCTGTTTGCATAGAGTCCACGAGACGCAGTCCGACCAGATGTTTGAGATGATGCTTGAAATTAATAGCCGGTCCAAGTATTTCTACACCCGCATGGTACCGGAATTCTCGATCGATAAAAAAATAGAATCCGTACTGACCATTACCCGGGATATCACCGAAATCAAAAAAGCAGAATTTGCGCTGAAAGAGAGTGAAGAGCGCTACCGCACTCTTTTTAACAGCGGGACCGACAGCGTTTATGTTTTCGGGATAAATACGGACGGAACGCCGGCCAATTTTACCGAGGCCAATGAGATCGCCTGTAAGAAATCCGGCTATACCCGTAAGCAATTTCAGAAAATGAATCTGCTGGAAATGATCGTCTCCGATCAGAAGGAATTCGCCCTGAATGTAATGGCGAGGCTTCAGACCGAGAAATATGCCCTTTACGAAACGGAACAGATTACCCGATCAGGCAGCAAGATTCCAATTGAAATGAGCATGCATTTAATCGAGATGCACGGGGAGAATGTTGTGCTGGCGATTATACGCGATATCACCGAGCGGAAACAGATGGAACGGGAAATCCAGCGCTCGGAAAAACTGGAATCCGTCGGAATTCTCGCCGGTGGAATTGCCCACGATTTCAACAATATTCTGACCGTTATACTCGGCAATATCACGCTGGCCAAGATGCTTGCCGATCCGCAGTCAAAATTATACACGAAACTGAACGAGGCCGAAAAAGGCTCAATGCGGGCCCGCGACCTCACCCAGCAGCTGTTGACCTTCTCCAAGGGCGGGTCACCGATTAAAAAGGCGACTTCCGTGGCGGAGCTGCTAAAAGAGTCGGCCGGTTTCGCGCTGACCGGATCCAATGTGAAGCCGGAGTTTACGATTTCAAGTAATCTCTGGACGGTTGAGGTGGATGAAGGCCAGATCAATCAGGTCTTCAATAACCTGGTGATCAATGCCGATCAGGCTATGCCGGAAGGCGGGCGTCTGTTTATCATAGCGGAGAACGCCATCATCAAGGCTGATGAGAAACTGCCGCTGCAGCCCGGCCGTTATATCCGCATCACCTTGAAGGATGAAGGCATCGGTATCCCCAAAATGCATCTGAGTAAAATTTTCGATCCGTATTTCACCACCAAAGCCAAAGGCAGCGGTATCGGATTGACAACGGTATATTCCATCATCAAAAATCATGGTGGGCTCGTAACCGTCGATTCCGAACTGGGGGTCGGCACAAGCTTCTATATTTATCTGCCGGCCAGTACCAAAAAGATCGAATACGAAGACAATTTCAAGATTAAAGATCTGACCGGTAAGGGCCGGATTCTGATCATGGACGATGAAGAAACCGTTCGGGAAGTTGCCGGACAGATGTTGATCATGCTGGGGTACGAGGTCGACTATGCCGTCGACGGTAGAGAGGCTATCGAGAAATACCGGCAGGCCATGGGCGGTTCCGGGCGTTTCGATGCGGTGATCATGGATCTTACCGTACCGGGCGGAATGGGCGGCAAGGAGACCATTAAGGAATTACTCAAGATTGATCCGGAAGTTACAGCTGTCGTTTCCAGCGGCTACTCGAACGATCCCGTTATGGCCAGTTTTAAAGATTACGGTTTTAAAGCAGTCGTTGCCAAACCTTATAAAGTGAAACACCTCGGTTCGACCTTGCACGAAATTCTATGAGATATTGACATGAAAGCAATGCTTCTCGATCGAATTCTCTGTGTGAGTGAAACGGATAAACCACTACGATACGTCGATCTGCCCAGGCCGGAAATCCAGGCCGATGAGCTTTTAATCCGGGTTGCAGCTTGCGGCGTTTGTCATACCGAACTGGATGAAATCGAGGGTCGAACTCCTCCGCCCTGTCTACCCGTCATTCCCGGCCATCAGGTCGTTGGCCGGATCGTGGAATGCGGAGCGAACATCGAGGAGCATCAAGTCGGGGATCGGATCGGCGTTGCCTGGATTTATGCCGCTTGCGGGAAATGCGACTTTTGTCTGGCCGGCGAAGAGAACTTGTGTGAACGATTTCTCGCAACGGGCCGGGATGTTGACGGCGGATATGCCGAATTTATGCGTGTACGTCCCGAGTTTGCATTTCGAATACCGGATGCCTTCACTGATTCGGAAGCGGCGCCCCTGTTATGTGCCGGCGCCATCGGCTACCGTTCCCTGCGCCTGACCGGACTCCGCAACGGTCAGAACCTGGGCTTAACCGGTTTCGGCGCCTCCGCCCATCTTGTGCTCAAAATGGCGCGTTATCAATTTCCCGATACAAACGTGTTCGTTTTTGCCAGACGCGAACAGGAACGCGAATTTGCACGTGAACTAGGAGCCATTTGGGCCGGCGACACAACCGACCGGACTCCCGAAAAGCTGCATGCCATCATCGACACCACGCCGGCCTGGAAGACGGTCGTGGAAGCGTTGAATAACCTGCGGCCGGGCGGCCGATTGGTGATCAACGCCATTCGTAAAGAGGAAACCGATAAGGATTATTTGCTGAAACTGGATTACCCCCGGCAGCTCTGGATGGAGAAAGAGATCAAGAGCGTTGCCAATGTGGCCAAGCGGGATGTTAGCGAATTTCTCGACCTCGCAACAAAAATCCATATTAAGCCGGTCGTGCAGGAATATTCGCTGGCCCAGGCCAACGAGGCCCTGCTGGAATTGAAGGAGGGTCACATCCAGGGCGCCAAAGTCCTGAAAATTGGGTGAAACCGACCGCGCTGCTGCAATATCAATTATAGCAAATTGCAAAATAATGTCCGATGATAGATTGAAGAAGACCTGAAGGAGATTCAACGGTTCTCTCCAAATCATCCCGGCCAAACGGTTGATGAAATCCTATCGGGGACAGGTAGTTCCGGAAAACAGAAAGCAACCCCAACGGGGTTCAATGTCTGTTGTCCAAAGCTCTGATATTTCCCATTGACTCCGCAGGAGTCCGATGTTATTCATGGAACATATCACCCTTGAAGGGTGAAAAAATACAAGCGTGGTGATTATTCACTACAGACATATCACCCCGCTGGGGTGAACCGGGAAATGTTAGCCGAAACAATAGATCATAGACGTGTTTAAGGACGGCAACCTGTTTTTTTGTAACTTTGCAATGTACGTTTTTCAGATGCTTCGGATAGCCCGGGATGAGTGTTACTATTGGACATTTCTTTTGAGAATCGCTATAAAAGAATAAAACCCTTCCTGACACCGTCCGGAAGGGCTTTCAATTCATAATATTTCGATCCGGTCTAGCGGACCTGGGCGATGGCGTAATCCAGGGCCTTCTGGAGCATCGTCTGATCTGGCTCCCGGATGAAACCGGTATCCATCAGCGACCGGGTCATGGAGCGCGAATATTCGATGTCCTTTTTAGCCTTCTGATAAGCCGCATCCCAACTCATTTCGATCCGTGCCACCCCGTCCCGGATGGCCTGAATCGCGACATCGGCGGATTCGGTCGGGAAAACGGCCGCTTCGTCCATTGTCGGAACGATATTATCCGGATGAATGCCGCGGTCTTCGGCGAATTTAGCCAGCGATCGGGCGGCGGCGATGGCCATCGTGTCCGTGACCTTTTTGGCGCGCACCATGAGGGCGCCTTTCAGAATTCCGGGGAAACCGAGCGAATTATTCACTTGGTTCGCGAAGTCGCCGCGGCCCGTAGCCACGATATAGGCGCCGGCTTCTTTGGCAGCGTAGGGATAGATTTCGGGTACGGGGTTGGCGCAGGCAAAGACGATGGATTTCTTCGCCATGGAACGAATCCATTCGGGTTTGACCGTGCCGGGACCTGGCTTGGAGAGCGCGATGAGCACATCTGCGCCCTGCATCGCCGCTCCGATGGTTGCGATTTTCCTGGGATTCGTCGTCCGGCAGAGTTCCCATTTGCGGTAGAATCGCTCATCGGCCTTAATGTCTTCCCGGTCGACATTTAGCGAGCCTCTCGAATCGAACATTATGATATTTTCGGGATTGCCGCCGGCGGCGATGATAATCCGGGCGATAGTTGTATTGGAGGCCCCGGCGCCATACATCACGATCTTTGTTTCGGAGATGTCGCGGTCGGTCAGTTTGAGGGCGTTGATCAGGCCGGCGAGTGTCACGCAGGCGGTGCCCTGGGCATCGTCATGCCAGACCGGGATGTAGCACTCTTCACGTAGCGTATCGAGCACCTTGTAGCAGTTCGGTTGGGAAATGTCCTCAAGGTTGACGGCCCCAAAACTGGGCTGCAGGCGTTTTACAAATTCGATGATAACGTCCGGATCGTTCTCACCCTGCGCATCGCGGCTGTCGATGCAGAGCGCGACGGCATCCACGCCGCCCAGGTATTTCATCAGGAAAGCCTTGCCTTCCATGACGCCCAAACCGCCGGAAGGGGTTACATTGCCGTCACCCAGAACGCGCGTGGAATCGCTGACGACGGCGACGAGATTTCCACGGTTGGAGAGTTCGAAAGAAGTGTCGTTATCGTCCCGAATCGTCGTTGACACTTTAGAGACACCCGGCGTATACCAGACATTGAACCAGTTGAATCCGAAGACGCCGGCCTTGGGCCCGGTCTGAATTTTACCGCCGTAGAATTTGTGGGCATCATGCGCAAGTTGTTTGAGAAAAAGAGTTTTGGCCCTGGCAATCTGTTCCTGGGTAAAATTCTCAGGAAAGACCTGATCGAGATTGCTGAGGTCCATCTTGATTTTTGCCATAATTTCCTCCCTACAGTTTCAAAAAAATAAAAATTTTCAGCAGCGTAAAAACAGACTATCTATCGATCAATTCATTGTTATCTGGCGGGGCATTCCCGATCGGGACGCGAATTTTACACATTATAAATGCCCGTAGGCAACATCTCATTGTTTATTATTTTTTCAATAATTCCGGGAATGGCTGCCTCCACTTCAGGGCTGCAATTTTCGGAAAATGTCTCCGTATCCTGCACTTCGACGGCATAGATGATAATCTCGGAAGGCAGCGTCTCGCGGTATTCCTTGAGGAGTTCCAGGGCTTCGAAAAAACTCATGTCGTGCGGGGAAGAGAAATTGAGCGTATTTTGAAAATCCTCAGGAGTATAACGAAAGAGCGATCCGGGAGCGGTTTCGCTGCTGCGGATGGCATCGACGATCAATAATCTATCATAACCGACGATCTGATCGGCAACCCGGAATCCCGCGGCGCTCGCTTCGAGGACATCGACGTCCGGGCAGCGCTCTCCGATTTCGCGCGCAATGCGAAGGCCGACGCCGTCGTCCGAGAGAATCGGATTTCCCAACCCGAGCACGAGAGTTTTAAGTTGTGTTTCAGCGTTCAATGATTTTCCTGATTTTTCCGTCCGTATCATGGATTCGAATCAGCAGCGGCATCTTGCCCGGGAGGTGATGCGTCGCGCAGGCCATGCAGGGATCGTAGGACCGAAAGGCCATCTCCACCATGTTCAGGATCCCCTGATCTACTTTTCCGTCCCGAATCAGGCTCCGCGCGGCTTTGGCGATCGACATCGACATCGCGGCCGAATTTCCAACCGTCGCGACAATCAGGTTGACGGCCCGGATGATACCGTTTTCATCGGTTTTATAATGGTGAATAAGCGTGCCGCGGGCGGCTTCCGTGACGCCGACACCTTCGTCAGGCGTTTGGGTGGGCAGACGCCGGATATCGGGTGAAGTAATCGATGAATCTTGCAGGAGTTGCACCAGGTGCTCGGCGGCGTAAACCACTTCCACCAGGCGCGCCCAGTGAAAGGCCAGCGTATAATGGGCGGGCTTTTCGCCGAGCGTCGCGTACATGCGTTCGTACTCTTCCTGGGCCAGAGGAGTCGCCATGCCGTCTGCCGCGTTCAGGCGCGCCAGCGGTGCGACCCGGTAGACGCCGCTCTCCTTGCCGTCCTCGAAACCTTTCCAGCCGATTTTCTTCAGAAAGGGAAATTTCATGTAACTCCACGGTTCGACATGCTCGGCGATATATTCCAGGTAGTTATCGGCGGAGAATTTGGCGATTTCGACTCCGGCGGGATCCACTACCCGAATTTTGCCGTCGTAAAAATTGACCTTGTTGTTTTCGTCCACCAGTCCCATGTAGTAGGTCTGATGCCGGTAGATGTCGCCGGTAATCAGCTCCACATACTTTTGATTTTCCAGTACGACTTTGTTGAAAATGCCCAGACTCTCCTTGGCGAATTCGAGACTCTCCCGGGCCCATTTCAGGAATTCCTGCCGCTTCTCTTCATCAAGACCCTTGGAGACGCCGCCCGGCAGGCCGGAAACGGGATGAATCACGCGGCCGCTCAAATGGGTGATGATGTTGCGGATCTTGCGGCGTGTATCGATGACTTTCTTGCCGGTTTCGAGACCGACCTTGCCGATCACACCGAGGATGTTTCGCTCCGCCGCAGGAGCGGAGGGCGTTACTACGAAATCGGGACCGCCCAGGAAAAAGAAGTGCAGCAGATGATCTTCGAGCATGTAGGCATCGTAAACCAGGTTGCGCAATTTGACTGCGGTTTCCGTCGGTTGAACATGATAAACAGCGTCGATGGTTTTGGTCGAGGCCATGTGATGCGCCATCGGGCAGACTCCGCAAATACGCGGTGTGATGCGCGGCATCTCCTCTACCGGCCGGCCGACGCAGAATTGCTCGAAACCGCGTAACTCCGGGATTTGCAGATAGGCGTTTTTGACGTTTCCCCGGTCGTCCAGGAAAATCTCAATTTTACCGTGACCTTCCAGCCGCGTAATCGGATCGATAGAAATTTTCTGTGACATCTCCGAATGCACTCCTTGTCTGGTTAGATGAATTTGCGGCGCAACAGTGAAACCGGCAGGCTGAAGCGATAGAACGTACCGGCCGGATCGACAATTTGATCGAGTATTTTTTGGATATCCTCTTCCCGGGCGTTTTCTTCATTTTGCAGACCGATGATCGTAGCCAGGGCGGAGGTCATTTTCGCGCCGACATCCAGCACCTCGGAGGGCGGACCGTAGCAGCCGCGGCAGGGCATATTGACCCGTATGCAGCGACCTTCCCCGTCATTCGTGCAACCGGCGCGCGTGACCGGGCCCATGCAGATGATTCCCTGGTCGAGAAAACAGCGTTCCGGATCGGCGCTGACCAGTGAAATCCGCTCGACTTTCCCGATGGTTAGTTTTTCCGGTTTGCTGTCTTTGCGGGAACACTGATTGCAGAGCGCAACATCCGGGGCGAGCACGCTTCCTTTGGCGGGCAGTTTACCGCTCAGAATTGCTTCAATGGCTTGCATGGTGAGATAGGGCGCAGGCGAACAACCGGGAATATAGTAATCGACCTCGATCACCTGGTCCAGGCTTTTGACGGTATTGTGAAAAGCGGGTAAGTCGAGTTCGCCCTCGGCTACCTGGCTGTGGATCTGCGGTCGTATATTTTCGGGATTATCAATTGAAGGGCACTTACTTCCGTAGGAACTTTCGAAGATCGATTGCCGGTCCCAGAAATTGGCCAGCCCGGGGATACCGCCCAATTGCGAGCAAGCGCCGAAAGAGATCACGAATTGCGATTTCTCGCGCAGCAGTTTCGCCATTTCGACCTGTTCACTGGAGCGGATCGCGCCGTTGATGAAGACCGCCGTGATCTCGTTTTTCTGCAGGCTGCGGACATCGCTGTACTTGAAGTCCATCGCGCAGGGCCAGAAAACGATGTCCACCTGTTCGGCGACATCCAGGATTTTCTCGTTGAGATCGACAATGGCCTCTTCGCATCCGCCGCAGGACGAGCACCAGTAAAATCCGAATTTTGGCTTGGGCATTCTCTCCTCCATCACAATCGAATTAGCGATTACATCCGCAGGGTTCCTTCATAGTGCGTCGAAAACTGGCGCTGCTTCACCGCCTCGGGGATATAGTCCGGGAGAACCATCGGGGCGATTTTTCCCGGTTTGACGTTCAGTTGTTTGACTTCCTTGTTGTAATCATAGACGTGTTGCAGACTCAGCTTTTCCAATTTGGTTTTGAGCGCATAGTCGGCGGCATGGAGTCCCGCCCGCCGGCCGAAGACGATGATGTCCAGCTGCGAATTCCCCATGAGACGGTTGCGTCCGTGCACGCCGCCGCTGGCTTCGCCGGCCACATAGAGGCCGGGTACCCGGGTTTCACAGCGGTTGTTGATTTCCACACCGCCGTTTTGATAATGCAGCGTCGGGTAGACCAGCATCGGCTCGGTCGTGATATCGATGTTGAAGCGCTTGAACTGACGGTACATCGCCGGAAGATTCTGGATGATCGTGTTTTCCCCGTTGATCGCGTCGATCAGGGGTGTGTCCAGCCAGACGCCCTGACGCCCCATCTCGGTGCGGATGCCGTTGCCCTTTTCGAGACATTCACGGATGAAGGAACTGGCCTCAACATCGCGGGGTTCGAGCGGATGCACGAAGATTTCTCCGTGTTTGTTCAGCGGCTGAGCGCCCAGCGAACGCAATTTTTCGGTGCAGAGAAAGCCGACGATCTGTTCTGGGTAAACCGCCCCGGTCGGGTGATACTGGACCGAGTCCATAAAAAGGAGGTTGGCTCCGACCCGATAGGCCATCACCAGGCCGTCGGCCGTCGCGCCGTAGTGGTTGGTGGTCTCGTAATTGCGGATATGCAGGCGGCCGAATCCGCCGGTCGCAAGTATCGTAGCTTTGGCTTTGACCATGAAATACTCGCGGTTTTCGAGGTGATAGAGGACCGCTCCGGCGACCCGGCCAGCCTCGTCCATGACCAGTTCCACGGCGGGTTGATGCTCCAGGATCGAGATCTGATCGGGATGATTCAGGACCTCATCGCGCAGGGTGCGGCAGATGGCTGCGCCGGTATAATCGCGCGCGGAGTGCATGCGCTTACGGCTGGTGCCGCCGCCCGGTTTCTGGACCATTGTTCCGTCGGGATTGCGGTCGAACATAACGCCCAGATCGCTGAGCCACTGAATCGCGTCGGGACCTTCTTTGACGAGGGCTTCAACGAGTTCCGGTTTGTTGTCGAAATGCCCGCCGCCGATGGCGTCCAGATAATGAATCGGCGGCGAATCATCAGGTGCCACGGCGGCCTGGATTCCGCCCTGCGCCATCATGGAATTGGAATCGCCCACGCGCAATTTCGTGTCCAGGATAACCCGGGCTCCGTTCTGCGCGGCCAGCAAAGCGGCGGCAAATCCGGCGGACCCCGCCCCGACAACCAGCACATCGGTCTCATAATCGGGCTGCTTCAGGTTGAATTGTTCGGGATTGATACGGGCATAACTTTCCAGCAGATCGGCGACTTCGGTGGTCAATTTCTCACCCTTGTTGGGGCCGATCCGAATCACGCGCCGGGCATCATCCTTATAATCGGGATGGAATTTATACAGCAGTCCGTTGCTCTCCTCCTCGAGCATTCGCGCACAGATATCTTTGCCCGATTTGGCGAGCCGCAAACGTTCCGGCCGGGTCTGCTCGACCTTTCTGAGCGATTCTTGCATATGGTCCGGATACATGGTATTCCCCCTCTGAAATATGAAATCTTATTTGACTTTAATCTCGCGCGAATAGTACTTTTCGCGCAGCCTGTCTTTATCCATGGTCTTCAGGGTTTCGAACTCCTGATCGTAGACGCCCTGCTTAATTTCTTCAACCCGTTTCGCCAGGTGCGGGCTCTTTTTCATCAGGTAGCGTCCGTAGAGCCGGCGGGCCAGAATCGCGGCGTTGTACTGCACAATCTCGGCCGGGCAGCGCAGGGCGCAGAGTCCACAGCGGATGCAATCGAAGGAGAGATCGGCGCTGCGTTCGATATTGCCCTGGATCAGGGCCTGAATATAGTCCATGACCTCGATATCCTGCGGGCAGGCTTTGGTGCAGGTGTTGCAGGCCACGCAGCGAAAAATGACTGGGTAAAGTTCCTTGAAGGTAGCCACATCCGGCGTCAGTTTTGTGATATCATAGACTGGCTTTTCGGCCGGTACGAAGGGAATGGTGGCGATATTCATGCCGTCGGAGACGACAGTCTGGCAGGCCAGCCCGGCCTGGAGCTTATAGTCGCCTTTTTCGCGATAAATGGTTGCGCAGGCGCCGCAGAATCCTTCCCGGCAGCCGACGCCGTGGGTCAGTTGAAAGCCGGCATATTCCATGGCCGCCAGGATGGTCGAGGCCGCCGGAACGTCGAAGCCTTCGCCCAGGATGTAGACCTTGACCGTTTTGATACCTTTTTCCATTCTCTAAACCTCCTCAAAAGAAAGGGTTTGCAGGGGACCCAGCTGTTTGATTTTATCTACGTAGGATTGCATGGTTTGTGCGAACTTCTTGCCCTCGCTGGCCGAAATCCATTCGAGGTGCAGGCGCTCGGGATCGATGCCGAATTGCTGGAGTTGTTTCTTCAGCAGGATGACGCGCCGCCGGGTCTTATAATTACCCGCCTGGTAGTGGCAGTCGCCGGGATGGCAGCCTCCGATGAAGACGGCGTCCGCGCCTTTCTTGAAGGCCAGCAGGATGTGCTGCGGATCGATCCGCGACGAACAGAGGGTGCGGATGACCACGCCGTTGGGCGGGTATTTCAGACGCGAAGTACCAGCCAGGTCCGCCCCGGCGTAGGTGCACCATTTACACAGAAAACAGACGATTTTCGGTTCAAAATCCGTCATCTTGCTCCTCAAATCATGAATTATTAATTCTCCAAAATGGCCTGGATCATGTTAAATATTTGCCGGTCGGTGAGATTCCTCTGCTGCGAAGCACCGGAGGGACAGGCACTGATACAGGCGCCGCAGCCTTCGCACAGGATCTCCTTGACTGTGGCGACATGTTCTACCGGGTCCATGATGCGCGCCTCGTAGGGGCAGGCCGCAATGCAGATGCCGCAGCCGGAACAGCGTTCGGTGTCGACTGTGGCGACCTCGGGCGAATGGGTCAGAAAATCGCTGCTGAGCAGGGCCAGCACCTTGGCCGCGGTTCCCGAAGCCAGCGCAACCGCGTCGGGAATGTCCTTGGGCGCCTGGGCTGCGCCGGCGATAAAAAATCCGGCCTTGAGGCTTTCCACAGGGCGCAACTTGGGATGGGCCTCGGTCAGAAAA
>Ga0268279_1001235_pt1 | contig 14502 bp, 17 predicted proteins | sample saktaG_6_FD_190142 | JGI IMG/M metagenome (GOLD analysis project Ga0268279, IMG submission 190142) | Saline water microbial communities from Sakinaw Lake, British Columbia, Canada - sak_2010_1_5_80m | ecosystem: Environmental > Aquatic > Non-marine Saline and Alkaline > Saline ...
AACGAGGTCGCTCTCCAACAAAAACGGTGCTTTTTCAATCCATAAGAAAATATCTTGAAACTGTCGTCTATCTTTCAGCCATATCAGATTTTCTTCTGACAAGCTAAAGTTTGACGGATCATCTTGCCATGTCGCATATTTGAGAAACAGACTGACGAGTGCTTTGCAACCGTCGTTATTAGATAAATTTAATCTATTAGCAACATTAAATGCTATCTTGTTGAATCTTTCTATATACTCAATTTCCCGCCATTCCCATAGATGTCCCACAAAATGCGGAACATTTTTAACCCACATCTTAAATTCTTCCTCACATCCAATAGGCAGTGCTAAATGCCCATCCAGTGCAATAAACAAAAGATTACTTGGTTTTTCTATTAAGGTACTCTCTCTAATTTCACTAAAAACAAAATTAGAACTATTTTCGTAAACTGTCATATTGTCTTCTATAATCATATCCCCTCCCTTAAGTTTACAGATCCTTAAACTTTGCCGTAATCTCGGCAATCGCTTCAAACCTGCTTTTAACTTTCTTTAAGTCATCTCCCATTCTATAAGTATCTTTATCAAGTCTTGCCTCAGGGTTTAACTCTTTTAATACATTAACTTGATTAAGATTGGGATTATCATGTGCATATGGCCATAGCCTAAAAGATCCGCCGGATATTTCATCAATAAGTTCGTCTTTCCTTCTATTATTTTTGGCCCTGGCACAGAATAATTGTTGGATATCATCTTTCTTCCTCCCTGTCACTCATAAAGCGACCGTTTCGCTATGCAATTACATCTGCAATTACATAAAATTATTAAAATTTCAAAAAACTTCCTTCGGTCGCCATAGCTCGCAAGCGAAGGAGACCCCCTCTTTAGCACTCTTGTTTATATCATTTTATCAAATAAAAATCAATCTTTTTAAACACAAAAAAACCGCCATTCAGGCGTTTTAATTATTGTTGTCCGTCGCAACTGTTAACTGAAGACTATTAACTCATAACTGATTATTGAGCGGGTAACGGGGATCGAACCCGTGTTTCTACCTTGGCAAGGTGGTGTAATAGCCACTATACGATACCCGCAAAAATCAGTCTTCAGTTTTCAATTAACAGTTATCAGTTCGGACGACGTCGCAACTGAAAACTGTTAATTGTTAACTGATTGTTGTGGGCGATGAAGGACTCGAACCCTCGACATCTTCGGTGTAAACGAAGCGCTCTAGCCAACTGAGCTAATCGCCCTATATTCAGTCTTCAATTTTCAGTTAACAGTTTTCAGTTGCGTCGTCGGACGTAACTGTTAACTGAAGACTATTAACTGAGAACTGATTATCTGTGCGAACAGAGGGACTTGAACCCTCACGGGAAAATTCCCACAAGCCCCTCAAGCTTGCGCGTCTACCAATTCCGCCACATCCGCAGACGAAGTCAAAAGTCCATAAAGTTAAAAGTTTATAAAGTTCGCTTTCGGCATAGTTGCAATCTTCTAACCTTATATCTCCTAACTTTAAAGATTTTCTTCTTTAGGTACTTCTTTTTCTACTGTTTTTATTGTATTTTTATCTATTTCTGTATTTTCCTGGTTTCCAGTCTCCGTCGGACTTTCAACTTTTGACTTTTGACTTTCTGACTCATGCACATTTTTAAGTCTTGCTTTTTTACCCTTTAATGCTCGCATATAGAAAAGTTTAGACCTTCTGATTCTTGCTTGTTTTAACACTTCAATTTTTTCTATAAATGGAGCCGATAAAGGGAATATTCTTTCTACACCTACTCCAAATGAATCTTTTCTCACAGTAATAGTTGCTGATGTCCCTTGCTTTCTGTGCATAGCAATTACAAGCCCTTGAAAGATCTGGACTCGTTCTTTGTCACCTTCTTTGATTTTTTGATAAACTTTGACTGTTTGCCCAGTTTTAATCTCTGGAACGTCAGTCTTTGCCCTAGATATACTAAATTTATCTATAATTCCTTGCATATTTTTCCTCTACTATTTAATGTCCTTATATTAGCTGAAAAGTTGTTATCCGTCAAATACTGTCGTCTATTGATAGTGCTTAGTAATCGCAACAATTTCAGCTTTATATTTTTCAATAAAAAACAGTGTTCTATACTGTTTATCTAAACGAAAAGAATATATTCCACGCCAATGAGGTTCTAAGAGTTCTGTATGTAAAGATGGATATCTAATATCGTATTCAAATAACTGTTTGGTTTTATTCCATTTACGCCTTAAACTGTGTTTATTTAAATATTCCTCAAGATCTTTCCTAAGCGGTTTAATCTGCATATTACTTAGAATAAGAAGACTTTTTTAACCCATCTTCTAAATCTGTAATAAATTTCGCCGAATATTTACCCGTTGCTTTAAAATCTTCTACAACATTTTCAACTGATCCCCTTAATGGTTCTTTATATATCTTAGTCGCCATGGAACGATAAGCCCTCGCCTGTTTTTTTAGGTTTAGGTACTCTTGTTTAGAAAGAGTAATAGACTCTTTTAATTGTGTTTTTGCGTTATTCATATTAATTTGTCTTTATTACAATTCTGTTTGAATCGTTTTTTTAATAAACTTTTTAATTTCCTCCCATGTAACATCTTTCAACATTCTCGGCATCGGCTCATTATCAGCATCGTCAAAATAATCCAAGCTTTTTAAGATGTGCAACTTATTGTATTCTACATCGGCATACTTCTGATTAAATATCTCTAATAATTCAGATAAAGAAAGTTTTTTTAGGATAAAATACAGATCAATAAAATCTTTTTTACTTCCTCTTGAGGAAATTGCATCAATTTTCATACAAGCAATATCACGATAATCAGCAAGTTTAGCCCCATTCCATTCTATTAAGGGATAAAGCAATTTGTATTTATAGCTAAAGAAACTTAATTTTACTTCATTGAGAATTAAATCAAGTGTATTTTTCTCTTCTGATTCAATTACTGGCTGATTGATTTCTTTTATCTGATTTTTTAATATTTCAGTGTTAAAATCTTTTTGGCTAAACCAATCTAAATCAATGGACTTTCTGTGCCCAAATTGCAAAGCTAAAGCAGTTCCGCCTGCAAGATAGAAATTTTGCACTATCTTCTTTTCTACTAACGTTGAGAGAAGATGCTCTGTTTTTTTGTTGATGACTTCTTGATGCATTTGAATGATTCCAATGGGATATTAAAAATTAAACTCCAAAAATTAGGACTTTTTTTATCTGGATAACTCGTTTTCTGGGCAACATCTTTGATTTTTTCTAGACTATACTGCTTTTTTATCTCTTGATAATCATCTTTGTCACCATAAATTAGGACACGACTAATAAGAAAATCGGCATGCTTTTTATAATCTAAGTCTTCAAATTTCACATCCCAAAATAGCTTTTTATTTAGTTTAATCATGTTATTCCTATATTCTAATTTTACCATTAAAACCACCTTTACAGAAGTCTTGACATTTTATTAGAAACATGCTATACTGTTTTAATAGTTTGGATTCTTTGACAATTTTATTAACTTTATAACATCTTGTCGTAGAGATACGACAGGGGGGAGTGTTATCGTGTTACAAAAAGCTGAAGAAAGTAGAGATATTGCGGTACAACTAATGGAAATAGGGAGACTTTTATTAGAAAAAAGAGGTAAAAAAATTCAGGAAGCAAAACAACAATTAACTTTTTTGTGGGCTCATGCCTCAAAAGAGGATATTGTAAACTTATCCATATTGATGAATATGGATTTAGGTAATTCCAAAACTGATACTGATAAAAATAATCAGTATCAAAATGTTTTAAGTAGAGCTTTTCAAGCAAAGAAACGTTTTACTCGTTAGTTTTTTAAAAAACATCTCAAGACCTGTTTTATACTGTATTCCACAATAGTGTAAGATCTTGAGATTACGACAACAAATACCAATTAGTGGGGATTGGTGGGAGATTATGAGAGAAGAGTTCAAATAGTCGGTTTAGTAGTCGGGCCACCTTGCAAGTTCTGGGGTGGTCTTTTTTTATTTGTTTTTGTTTATTATTGTCGTTTTAATTGAATGATTTGAATAATAGACTATGAAACGACGTCGTCGTAATCATAGTTAGTCATTTAATCAGTTTTAATCACAGTTCAAGACAATTGCATGTTATTCTGCTTGGTTACCCCAGTTATTCAACGACCGACGAGGGCGGCCACAAGGGCGCGCCCCTACAGAATCGATACAACAACAAAAAATCTACGTAGATATCTATGTAGATAAAAGATTCGTGAAGGATTCGTGATTAGTGAATATTTGTCCTACATTAGTGTCCATTCGTTTTGCACAACAAACTCCCTCTCCTCACCATCCAACAACTTAATCCTCAACAACTTTGCATGCAACATGATTCTATTAGAATTATCGTTTTTCGCCATTTGCGATGGCAGGTACTTTTTGTCTCCAACAATTGGACAGCCGATGCTGGCGAGATGGACTCTTATTTGGTGCATCCTGCCTGTGAAAGTTTGGACTTCTAACAATGACATCTCTTTGCCATCCACAATTTTCTTTTCTAAAACTTTATATTTAGTAATCGCTTCTTTGCCAGTTTCATCATCAGAAACCATCTGTTTTATGGGATTATATTTTGATCTTTTGATTCTCCTATCAATTCTTCCGACTTCAGATGGGGGACTACCATAAACCAATGCTATATATTTTTTTGTCACTGTTCTGTTCTTAAACTGATTTTTTAGGTGGTCAAACCCTTTCTGCGTTTTTGCAACAGCCAATACACCCGAAACATCTTTATCAAGCCTGTGAACAATCCCAGGACGTGAAGGATCGTCTCCAACAGACACAATCTCTGGCCATTTTGCTATTAGTCCATCCACCAGACTACGCTGAAGCTTCGTCTGGCAGATTGGTATTTCTGTTTTATACGATGGGCAGGAATGGACAACCAACCCGGCTGGTTTTTCTATGACAGCAACATTATCATCTTCATAAAGAACATTTATCTGTTTGGCAATTTCATGATCTGCATGCAAAACAACTTTGTCAGTTCCAAATTCTGCAATTTTATTAAATACATCCTCATTGAAAGCTATTTCTGTATTTTTAGTAATCTTCTTCCCAGCATCACATTCCACTTTACCATTAACAAAAACACCCTCATTTTCTATTGCCTTTTTTATACTGGCTCTAGATAATTCAGGGTATTTTTTTTGAACAATTTTATCTAAACGTTTTTTAAACTCATCCATGTATTAAATACGTAATTTTATTTAATCTTTTGATACAACACAGACCATACAGATTCTTGTAAAACTAATGTTAACATGGCAAAGAAGATACTAAATGGAATTGCTGGGATTGCAAAAATTAATAATCCTATAGATAATCCTCCACTTCCCATCCCCATTAAAATTACCATTACAAGAGCTATCACAGCCACTGGCAATAATAAAATTGCACAGAGAATGGTATACAAAAAACCTGATACAGTAATAGCTAATATAAATAAAAGTAGGGTTGCCACGATTTTCTTCCAATACATAGTAAATATATCATACGATTCTGAAATTGCTTGAAATATCTTTCTATCATCTAAAATAATTTTCCTCGCTCCCAAAATTTGAATGGAAAGAAACATTAATATAAATGGAACTAAAATTAAGACAGCAAAAATAGTTAATGGGATAGCCACTGTTAATGCGCCATTTTTATATAGCATGTTTAATGGAGTTTTCACTGCAAATATAACTACAAATTCTGCAATTGCAATCATAATATCCAATCCAATAACCTGCCAAAACTTTTCTCGTCCCTTTTTCCATCCTCTTTTTATCTTCACTACATCATCTCGTGATTCACTATTTTTCTGAGCTATTACTCCTGTTTCATAGATTAGACCTATTTTAGATGTAACCGATGTCCAAACTATAATTCCAAAAATAATTAAACCTATTATCATAGCAATAATTATCCCTATCCAATGTTTTTCCGCAAAAACCTGCATTTCTACTTCCAGCGCTTTTATTTCCGCTGGAGTTAATTTTTCTCCACCTTTGCCAGTCTGATCTATGAATATAAAAAATCCCGCAATCACAGATAAAATCAACCCATAAACCCACAGGATCTTATTTTTCCAAGTTATTTTCCATGCACTGGATAATGTACTAAGGTATCTCATACTTATTTAATTTTTAACTAATTCTTCAAACTCCTCCTGCTCTATAATTTCATTTTCTATCAATTTTTCAGCTATTTTAATTAACAAGTCTTTATGTGATTCAAGTAATTCTTCAGCTTTTTTCTTGGCATTTGCGACAAAAGTTTCTATCTCCTGATCTATTTCAGATGCGATTCTTTCACTGTATCCTCTCTGCTCTCCTAATTCTTTCCCTAAAAACACCCATTCATCGTGATCACTGAACGAAATCGGTCCTAATTTACTCATCCCATAACGGATAACTAAATTCTTGGCAATTTCGGATGCTCGTTTGAGATCATTCTGTGCTCCTGTGGTCACATCATTAAATGTAATATTTTCTGCAACATATCCAGCAAGCAAAACAACTAATTCATCCAAAAAGTCTGATTTGGAATAAAGATATTTATCTTCTAAAGGAAGTTTTAGGGTGTATCCGGCGGCTCTCCCACGTGAAATAATAGATATCTTATGAATTGGGTCAGCATTGGGCAATAGGTGAGCACTCAAGGCATGTCCAGCTTCATGATAGGCTGTAATTTTTTTCTCTTTTTCCGAAAGAATCTGACTTTTCTTTTCTGGACCCATCATTACCTTTTCAATTGCATTAATGAGATCCATTTGTGTAATTTTTTTCTTATTATTTCTAGCCGCTAAAATTGCTGCTTCATTTTCAACGTTGGCTAAATCCGCTCCAGCAAATCCTGGTGTTCTTTCTGCAATTTTCCTTAAGTCAACATCATTCGCCATTGGTTTATTTTTGGCATGTATCTTTAAAATTGCTTCTCTGTCCTTTATTCCTGGGGAATCAAGCATTACCCTTCTGTCAAATCTTCCCGGTCGCAATAGGGCAGGGTCAAGAACATCTGGACGGTTTGTTGCTGCCATAACAATCACATTTGTATTTGTATCAAATCCATCCATCTCCACCAAAACCTGATTTAGGGTTTGCTCTCGCTCATCATGTCCACCTCCTAATCCAGTCCCTCTTTGTCGTCCAACAGCATCAATTTCATCAACAAATATGATGGCTGGTGCATGCTTTTTTGCATTTTTGAATAAATCTCTCACTCTACTTGCTCCAACCCCAACAAACATTTCTACGAATTCTGAACCTGATATATTAAAAAATGGGACATTAGCTTCTCCAGCGACAGCTTTAGCAAGTAAGGTTTTCCCCGTTCCTGGGGATCCTACTAATAGAACACCTTTAGGAATTTTTGCTCCAAGGTCTAAAAATTTCTTTGGATTTTTAAGAAAATCTACAACTTCTTCCAATTCTTCTTTAGCTTCAACAACTCCTGCTACATCATTAAATGTTGTTTTTCCATCCCCTTTACCCGGCATTATCACGCGTGCTTTAGAATTTCCGAAAGAAATTGCCTGAGTATTTCCTCTTTGCGCCTGTCGCAACATAAACCAAAGAATAAATCCAATTAAGATAACTGGTAGTAAAAATGGGATTATAATATTGAAAAGAAAATTTGTCCCAGATGTGTCGCTGATGATGATTTCAATATTATTAAGCTTTTCTTCACTTATATTGAAATTGATAAAAGTCTCTGAGAGAGAACTTTCTGTCTCTTTTAAAGATTCTTCTTTTATTCCATCCTTAAGTTCTATTAAAAGTTTATTATCTTTTACTTCAATTTTTCCAACTTCTTCGTTATTTATTTGGTCAACGAGCTGGGAAATAGAAATATCAACTGGCTTCTCTATTGATGTGTTATATAAACTAAAAAGCCCTGATATAATAACAAAAATCAGAAATATTATTAAAAGATTTTTTATAAGCTTTTTCGCACTATTTTTACTCTTTTTTTGCATACATGCTTCAAGTTAGAAAGTTAAAAGTTCATAAAGTTAAAAGTTTATAAATAAAACTAAAAGTCTGTTATTAAAACATAGGTTATAGAACTAACTATCCTTCACCACCCTACGAGTTGCTACGGCGAACAAAGCGTCGAACTTTATAAACTTTTAACTTTTTAACTTTACAACTATAATGTCATATTTTTCCTCTATTGACAAGTTTTTTAGTAATTCTTTTTTACCTGATGAAATGTTATTTGTTAACATTTCGGTAATTTCTTTTAATTGAACAGACTGTAAATCTTGTAAATTTCCCACTATTTTAATGATAGACTGTTTTAGAACCTCTGTTTTCATCGCTTTTGGGAGTAAAATCCACTTTTTATAATCAATTTCCACTGTATTTTTCTTACAAGTACTTATAGATGAAAATAATAAAAGAGAAAAATCATCAATAAATTGATATAAATCTCTGAAAACTTCGGCATTTCTATTAATAGAATCTGTTATATTTGGATTATACGCACACAAAACTGGAATTAATTCATTCCTAATTTTATTTCTAAAAAAAATAGTATTTCTATTAGTTTTATCAATCCTATAGGGAATGTTATTTTTTTTAAGATATTTTGTAATTTCATCTCTTGAAACATGAAGCAATGGACGAATAATTTCCCCTGAAAGTAAATTCATTCCGCCTAAACCCTTCAACGATGCTCCTCTAATAAAATTCATTAAAATTGTTTCTATCTGATCATCGGCGTTATGAGCGACAGCTATAAGCCCGTCTATTGAAGCCTTGGCGCAGGTAGAATTAGTATTATACTTTTTAAATATTTTTCTAAAAAAAGCATATCTAAAATCTCTTAATGTATTTTCGTCTTGTTTTTTCCTATGATATTTTAAAATATGGCATTTTATTTTATTTTTTAGACAAAATTTTCGGACTAATTCTTCGTCTTTATCACTATCTTTTCCCCTTAATCCATAATTAACATGACAGACAATAATATTGCAGTTATAATTGATTAGATTATGAAGCAAACACATAGAATCTGGCCCACCCGAAACTCCGACAATTATATATCCACCTTTGATGTCTATCCGATACTTGTTTAATTCTTTTTTTATACTAATCATGGTTATTTATTAGCTACTTCATCTATGTATTAGGGTTATTATAACTTATCCACACGTTATACACAATCGTTTTATTTATCCCTATTTGGCAGAAGTTATCCACACATGGTATAATCTCTTTATATTAGACACAGAAACAAATTATATAAACTATGGATATAGAACAACTTTGGCAATCAGTATTAGGGGGACTTGAAGTTGAAATTAGTAAAGCTAATTTTGCTACATGGTTAAAATATACTTCTATTCTTTCACTAAATGGATCTGAACTTATTATAAGTGTCCCTAATAATTTTACTAAAGAATGGCTTGAAAATAAATATAACAAACTAATTTTTAAGGCTGTTAGAAATATAAAACCCGACGTAACAAAAATTCAGTATATTGTCGGAAGTAAAACCACTAATGATATTAGAATTGCAGCTACTGGAAATCAAGATAAGGTAATTGTTATAAAAAATAACACCAGCAACCAATCAAATGAATCCATACGAGTTGCACAATCTAATCTTAATAAAAAATACGATTTTGAGAACTTTATTGTCGGTCCTAATAATGAATTAGCAAGACAGGCATGTTTTTCTGTGGCAAAATATCCGGGGAAAGATTATAATCCACTCTTTATATACGGTGGAGTAGGGTTAGGAAAAACTCATCTAATGCAAGCAACTGGAAATCAGATATTAAAGAACTCTGCGGATAAAAGAATCTATTATCTCACGGCTGAAAAATTTCTTAATGAAGTAATTGATGCTATCGGGAATAGGCGAACAGAGGAATTTCGTAATAAATATAGGAGTGTGGATGTCTTAATTATTGACGACATCCAATTTATAGCAGGAAAATCAACAACAGAGGAAGAATTATTTAATACTTTTAATGCTTTGTATGATAATAATAAACAGATTATAATTTCTAGTGATCGCTTACCTAATGAGATTTTAACATTAGAACAACGTTTAAGATCTAGATTTGAGGGTGGAATGATGGTAGATGTTCAAAAACCATCAGTAGAAACTAGAATAGCTATTATTCAAAGGAATATATCTGCTAGAAATTTTTTCATGGATGAAAATGTTATTGTCTTTATAGCTGAAAATTTTGATAATAACATACGTGAATTACAGGGAGCACTAAACACTGTAGTAGCTAATTTTACACTAAAAGGAGTTAAACCAACAATTGATGCCACTAAGAATCTCTTAAAAAATAATCTTGATGCTAGAAATAAAAATATACTCAGTTTTAAGCATGTTCTAAAGAATGTATCAGAATTTTTTGATATTCCTATTCAAAATTTAATGAATAGATGTAGAAAAAAAGAGATTGTTTATCCGAGACAGATTGCGATGTTTTTACTAAGAAAAGAATTAAATAATTCTTTTCCATCAATAGGAGAACGATTAGGCGGACGAGATCACACTACAGTTATGCATGCTTGCGAAAAAATAGAAAGAGGAATGCGAGAAGATGAAGGAATTGAAAGAGATATTAAGAATATAATTAAAAAGTTATATCAAACACCACTGTAAAAAATTTCAAAATCCAAATTTCAAATTTCAAAATATCTTTTTTAATTTAGTTTTGATATTCCCTTGAAATTTTTAATTTTCAATTTGAAATTAATAACTAAATTTATGGGGATAAACTTGTGTATAATATGTATTATAGCTTGTGAATATGCTGTTGATAAGATCCAATTTATAGTGTGTTTCTAAAAAATTTATTAATTCAATTATTTCATCCACTGTTTCCACATAGTTTATAAATAAGTTTTCCACCTATCAAATATATAAAAAAACATTATTATTAAGCAGTAAATAGTATTTTTCCACAGAGTTAGCCTCTACTACTATTACTACTATATTTAATATATGAATTTAAATTACTAAAGTATAAATATATGCAAATAGAATGCTTAAGAGAAATAATATTAGAAAGAGTATCTCTTTTACAAGGAGCTATTGGTAGAAATTTATCTCTTCCGATATTGAATAATGTGTTAATTAAAGTTGAGGATGGTAGAATTAAACTTTCTACGACCAACCTTGAAATAGGAATGACAGCGTGGGTAGGTGGAAAAATAGAAGAAAGTGGTGAAATTACTGTCCCTGTTAAAATTTTATCAAACATATTAAATAACGTCTCATCTGAAAAAATTGTCTTAAAGAGCGATGGAAATAAGCTAACTATAAAAGGAGATAATTCAAAAATTGTATTAAAGGGGATGGAAGGGAAAGATTTTCCAATAATTCCATCAATTAAAGAAGGATTTGAATTGAAATTGCCCGCTGAAAAAGTAAAAAAAGCGATTAGTAAAACTATTTTTTCTGTTTCCGTAAACGAAACAAGGCCTGAATTAACCGGTATTTTTATAGATATTGAGGATAAAAATGTTAATTTTGTGGGGACAGACAGTGTGCGATTATCAAAATTTTCTATAGAACTAAATAAATCCCCAGGAGATCCTAAAAGTGTAATAGTTCCAGCCAAGACTATGAGTGAGGTTCTTAAAGGAATAGGTGGATATACTGGGGATATCTTATGTAAAATATCTGAAAATCAAATACTCTTTAATTTTAATAATATTACCATAATATCCAGAATAATTGAGGGTAAATATCCACCATATAATCAAGTAATTCCTAATAATTTTAAGACAAAAATTACTATTAATAATAAAGAATTTACTAAAGCATTAAAAATGGCTGGTATTTTTGCGACAAATAGAGCATCGGAAATTATTATTAAACAGAAAGATAATGGAAAAATAGAAATTAGTTCATCTGCTCAAGATCTTGGGGAAAACTCATCTCTTATAAATGCGGATATTCAGGGAGATGATATTGAAACACTTACTTTTAATTTTAGATATCTATCAGAAGGTGTTTTTGTTATAGATGATGAAGAAATTAGATTTTCTGTAAGTGGAAGCGAAAGTCCTGTAATTATTGATTCAGAAAAGAATGATAAGTTTCTTTATTTGATGTGTAGTATTTAGTTTGGAGAATTATGTTGAGAGAAATTAAAAGTTGTTTTGATGATTTTTCAGAAAGACATAATATAAAGAGAGGGGTCTCTACTTCAAAAGTGTGTGAGACAGCACAGAATGTCTTAGAAACAGTTTTTAGTAATAGTTGCGGGTCACTTAATGTAGTTTCGTTTAAGGATGGCGTGCTGAACATCTCTGTAAAGAATTCGGTTTTATCTCAAGAGCTGAAATTTAGGGAACAACAAATTATTGGGTTGGTGGAGGATAAAGTGGAAGGGATTAGGGTTAAACGGATAATGATCAGTTATCAGTGATCAGTTTTCAGTTAACAGTTATAAAATTAAAGTAAATATGTTTAATTGGTTGGAAAATATAGATAAAAATTATGCAAATGCAATTCAGGCGCTTACTCCTTTTGTAAAGAGAAGATCAATGGAAAAAACTAATAGATATAAAATCATCTTGCATGGGTTTTAAATATGAAGTTATTCCCAAAGATAAAGAAGATATTTTATCGGTAGTTATTAGTAGAGATGGAAAAGAAAGGTGGAAAACTATTAATTTTAACAAGTAAACGTAACTCCGAACCTCTCCCCCCCGCCCCTCTCCCCGCCTTGGCTTGGCGAGACAGGCTAGTCAGGAGAGAGAGGTTATCGTCGGAGGCGTTCATTGTCGTGGGTGAACCCGTGTTGTTAAGATAAATAAACATTAAAAACAACAATATGAATTAGCGAGAATTTTTTAAGCCGACGGAGGGCAAATTTGTTATTATTATAGCATTGGCTTTAAAAGATAAAAATAGATAAAATGTATTTGACAAAGATAAAATATCTGATATAATGTATTTAGGAGATTATAAATATGAGTATTATCAGAGATATAACAATAAAAGCCCAAAAAGATCTAAAACAGGATGAGATCTTTCTTTTTATTGGAGCAAGACAAGCTGGTAAAACAACTATATTAAAGCAACTTGAAGATTTCTTAAAAAAACAAGGAGAAATTTGTTATTTTTTGAGATTAGAAGATCCTGATTATCTAAAATTACTTAATGAATCTCCTAAAAACCTTTTTAAGATTTTCCCAATAGATTTATCTAAAAAAAGTTTTGTTTTTATTGATGAAATTCAATATTTAGATAATCCATCTAATTTTCTTAAATATTTTTATGATGAATATGCTGGGAAAATAAAATTATTAGTATCAGGGTCATCGGCATTTTATATAGATCAGAAATTCAAAGATTCTTTAGCTGGAAGAAAAAAAATATTTAATGTCTTAACGCTATCTTTTAGAGAATTTTTGAGATTTAAAGAAGAAAATGATTTATTAAAGAAAAATTTTAGTAGTTTGACATTATCTGAAATAGAAAAAATATCTATATATTTTAGAGAGTTTATTATTTACGGAGGATATCCACGTGTTGTTTTATCAAAAGTTGATCAAAAGAAGGAAGTTTTACAAGAACTTGCGTATTCATATATTAAAAAAGATATTTTAGAATCTAACGTAAGGCAAGATGAAATATTTTATAAGATGTTTAAAATATTATCGTCTCAAATTGGAAATTTATTTAATGCTTCTGAACTTGCATCAACATTGGGAGTTTCCAAAAGTTCAATTGATAATTATATTTATATAATGCAAAAGTCATTTCATATAAGGTTAGTGAGACCATTCTTTAAAAAAGTCCGTAAAGAAATGATTAAAATGCCAAAAGTATATTTTTTGGATTTAGGGCTTAGGAATTTTTTTACAGGAAATTTTGATTTATTTGATATAAGGAATGATAAAGGAATGTTGTTGGAAAATATTGTTTATCGTCAGCTAATAGATAATATTGATTTTGATGAAGTGAGATTTTGGCGAACTATTCAAGGCGATGAAATTGATTTTGTAGTTGAGAATAATGCCTTTGAAATAAAAACATCTTTATCTAATTTTCGTATAAAAAAATATAAAAGATTTTTAGAAAATTATCCGGAAATGAAATTGTCAGTAGTGGTATTAGATAGTGATAAAAATGAAATTGATAATTTTCCAGTTATTAAGCCGTGGGGGATATAAATATGGCGAAAAATTTATGGCAAGATTGCCTATATTGTAAGAAAAATTGAAAATTAATAGAGAATAGTAGGTCTAATAAATCAATAGACAGAAAAACGGCAGAAAACCAACTTTGGTAATCTGCCGTTTTTTGTGAGATGAAAATATTAAAACCCGACTTTCAACACACTACTATCAACAATTTTCCCTTGAGACAATAAAACTTGTGCGTAGAAATAATATGTTCCAGAATTTAGAGCTTGGGGGATTCTGACATAGAAATCTTTTTTGAAATTATCTTGAGAAGATAAATCTTGGACAGAAGACGAACCGATAATTTCTTTA
>Ga0268279_1001241_pt1 | contig 14467 bp, 13 predicted proteins | sample saktaG_6_FD_190142 | JGI IMG/M metagenome (GOLD analysis project Ga0268279, IMG submission 190142) | Saline water microbial communities from Sakinaw Lake, British Columbia, Canada - sak_2010_1_5_80m | ecosystem: Environmental > Aquatic > Non-marine Saline and Alkaline > Saline ...
GAATCGTCACCTCAGAAAAAGGCTGGCCTGAACGTTTTTATACCTGCGAAAACTATTGCAACAGCAATTGCCAACCGATTGATCCATCGTCAATCGTTATTGATAACGGTTCTGTTAGGGTTGCACCCAATATCAACCGTATGTGTATCAAACGAAACAATGCCAAACTTGATATACAGGTGGGAAAAGTATTTTATGACAATTGCACGTTACGAGCAGGAACTTTTGAAGGCACCTTCGGCGTAGGATTTGACTGGCGCTTGCCAATATATTCAGATACTCTTCAATGGATCACAAGTCTTGAGCTCTTTGATTTGTATGGCCAAAACCGATATATTTGTGACCGCTCACCACATCTCAAATGGCTTAATAGAATCTATTTGTTCAAAAATATCTACATCACCGTTGGTGCAGATGATTTTGTTAGCCTGAACACTAGAAGTTGGTTCTTCGGCGCCGGACTCCGTTTTAGCGATGATGACCTCAAGCACGTCGCATCACACATAGGCCTTTTCGGCTCCCGAAACTAAAAAACGAACAGCGCTGAACGGCCGCATACTCATGCATATCCAGTTCGCCAATTACAACTGATTGCATAAATCGCAAGCGTTTAATTTTTTCCTCAGCCTGTCGCACAGCATCAGTTGAAATAAAAAAGAGTGGCGCCAGATACACAGTACTCAATGCATGTGCTACTATTTTGTAGGAACTCAACACCTCTATTTCTATAGCCGTATCTTGTAAAAATTGCGGAATATTCATCGTGTGCGTTCCTGACGGACAATTATAACGCACCTGAATACTTTTCATAAGCATTCCATACACGTCATTTTGCGGCAGCAGCGCAAGATCTGACAGTGACACGCTGTTTTTCCAGTTATTCCATGCACATAAGTTGTTTAATAGATAGCGCGCATACAAAAGATATGCAGTCGTGCATACATATGCACCAACCAAAATTTTACCTGCCAAAGCCCAATACGATCGACCATTATCCCACTCAAACGACATTCCTTTGGCTGCCAGTGGCGTGCCAGTAATCTGTGTCTGCTGCATACTAATCCTAATATCATCAGCTACACACGATAGTACTGGTAAAAAAATAAAGAAAAGTTTTTTAAGCATACGCGTGTCCTCCTGCCCGATAGTATAGACACAGCGCACCGACCGAAAAAAATAGTTTTCCAAAAATTAGGCGCTTGCAGGCTTTCTTTGCCTAATTACATACAAGACAACACCAAATAGGGTGATCCCAAGAACCAAATAAAGCAACGCTGAACCGCCCTCCTTCATCAAACCTTGCACTCCAGTGACCAAATAAACGCCACAAACCGCAAGGGAGAGAATTGCAATTACACTATGCCAGGCGACGCGAGTCTTACGCCGTGCAACACGCAAAAACGCCCACATGCTAAACGCATACACAATGCTGCTACCAAGCACACCAATCAATTCCAATGTAGCGCTGCCACCAAAAAAAAGAGTTGCAGCACAAATTAATGCCTCGATAAACAAACACCGCGATGCAACCCCAGCAGAATTTTTTGTAGCAAGAAGCTCGCTCCCAACAAACAATTTATTCTCTGTAAGAGCATGAAGATTCCAGATATTACCGAACATAATGCCGTATGTAGCGCTAAATGCTGAGAGCCAAACACAAACATTCAGTATAGAAATCACCACCGGACTCTTAACGGTTGATTGAATAAACAAAGGAATGACCGATGAAATGGTGCCATTACTAGCAGCAAATAGGCTCAAATCGAGAGCCGCATAATAACACAACTGATAAATACAATAAACGGCCACCACGATGATATACGAATACAACATGGCACGCGGTCCATTGCGCTTTGGATTCTCAATATGTTTACTTAACGAAACAGTTACATCAAAACCAAGATAGGCAAACAGTGCTATTGGAATAGTGAGAGCCAATCCACTAAATTTCAACTGCGAAAGAACAAAATTAGCGGTATTAAAATACCAAATACCGAGCGCAATAATAACCGCCGCTGCAGCAATCTTAACCGCCGTAAACAAAATCTGCAAGCCACTTCCGACACGCATATTAAGCAAATTGATGCATACCAGAAATGCTAAAAATATAAAATCAAGTGCCATTATCGGGTACTGTTTGAGCCCAACAAATAATTCTTGCAAAATTGCCATGTTAAAATGAACAAGTAATCCAAGAACAGCAGATCGTGAAATAAAAAATATCCAGGTGCCAACAAATCCCATGAGCGCCCCAAGTTCATCACGAATGATCGTAAAAAAACTTCCCTCTCCATGCACATCAAGCAAAACAGCAAAAGCAATAACCAATGGAATCGTCATAAGACCAACAAGAACGTAGGAAAGCGGGCATAGTCCGCCGGCATATGCGGCCAGGGTAACGGTATTAATAAACATCCCCGCACCGATCATCGTGTTGATGTTGATCATAATCGCCGATGAAAGTGAAAGTTTTTGATCAGCCATTTATTACTCCTTTTAGCTTAAATGACAAAATTTAGACCGTTTTGAACTTGTTAATTCTAAACTTTTTTGGCCAAAAAGGCGAGCGACTTGCGCAGCAGCATATCAAATGGAAGTTCCAAATTATCAGTTTGGCTCAGATACTCAAGCGACTGTTGCACTTCTGGCCGTGAATAGTTAAGCGATTCAAGCACTTGAGAAATTTGCTGTAAAATCACCGGACGCCCACTCGATACGGAAAGATGTTCCCCAATAAAATCATCAAGCTTGTTCTTCAAATACAAAATGAGCTGTTCGGCCTTTTTCGTACCAATGCCTTTGAGCGCACTGAGTGCCTTTATGTCATTTGACTGAATCCAACCGACCAGCTGAACAAGCGTCGCTTGTTCTAAAATGCTCACTGCTAACTTTGGGCCAACCCCAGGACACTCGATCATGCATACAAAAAACGCACGATCATCTGCAGAGTTAAACCCAAATAAACTAGGTCCCTGTTCTTGGTTCCAATTAAAATACACATGTAAAACTATAGGTTGATTTAACCGTACCAACTGACGCGCAACAGTAATATCAAAGCCAAGCGACAGTGTATCTACAAATACGGTCACAACTTTGTCCTTTACTTGTATAACAGTCCCTTTGATATAGCTAAGCATTATAACACACCTGTTTTTAAAAATTTATTTGTTTTAGCGTATAATAAGCACGCGCAACTAACCAGTTTCTTTTGACTTTTTCACCATGTCACTTATCTTTATAAAGTATCGGCGCGGGAATAGCTCAGTGGTAGAGCATCGCCTTCCCAAGGCGAGGGTCGCGGGTTCGAGCCCCGTTTCCCGCTCCAAGCACTTCTTGGCTTTACTCTATATTCGTTTGCTTACTCAGTGCCATACCGGGAGGGAAATTGGCGTCGATTTTTCTGTTTAAAAAGTAGTTTTTATCACGATTGACAAGCCCATGAGCTCTGATATCCTTAAATGTGTATCGTGCGGGAATAGCTCAGTTGGCTAGAGCGTTGCCTTGCCAAGGCAAAGGTCGCGGGTTCGAATCCCGTTTCCCGCTCCATTTCTTACCCATATCTTGCGAAAACTTTTTATATACGGTATCGATTAAAGTATACGTGTTGCTAAAAAGGAACGGGTAGAAAGATAATTTTTCAAGAGGTTGTTTTTAATGAAATCAGTCATTCAAGAAGCATCATCACTCACTAGAGCAATCGAACAAGGTTGGCTCAAAGCCGGAAAACCGACACTCTTTTCGGTTAAAATCATACAAGAACCAAGCAAAAACTTTATTGGCATGACCACACAAACTGCAAAAGTTGTCGTTTTTTTCGGTCGATTCGATACCCCAATACCTGAACAACCCCAACCACAACCACCTTCAGAAGGAAGCAAAAAGCAAACAGCACCAAAAATACAACAACGACCATTAAAACCTCAATATCAAACCAACCAACAGCCGCAACAAGCGCAGCAACAACGCAGCTCTCGTAAAAATTATCGTCGTTATCGTCCCCAGCGCTCCACCCAACAACAGCAACAACAACAAGAAAAGCCAACATCACAACAGCCTGAGGTACCAAAATCTCAGTCATGATTCATGCACACGACGACCAAACGATCATAGCACAATGCACACCCTGTGGAGCTGGTGCCCTCGCACTTATTCGACTCGCAGGCCTTGACGCACTGACTGTTGCGGACAAAATAAGCAAATTAGCTAGCACTAGCCAAAAGATCACCAACGTTGCAACACACACCATTAATTTTGGTCACGTTGTTGGCAAAAACAAGGCAATTATCGATCAAGTGTTGTTCTTGGTAATGCATGGACCAAAAACATTCACCGGCCAGGACACCGTAGAAATCACCTGTCATAATAACCAATTCATTATCGATGCAATTATACAAGAAGCCATCAAGAATGGAGCTCGACTGGCACAAGCAGGCGAATTTACCAAACAAGCATTTTTAAATAAAAAAATCGACCTAACGCAGGCTGAAGCAATCAATGAATTAATTTGTGCACACACGCAAGAAGCACTCAAAAAATCGCTTGCACAGTTGGAGGGTAGTTTTTCACAATGGATCGACAGCATCCAAAAAAAATTGTTACATGCACTCAGCCTATGCGAAGCCAGCTTTGAGTTTCTTGAAGAAGATATCAATTTTGATAGCCACATAAAAAAAATAATTGATAAAGTATTACAAGAAATCGAAAAATCACAAACTCAATATGGCCATCAAAAACAAATTAAAGATGGCGTAAGAGTCGCTCTTATTGGCACAGTAAATGCAGGAAAATCTTCACTTTTTAATACGCTTGTTCAACACGACCGAGCAATCGTCACCGAAATTGCGGGCACTACACGCGACGTCATAGAAACTGGTGTGTACGAACAAGGAACCTATATCACATTTGTTGACACCGCAGGATTACGACAGACAAAAGATCGCATCGAAAGTGAAGGTATCAAGCGTTCATTTGCCGAAGCAGAAAAAGCAGATATTATTCTGCTGCTCTTTGATGGTTCACGCAACATCGATGACAAAGAACTGGAAGTCTATCAGAAATTATACACGCAATACACAAACAAGATTATTAGTCTTTCAACAAAAAGTGACACACAAAAAAAAAATAACATCACCAGAGAAAAACAAAAGCAAATTTTCAAAGACATTTTGCCAATATCAATTGTTAGTGGCCACCATCTGGAAGAACTCAAAAAAAATATTTTTGAAAAAATACACGAACTGTTTAAATATGGCACAATGCCGTTTTTGATTAATAAAAGACAACATCTACTACTCTGTAACGTTCAACAAGCACTGATAGACCTAAAAAAGAATATGCACGGTCCCCTAGAACACGAAATAGTCGCCATCCACCTCAAGGACAGCCTCGAAAAACTAACCGAGCTCACTGGAAAAACCATCAGTGAGCTCAGCTTGGATTCAATTTTCAAAAATTTCTGTGTAGGCAAATAATTTAGCCTGCAGCAGCTTGTATTTTTTTCTTGCTATGCTTTGAAACGCTTTTTGTTTTCTTGATTTTTGCTTTGGATGTCTTGACCTTCTTTTTTTGGGCTTTTTTCGCCTTTGCAGTAGCCTTATGCGTTCTTTTTACCGTGGACTCTACACGTCCATAAACAAACTTAACTTCTGCACGGCGATTTGGCGCTTGAGCCTCTTTGCCCTCAACCTGCGTGATCAGACAGGATGTACCACGACCGACCGCCTTAATTGATTTGGCAGGAACGCCAAGAGCTATTAGCCGCGCCATAATTACATCTGCACGTTTTTGCGATAACGCTTGATTATAAATTTGTGACCGCGCAATCAAGCAAGAATGTCCCTCAATAATAACGGTTGCCCCATCCTCAGCTTCTGTCCGAGCTTGTTGAGCAATATACTTAAGAGTAGACTCTTGATCGGGCCGAACAAGCGCACTATCAAAATCAAATTGGATGACCGGCAGCTGCTGATCTTCATCCAATTCCTGCCATGCCAACGCCTCATCCAAATCACTTGTTTCCATTCCAACCGGAACCTCTGGAGCTACTGCAACCGTTTTGCTATCTTGCGCCTCACTAAAAATATCGTGACCGGCATCGTCCTCTAATACAAAGGCACCAACATCCTCATCATATGTCGTTTTTGGAAGATTTTCATCATAGGCCTGCGTTTTCTGTGGACCTTTTTTATGCGTAGCAGCCTTTTTACGCACACAAGCAGGCATCAATATGCTCAATAAAATAAATAAACAGATTTTTTTATTCATAACAGCGCTCCAATATCGCCTAATCATACTCGTTTTACTACCACACTTTTGCACAATTTTCCATACAAGTATACTCTTTAGCACAAAACTACGCTATATTGAAATTGAGTGGGGATAAAAATTTTAAAGAGAACTTAGTTTTAAAAAACTAAATGAAAAAAATTATAATCAGTGTAAATCCGTGGGAAACGCGCGCCGCAATTCTTAATGGCACGCAACTCCAAAACATATATATAGAAACCACTGCCGTTAAACAACTGGAACGTTCGTTCTACAAGGGGATAGTTACCAAAGTACTCCCGGGTATACAAACGGCATTTGTCGACATCGGTCAAGAAAAAGCGGGTTTTTTGCATATTTCTGAAATTGATCGCGAGCTTGCACTAACGCGTATGCAAGATACTATGACATTAGTTGACGATGTTGACGAAGAACGCATTGTTGAGCCGACACCATCACCACGCCGACGCGCGCTTGATATTAGCAAAATACTCAATGAAAATGAACCAATTTTGGTACAAGTTGGCAAGGAACCGGTCTACGAAAAGGGCGCCAAGCTGACAACCTGTTTTACACTGCCAGGGCGTTTCATCGTTCTGCTGCCCAATATCCCACGTATAGGAATATCAAAAAAAATTGATCAAAGAGACGAACGCCAACGATTAAGAACAATCATATTGAGTAATTTGCCCGAGGGTATGGGTGCAATTATTCGCACGTCCAGTCTTAATCGCGGCGAAAAGGAAATTAAACAGGACGTTGCCTTTTTAATAAAGACCTGGCGTTCAATACTCGAAAAGTTCAGCAATGCAAAGGGAAAAGAACTTATTCACGAAGATCTACCTTTATCATTGGCCATTGTTCGTGATCATCTGGACGAAGATGTCGAAAGCGTAATCACAAACGATAAACACACGCAACAAGAGTTGTACAGGTTTGTCAAAAATATCGCGCCAGAATATGCGCTCAAAATAAAACTTTTTAAAGAACCACCGCTGTTATTTCCTCATTTTAACATTGATAAGCAAATAGACGATGCACTCGAGAAAAAAACGCGATTAAAGTCCGGCGGCTCCATTATTATTGAAACGACGGAAGCCATGACCGTCATTGACGTCAATACCGGCAAATACACCGGCAAAAGTAATTTAGAAGAAACGATATTGCAAACCAATTTAGAAGCTGCAGAAGAAATAGTTCACCAACTCAAATTGCGCAATATTGGTGGCTTGATTGTTATCGATTTCATAGATATGACCGCTGCTCATAACCGACAGAAACTGTATCGTTTTCTTGAACAAACATTACGCGAAAATGACAAATATCAGTCAGTAGTGCTTAAAGTGTCCGAATTTGGGTTAGTACAAATGACCCGCAAACGTTCTGGTAAAACATTAAGTCAGCAACTTTCTCAAACATGTAGTTGTTGCCACGGGCGCGGTTTAATAAAATCAGTTTTTTTACTCAGTAATCTTATCTTACAAAGTGTCAAACTAAAGTTGCTTGAGTCACCGAAACACACTAAGGTTTCGCTCGCTATTTGTCCGGAGCTTTTTGAGCATATAATCAATGTCGAATACAATGCTATTTTGGCACTTGAAAAACAATTTAATTGTGCAGTTACTATCGAAAGTAATCCCCAATTATCCCGCGAATCATACGAGTTGCATACACAAGTTTGATCTCATAGAAAATTCAGCCCGCAGTGCTATACTAAAAGTAAGGGCATTAAAAGAATAATAGGTATAGCATGACGGAACAAGTTAAAGATCGACTGGATAAGTACGAAGCCTGTATCGGTATCGAAACACACGTACAGCTTAATACAGAGAGCAAAATTCTCTGTTCATGCGCAAATACCATCGTCAAAACCCCCAATACACACATTTGTCCGGTCTGCACTGGCTATCCCGGAGTCTTACCCGTGCTTAACCAAAAAGTCGTAGACTATGCACTACTCATGGGATTTGCAACTCAATCAGTTATAGAACTTAACTCAGTGTTTGCCCGCAAGCATTATTTTTATCCTGATTTGCCCAAAGGTTTTCAAATTACACAAGCAGACAAGCCAATTTGTCGCGAAGGAACCGTCACCATCACCAATGAGGATAGTACGAAAAAAAAAATCAGGCTCGTGCGGATACACATGGAAGAAGACGCGGGTAAAAATATTCACAGTCCCACCATTAATGAAAGTTTTGTTGACCTTAATCGCGCAGGAACCCCACTCCTTGAAATTGTCAGCTACCCCGACATGGCAACCGCGTACGAAGCACGCGCCTATCTAAAAACATTGAGAAACATCGTATTACACTTGGGCATTGGCTCCGGAAACATGGAGGATGGGGCTTTGCGCGCAGATATAAATATTTCCGTACGCATCAAAGGAGCGCAAAAGTTGGGAACAAAAGTAGAACTAAAAAATCTCAACTCATTCAAATTTGTTGGTGACGCAATTGAATATGAAATTCAACGACAAATAGACGAGCTTGAACATCAACGACCAATAAAACTCGAAACGCGTTTGTGGGACCAACAAAAAAAACAAACATTTTCCATGAGGTCAAAAGAAGAAGCAGCTGATTATCGGTACCTTCAGGAACCAGACTTACCAACGCTTTGCATCACTCAAGAATACTGTGACAACATAAAAAGTACGTTGCCAGAGCTTCCTGAACAAAAATTTAGTCGCTATCTCAGCCAAGGCCTTACTCCTTATCAAGCGACCATTTTGATTGATGATCTCTCGCTAGCACGCTATTTTGACCAAGCGTATACTTATACACCAGGCAAATCTCTTATCAATTGGGTCTTACGCAACGTAATCGGATACATCAATGAGCATAAAATTACTCTTGAAAAGTTTAAAATAACACCTGCACATCTTGCAGAACTAGTTGAGCTTATCGAACAAAAAATAATTAGCTCGAGCGCTGCACAAGAAGTTTTTGAACAAGCTGCAGACACTGGTTATAGTCCCAAAAAAATAGTTGAAGAACGTGGCCTTGAACAAATCGCAGATCCGACCGAATTGGAGCGGATCGTTCGCTTAATTCTTGACAAAAATGCTGAGCAAGTTGCCGAATATAAAAATGGCAATACTAAACTTTTCGGTTTCTTTGTAGGCCAAGCAATGAAAGAATCAAAGGGTAAAGGCAACCCACAACTCATAGCTGATTTACTCAAAAAATATCTCTCGTAATCCTTTTGACAAAATAGCTACAACTTGTAACAATTGGTTGAAACTCAGAGGGAAAGAGGTATATGAAGAAGAACACCTTTTGCTATTTTACTCTAGTTATCGCACACGCTATTGCAATGGAGCCCAACTCAATAGTAAGAGTTACCAATCCAAATAATCTTTGGCCAATACTTCAGACACGCCTGGAAGAAGCCCCCAGGCCAATTTTGTTTGTAACTGACGTCGATAACACCATCTGTCGCCCAAGAGTCGGTCGTTCTGCATCACGGACTAATGGCACTATCGGAGACAATGGTGAGCTTATGCGCGATAACGTCTATGAAGCTAACGTACGGATAAGACAGGCGCTCATTCCCGACTCGCAACTTATTGATTCGTACCAGGGCAACTTCAGTGACCATATACGCGTTATGAAAGACTCTGAAGTTGAACCTGTTGGCAATCCGAAAGTATTGATCGAACGCCTACGTGAACAACTTGGAGCACTCGTTATCGCTAGTTCAGCACGCTCCATGCATTATCGACCAATTACAGAACGGCACCTCAAAAAAGATCTAGGCATTGATTTCGAACCAACGCTGGATACAATGAGCTTGCCCTATTTTGAAGCTTCATTTAGCACGGAACCGCGAAGCACTTTCCAAGGAGGCGTCATCTATTCGGCAACGATGCCCAAGTGGCTTACGTTGCAACTGGCCAAAAATGCTATCAAAAAAGCCAACCCTTCTTTTCATGAACCAAAAGTAATTGCCGTAATTGATGATAAGCGTTACCACTTGGAAGATCTACTGGCACACAAAAGCGACTCAACAGAACTCGTTCTTATACACCTAGACCTACCAGAAGCACCACTTACTACTCTTACAGAACGCGACCAACTTGCGGTTGCACGAGAAGCGCTCAAACTGCCATTGGAGCAATATAAGCAACTCGCCAAAAACCCAAAAGAAACACTAGGATTGCTCAGATTAACGCCAAATGAAGCTGATGCAGTACTAACCGCACTCTTCAATATTCCCCTTCCAAAACTACACAAACCAACTCAGAAAAATCTTGAAGAAATCATCGATACCTGTCTCGGGTATATCCACGCAGACAAAAAAGAACAGATAATAAAAGTTCTTGCTGGCTTGCATAGCCGGGTAAAACATGCAGCACCTATGTATAAGTATATTTCCCATCAAAACGAGACATACCTCGCCATATACCAGGTATCGGAAGCTAAACGAGAATTAATGGTCGATACAAAAGGTTGCTACAGTTATAAGCACGTACCAGTCGAATTAGATGAAAATGGCGATCCAATTTGTGTCAAGCCGTTGCTGATCCCAGTAAAATATATTTATCCGGGCAACAAAGAATTGTTGCAGAGATTTATACGCAGTAAAGACGATCTACCCTGGCACCCAAAACCGATAAAACGCGCAACAAGCTACCTGGACACAGCCTCCAGAGAAGATACACCCCCCGGTAGTCCACTCACCACCGAACCCACCATCACATCACCCTTAACCGCCTCGGGAAATTATCGGCCACGCTTTGAAAGCCTAACGAAGTAGCTTAACCATGAAAACACCTATATATGTCGCCAATTGGAAAATGTTTTTCTCGTTCCACGCTGCCAGAAAATGGCTTAAAAATAATCAAGTGGCACTTGCCGCATTCACCAGTGAACAACTCATACTATGCCCGTCATACGATATTCTTTATCTGTGTGCAGAAGTAGCAAAAAAATGCAATTTTTTACTCGGTGCGCAAGATTGTTCACCGCACACGCTTGGCCCCTACACCGGGCAGGTAAGCGCACGATCACTTGCAGAACTAGGATGCACTTACTGCATTATTGGCCATAGTGAACAGCGCAATCAGCTCACTAACGAAATAATTATCAACAAACTTGCACAACTACAAAAAAACAATATTAGCCCAATTTTGTGTGTCAGTAGCAGCTCATCAGAACAACTAGAACCAGCTATTTATTTCACGCACCAGTACCCAAAAAATAATTTATTAATAGCGTACGAACCGTTAGAATCAATTGGAACAGGAAATGCTGCAACACCTGAAAATATCTCACAAACAATTCTAGAAATTGCTAAAATGCTACCACAAAAAGGCAGGTACAAAATACTTTATGGCGGCAGCATCTCACCAGAAAATATAAGCAAACTCAAAAAAATAAATAATCTCGATGGCTTTTTAATTGGCAGTGCTAGTACCGATATTCAAAAACTCAAAACTATAATATAGGCGGTATAAACAATTTAATTATTGATATTACCGGCGCCATTTTTAAAAAGAATATACTTCACGTCAGGTATGGAGCTGCCTACTGGCTCTATCATCACAATCTTATCCGTCGCAGCAACTTTATAATCAGCAAATGAAGTTAGCGTGTTACCAGCCTCTTTATAACTCCAACTTGTACGTTTCTCTACAAGTTTAGGTTTGGCTTCGCCCACAGCAGCGAGAATATCAATAGAGTGCTTCAGCACATTATATTTATTCTTAATTTTGGCGGGGAGCGCCACGCGTTCATAAGCCTCAGCTGCAACAAACTGCACTTCGGGGCGAAAATAGCGGTGAAATACCATTGAATTATTACGGCCCGCTCCAATGCTAAAAACGCCGTACTCAGGAGATTGATCTCCTGTAATAATTGCACCAGGAATATAATATGCAAAAACCTTCTGTTCATTCCAGACTTCCCGGCACGCCGTGGCTAATTCAGCATATTCTCTGTCAACGATCATCGGAATCTGATGAGAAATAATAACAGACTTTTCGCTTATTAAGCCTTTTTTTAAAAGTGTATCTAAAATTTGATATTTTTTTCTTTCTTTTTTAAGACTCTCCTTAGCTTTATTAATCCATCCACAAACCGCAGCATAATCTAATGAACTAAGTGGTGGTGGTATTTCTTTTTGCATGGAAAAAATACCAAAATTTAATCCAAGAACCGACAGGGCCACTATAAATATGTTTTTCATATTATTATTCCTTACATACACAACACAAACATATCATATTTTATTTTTATTATACCATTTTTCATTAAATTTTTCGACTAAAAAGATCAAAATCTGTCATATTCTCAAATTCGCCAGAAATGGTTATACTAATGTCATGTAAAACTTTTAAAAACAGGAATGGCAATGTTATTCGGCATACTTGCAGTTCTTTTCGTGTTCGTAGCGTTACTTATGATTCTCGTTATCCTTATGCAAAAAGGCAAAGGCGGTCTGGGGCTGGGCAGCATTGGAGGAAGTAACCAGTTTCTTTTTGGAAGTACCGGCGGTCAGGATTTGTTCCAAAAGATAACGTGGGTACTCGGAGCGGTATTAATATTCGGGTCCGTTGGCTTGGCAATCTGGAAAACAAAACAGGTTGGTGTCAGTCGAACATTGCTGCATCAGCAAACAAATCAATTACCGACGATGCCATCTCCCATAGTCGATGACGTCTAATCCATTTACGTTTTTTATTAGCTTGTTTGTTACAACCTCGCATTGGGTTGGTGCGCGTGTTACATTGCTGTGCGCCAAAATAGGCAGATTTATGCTATTTTTTTGGCAGACTGCCCGAGCACTCACAAATACGCGGCTCAAATATACCAAAATTGTAGAGCAAATGTATGTGATCGGGGTAGAGTCATTGGCCATAACCATTATCACCGGTGCTTTCGCTGGAGCGGTTCTGGCATACCAAAGTTTTGATGGGCTTCGTAAATTCGGGGGTGAAGAACTGCTTGGAGCACTTGTTGCACTCAGCATTACCCGTGAACTCGGACCAGTGCTTACTGGACTTATGGTCACTGGACGCGCAGGATCATCAATCGCCGCCGAAATCGGCACGATGCGAATAACTGAGCAAATTGATGCACTGGACACGCTGCGCATCAATCCATACCAATACCTCATTATTCCGCGTATCATTGGAGCAACGCTTATTATGCCTTTTCTAACTATTTTCGCCATGATTGCAGGAGTACTTGGTGGTTACGTAATAGCTACACATATTTTGGGATTAACTCCTGACGAATATACGGCACATATCAGCGAATACATCGATATCTTTGATGTCATCGGCGGACTCATAAAGGCAGCCGCTTTTGGCTTTGTTATTTCGTGGATCTCTTGTTACAAGGGATTTAATACCCGCGGAGGGGCACGAGGTGTAGGACTGGCTACAACAAACAGTGTAGTTGCAAGTTCCATTTTGATTATCATAACCAATTATTTTTTGGCAATGATTTTGTTTGGAGTCTCATCATGATTGAACTTATTAATGTTCGCAAAAAATTTGACAATCGATGGATAACCAATGGGGTTAATTTAAAAATTCCTGATGGCAAAATGACCATTATTATTGGGAGATCTGGTGAAGGTAAATCCATACTCCTCAAACAAATAATCGGATTAATTAAGCCAACTATCGGCCGCATCTTAATCGATGACATCGATACGACAAAAATCCGTAATCGCGATCTGGTATTCGAAAAAGTTGGGTATGTTTTTCAGTCAGCAGCACTCTTGGACTCCTTAACTATCTTTGAAAATGTCGGTTTGCCGCTTCTAGAAAAAGGAGCACCGCATGAAACTGCACTTCCAATAGTTAAAGAAAAACTCGCACTGGTTAATTTGTCAGAAGAAATACTATATAAATTTCCTTCAGAGCTCTCTGGAGGCATGCAAAAGCGCGTTGGATTGGCACGCACATTAATTCATAACCCACAAATCATGCTCTACGACGAACCAACGACCGGTCTTGATCCCGTTAATGCACGAATAGTCCACGAACTGATGGCGTCTATGCAAAAGAAACTAAATCTGACATCAGTAGTAGTCTCACATGATATCGAAGTTTTCCAATATGCCGACTATGTTGCCCTTCTTCAAGAAGGCACTATCAAATACTTTGACGACGCGTCGCAGGTATGGAACTCAAATAATCCCGATTTGTACCGGTTCATCCGTGGTTTAGCACAAAAACCACTGAACA
>Ga0268279_1001242_pt1 | contig 14451 bp, 11 predicted proteins | sample saktaG_6_FD_190142 | JGI IMG/M metagenome (GOLD analysis project Ga0268279, IMG submission 190142) | Saline water microbial communities from Sakinaw Lake, British Columbia, Canada - sak_2010_1_5_80m | ecosystem: Environmental > Aquatic > Non-marine Saline and Alkaline > Saline ...
CGGTAATCCGCTCATTTAGCTCGTCCAACACCTTCAGATAATTATCCAACACTAACCGTCTTGACTCTCGGATCTTGACCGTTTCCAGAAACTCCCGTCCTTTCTTCCCGAAGAGATCGCTTACTGCCGGCGGCTGCACTCCTTCCATGGTTAAGAGTGCATGCACCCGATTCTTAAGAGACGTTCTGATTCGAACGAGGCCCGCCCGGTGCCGGACAACCGTTCTCAGGTCCCTCATCGCCTCATCGGGCACGTAGCTCTCCGGGAGATAGTCCATCCTGAGGAGCTGCGCTAACACGATCGCGTCTACCTTGTCTGTCTTGACATGCTTCTTCGCAAACGGCCTGACCATCGTTGGATGAGCCAGATGAACCGCTATCCCCTGCTCATCGAGCTGCTCATAGACGAAGCACCCTGAAGCTGACGCTTCGATCGCTACCTGATCCCCTTGCGGCAGGGCGCTCGCAAACTCCTCTAACTCCTCCACCGTCGTGCGGAAACGGTCCTTCTTTACCACCGTTCCCCTTCCGTCCACCATCGCGTAGTAACAATACTTCTTGTGTACATCCAATCCTACATACATACGCACCTCACCAATCCTTACTTAATGGGAAGGTGTTTTTTCATGTAGTCAAGTTTGGGAAAACCACTTACAGGGATAGAAGGCTTTCCAGGGTGAAAAACGTCAAACCATAGATCCAGCAAAGCTCTTCGTGCGATGAAGAGTGTCCTGGTATCTATTTCAAACCCCCCTTCTCCTTTGACTAGTCAACCGTACGGGCTATCTGGATGTACTTTAGCCATGTGTTCGTGCAAGTTTTGCGATTTAACCTTCGCTCCGCATAGGTTACAGATACTCCACCCGACTTTCCCAGCGGGGGTCATCAGATGGTTTATGAATTCATCCACCGTGAAGCCCTTCGAATGAGCTGCTCCTTAATCCTCCTAGCTGTTTCTTCTCGAACGGTTAAAATGGCCCAACCCGTCTCAGGCATAATCAACTATTCACCTAACCGCCATATAAGTCTGACTAGTCAATCATTTAGGATTGAAATGGGGCTGTTAGTAACCAGGGAGGAGAACGTCCGGCGAGTCTTTTTTAGTTAAAAGAGGACATAAATAGCCTATTTTTCCTCATTCTCTTCCTCCTAAAGTTGGAGAAGAACCAATAAATATAAATCCTCCCCGGTACTGTTTACGCCGGTGAAACCGTTGGGTTTTGGTGAATTATCAGAGATACTACGAATGCTCAACTCGTACGTACTGACCGTACTGGCTCCCCAGAAGAACCGGTAGCTGAGCTGCTCACAGCAGGATCTGCGCACGTACGCTACTCTAAACGCGCTATGCCGACCGCTCAAAACTCCATCTCTTCCTTTGTGTAGATGGTGAAGCCCGTTCGGTTGTAGAAGAGGGGGTAATATTGGAGGTTGTGGTTGGTATAGCGCATCTTAACGATGCCGATGTAGCGCTCCAGGATATCCTTCTCGCGGCGGTAATCCAGATGGATGATCGCATCGGAGAGGAAATCCTCGACCCCGTATTTACCGAACCGGTTATCCCCTTGATGGATCTCGGAGATGAGGAAGCTCGTCATCTCCAGCTGTCTCAGCTCGGTGAAAAAGCGGTAGACCTCCTTGCGCGGATTCTTGATGGTGGTGAGTGTGTAGAGCGCATTGAGCGGATCGATTACCAGGAGATCGTAATCTTCGCGATCCGCTATATCCGTGAGATACGTCTTTGCCTTTTTGATCGAATTGAGCTCAAAGCGCATATCCACCCCTACCGTCTGATCGATCATGGTGTGATCGACGATCGTCAGGTTGTCCGTGGCTTCGTTCATTCCCAGCCGCTCCATCTGGTGTTTCAAGCTCGCAATTTCCTGCTCAAAGGTGACGTAGAGCCCGTGCAAGTGCTCTTTCACTGCATTGTTATACAGGATACTGTATGCCACAGAACTTTTCATGCACCCCGGTGTTCCACAGATTAAGGAAACGGTTCCTTTCGGAATGCCACCCTCTAATTGCTCATCCAGCCGATCAATGTAGGTCTTTATTCGTTCCATGTTTCCGTTGCCTCCTCTTTGTCAGTATGGACTTAAATATCTTCCCATTTCACGCTGTTCGCAGAGTAAGACATCCATATTCGCGCAGTGCTGATGACTCTACCTTTTTATGGCTTGCCGTCGAATCGATAACACGACTGCGGGAGAGAACAGAAGGAAATACCCGAAGAAGTGCGAGTTCACTCCTGCTGGCTGTAGAAGCATGAAGGATGACGAGGGACGTGACGCTCACGTGTGATGTCTTGGTGGTCGGGGCAGGGCCTGGGGGAAGCAGTGCGGCCGGTGCTGCGGCAGAAGCCGGTGCTCACACGATCATGATCGAGAAAAAGAGCAGGATCGGCGTCCCTGTGCAGTGTGGCGAAGGCATTGGCGCGTATCTCCTTCCATTCCTCCCCTTTCCGATTCCCCCCGAGCAGCTCATCTGGACGCTGAACGAGATCTCCTTCTGGGCAGAAGGCGTTACGACCGCGCGAACCGGAAAGCTCTGGACGACCCATCTGCTGAATCGCGCAGCGTTCGATGCGTGGTTAGCCCGGCGTGCGGAAGAAAAAGGAGCACAGGTACTCAGAGAAGCGGAGCTTATCGAGCTGACCGTAAAGACCGGGTACACGGTGACGAGCGCAACGGTGAAGACCCCCGAGGGCGTACGGGAGATCGCGCCGCGGGTGGTGATTGCCGCCGATGGTGTTGATGCAACCGTCTTGAGGTTCCTGGGCTTCAAACCTGATAAGCAAACGACCTGCGGGAAAGTGCTGAGCTACGAGATGGCGAATCTGCAGTTGCGCAATCCGCACAGTTTTCAGGTATTTCTGGGCGATTTCGCGCCTGGCGTCTATGCCTACATACTTCCAAAGTCGAGAACGACCGCGAACGTTGGTGTGGGCACGATCGTGCCCGAAAGGAAGCTGCGAGAGTGCTATGACGCGTTCATGGAGTTGCCACCGGTGCGCGCGCAGGTGGACACGGGCACTCTCGTAAAGGACAAGAGCGGGTGGGCGCCGATACGCTCCTTCACGAAGCACTGGGTCTACGACAACGTGTTACTGGTGGGGGATGTGGCAAACCAGAACTTCAAGCCGTTTGTCGAGGGGATCATTCCCACGATCATCGGCGGCGATCTCGCAGGGAAGACCGCAGCGGACTTTATTCGCGGCAAAGGCTCGCTGGCGGCCTACACTGCACGTTTCCACGCCACAGTAGGGCCGCTCTTCGCGGAATCTGAACAGCTCATTCCGGTCCTCTACGAGCTGAGCACGTCCAGGGACCCCAAGGATCATGTGCTCCGGCTCTGCCTCTTCGCCAATATTATCTCGTTGAAGCAGTTCGAGCACCTGCGCCGTGCTGATACGTATTACGCGGCGATAACCGGTATTGTCGCGCGGTGGAACCGGAGTACATTCAGGCAACCGGTGGCAGATCTCATTGAGCGGCTGGGCTTCCTGTATCTCCGCTTGAAGAGCAGATAACCCCCCCCCCGTGTCCTCACGCTTTGGGTTGCGCATGCCGCGCTCTTCGGTAACTATAGTATGGAGAAGATTGTAACCGTGCTCTATGCAGAGGTAGGTATCGAACACGATGATTACCTTAGGGCAGACTATCCCGTACACGAAGATAACGCTCATGCAGGTGATTACGGCGATCGTCGTCCTCATCATCGGGTGGGTGGGAGCGAAGATCGTTATCGGGGTATTCAAGAGGGAACTGGCGAAGACGAAACTGCCGGAGCTGATTGTGGAGTTCCTCGGACGGTTATTCCGCGTTCTTCTCTACGTGGTCGTGATACTGCTGGCTGTGCGCGCGCTGGGCATCGCCGTCAGTTCGGTGGTCCTCGGCCTTTCGGCGGTCATCGGCCTGATTTCGGGCTTTGGGATGCAGGACACGCTGACGAATATCTTTGCGGGCATCTGGCTGGCGGCACTGCGGCCGATTGATAAGGATGACGTGGTAACCACGAATGGACAGACGGGGAAGGTGAGCGCGGTCGGCATGATGGCCACCGAGCTCCTGACGTACGATAACAAATTCATCACCATTCCGAACAAGCTCGTCTGGGGCAGTCCGATCATCAATTTCACGCGCATGCCCACGAGACGGGTGGACGTCGATGTCTGCGTCAGTTACACAACCGATCTGGACAGGGCGATTCCGATCGCGATGGAGCTGATGAAGGGCCATGTGCTGGTACTCGATGATCCTGCGCCGAAGGTTGCTGTTGTTGAGCTCGCCGATTCGTCCGTGAACGTGCAACTCCGCGCATGGGTGAAAACCCTGGACTTCTGGACGGTCATGGGCGACCTGAGGAAGGGCATTCTCGAGGCGTACCGGCGTGAGGACGTGGAAATACCGTTCCCGCAGATGGACGTGCATCTGAAGCACGAGTGAACCGGGATGAAGGACAGGAACGTAAAACGGGAAGCACTTTCGTGCGCGCCTAAACATCTGATTGCCGGCGCGCATCTTGTTTTCTCTCTTTGCTTTCGAGCGGATGAGCTTCCGGGCTTGCTTTCCGCCCCCCGGTCCGGTAAAATCGCCGTTTCAAGACCTCCTTCTCCGCACCGATGATCAGCTCGACGAGGTGCTCGTTCATTCCGCTTTCTTGCTTGAGCAGTTCTGCAGCATCATCTGCAGAGAGCCCTCGGCCCGCGAGCGCAAGCAATGCGGCCTTGCCGTACCTGGCAATCAGGTCGGCCGATTTAGTCAGGTCCGTAACCAGTTTACCACCCGTTTTTTGTCCTTTTCCGCCCTTCTTCCGCAGTTCACGTCGTAGCACACTCTCATCCGCGTTCACGGCCCCGATGTGCCGTGACTCGCATTCTGGACACTGTAATTGCGCAGGATCCACATCATGCACGCGCTGAATCGCGGTATACTGCCAGCATTCGGTGCAGACGAAAGTCAGAGACTCGTCCAGGAGTCGCGCGCTCACGTATTTGTGGATAACGCGGTGCATTCGCTCGGGTGGAATGAGTTCGTAGCCGTGCTTCAGCGCTGCACCAATGCCGCCGATCGGGCTGATCTCAGCACCGTGTATCACCGCTATGTGCAGCTCACCTGCATGGATTCGTTTCAAGAGCGCGGCAGTCAGTGGCACATCCACGTCCTTATTCTCAGCTTCTCGCAGCGCCTCCGTGAAGACCGCAGTATCCTCAAAGGTCCGGATCACCTTCGCCAGGTCGAGCTCGGTCAATGCGGCATCCCGGGCGATGGCACCAAACCGGCGCGCAACATGGATGAAGCGCATCTTAAACAATCTGCTCCGAGCTAACGCGCTCATCGCGAGCGGTTCGATGGGACGGGCCGCCAGATCCCGGATGATCGCCCTGACCTCCTCAGGCTCCACTTCCGTCTCCGCGATCCTCATGATGATCCGGTACGGATCCTGCTGCACCCCCACGGGTGTTCCGAGCCGGTCAGAGAGCGCGGAAGCCAGGAGCATGGCGAAGGTTCGATTGGCACGGAGCCCAAAGGAGCACTGCAGGATAATCTGGTCTTGCCAGCGTTCGAGTGTTAGGATCTCATCGGAAGGCACAGGATACCCGCTTTTCACCTGCCGGACGACTTCGTCCAGTGCTCTGTTGAGCGTCTCCGGGCTACCCGGATAGTGCTTTAGAGCGGTCAGGTTGCTCATCCTTGCTGGTAAAGCGGTGGTAGCGCCAAGTTCGTCAGACACGAAGCGCCGAATCGTGCCCACCTCGTTGGCTATCGTGTACGGAACGGGTATCTCCTCACCGGCCCAGCTTGGAATGGCCCCGGTGGGGTCCTCTTCCCGCTTCACGTATATCCGCTCACCAAAGACGTGCAAGATCTTCCAGGCACGGCCGCCTTCGATGAACTTGTTGCCCGGACTCCCGTATTCGGCCACGAACGCCTCGTCCAGGACGCCAACCGGAACGTCATCCTCGTCAATCACGAGGAAATGGCGTGCCTCCGGGATCATGGAGAGGTGCTCGAAGTAGTAGCTGTAGAGCGGTTTTATCCGCTGTGGCCGCAGAAAGACTCTGTCTCCAGGCGAGAACCAGAGGAGGCGCGGGATACGCGCGTGCATGTAGCTGAGGACGCCGAGGAGCTCGACCTCTTCAAGGTTGCGGTACGGATACGCCTTTCTTAGTAACGGTAAGGCTTCGTCAAAGCTCCAGCGACGCTTGAGCAGGAGCAGGCCGGCGATTTGATGTGCGAGGACATCGAGCGGCTTCTCGGGAATGTCCGCAGGCTCTAATTCGTCGGCGAGCGCGCGGCGACAGATGGCCAACGCCTCCAGTGCGTCGTCCGAATCCTGAACCACGATCGCGCCGTGTGCAATCCCGCCGATTCGATGCCCGCTGCGCCCGATCCGCTGAAGGAGCCGCGTTACCTGCCGGGGCGAGTTATACTGAATCACAAAATCCAGCCGCCCGATATCAATCCCCAACTCCAGCGAGCTCGTGCAGATGATCCCGAGCAGCTTGCCCTCCTTTATACCGCGCTCGACCGTGATTCGGGAGGGTTTAGAGAGCGAGCCATGATGCACCCCCATGAGAAAGTTCAAGTCCCAGACACGGAACCTGCTCCCGAGGATCTCGGTGATCGAGCGTGTATTGGTGAAGATCAGCGTTGATTCATGCGCTTCTACGAGCGCCCGCATCAATCGTAATCGTGCGGCAACGTCAGGATACGTATAGAGCTCCTTTGACAGCTGATAATCTTCCGCATTGGCTTTCGGATAGTGCACCGTCACCTGTATGGAGCGCGCGACGGAGACGTTGACGATCTCACAGTCTCGCTCGGTACCTACCAGGAACTTCGCCACGCGCTCGGGCGAGCCGATGGTAGCTGATAAGCCAATGAGCTGGAAGTCACCCTCCTTCAGGTAGCGGAGTCGTTCCAGGGCGAGTGCAAGTTGCGAGCCGCGTTTGTCGATCGCGAGCTCGTGCACCTCGTCCACGATCACCCAGCGGACCGCGGTCAGATGCTGCCGCATAAGCCTGCCCGGTAAGATCGCCTGTAGCGTCTCCGGTGTGGTGATCAGGATATCGGGCGGGACCATCGCCTGCGCTTCACGCTCCCGTGTTGAGGTATCGCCGTGGCGCATGCCCAACCGCAGATCGAGCCGTTTGCACCACCACTGCAGTCGCTCGAGCATATCGCGATTCAGGGCCTTGAGCGGCGTGATGTACAGGAGCTTGATGCCCGGCTCTCGCGTCCGCTTCAGAAGCGCATCAAGAACAGGCAACAAGGCCGATTCGGTCTTGCCCGTTGCGGTCGGCGCGATCAATAAGACGTTCCTTCCGGCCATGATATGGGGAATCGCCCTGCTCTGCGGCTCTGTGGGGTGCGTGAAGCCCTTCTCGCTGATAGCACGCTGGAGCGGGCTCGAAAACGCTTGAAACACATCAGATGGCATTGCTCGTAACTAACGTATCCGCTGTGATTAGTACTGAGATCTGAGAGCAGAAAAAGGCGCAAACGGCTACGTGAACGTAGTATTCCCCAAAAGGGTCCCCAGAATGAGCGGTGAGGCAAAAGCTACTTATGGTGAGAAGACAACGGATATTCAGGCTCCCTTTTATCAGGTGAGGTTGGGACATGAGCAGCTTATTTCATCTTCGGAGAGGCGTCATACCGGCCTGCGACGTACGGGATCTGCGAACGCTGCGAAAGCTGGTTGCGGCCACCTGCGATCTCGAGGGTATTGTGGGCTATAAAATCGGCGCGCTCCTTGGCTTGACCTATGGGCTCCCGCAGCTGGTTGGGGCTATCGCGGAGTACACCGCGTTGCCGGTCATCTACGACCATCAGAAGGCGGGCACTGATATTCCGGAGATGGGCGAGCACTTCGCGGCCGTCTGCGCAGATGCGGGAGTAAAAGGTGTCATTATTTTCCCGCAGGCTGGTCCGGCGACCGAGGCCGCGTTCATCGATGCGCTCTTCGCGGAGCGGTTAGTGCCACTCGTGGGCGGAGAGATGACGCACCCCCGCTATTTAACGAACGAGGGGGGCTTTCTGAGAGATGACGCACCTGATGCGATGTACACGCTCGCCGCGGAGCGGGGCGTGACACATTTCATCGTGCCCGGGAACAAACCCGCAGTCATTACCCGCTACCACCATCTGCTGGCTCAACTGGTACCGGAGCCGGCATACAGCATGCCGGGCATTGGGCGTCAGGGCGGTGCTATCCGATCCGCTTTTACGGCCCTGGAAGGCGCGCCCGCCTATGCGATCATCGGTGCGAGCATTTACGAACAGGAAGATATGGCAGCGGCGGCGCGGCGTTTCTGCGCTGAGGCACTCCGCGATACCGGAACTGCGGGACAATGAGCTGGGAGAAAGAGAAAGGGCGCATAGGAGAAGAGCTCGTGCGCGCTTTGTATCATCATGGCCTGATCAGGACGTGGTATCGAGATAATCCGCGAGGTTGGACGCTGGTATCCGGGCTGTGGAGTCCACTGTATATCCAGCTTCGGCCGCTGTCCTCCTATCCTGAGCTGCTCAAGACGGTGGGCGGCGCATTAGGACGATTGATAGCGGAAGAATGTGCAGACCTCACCCGAGTCATCGGCGTTGCGACCGCGGGTATACCAATCGCGACCGCCATCTCGCTCATGGCGAACATTCCCGCCTGTTTCACGCGGCGATTGGAAGGGGTGCAGTCCTTGCAGGATCTGAACCAGCTCCTCAAGGGCTATGGCGAGCATTCGATGATCGAGGGTATCTTAGAGGATGGCGATCGTGTGGGGATCGTGGACGATCTGGTGACAAAGTTTGACAGCAAGGTGCTCGCCCTCAAGCAGCTGGAGTTCGAGCTACAGCTCCGCGGCTTGCAGCAGGTGACCTGCTCGGACATCATCGTGGTTCTTGATCGGGAGCAGGGCGCGACCGAGCGCGCGAAGGACTACCTCATCACGCTGCACAGCCTCATTCCCTTTCGGTCCCAGGGCATCGAATGGCTCAAGGAGGTGCTTGCCGATCGTGAATATGAGATCATTCGCGATTACCTGCAGCATCCTGAGCACTATCAGGATCCGCATGTGCACGCAGAGCTCGCAGCGCTCGTATCAGAGCGGTAGCTCCTCGGCTCAGCTCAGAGCCGAGGATTCTTCGGGCAGGACATCGCCGGCTCGCCCGATAGCCAGTACGCGCAGTGTTGACAGTGGTCACATTCTACGATCCGGTCAAGCTGTCCGTTTTTCGACTTGCTCACGAGCTGTGGATCGGCCACCTGTGCTCGCCCCATCGCCACGAGGTCCGCTTGCTCGGCTTCGAGAATCTGTTGCGCGAGCGCCAGACTGCGAATGTTGCCCGCGCATATAACGGGAACATCAACGGCCTGTTTTATGCCTGTGGCAAGGTAGACGTGTGCCCCCTCCTCCATCTCCATGAGGAGCATGTGGTTCATGCTCTCGTAAACGCCGCCACCGACACTGATCATATCCAATCCAGCATCCACAAGCATCGGTGCGATCTTCTTCGTCTCTTCCAGGGTCAGGCCGTCCGTCACGAATTCCGCACCACTGATGCGGCAGCCGATCGGTAAATCGCCCACCTCGCTTCGAACGGCTTCGATGACCTCGCGTACTATTCGTGTTCGGTTCTCCCGGCTCCCGCCATACTCGTCCGATCGCTTATTCGAGTATGCGGAGAGGAACCCTCCGAGCAAATAGCCAAAGGCTGCGTGGATCTCTATCACATCCGCGCCCGCTCGTTTCGCTCGGAGCGCCGTCAACGCGAAATCATCTTCAATACGCTGGATCTCCGCAACGCTCAACTCCCGCGGGCGCTCCTGCATCACTGGACAGGGAATCGCGGAGGCCGCAACGAGTGGATGCCCGGTAATGGCGGAGCGTGTCTGTCGCCCGAAATGGATGAGCTGCGCGGCAGCCACTGAGCCGTTCGCTTTGATCGCTGCAAAGAGCTCGGCAAAGCCCGCCTCGTGCGCATCGGTCGTCAATCGGAGCATGTTCGTCGCGCCCGCGCCATCCGCCGAAACGGCGATACAGCCCACCATGGTGAGTCCCGTACCGCCCCCGGCAATCTCGCGATAAAACCGCAGGACCCGATCGGTAACGAAACCGTCCGCCGAGGAGTAATTAGTCTGAAAAGGTGGAAAGACGATTCGATTCGGGAGCGTCACGCCGCCGACGGTCAGCAGTTCAAAGACAGCATCAAACATGTATCTCTCTCGCGTATCGTGTGGTTACAGTGATACAGAGGGGGATCAAACCATAAAAATAATTAACCTATCACTCCTCATTCGGAAAACTTCTAACCTGAAACGTTACGGAGCATATCCAAATGGTGGTGCATAACCGCGATAAATACCCGCTTATTATTTATGCAACCTTGAGGGCTAAGATACCACAGGAGTTTGACCTGCACCATGCCCGCGTCCACACTTCAGACACTCGTGAATATCGCGCATACCGACCTGCAGCAGAATCTTACACAGATCCTCGAGGAGGTCCTCTCTTATATTGTGCGGCACATTGAGGGGCATTCGGGCTCAGCGATGCTGATCGACGAAGAGACCGGCGAGCTTGAGATGGTCGCGACGTTCGGCCTCCCCGCGAATTACATTGATCAGATTTACGCTCGCGGCGTCCCGATTACCTACAGCCCCTCAGGTATCGTCTTGAAGACGGGCGAGTGTTACATCGTGCCGAATATCTTCGACGAGCCGCGGGATAGGTGGTGGGCTGATCTGGGCAAGGAGTTTGGATTCTCCGCGCAGCTCTTCATGCCGATGAACTACAAGGGCAAGCTCATCGGCCTCCTGAACGTCTACATGCCTGATCCGCACGACTACTCGGAGAGCGAGATCGCGTTCGTGAGCATCGCGGCGAGCCATGCGGCTGCCGTGGTCGAGAACGCGCGCCTGTACGAGAAGCTGGTCGAGAAGACGAGCGATCTGGAACGCGAAATCCACGAGCGTAAGGATCTTGAGCATGCGCTGCACGAGCAGAAAGAGTTCCTGGAGCGGATCTTCGAGGCTTCACCCATCGGTATTGGGATCCTTGAGATCGATGACAAGGCCCTAGAAGATCGCACGCTCCGCTGGGCGAACGACGAGATGCTGCGCATCTTCGGCTTCGATCCCACTGAAGATGAACACAACTCGTATCTCGGAAAAAGCCCCGAGAGCATGTACGCCTCACGAGTGGAATTTGAACGCGTTTCAAGAGAGCTCCAGCACGAGCTACGCCAGGGCAGAATAGCGCAAACCGATGCGAAATTGAAACGAAAGGATGGTTCACTCTTCGATGGCCATCTGCAACTCAGTCTTTTTGATCCTTACGACTTCCGCAAGGGGGCCGTCGCCACCATCTCGGATATCTCCTGGCGGAAGCAGGCGGAAGAGCGACTGAGGCAGAACCAAGAGACGGCACGCGCGCTCTTGAACGCCCCCCTCGACGCGGCGTTGTTGCAAGGTCTTGATGGAGAGATCCTGGCGTTGAATGACCGACTGGCACAGCGGTTTGGAAAGGGCGAGGATGAGCTCATCGGCACCTGTGTGTACGACCTCTTCCCGCCTGAGCTCGCACGGACCAGAAAAGTCTCGGTTGACCGGGTTATTCGTACGAAGAAGCCGTATCGCTTTGAAGACGAGCGCGAGGATCGTATTTACGACACCAACATGTACCCCGTCTCCGATGCGGACGGTACCGTTGCCCAACTCGCGATCTTCTCGTGTGACATCACGGATCAGAAGCGTGCGGAGCAAGCGCTGCAGTACTCGGAGAAGATGTATCGGACGCTCTTCGAGAGCACCGGCGCTGCACTGATGGTCATCGAGGAGGATATGACGATCTTGCACATCAACGAGGAGATGGTCAGCCTCTGGGGCTATCAGAAAGAGGAGATCGAGGGGAAGGTGAAGTGGCCAGAATTGGTGGCGGAAGCTGATCGGGAGCAGATGATGAAGTATCATCGTCTGCGACGAACAGATCATCCAGAGGGCGCACCCACGAGTTACGAATTCAAGTTCATCCACAAAAATGGTGAGCTCCGCGATGGGACCCTGGTGGTGGGAATGATTCCGGGCACGAGCCGGAGCGTGGTCTCAATTCGCGACATTACCGCGCAGAAGCGCACCGAGCAGGACCTCCAGCAGTCAGAGGCGCTCTATAGAACTATTTTCGAAGCTACTCGTGCACCAACGGTCATACTCGAAGAGGATGGTACCTTCGCGCTCACGAACATGGAGGGGGTGAAGATCTCCGGGTATAGCAGTAAAGCTGATCTTGAAGGTAAGCGGAAATGGACGGATTTCATCGCGTCGACGGATGATCTTGCGAAGATGCAGGAAATCCATCGACTGCGACGAATCGCGCCTGATACGGCGCCGCGGAGCTATGAATTCCTCTTCAAAGACTGTCAGAGCAATCAGAAGAATATCTGCTGCACTGCAGCTGTGATCCCGGGCACGAAACGGAGTGTGGTCTCGTTTATGGATATGACTGAGCGGCGGAAGACGGAAGCTGCGCTTCGCGAGAGTGAGGAGCGGTTCCGCTCGTTCTTTGATGAGCTCTCGCTGGGGATTCTCATGATGAACCCGGAGGGGCAGATAATCGCGGCGAATAAGGCTATTTGCCAGCTCATGGGCTATTCTCAGGGGGAACTCCTCGGGCAGCACGTTTCTGCGTTTTATCATGCAGATGACGCGGGTATACCACAGTACGCCGCCCTCGTTGAGGGAGAGCAGAACCGTTGTGTGACGGAAAGGAGGCTCATCCGGAAGAATGGCGAGACCCTTTGGGCGCGTCTTCATCTCTCTAGCGTGAAGGACGCCGAAGGGCACTTTAAGCACGCGACCGTACTCTGTGAGGACGTTACCAGATATAAAAGCCTGGCGGAGACGTTAACAGCAAAGCGACAGGACGTAGAGAACCTGATGGCTCAGCTCAATCGTGCGGAAGCGGCACTGAGAGAGAGTGAGAAGAAGTACAAGGAAATTACCGAATTCCTACCGGATCTGATCTACAAGTCAATCCTCATCGATTCCTAGTCGCGCATTTGGAGTCGCTCGTACGTACTTACGTACGTTATGGGCCGGAACGAGCAGCAAGCAGCCAGCGACCCTGAGCTGAGAAAACGTATCAGCAAACGACGCTTCTCAGCTTCCGGGGCAGCGGATTGCGTTCAAGCACCGGGGGCGTCGTTGATTCGTTCAGTGAGGCCACGAGCTCGGTGCAAAGGATAAAAATAGCACGCTTGTGCTCCTCTTTGCTCCGGTGCACCTCGAATGGCGAGATCCTTAACTCATCATAGTTCCTGAGATCAGAGATCAAGCTGTTCTCCTCGCAATATTTCTTGAATTGCGCCAATAACATATGGATATGCACCAGCTCTTCTTTCCTCATCCTACGCTATAAGTATCTGTATGTTAGCAATATATAGGAACGGTAGCAATAAATAGGAAAGCGCCAGCGGCGATGCTGGCGCACGTTAGTTAGTTAGCCCCTGCATCCCGGGTTAATCGAGTTCGTACCCTAACTGCTCGCAGAGCGCTCGGCGCTCCTGCTTCTCCGCAGACGTCTCTATCCGGGTTGCCGCGGCGCCATCCACGACACCGATCACCGCGCGGCCGAGTTCGGTCTCCGCAACGATGACTTCCAGCTGGTTCGCGGAGGCAACGAAGATCGTGGCCACCGCAGGATGTGCCTTCAACGCCTGCAGGACGTTGATCGGGAACGCGTTATCGAGGAGAATAAAAAAAGTATGAGAGGCGGCGATTCGGAGACAGTTCGCACCGGCGAGCTGTTTCAGGCGCTCCTCATTCCCCGTGACTCTCGTCAACTTCGGCACCGCTTCGTTCATGGCGACCGCGCATTTGATCCCCGGCACGGTGGTCAGGAGCGTCATGAAGAGGTCATCACAGGTGAAGATACTAAAATTGCCCTGACCGATGATTACCTGCTTCCCCTCTGGATTCTCGATCCCGATCCGTTCGATCTTTACGGCTGCCGCTGCAGTGCCCATGGTTCGTTCCACCGTCTACTGGTGTGCCAGAACGCACGCAAGAGAGCAGTTCGTTACGTTACGTTAACGCAACTACGCCTCTTGCATGCTGATCGCGCCTTGTTCGCAGACATCCACGCAGGTCTCGCAATCGGTGCATTCCTCAGCGTTGACCTTCGCCTTGGCGTCGTCACCCTCGCCCTCCAGCGTGATACACTCGACCGCGCACTCCTCTACACAGGTTCCACATCCGTTACACTTCTCTTCATCTACTACTGCTGGCATTTTCTTTCACTCCTTTTACGTAGTTTCCATTCTTCTTATTACCTAAGTTTCAGACTTTATATACTCCACCCCCAAGACGTCCATAATTTGCCTTTGTTCCCGTGAGGGAATGGACAATTTCGAGGTTGTGATGTCCCCATCTGGATTAGTGACTACAACATACTTCA